>Ga0257106_1000292_pt1 | contig 31232 bp, 21 predicted proteins | sample LP_taG_3_FD_190177 | JGI IMG/M metagenome (GOLD analysis project Ga0257106, IMG submission 190177) | Marine microbial communities from Northeast Subartic Pacific Ocean, Canada - LP_J_2011_P26_10m | ecosystem: Environmental > Aquatic > Marine > Oceanic | place: Canada: Northeast Subartic Pacific...
TGAAGGAGGAGGAGGAGGAGGAGGAGGAGGAGGAGGAGGAGGAGTAATAGAAACGCACTCTTCTTCTTACATAGAAGTCGAAATGTATAGTCAGTGCTAATGTTTTAGTTCGTAGCCTTCAAATTCAAATAGTATTAATACAGCGGCAAAAGCGCGCGCGCGCTTGCTTTTAGTTTTAAAGGCGTAAAAAGAATACCGTCACCTCCCGCCCTCCGCGTCTTTCAAAACCTCCAAAATGGTATCCACCACCGCCAGCCTTTCTCGCGCTCTCACCTTCTTCTCGTTTTCCATGCACACGCGTTTGGCAATCTCCTCCATCATCACCATCCTCTTTCGCCGCTCGTCGTCGTCGTCTTCGGGGGTGTCGTTTTCCTCTACATTTTTAGTCTCTTCTTCTTTTTGTGATGGTGCTGCGTTCACTGCTCTGTCCTCCCGACTTAACATCTCCGCCGCGCTCTGAAACGCTCTCGCGGATATCCCTAACCCTCTCGCCATCTCTTTCCTCGCGTTCATGAACGCATTATTCGTTTTTTCGTTGTCTTTAAAGTCATCATCATCTTCATCTGCATTTTTTCTCAAAGTCTTCCAATCGTCGTCGTCCTTTCCTTCCTTCTCTTTCTTCTTCTCCTTCGTTTTTTCCAATAAAAGAGATTCCATCGCGATCGCTCGTATCCTTCTCGAGAAGTTCTCTCGCGCCAGTTGGTCGATCTCTTCCTCGTTCATTATAATGGTATATCCATGTATCGCGACTGATGATTTGTGTTAGTATATCTGCAACGGTTGTTTGTTTTTGCGACATGGTTAAAACTTCAAAAAAAAACAAAGCGACATGGTTTTTTTCGCCGAAAAAATTTAGTATTTGCCGAAAAAAAAATTTATGTCCAAAATACGAGAACAAAAACAACAAAATTAGGGGTTGAGATCGCGCACAACATGCATCACAAAGACACTTACATGTGCTTAAAACAGACTCCAATCTCGCATCTATGCCCCGCAGGGAATACCACAGCTCCTGTGTGTGTGTCCCCCCGGGAGGGCCCCCGGAGGGAATACTAGACATAGCAGAGTACATTGTGTCTCGAGTTGTTTTTCTTCTCTTCTTGTTTTGGGGCTAATTTTTTTTTCGGCAAATACTAAATTTTTTCGGCGAAAAAACCCATGTCGCTTTGTTTTTTTTTGAAGTTTTCGTTAATTTCATAAAAAAGTAACTTTTTGCTGAAGGGACGACTTTTTGGATAAACTTTGTATATCTCATCCACACAAATTTGCAATCGCGCGAGCACATTTAAGAAGCACTCGCGGGCGTAAAAGTAAAAACACAACACACACACACAATATGGTGAGGAGTTTTGTCGCGTCGTCGTTTCTTTCGTTTTTTCTTTTTCTTCTTCTGTTTGCCCCTCTTCTTCTTCTTCTTCTCGGGAGAAGAGATGTGATTGGATCGACTGATTTTTGTTTTCCGAAGCGACACGCCTCTCTGATGGGGATAACGAAGAAGAAGTTTAAGAAGAAGAGGTGGAAACGAGACGACGCGCACTTCTTTTTTTCGACGATAGAGTACTAAATCGCGTTCCGTTTCTCTTCTTCGTTTAATAAATCTCTCTTTCTCTCTCTCTCTCTCAACTCGGGAAGCGCGTTCGTTGTTCGCGGGTTGTTTGTTTCGATTGCTTTTTCTCTTAACAAGAAAGGGAAAGACCAGAGGAAAGAACACTAAAATGAGAGAGGAACATTTTTTTCAATCGGCAAAATACTCACCACATCATGTTCTTACGATTTAATAATAGGCTGATTTTGTGGACAAACAATTTACGAAGGAAGAAGTCGCGTCGAAAGTGCTCGAGCAATACGACGAAGAGCAGACGCGTATTTTTTATACGTACGTGATGGGCGGCGGCGGAAACGATATTCACTTTGGTATTTATCGAGACCCCACGGACGGGGTGCGAGAGTCCGCGAACAGAACGACGGAATGGATGATGACGCAATTGGACATGGCGAAAGAAATCACGAAGGATATGCACGTTTTAGATGTTGGGTCGGGGCACGGCGGCGGGTCGCACGCCATGGCGAAAAAGTTTGGGTGCAAAGTGACTGGGATAAACATCGGTCCCGGGCAAAACGCCATGAACTTGGCCAAAGCGAAGGAGTTGAAGTTGGATCATTTAGTCGATGCGGTTGTTGGGAACATCAACGACCCGTTACCGGAAGAGTGGACCGGTAAGTTTCACGCGATTTGGTCGTGCGAAGTTTTATGCCACGCCGGCGATAAGTTGGCGTTATTTAAAGATTTGTATAGATGTTTGAAGCCAGGCGGGGCGTTTGTTTTCTCAGACATTTGCGGCGCGGATGGAGCGGACGAGAAGGCACTGAAAGCATTCACGGACCGAAACGCGACGACGTTTATGGGTCGCCCGAGTCAATACATTCAAGACGTGAAAGATAGCGGCTTCACGTACGTCAACTGGTGGGACGGAAGCAACCATTTGGAGAGATATTTCCGAGACATGGTTAAACAAATCGACGATAATAGAGAAGAGATGAAATCGAAAGGCATCACCGATCAGTATTTGGACAACTGGCACGGAAGCTTAACGGAAAGAGCGGCAATTCAAAACGAAAAAGGTGTCTTTGCGTGGGGCGTGTTTGTCGCGAGAAAGCCCGAGGTGGAAGGGAAGCGTTGGACGTAAACGCGATCGAGCGAGTGCGCGAGATATTAAATGCGTTCATTATATAAAATCAGTATTTAATATCATTAAAAAATTAAGTTGACCATCCCAAGAATCGTCGTTACCACCTCAGTGCGATGTTGTTCCGTACCTAACTATTCGCTAAAGTAATTGTATAGGGTCTATTATGAATGAAAGCGCTTCCGCGCTTCTGGAACAACAACGGGCGGTCGTGCGCTTCCTCTCGGTTTATTTTTGTTCTAAAGTAGATTTTCCTCGTCATCTCTGTTTACATTTCACCCGGCAAGAGCGTATCTTCCAAGATCACGCACGACGCACCTTCAACGCCCATCAAGTGCGACACGCAACTTCTCTCGTTGCTCAACTCTTCCTCGGACTTCTTGATTCTCTCTCTTAACCAATCGTTAATTTTTAACCCTTCGACGATTTCGTAGGACCCGTCACCTTTACTTCTACACGGCATGGAGAAGACTAATCCTTCTTCGATGCCGTACGGGTTACCGTCGGTAATAACCGCGGATGAAAACCAATCGCCTTCTTTCGTCGGCGTTACCAAAGCTTTCATCGCGTCTGCGATGCTCACCGCCGTCGACGCCGCGGAAGACCGACCCCATTTCTTGATCAACAATCCACCTCTCGTTTGAATCGCCGGCGTGAAATCGTTCTCCAACCACGTTTGATCGTCGATCACGTCCGTGCACCTTTCGCCGCCGATTTTAGCGTTCACAAAGTCCGGAACTTGCGTCGTGGAGTGGTTGCCCCAAATCGTCACGTTCGAGACGCTTTCGTAAAACACGCCCGCTTTCAACGCCAATTGACACTTGGCTCTGTTCTCGTCCAATCTGGTCAAAGCGTGGAAATTTCTCCTATCTAAATTCGGCGCGTTCGCCATGCAAATCAGCGCGTTCGTGTTGCACGGGTTACCAACCACCATCACCTTACACGTTTTCTTCGCAACTTCATTCAACGCCTTACCTTGCTCGGCGAAAAGGCCGCCGTTCATCTCCAACAAATCGCCTCTCTCCATCCCGGGACCTCTCGGTTTCGCGCCAATCAACAACGCCCAATCCGCATCTTCAAACACTTTCTTCGCATCGATGCCAAGATCCACTTCTCTCAGCAACGGAAATAAGCAATCCTCCAATTCCATCGCCACGCCTTCCAATGCCACTTGAGATCTCTCGGAACCGAGCAATCGCAACGCCACCGGTTGGTCCGGGCCGAACACTTCGCCGGAGGCGATTTTGAACAAGAGATGGTTCGAAATCATCCCAGCCGCTCCGGAAACCGCAATCTTAATGATCGGTTTCCAGTTTCTCGTCTTTTCGATGTCCTCGTTGGACGCGTCGTACTCTAAGACGAACACTCCCAACGGCGCGTTCGTTTCTTTCCCCGCCGGCGTGTTCCGCGCTTTCTGTCGCTCGCCTCTTTTTACCAATAAATTCGAAGTTGTTTTCGAACACGTTTTTCCCATCATCATCGAACCGTCCTTCTTCGAGGATGCGACCACCGCGTGCGCGCACGAGCCTGAACGCGAAACTTTAGAAGAGGAGGATTTGGAGACTTTCGTTTGTAATCCTGTTTTTCAAAAAGAAGAGAGAAGAGATATTGCGTTAAGAAAGAAAGAAAGATTTGTAATACTATGGACTCCAAAACACCTTTGACGGCTCTCTGATGATAAAGTTCATCGGATCCTTTTGAAACGACGACGAAGAAGAAGAACCGAAAAGACATCGCTTTCGAAAAGCGGGGTAAAAAAGAAGAGAAAAGAAAGATATCATCGTCCTTACCTAAAAGTCGTCTGTTGAGAGAACAACTCGTCGTCGTCGTCGTCGCCATGGAAGTAAACATCGTATTATTTATTCTTTTTTTGTGTTGTTTTTATGGAGACTCACTAGGGCGGCAAAAGGACAAATCTCGAGAGTTTTTGGAAAAATTCGTCATTATATGCAGACAAAACGAGTGACGACGACTGCGTAAAATGAAGAACACTGCGGCGGCTTCGACGGTGTTGGACGCGCACGTTGAAAAATTCATCGCCGCGATACACCAGCGCGACGGCGAGGAGTTGGCGAGACTGGCCAGCGTCGATTGTGTTTTGAAAGATTGCTTAAATGGAAAACCAACAACAACTTCTTTGTCATTGAACGAAAACGAAGTGAAACAGTGCACGCGACGGTACCAAAATCAACTGCCAAAACCGTTCGACGATATGTGGGAGAAACTGGTGTTATCGTCGCTGGAGTTAAAACAGAGCTCGTTCGAGAAGTGTTACGATTATCACAACGAAGCGATGGCGGTTTTTATCAAAGATTTCAAAGCGAGAGAAGAACCGGAAGATGTGATTTGGACGATAAAAGCGATGAAGCGAATGACGAGAGATTCTCGATTGTGCGCGGAAAAAGCGGACGCGCACTCGAGAAAAGTTGGGAAAAAAGCGACGAGGTTGGAAATCTGCGGAGCGCAACTCATGCAAGCCTATCGATGTTCGTCGCAAACGTCGACGCGGGAGAAGAAGTTGGCGCAGTTGAAAATCGTCAACGAACTGTTCAAGATTTATTTTGAGCTGAACGCGTTGCATTTATGTAAGAATTTAATCAACGCGGTGAATCTGCCGACGTTTCTACCGTTCGAAGAGTCGTTTCCGAGCTCAGAAAAAGTGACGTATCATTTTTACGTGGGCAGATTGGCGGTGTTTGACGACGATTACGAAGGCGCGAGCGAACATTTGAAGTACGCGTTCGAGAGGTGTCCGAGAGGCTCTTCGAAGAATAAAACCGCGTGTTTGAAGTATTTAGTTCCCGTGATGCTGAGTTTAGGTTTCGTGCCGAGTAAAAAGTTGTTCGTGAAATATAAAGACGCTTTGAAACCGTACGAGGAGGTGTGCGAGGCGGTAAAGATGGGGAAGTTGGGGGTGTTGGAACAAGCGTTGGAGAGAAGAAAAGCGAGATTCGTGAGGGAGGGCACGTATTTGATGTTTGAAAAGCTACGCCTTTATTGCTTACGAACGCTGTTCAAGAAAACGAGCGAAATTCAGAAAGAATTCGAGCCCGAGAAAGCGAACCAGGTGAAGTTGGAGATGCTTTCAAGGGCGTGCAAAATAGCCGCGGCGATGAAAAATCAACACGGACATAATAATAATAATAATAATAATAACAATAACAATAACAATACGGAATATGATTTAGATGAAATCGAGTGCGGTGTTTCCGAACTCATCCACCGCAAATTCGTCAAAGGGTACGTCTCGCACAAGAATCGAGTGGTTGTTTTGAGTAAAATAGACGCGTTTCCGAAAATCAGCGACATGGTCAAGTGAGAGTTATTTTTAGAGAATAGCAGCGCATGTACTCGTTAAAATCAAATCAACGCGCGTTTGTATTATATTACGGTAGTATTAAAAACGCTTTATTATGTACTACACCCTTTATTAGTATTAGTAAGTGTTCGATCAAGCCGCCGGCGGTACCTCGTCCTCGTCGTCGTCTTGCGACCCCGCCGCCATCAATATTTCCTCTTTCTTCCCTCTCGCGTTGCCTTCGCGCTTCTCGGTAAACTTCCTCAACTGTCTCTTCAAACCGTCCGCGACTTTATCAATGCTCGCGTATAAATCCTCGTGCTCCTCGACGACTTCAATCTGCCCGGCTCTGGTTAACACCGTCGCTTTCGTCGTGCACACGTGCGCCCCTTTCGTCGCGTGATCCGCGCCGCCTCGCGACGCCACTCTGCAATCGATTTCCCGCACATCCCTCGGATCGGCGTTGGCCACTGCTTTGGCCAACTTTTCTTCCACGTACGCGCGAATCGCCGGCGTGACTTCCAAATTGTTTTCCCCTTGGAGGATAATTTTCCCCGGGAGGTGTTTCGAGCTCACTTTTGACTCGGACGAGGCGTGAGTGACGACTGTCGTAGCCCTTTTGAATAACGACTTCTTCGTTGAAGATGACGACGACAGAGAATTCGATCGCAATTTCACGTTACTTTTTGTTCTGTTGTTGTTCCTCGCAGAAGAAGAACAACAAAACTGGACGACAGAGGAGGAAGAGGAGGCAAACATGGTATTCTTTCTGCTTCTTTTTTACGCGAAGTGCGCTCTTCAAAGAACTGTCTAAAAAGAACTTTCACTCAGAGTAATCCAGACTTTTCTCTGAGGAAATCTTTAACCGATCGCTTCTTTTTTCGGTGATGAGTCAGATTTTTTTTTAGTAGTATTAATTGACCGAATACTCAAGTGCACCAAACGCCTTAAAAAACCAACAAAAATTCACGTCACAACGAACGAAAGATATACTTTACTGAAACAAAACGATGAAACTATTGGCGGACGCTTTGGTCTCGCTCATCGCGACGGGATGTTTAGGATTGTACCAGGTCACGAAACGAGTCATCGACCCGTACTTGTCTTTTAAGGAAGGAAGAGGGCGACGACGACAACAACAACCAACATTAGTTTTCTTTGGGAAAACTTTAGCGGTTTGGCGAGTGGTGAATTTCACGTCCTACGTGCTCAACGTGTTGTGCGTATCCATTCCGGGGAGGATAGACGACCAAATGGCGAAAGAGATGAAAGAAGCTCAGGAAGAAGAGAAGAAAAACAAGGAGGATGCTGATGCTGATGTCGATGAAAAGAACGACGCTAATGCGACTAAAAATAAGAATACTATTCGACGAACGTCGAAATATCGGTCGTTGTTCACTCCGGCCGGGTACGCGTTTGCCATCTGGGGGTTTATTTTCACAAGCGAATTCGTCTTCGCGATGAGGTCGATGTTTTTCACCAACACGAAGGACGAAGCGTTCGCGGCGAATGCGACTGGATATTTCGCTTTGGCGAACGTTTTGCAATCCGTTTGGTGTTTTACTTTTCGAGAGTGGACGGAGAAACCGAGAAGGCATTGGATTAACGCCTTCGTGTTAGGGGTCGAAGCTTTAGCGTTGTGGTCTTCGAAGGAGAAAGTGTTTGAGGTGAACGGAAGGTTTGCGCTCGCAGAGAGCGGGTTTGTTTCGGTCCCGATCCGAACGCACTTTGCGTGGATTTTGTGCGCGTGCGGAATTAACGCGAACACGGTGTTGGCCAAAATTGGGTCGGCGAGCGCGCAAGTCGTCGCGGCCATCGGAACCGCGGTTCTCGCGACGAGCGTTGGCGCGTACTCGTCTTTTTACCGAGGAGACGCGGTGACGCCTTCAGTTTTCGCGTGGGCGCTCTACGCCATACACAAGGATGGCGGATATCGAGCTCCATCCGGTTCGAGGAGTTCTTCTTCCGGGGACAAAAAAGACAAGAACAAAGACGCCGAGAAAGAATGTATACCGTCCGAGAAGCAAACAAAACGGTTTACCGACATCGCGCGCATGTGCGCAATCGCTAATCTACTTTTCGCCGCTAAAGCGTTGTTGTCGTAAAAGTCGTTGTAGTATATATAGTCGTAGAGAGAGAGAGAGAGAGGAAAGAGCTTTCGCGTAGTATTTTCGTGTAAAAACTCCTTAAAACACAGTTGAAAAATTTAAAGTCCCCTTTCTCCATAAATTTCTACTCTCATCTGTAGATATACACAACACACACGCATAAACGCGCGACTTTGAGGACGTCAACAACTACATAACTACTACTTGGAGAGTGGAGAGTGTTGAAGACTCGCATTAACCACCACCACCACCTCTCTCTCTCTCTCTCTCTCTCTCTCTCTCTCTCTCTCTCTCTCTCCAAAAATCATCATCATAATCTTTCACAGAGAGAAGGGGAAAAACAAAGAACAAGATGAAGGAAAACACGACGGACAACATCAAAGTCCTCGTCCGCGTCCGGCCGTTCGACCATCGCGAGAACAACAACAATAATCAAACGACGAAGTGTGTGTTTGCGGACGAGATATCGAACGTGATCGAATTAAAAGGGAAAACGAACAACGCGCAAGGGACGTTTAAATTTGATTTCGTGCGCAACGAACAGTCCTCGCAAAGGGCGATTTTTTCAACCATTGGCGAATCGGTGGTAGAGAAATTTTTGGAAGGTTTTCACGGGTGCGTGATTGCGTACGGGCAAACAGGGGCGGGGAAGACGTACACCATGCAAGGGTTTGGAGATGCGATCGAAAATGAGGGAGAGGATGATGCGGGAAATAATAAGAGTAACGACGTTGGATTGATCCCGCGAGCGTTGCGAAGGATATTCGAGTTTACGAAAAATACCGCGAGCGATGATGAAGACGTGACGCATGAAGTGACGTGCGCGTATTTGGAGATTTATAACGAGCAGCTGACAGATTTGTTGAGTAGTGGTGATGGGAACGGGGATTGTATCGCGATGGACGGGATGATGGTGGAGGATAGCGGGAATAATACCGGATCGATTCCGTCGTTTGGGTCGTTTAGCGGAGGGGAGTTGGCGATACGCGAAGATCCAAAGAAAGGTACGTTCGTGGAGAATTTGACGAAAGTTAAGGTGAATTCCGCGGAAGAGACGTACGAGGCGTTTTTGAGAGGCTCGGCGAGGCGAAGAGTGGGCGAAACGGAGATGAATAGAAACTCGTCTCGTTCGCACTCGGTGTTTTCGGTGACGCTAACTTCGACGACCAGAGGGCGCACGACCAAGGAGAAAAAACGGACGTTACACTTAGTCGATTTAGCTGGTTCGGAGAGACAAAAAGCAACCGAGGCAACTGGGGCGAGATTAAAAGAAGCGTCCGCGATTAACAAGTCGTTATCTGCGCTTGGGAACGTGATAAAATCGCTCGTAGATGTGGCCAACGGGAGAGATAGGCACGTGGCGTTTCGAGATTCCAAGTTGACGTGGTTGTTAAAAGACGCCTTGGGCGGGAACGCGAAATGTGCGGTGATTGCGTGCGTATCGCCGGCGTTAATTAACGCGGACGAGACGGCGTCGACGTTGAAGTTTGCGAATAGAGCAAAGTTGGTCAAAGTGAGAGCGCAAGTAAACGAACGCGCGTTTCACAATCACATGAACTTTGGGAATACGCCCTACAAAAGTAAAGCTAATAGTAATAACAATAATACGAACAACAATGCGACCGCTATGGACGCGGAAGTGACGCGATTGAGGGCGATGATTGATGAAATAGTAGCAACGACGACGACGACGAAAACGTCTTCTTCATCGGCATTTTTAGCAGCGGCGTTGGGCGAAGACGCGCGCATGGAAGAAGGGGGCGAGAACAGCACTAGCACAGCCTCTTCAAAAATTGCCGAACTGGTCTTAAATGGCATGAAACGCGCGTCGGCTTTGGAAAAGAATATTTTGGAGACGAATCGTGCGAATCTGGTGTGGCAACGAGATGCCGTCGCCAAACAAGCGCACCTCGAATCGAAAGTAAATGATCTCAACGAACTCGTCGAACGTTTAGAACAAAACATCAGCTCTACGCAGATGGTTCTAAAGCTTCGCGAAGCGTCGTTGAAAAAACACGGAATCGACAAAGACGACGTCGACCGCGAGTTATTGGAGTTGCGCAAAATTGTCAGCGTCCCTCCGGAAGTTGTCAAATTGCGCATGGAACTCGCGCGAGTTACCGAGGGATTAGAAAGAGCCGAAGCCGAAGCATCTTCATCAAATACCAAAGGAGAATACGCGAGAATGGTGGAAGAATTAAATTGCATGCGCGCAGTTAATGTAGAACAAAGCGAACTCGCTTCGACCGCGTTGGAGCAGAAGCTCTGGTTCGAGAAGGAGAAAATCGCCCTCTTGGAAAACTTGCGAGAGGTTGAAAGCAAAGTCGAACTCGCGGAACTTCGTGCGGTAGACGCAGAAGCAAACCAATTTCGAGCCGAGAATGCGAAAAGCGAAGCCGAACGCGCGTATATCGAATCGCAGAAAATCACCGACGACGCGGTAAAGGAAAAAGTCCGAGTGGAATCTACGTTTGCGGAAAACAAACAAGTCATGGAGGAGATGTTTGCGCGATTAGAGGAGGAGACGAAGAAGAGAGACGAGATGGAAACGAAGTGTCAAACGTTAAGAGAAGCGAGCCAAACAATGCAAGACCAGATGTTGGAAAAGGGCAAGGAGCTGGACACGTTCAAAGAGAAGTTGCAAGTCTTGGAAGCGGAAGCGGAGAAATCGAAATCGGCTTTGAGAGACTCCGAGAGCAGTTTAGAGAACGCTTTAGGGAAGCAAAACGACCTCGCTTCAGAGACGGAGAATAAGTTAAAAGCGTCTGAGATGGAATTTGGCCGTCAGAAAGAGGAGATGATGCAAGAGAAGATTCAAATGCAAAAATCCATGGAGGAGGAGATTGCGAAAGCGAGAAAGGTATCGGCGGATGAGATTGCGGCGATGAAGGTAAAATTGGACGAAGAGAAAACGTTAGCGATAGAAGCTGTGAAAGCGGAAAAAGAGACCATGTTTGAAACTTTGAAGAGGATGGAATTAGAGATGCAAACATTGCGAGAGACTACGGACGAACGCGTCCAAACGGCGGGAAATGCAGCCAAGGAGAAACTCGCGCTCGAATTGAAAGCTTTAGAAGAGGAAACGGAACGCGTTACAAAGGAGCGGGCAAATTTAGAGGCTTCGTTCGATGCTAAACGCGCGGAGTTAGAACGCTCGTCCGAAGAGAAAGAACGTCTGGTCACGTCAACGTGCGAAATGAAAGTTGCCGCATCCAAAGCGGCTGCCGCGAGCGAATTCAAAGCCGCCGCCGCGTTGCAGCTCAAAGTGAAAGATCTCACTCGGAAACTCGAAGAGATGAAAGACAGCAACAACAAAAGCGACAACGCCATGGTGACTACTGCTACAACTACTACACATACAACTACAACAGCATCAACGCCAACTCCTGTGAAAGCCACAACAACTACTACAAATACATCGCTGCTCTTGAAATCCGGCGGAGCTCGAAGAGTCTTGCAACCGCTCAATCATCATTTCGAGTCGCAAGATAATGAAGACGACAGAGAAGACGATCACTCATTCCACGCGTCGAAGAAACCAAGAACTCTCGCCGTCGTCGACGACGACGACGACGATGAAAACCCGCGTTCGCCTCTCGTTCTCAACCGATGAGAATCCGCTTCGCATAAGCAACCGCGCAAACGACGTAGAGCCCCTATAAAATAGCAGTTGGATTTTAAGATTTTCAATACTAATACTACTGCATACTGAGCGTTTCCTACCGAGGAGAAGGAGGTTTCTTCTTTTTCTCCTCCTCTTCTCCTCCTCCGAAAAACAACCCTTCTTTCTCTAACATCTCATCCACGCGTTGCTCCAATGCATGCTCCTCTTTCTCCAATTTCTCTCTCAATTTCTTCTCCGCGCCTTTCCCGATCGCATCCACCACCTTCCCAACCTCTCTTTTCTCCTTCTCCAAGGTTTCGAATTGCATCTGTAAACCCTCCACGGTTTCTTTCAAAAGCTCCACCGATTGTTCCCTCTTTTTCTCGTTTTCCACTTTCAAACGAGCAAACTCGTCTCTCCGTTTTTCCAACAAATTCGTCGCTCGACGAATCTCCTCGAGTTGTTTCGATTGGTTCGCGTACGCGTCGTACATTTCTTTCATCTGCCGGAAAAAACCACCATCATTACCACCATCATTACCACCAGCATTACCACCACCGTTTGAATTCGCTCCAGCAACACCACCAGCGGCGGCGAGGGATGATGAACTAAAAGCGACTCTGAACGTCTTCGATGATGGTTTCATCATTTTTCAACAACACAAACAACCGACAGACAGAAATGTGGGAAAAAGTTCAAAAATTAAAAGGGCTGTCTTTTCAAAATTTTCAAAAATTCGACACTTTGGGAAAACAGTTCAAATACACCTACTACTATACACCTATAAAGAAGAGAGTACGATGGAGGAGAATACCGAAGCCAATAATAACGTTTCTGCTCCTGGTGATGCCGCGTTGCCGGAACAACAGCAAGAACCAGAAGAGCTAGCAGAGAAGGAGGAGGAAAAACCTACTGCACTACCAGAAGTTGCTCCAACAATTCCGGAAACGAAACCAACTTCGACTACCACAACAACAACAACAACGACGAAGAAGTCGATCGCGAAAGAGTTAGCCTCCCACAACTCCGCCAAAGAACCGGAACTGAAAACCGGGAAACGCGAGAGGAAGAAGACGGAGTTTTTATCCGCGACGTTGTTGCAATCCCCATCGAAAAAAGGAGAGGAGAGGAAGAAAGAGCAGGTCGGGAAAGGAGTGAAATTGAGGGAGATTGAAAACGTGAAGTTCGCTATGGACAAGATGAAGCGGTACGTACGAAAATAACAACAACGGAAGACAATTTTAACTTTAAACTGACCTCTTTTTCTTTGTTTCTCTTTCTCTTCCTCTTTATTTTCGCAAAAACAGAGACGACGAGCTCCTCGTTCTCGTCCACCGGCTCTTGTACAAGACGCCAGGGAAAGAAATCTCGCGGAAACGAGATATTCTGGACTTTTCCGGTTTCGTCCACGAGGACGAAGTGAAAGACCGAGAGAAGAAAGTCGTCGCGTTGGAGAAAATCTTCCAAAAGCCGCGATTTCAAATCATGGACATGTTCGATTTGCCGAGAGGGAGCGGCGCGGAAGGCTCTAAGGAGGCGCAAATCGAACGAATCTTGAAGTTTTTGGAGAAACCGGCGGCGACGGAAGGGAGACAGAGTAAAGTGGAGTTGAAGGAGAAGAAGAAGGCGAAGGTTGCCGCGAAGGTGACAAAGAAGAGAAAGAAAACGGAGGCGAAGAAGAAGAAAGCGGCGACTAAAGCCGCCAAGCCAGCGAAAGCAGTCTCGAACGAAGTCGCCAAGTTGAAGAAACAAAACGCGGATTTGAAGAAGAAGTTGGAAGCGGCGTTGCAAAAGATTGAAAAGTTGACCGGCGAGAAGGTTGAGCGCGACGACGAGGAAGAAGAGGAAGAGGAGGAGGAAGAGGAAGAGGAGGAGGAAGAAGAAGAGGAGGAGGAAGAAGAGGAGGAGGAAGAAGAAGATGAAGAAGAGGAGGAGGAAGAGAAGATGCCGGCGAAGAAGGCGAGGAAAGCGCCGTCGGAAGAGCCAGCTGAGCCAGAGAAGAAACGCGAGGAGGAGGTAGTAGCAGTAGCAGCTGAGCCAGAGAAGAGGGAACCTACGCCTTCAGCAGCGATACCTTCGACGGACAACAACGTCAGCGCTAGTGTCGTAGGGAATCCGCAACCGACGGAGCAGCAAATCAGAGAAGCTATCGTCGCGATGTTGCAAAGCGCAGACTTGGACGAGATATCCATCAAGAAGATTCGTAAAGAGTTGGAGGAGAGATTTAATTGTCCCATGAAGGAGAAGAAGGAGATGATTAAAGAAATCGTCACCGAGTCCATCGGTATGGGAATAGGAGGGGAATGATCGAAGAAATCGTCATCGAGTCCACGAGTCTGGTATCGGCATGTAAGTCGACGGATTAAAGCTCTATTACGAAAAAGAGTGTAGGAAGAGCACGTATATATGTCCGAATATATTCGTTTTAATAATGTTAATTAAGAATTACAAAGAAAATGGTCGTTTATATAGTCATTTGATCTTGTTAAAGTTTTCTCTTTTACGCCAAGGTTCCGTACTTGGATCCTCTTCGCGCCGAACTCGCGACGCCTTGCGACTCCAAATCGTCTTCTTTCGTTTCAGCTACCAACAACTTTTCTTGTCGTTGTTGTTGTTTGCGGTAGGCAGCTACGGCCGCAAAAACGATAAAGGCACCGGCCAATGGGTAGACGATCGAACTTCTAAAGTTGCTTTCGGCTCCCGAGGCAGCCATGCCAAGGTCGGCGGCTTTGAAAAATCTCCAAGTGCCTCGCTTGCGCTGTCCGAGCATGGCTTCTTTGCCCGCGTTTTCATCGATGATCCAACCCTTCACTTGTCCAGTCTCGTCGTCGTACTCCAATTTCGCCGTCATAGACTTGCCAAACGCTTGAATGTCGTACTCCTTCGTTTCCACGTTCTTGTCCGCGTGCGGGGCGGAAGTTTCTTCTTCCTTAGAAACCTTCTTGGAAGATCCCGTCTTCTTCCCGGCCGCGGCGCCAATCTCAGAGCACGAAGTCAACGGACCGTCCGTTTCATCTTCGCAGGAATACTTCTCGTTGAACGCCTTGGCGTCTTTGAGCAAGTGTAATTGCTTGGTCGACGCCGCGGTACCTTGCCACGTCAAGTGAATCGGCTTATCGAAGCTTTTCGCGTTGAAGAACATCTTTTGCATTGAAACGACTTTCCCGACGTCCCACTTATCCATGTTTTTGTTATAGCTTTTGGCATCATAAAACATGTAAGACATGTCCGCAACGTTGGAAACATCCCAAGAGCCGATGAAATGGTCAAAGTTTTTCGCACCGAAGAACATGTACATCATGTTCGTAACCGATCCGGTATCCCACTGAGAAATATCGCCGTCAAAGTCTTCGCGCTTGTAAAAAGCCTTCTTCATGTCCGTGACCTCAGAAGTGTCCCAGTGCGACATGACGCCGTAGCCAGAGCTCGCGGCAAACTTGTCGCAATTCCCAGTGACTGGATCCTCTTTTAAACACTTGGAGATGGCAGAGTGCAAAGTTTTGTCGGTGAGCTTCACCAAGTCGTGCTTGTGCATCTCCGCTTCCGCTTCTTCGGCAGCTTCTTCCTCCTCGTCCTCGGACACCAACGTTTTCACCGGTACCTTGTCTTCTTTTTCTTCGTCGTCGTCTTGTTCGGGTTCTTCCTTGGTGGTATCCTCTTCCTTCTTTTCGATTTCACCTTTGCTCGCGGCGAGCGAGATGCACGTTTTCACCGGCCCAGTCTCTTTGTCTTTGCAAACAAAGTTCGCTTGGAATCTCGAGGCGCCGTTAAACATGTTGTCTTGCTCGTTCTCCGCCGCTTCACCTTGCCAATCGGACAAGTCTTGAGAAAACTCAAACGCGTAGTAGAACATTTTCTTCATGTTCGTGACGTGCGAAGTATCCCATTTCGAAAGATCAGCGTTGAAGTGCCACTTCTTGTAGAAGAGCTTTTCCATGTTTGTGATGTGCGAAACATCCCAATCCGGCATCTCGCCGTAACCGGACTCTTCGCCATACTTGGTGCATTTGCCGTCCACGGCGGCTTCTTGCAAACACTTACCGATGGCGTTGCGAATCTTGTCTTCCTCCAAATACTTGTGACCGTCTTCATTGAGAGAGTTGTCCTCGTCTTGTTGACTGTCTTTGACGTCAAAGATTTCAGATTTCAACGTTTGAACTTCGCTATCAAGTTTCGCCTTCATGGCTTTGAGCAATTCAAACTCCGAGCTATCACCACTCTTCTTTTCGTCAGCATTCGAGGACGAGGAGGACGAGGAAGGAGAAGACGAAGAGGACGAAGCGGCGCGCTTCTTGTCCAAGACCTCCTTCAAGACATCTTCTTCTTCCTCTCCGTCGTCGTCGGAAGACGAACTGCTGCCCTTGGTCTTGCTCTCCAAATCCTTGTTCTTGTTCTCGAGATCGGATAAGTGTTTCATCAACAACATCTTCTCCGCTTCGAATTTGGAGTTTTTCACCGTTTCCACATCCTCGCTGCCTTTGCGCGTCGTCCCCTCGGATTCACCGAGACCAACGCCGTCCAACGAAGACGCGTACGAACTGAAACTGTTCGACGTCACTTTGTTTTGGTTGTACTTGCTCTGTGTTTCGTAACGCGGCTCGTACGACGGATCAAACGATTTCGAAGACGTGACGTACTTCTTCGCCTTGGACTTCAAGCTTTCAATTTCTTGATTCAACTCGTCGTCGTTCTCTTCGTCGAGTTCTTCTTGTTCTCGAGACGAGGAAGAACTTTTACCTGAGGAGGACGATCCTCCGAAAGACTTCTTTATCTTCAAGATTTCGGACAGCGGAATACCTTTGTCCTCGGCTTTCAAAAACGCTTCCACGTCTTCGTCGGAGATTTCGGTGTGGCCCAACTCGCCGGACAACGGGCGCGGCTTAGAAATGCCCCCGTCGCCGCCCTCCGACGACTTGCGAAAATCGCCGCTCAAACCGCTATCCTTCCTCATGTAGCTCTCCTGCGGCTTCCACCCTTCGTTTTCTCGGCACTGATGCACCGGCCCTTCGATCGCGTCCGGACAGTTAAACCGTCTTTGAAATTCAATAGCGCCTTGAAACATCCCGGGTTGTTGTTGCTTGTGCGCCATCCCGCCTCGCCACCCCCACTTGGAGATGTCTTGGTTGAAATCGACGGCGTAATAAAACATGTGATCCATCCTTTTCGCTTTCGTCGGTCTCCAGTTGGAAATATCCGCGTTAAAGTTCGCTCGTCCAGTCGGTTCCCCGTTGTTCTCGATCACGTGCGTGTACCCGCTGAAGGCCCAACTAAAATCGGTTATTTCCGAGACGTCCCAATCTTTCATCGCGCCGTATTTTTGGTCGTAACACAACCCGTGCACTGGAGATTCCTCCAAGCACGCTTGCACGGCTTCTTTAAAACTCGAGGATTCCCCGAACGGCCCGCGTTCGTTCGGAATCTTGTGATGGTTCGGAAACGCGTACGGGCCGAACTTCTCTTCCTCCATCTCGTACGACGCTTGGTTCTTTTCCGATTTAAAGTCGAACGCGTTTACCGACGACGAGAATGAGTGCAACGCGAGAATTCCGCCGACGGCGACGAGAGAAGACGAAATGTGACGACTCTCACCACGAATGGGTGTCGTCGTTCGAGAACGACCACGGGTTTTCCCCCTCGTCATCTCGATGAGATTGTTTTGTTGCTATCTAGAGACGATATATACTCTCTCCTCTACTCGCGATGAGATTGGAAATCGCAAATCACCACACGCGGCCCAAATCGAAATGTCCCACAAACAACACGAGAAACGAGAAAGAGTGTATACTTCTCGTCGAGCAGCAGCAGTTACTAACACCGAGAGACAGTAACAAAGAGAAACTCTCGTTCGCTGTTCTTAGCGCGTGCTCTCTCTCTGAGATATCTAGAAAGAGCGATTCGCGCGCGTACTTTTTGTGTGATGCGCAAATCAGAGAGACGCGGCTTTGTGAAAAAAAAGAATTACGAAAAAATATGAAAAAAATGTAGTTTGTTGTTTGGTGGGAGAAAGAACAAAATTTAATTAACACTTCTCGAATACTACGAAAAATCTCTGTTCTTCTTCTTTTAGAACTCGGGCGCGTCTGGAATGACGATGTTTAACTGCGAGCCGCGTTTCTTTTTCTGCTCCCTCATGGACTCGGTGTGCACGTCCGCTAATAATTGCGCGAAGAAAGCTCTTTTGTAAGCCTTTAAAGAGTGCTTTTGCGCTTCTTTGTTCTCGCCTCCGACGCCTTCTTCGTCTTCGGAAGAAGAGGAGTCTTCGGAAGAGTAGTGGTGGTCTTCCTCTCTTTGGTCCTCTCGTCGAAAGTAGTGTTTACCGGAGGTATTATTGTTTTTGTCCGCGTCGTCTTCAATGCAAGATTCCACGGCTTGCCTCCAGGCGTTGTACATGACGTCGGATGTTTTCAAGTCGATGAGTTCCAGAAGCGTTTTCTTGTCCCTGGCTAAAGTGGCGAGGACGAGCGTCCACTCGAGATTTTTCGAGCGTTTGACAACCTCTAACGCGTAGCGTTCGTCGTTATCGTCGTTGTTATCTCTGTTATCAGAAAGAGAAGACGATGATCCCGTCGACATTGATCCTCCTCCTCCTCCCAATCGTCTCTGGGATAAAGCAGTGTCCACGGCTCTTTTCAAAGCGCCGCTGAACCCGAGCGCTTTCGTTTTCACTCCTTTCTTCTTTCTTCTCCTTGTCCCTCTGGGACTCTTCCTGCTGCTTTCGCTGTACGTCGGCGACGTTGGTGGAGAAGATAAAACGCTTGTTTTATCGTCAAAATCTTGGTTATACTCGTCGTCGTCGACGTTAAAGGAACACTTGCCGTCCGCCTCTTGCACGAAATAGTCGTACACGTCAAACGCTTCTTTCGGTACGCGACGGTAAAATGCCCCCAACGAACGCGCGTCGACGTCAAAAACAATCTCATCGAGTTTGTGCTCCAACGCTTTTTCTAAAATCAGCCGCTCTCTTCTTAGCATTTCAATCTCTTCCTTCTTTTCTCTTCGCGTGAGTCCGTTGGCGTTGTTCGTACCATCTTCATTTTGACCACCACCACCTCCGAATAGCATGGAAAAGAAGCCACCACCTCTTTCCTCCTCCTCGAACTCGTCATCATCATCGTTAGTAGCATCGATTCTGTCCAGCATATCAAAACCAATCGATAAAAACCGAACGACTTCTCCAATCAACGCGAAGTCTTTCAAGACGAACGCGGCGTCTAAAATATCGTACGCTAATTCGCGTCCGCTCTCTTCGCCGTCCATGTAGCAACTGACGACTAAGCCGCGACTAGCGACGCGTAACCGACCTCTGTCGATGGCAGCTTTCAGTAAAGTAGACGCTTTTACGCCGCACGATTTGAACAGTTTCGGCCAGATGTCTTGATCGGTTTTGCGCGCGACAGAAACGACGACGTCTGGGAACTCCTCGAACTCGCGAGCGAGATTTAACGATCGCTTGAGAAGTTCTCTTTTGGTAATGTCATAGCTAACAGATTTATAATATACCTCATCGTTGCCATCATCGCTGACTTCGTTGTCCTCGTCTTCGTCTTCGTTGTCGAAATCATCACCTTGTATTTGCTCGAGAGCGTCGTGAATCAACCATTCCAAAGCGTACGAAAACAATCGTCTCGAACGTTTTCTCGCCTCCTTGGCTAATATTCTCGCCGCACCAACGTCTCTCCTCGCGAGAGATTTCTTCAATAATAACGGTAATATGGATTTTTGAACCGAGCTGACGTCTATTCTGCCGCCACTGGCGCCAAAACTACGTTCGTGATGGAGACGTCTGGTAGCACAAATCGCTCGAAACTGTTCCAAGTTTATAGATATCGGGAACGAATCGGAATACTCTTCGTCGAATTCGTGCGCATCGAAGCCGTCATCATCATCATCGTGTTCGTGATCGTCGTCGTTTTCTTCTTGAACGGTCATAAATAAATCGTCCCAATCTTCGTGTCTCGCCTCCAATCCGTTCTCGCCAAACGTCCACCACGCGTTGTCGACTTCGGGCAAAACGCCGTTCCCCGTGAAATCCGTCGAGCGTGCGGCTAACCAGAAACGCTCGGTTATGTTAGTACTGAATTTGTTGCTGTTGTTGTTGTTGTTGTTGTTAATTTTGACTTCTTTCCCGGCGTTTTGGCCGGAGAGTTTCAACACGCTCAAGGTCCCGCACGGTCGCAACAAAGCGCACATGGAAGGCGCCGGCATCGCTCTCGGACTTTCGTAGGCGTGATTCGATACCCACAAAGCAGCGGCGATTGGTGGGGCTAACGATGCATCTCCACTAGCAACCCTGCGTCGACCGGAAACGTCTCTCGCGACGCGAAGTTCGGCTTTAATAGCAGCTGCTGCGGTATTCTTCGCGCTCGTCGAGAACGACCCGCCGAAAAGAGAAGAGACGAAACTCCCGCCGATTGAAGTCATCTCACTGCTGTTCACGCCTCCAAAACCGTTCACACGGACTTCAAACAAAGCAATCTCACACAGTGGTGATATGACTAAGACGTGCGAGCCGCACGCGTCCAACGCCACCGGAGCAATAGTCCCGAGTGAATGCGGTTTTACGATTTCACACTGCTCGTCCAGTGGTTGCGTCGCCGCTGCGTATACGCGCAGTTCATGCTTTGTCGGATCGTCCGTTCGAGAACACGCGACAGCCAACGCATTGAACGCGACGCCTTCGTTTTCTTTGTTATCTCCGGACGCATCACCTCTCAGCGTAAGCCAAGCCATTTTTGTGACGCGAATTCTTTTCTCTTTCGAGACGTCGCGAAACATGCGCCATTTTTTCCTCGTCAGCGAATACGTCACGAATCCTCTCGATCCAGCGACGGCAATGTCTAATCCATCCGGCGAGATGGCGATTTTGCGAGCCGGAAACCTTGTCGCGATATATTCCGATGGAAGTAGCTCGTGTCGACAACGAAGCGGTTTTGGAGGCTTCGAAGAGATTCGAGCGTCGCGTTCTCGCTTCTCTTTCCTGCGCTTGAGTTTTTCGCGATATTCTCGTCGCTTTTGTTTCTTGAGTTTATTTTGAAGATGTCTCGAAGACGGAGAGAGCACGGCTTTGTTTGCGACATCGGTGATACCGTTCGTGCCATCATTGAATCGGCGCTTTTCGATAACATCTAAAGATGACGAAGACGAAGAAAAGTTATCAAAAAGATCAGCTTCGGAATCGTATTGATTCTCGTCGACAAGTTCGCCGTCGCGAGTCGAGGTGCCGTATTCGTCGTCGCTCTCGTCGTCTTCTCCGTAATGTGTCGCAGCGGTCGTCTCGTCATCTTTATCAGAGTCGTCCGAGTCATCGTCTTCCACGAAAACGATGCGATCGGCGCCGAGAAGAACGCCGGATGTTGGTTTCGTCGAAGCCGCTAACTGTTCTTCTCTCGATAAAGACGCGTATCTTTGTCGCGACATGCGACTGTTGCGAGGGTGTACTCTCACGTTTGCATCCGGTGGCGAAATGACGAACGAGATTTCCCGAAACGTACTCCTTTTCAAAGAAGAAGAAGATGATGAAGATGTACCAGCCGCGACGTCGAAGAGAGAAAACTCCGAGTAGAAGCTCGAGGCGTTACCGTTCCAACACAAACATCTATCGTTGAATTTCGTGGAAGCGTCTTCCTCCAGCAAAGACGACGATTCGTGCGCATACAATTTCGTACCTACCCGAGACCACACATTCAAGGGCATGCCTTTGCCACTATTCGCAACCGCCAACGCGTCTCCAGATTTCGTCCAAACTAATGAGCAGACGGCGCTATCCCCTCGTTCTTCTTCTTTACTATGACTAAACCTTCGCTCGAATCGAATTTTTTTCTTTCTCCTCGCCGCAGCAGCCGCGAGTGACGTGACTATCGAAAAAATATCCACGTCCCCTGTGCGAGTTCCTACGGCTATTCTTTGAACGTTATCTGTGCTATGCGCGGCAATTGCGGAACAATTTCCGTCTCCTAACCACGAGATTACTTCCGCGGTGGTTTCTTTTTCTTCCTCTCGTGAAAACGCGACAACTGCGCATCGCCCGCTCGCGAGCGCCACCACGCACGAAGTTTCCTCGCGATACGCCGCAGTCGTTCGTATACTTAACACGGCATCGTGTTCCTGCTGTTCTTCTTCTTCTTCTTCCTCTTCTTCTTCTTCGGTATTTACCGTTGCTATTTTTCTTGCTTCTCTCGGACTTATACTTCGAATGTATTCCTCTTCGTCTTCGTCAGAATATCTATCTTCGAATTCGAAATCCGCTCGTTTTTCGTCGTCCTCATCTTCGTACTCTTCGTCGCCTGAAGCATGACCCAAACTATGACTATAACTCATTCTACTCGTCCTTCTCCGATGATGTTTCGGCGCGAGCGCGGCGCAGACATCGTTCGCTACCAATATTTCTTTCAAAACCAAATCGGAAGAATGCGTCGTCGCGTAAAGTTTGCCCTTAGGAAAAACGTCCGCGTACGCCAATCCGCCTCGACTCGTTCCGAAGAAAACGCCTTGGCCAACTTTCGCGAACGCAAAAGTCGTCGCAACAGACGATGCGGATGCGGATGATGTCTCCAAACCTTCTTCTTCCGGCGCTAAATTATTATTATTACTATCATGCGAAGGCGACGACGATGAAGAAGGATTGGAAACAACTTTAACCTTAATCGCCCTCTTCAACACGCAACTCGCCGACCGCATCGTGCCGCATCTCTGTTCCGAACCGCCTCCTCCTCCTCCTGCGTTGTTGTTGTTGTTATTACTAGTATTATTCTCGCTACTCCTACCAAACTCCTCCACGTTCCCTACGCTGACCAAAAACACCAGCACGTTCCCAGCCCGCGTCAACACGAGCAAAGTCCTCTCTTTGTGCGACGCCGACATCGACTCGTCGTCGTCGTCGTTTACGTCGTTCTCTTCATAATAATTCGGTTTCCACTCCGCGCACACGTACTCCGAAGCAGCAGCAGCAGAAGAAGATTTCATCTTCGCGCAAAGCAACGTCCTATTTTGCCCGGAATCCCACAACTCGATGCCTCCGGTCGAGGTCACGATCGCGAGCATCCGCGAGGTTTGGTCTAGAGAGGTCGACACGATGATATTCTTCTTTTTACTCTTCTTTTCTTTTCTCGCTTTTCTTCTCCTCCTCCTCTCTTCTTCCTCCGATGATGTTGTTGTTGCTTTTCGTTGATGCTTCTCGTTGGTTTCATCATCATCATCTAATAAAAGTCGTCGTTCGTGTTCGTCCTCGTCGTCTTCAGAAGAAGAAGAAGAACACAAAGAGGAAAGGGAGAGTAAAGGAGAGTCTCTCTCGATCGGCCACCCGTGCGCGAATCTCATGATTCTAAATCTCTTCTAAATAGTAACACCTGAGGTATTTTTGTGTCGATTTGTGAACGAATTTTTCCCCTAGGGGTAGCTCCATTAAAAGCGCACTTTGCACTCGGAAAACACGAGCACGCGACGAAATCGTATATGAGGTTTTCTTGTCTGCTGAAACGAGAGTAATACTACCACTCTGTTATTACCACGACTACTACTTCGATTTTAAGACCCCCGTTAGTTAGTTAAACATGATGAAACCGCCGTCGAAGAAAATGAATTATCCTTTTCTTTCAATCCTTTCGATCACGAAAGCGCACGCGCGTGGCCCACCTCTGCAAGCGACTGTCGCGCTATTATTCGGGACAATTATGCACGCCTTAGCCGGCCACTCAGACGACGGGTATAAAGGGTTAACCTTGTGGGTGAACATCTCTCTCCTTTTTCTCATAGATTCAAACATTGGAAGCATGATGCGAAAGAGCTATTTAAGGATTCTAGGTACAGTTCTCGGCGGCGCGCTCGTGGTGCCGATGATTGTCTCGGTGCACGAAATTCGCAAAAAAGATGAGTATTTGTGCGAAGTTGCGACTGGCGCGATACTCGCGTCGAGCGTCGCATTGGTGAGCTTTCTATGCAGATGTTATAAGAAAAAGTTTGGAGCGAAGTACGAGTACATGTTCGTCGTGTGCGAGTTGACGTTTGTCGTGTGCGGGGTTGGAGGGTTTTATAAGGAGGAACCGGTGATTAACGCGTTGGAGAGGGTATTGTCGGTAGTGATGGCGGTGGTTATCGCTTTAGCGGTGGCGAGGACGGTGACGCCGATTTACGCCGCGGATGCAGCGAGGATGGACGCGGCGGAAGCCGCGAAGGAAATTAGAGACGTGTTGGGTATCATCGTTGACGTCTATTTGAATTTTTCGTTCGAGGGTAGCATGCATACGGACGACGACGGAGACGGCATCGACGACGCATTATTCGAACGCTTGGAGAAGGACTCGCTCAGTCAAAAACAGCAATCCGCGATGAGTCGATTGAGTCGCGTGGGAGGGTTGATATCGGCCGCTGAAGTAGAAATCGGGAAAACCTTCAACGGGCAAGAATACCGGGTGTTAGCGCAGGGGTTGAGTCGGTTATACAACGCGATGATTGCGATGTTATTTCCGTTGGAATCTGGATCGGCGGCGAATGAGTTGGTACGAAAGTACCGACATTTAATCGATGACGTTCAGAAACAACTAAACGTAGCGCTCACGTCGATGAGCGAAACGGCGCTGATTGAAAATCACAACAGCGAAGAGTGCGTGGTTTTGTTCAACGCGATGACCGATGGCGCCGTGAGAGCTAAGTTACGTTCGGATGTGCTCGAGAGAGCGTTGGACGAAGAAGAAGCGAAGTCGGGGAGACAATCGCTCACGTCGCCGAGCTTGTATACCTTCACGCAGTTTGTGAAAACTTACGCGCACGTCACGACGTACGTTCTCGTGTGCGTGTCCAAATACAAACCCTCGGAGTACGACAAAATAGCAAACGCGTTGGATAAATCCGAGCGTGAAGAGGAAGAGCAGAGAAAGAATGAAGAGGAGGAGGCTGACGACGGTGGCAGTGACACGAATAGTCATTCGAGTACGCGAAAGTATAAGTATGCAGAACGACGGAGTTCCATGAAGTACTTCACGAAAACGAGAATGGGGGGGGAAATGGTAACGATAGTAACGTGTGAGCGAACATTTGAAGTGAATTTTATTCTTTCTTAGCGCTATATATTGTATTTAATCCTAGGTTGTAGTATTACAATGACGAGAACTACTTCTATCCCAAGGCTACGTCTTCCTCCTCGCCATCGGCTATTCCTTCATCGTCTACGGCGTCTCTATCTTCTTCTTCTTCTTCTTTGTATTCTTCGTCTTCCGCCAGCGCGACGAGCACCACGCTCTCTCCTCGCAAAAACATCTGACTCACTTTCCTCTCTCTCTGTTCGATGACTCTTCTCCTCCTCGTTTTCGTCTCCCCTTTACCGTTTACGTATTCCTTCTCCTTCCTCACCCGCACCAAATACGTCTCATCGATATCGTGCGCCACAAAATTAAAGTACTTATCGAACGCCGATATGTTACACTCCATGCACCCTCTCACGCCTCGCTCGTTCCTGGTCACTATTTTCACCCGCTTCTTTTCGTGTAACGCTCGGTAAAGTAAGGACAACGGTCCTCCTCCTTTAAACCGACTGGCGATGACTTCAACCGCGTGCTCTCTCTGCGCGAATTTCTTCTCCGCGTCTCTTAGCCGCATCGCTCGCGCTTTCAACGCTTCCTGTTTTCGTTTGCTTTCCTCGCTTTGCCTTGGGAGTTGATTTTTCATCTCCAAATCCAAAAAATCCGGATGCGTGCGCGGTAACATGAAGCGACACTTGCCGATGTGATCAAAAATTGGGTACTCATAATCAGCATCGTGTTTGGGTGTATCATCTGAATTCAGCGCTTCCAATGCGGAGAAGTTTTCGGAGAGGAAGAAGTTTTTCCTCTCGTCTTTATCGTCGTCTCTCATTTCGTTCAAGAATGTGATGTCGTCGTTGTTGTTGTTGTTGTTGTTGATACTGATGACGATGACGATGAAGAAGAAGCTTTACTAAAAACGAGCGAGGAAAGCGTCAAATCTTCTTCTTTATCTTCTTTGTCTTCTTTTTGCATCAAAGTCGTCGTGCAAAATCGATATCATCTCGTTATTATTCGTCTTCTTAACGGGTGCAAACGTTTGGGGAAATCTTTCCGTTTTTCCTCATTAGTTAGATAGTACCTGGTACACACGAACTAGTATTACTACACAGAGAGTTAGAGAGGGCAGTATCTCGCAAAGAAAGAGAGAGAAATGTCGTCGTCATCTTTGTCAGGAGCAGCACCAGGAGCAGGAGCAACGGGAGCGTTAACATCACACGACGCGTTGCTCCATTTGGACCCGCAAATCAGACTTTACGTGTTGCTTCCCATCACGATCGCGATGTTCTTCGTCGGGGTCATTCGGCACAACGTTTCGAAAATCTTCGGCCAAGGATCTTCGTCGGGGAAGAAAATCGACCACGACGGGTTAAAAGAAGCGCAAGCGGTCGTGAGAGCGACGAGGATTGCGCAAAACTGTGGGTATTTAAGCGAGAAAGGATTCGAGAAACGGAGAGAGTATTTCTGCAACGAAACCGTCGGCGTGTTCAGTCAAGAGAGCAAGAAGAGCAACGTGCAGCAACAAATGCTCTCGGATCCGTCGATGTTGAGCGAAATGTTGACGAAGAATCTGAACATGATCGTTCCGAACATGCTCACCATGGCGTGGGTGAATTTCTTCTTCACTGGGTTTGTGGTCGGGAAAGTGCCGTTTCCGTTGACGCAAAGGTTTCGATCGATGTTACAACGCGGGATAGATTTGCAGAGTTTAGACGTGACGTACGTGTCGTCTTTGTCGTGGTACTTTTTGAATTTTTTCGGCCTCGGTGGGGTGTTTGGTTTAGTTCTAGGGAACAACACGTTGAACGACACGCAACAGATGAGGCAGATGTCGATGATGGGGATGGATACCGGGAAGGCGTTTAAATCGGTCAAGGAGAACTTGGAGATGATTGCGCACGAGAGCGCGATCGAGGAGGTGGCGGAGAAAAGAGCGACGGTTATTCTGAGAGAGTTGAACGGAGGGAGTTCGTTTATGAAAGCCAGGAAAGCGGCGCTGCTGAGTAAATAAACGAGAGTTCTTCTTCGACGTAGAACAAACGAAACTAAAGTTATAATAGGCTCTTAAAGCGTTGTATATAACTACTACTACCTGTACTATTACTACTACTATTACTACTACTACTACTACTAAATGCTAAAGGATCCCGCCTTCTTTTGCCATCCTGTACCGCTTCTCGCCCAATTTCCTCCGCGTGATCCACGGCGGTTCAAACGGCGGCGCGTTCTTCCCTTCCTGCCCAACCTTCGCCCTTTCCTCGTCGTTTGGGTCAAACACCCGCATCCTCTTCCCCGCTTCCTGTTCTTTCACTTCCACTCGAATATGTGTTCTCGCTCGGTGCATAGTCCCAGCCTGCCCTTTCGCTTTCACGTACATCCTTTTCAAATACTGTCCTTTCGTCGCCGTCGCTTTCGAAATCACGCAATTCGCGTCCACGTACCCGTCCTCCGGTTCTCTCCCGAGACCGACGACGGCGTTAAACTTTGCCGAATTAATAATCTGGTACAACTCGTTCGCCACTTTCTTCTTCGGCGACAGTTTGCACTGAATCAACGCCTCTTCCACGGTTATCCCGCCTCTTAAAATTTTCAGAAACGCTTGGAACCTTTTCGTCGACCCTTTCGCGTTCTTCTTCAAAGCGTAGAAGACTTCCTCGGATTTTTCTTTCCCTTCTCGTGTTACCGATGGGTGGAGTTTCAGATTCCCGAGTTGATCCGATAAAACAGAAGAAGAAGAAGAAGAAGAGTGCTTGTTTAACTGGTTCTTCTTCATCGGTGCGCGCTGTAAAGGAGACGGTAAAGCTTCTCCGTCGGCTGCGTTTTCTTCGGAAGCGGTAGTATTCTTAGGAGTATTCATAGGATTCTCATCATCGTTCTCCTTGTCATTCTTCGCCGCAAAACGCATCCCGCTCGAGGAGGAGAAATGGGATCGAAAATCGATCGTCTTCCTCACGATATCAGTATCATCATCACCACGAAAGAAGAAGGCAGCGTTATCCGCGCGTTTTAGTAAAAACGGTAATACTACCGGTGGTGGTCGTCCCCCTGTTCGTCTGAGAAGCGAGAGCAAAGCGGAAGAAGTCCTCGCGTGCATTTTTCGTTCTCGAGAGCGGCGGCTTTGTGAGGTTTTTCACACGAAAACACAACAAAGAAAGAAAGAAAATAATACGACGAATACGAGGAATGGAGACGATATTTATTACTCGCTTTGAAGAAGCGCCGCGTGTGCTTTTGCTATTTCTAGAGACTCCTTTCTACTTTCTACGACTCTATGCGACGAAGAGACTCCTTTCTACATTCTACGACTATACACGACGACTCTATGCGACGAAACGACTATACGCTACAAGTACCAAAAGGAACAAGCGAAGCGTTTTCTTCCCTCGCTCGGTTCAACCGCGTGGTACATCGTATCGGACCAAAAGAGGACTAACCGGTCTCGAATCGGGTTCACGCGAACGGGGGTCGAATTCTCTCCTCCTTCCGGGTACAAGAGTAAAGCGCCGCGATTTTCGTTTTCGTTCCAGTCTGAGTTGAGGTAGTACACCGCGCTAATTTTACGAGGGTCGCTCGCGTCGTCGTGATCTAAATGCTTCACGAAACCGCCACGATTGGACGAATAGACGGAGAGCATGACGTTTGAATGGTAATCTGTCGGAGAGAGAAGAAGATGTTTATAACTTCCATCCTTCTTTTCGTTGAAGACGTTGCAGAGAATGTCACCGAGCGTGTCGCGAAGAAATTGACTGAGCGCGCCCAAAGCTACCGGGCGTTCGTCTCCAGTCAACCAAGCGATTTCGTCGTCGCGATACTTTCCTTCTTTCTTTTGCGTTGTTGCGTCGTTTTTCTCCTCATACGCGAGCTCTCCCGATTTGAATTTTCTTGTTCCCGGATCGCTTTCGTAAAATTTCATCGCCGCTTCTTCGCAAATCTTTGAGTTTTTCTCGCCGAGCACGCCGTCGATAACTACGTAACCTTTCCGATGCATTTCGTTCCGAATCTCTTCCGCGCTCAAGACTATCTTTGCGTTCGGATACGTAATCGACCACAAAATATCGTTCTCGTACCTCCGTACCTCCGGCCGCATCAACTTCTCTCCGATTAATGATTTTTGCACCGCTCGCGCCGGAACGTCCGCGTGCAACGCCGCCGACCCCAACGTCCTCGCGAAGTGCGTCGACGACGCTCCCGCATCCGCCAGTCTCTTCGCCAAGTTCAACACTCTCGTCACTTTGTCTTCGTTTTGCGCGATATTCAGTTCCGCCATCAACATCTCTCGACTGGCGAGAGACGACAGCGCAAACGTAAAGTTAAACATCTTCAGCTCTTCGTTTTTGCTTTTCTTCGTTTCTTTTTCCAACGCCTCTTTCACTTCCAAAACCGCTCTCAACGCCGGCTCCTCCTCGCATTTAGACGTCTTCGCCTGAAAAGCGTCTCGAGCGGCCACCGCGTATGCCACCGTCCACCTTTCTTGTAACTGTTCATCAAAGTCTCCTCTTCTCGTTGTCGTCGTCGTAAATCTCTTCTTCGCAACAACAGACCGATGATGATGATGATGATGATGATGACGACGAGAATAATAATTCGCGAGCGATGATTTCAACGACGACGACGAGACAACAACAGTCGTTTTTCCTCCGCTCAACCCCCACCTGTCAAAGCGAGAAAGAAGAAGCGCTTTACTCAAAGACGACAGCGCAGAAGTGTTCCTCCTCATCCTTTTATTCAAAACAAAACAAGAAGAAAGAGATATGATGAGAGAGAGATTTTGATTGGAGACTTTAACGCTTTTTTTAGGGTGTGCTCACTTTTTTCTGAGCACCCAAAAAAACAGACAGAGAGAAAGCGTCGCGGACCTTTTGGTTGGTTTTCGGGCAAAGAAGAAGCTCGAGCTCTCACGCGAGGGGAGACCAAAAAGGAGAAGAGAGAGCGACAGAATTCGTCGTTAGAAGCTCTCTCGCGCTGAGCAACGTTATTATTATTATTATTAGCAGAGAGAGCGTTTATAGTATTACGATAAGAATCACGGCGATGGCATCCGCGCAAGCGCTGAGTCGCGTTTTGTCGTCCTCCTCGGCTTGCTCCTCTTCGAGTTCTTCCTCTTCTTCTTTCGAGAAGAAAAAGACGATTACGACCAAGCGTTCGTCCCGGGGAAGAAGAGTAATCGCTTCGTCGTCGTCTTCGTCTTCTTCTTCTTCTCCCGAAAGGAGTCACAGTCCTCGTCGTAAAAAAGGGTTCAAGCCTTTGAAAGCGATTCTTGAACCTGCTGTTTTAGAACCCGCGTCGATGGACGACGACGACGAAAACGTCGAGACGGGAAAGAGAGACGCGACGAAGAGGACGATGACGTCCAACCACGAAAACAGATCGGCGGCGACGATCGTCAAGACGGATTTCTTGGTGCGTTTTAGTATTTACGTCTTTTAGAAGAGGTTTACCTGACGACGACGAAAAGAAGAAGAACAAGCAGAGGACGACAAAACTATTACAGATTGTTTTGTCGCGCGCACTCGTTCTTCTTTACCTGTCGTTTAGTAGTGAACGTTTACCTGTCGTGTAGCGTCTTCTTCTTTGCGTTATCATCTCAGAAGCGTTTTTTTCTCTCTAATCTGATTCTTCTACGAAGAAGAAGAAGACTAAAGAGACGACGACTGATTATTCATTTCTTTTTGCATCATCACTCTTTTATAACTTACAAATCTTCTCTCTCTCTCTCTCTTTCTCTCGAAATTCCTTATTAACAGGTGATTGGCTCTGGCATCGCCGGGTTATCGTACGCGTTGGAAGCGGCGGAGCACGGGAAAGTCGCCGTGGTGACGAAATCCGTCGCGCACGAAGCGTCGACGGCGTACGCGCAAGGCGGGATTAGCGCGGTTATTTCGCATTTGGATACGATCGATGAACACGTGAACGATACCGTCGTGGCTGGGGATTATTTGTGCGACGAGAAAGCGGTGAGAGCGTTGTGCGCGGACGGGAAGTCTGCGATTGAAAAGTTGGTGGAGATTGGGACGAGGTTTACCAAGGCGGAGGAGCTAGAGGAGAAGAATAAAGAAAAAGAAAAAGAAGAAGAACAAAATATTCAAACGGGAGCGTATCAAGGGTTACACTTGTGCCGCGAAGGAGGACACGGGAAACCGAGGATTGTGCACTGCGACGATATGACGGGGAAAGAGGTTGAGAGAGCGTTGGTGGAAGCGACGAGAAAGCATCCAAACGTGACGTTTTACGAACATCACGCTTGCGTAGATTTGATGGCTTCTTCCTCCTCCTCCTCTAACACGGAGAGACGATGCGTTGGCGCCGTTGCCGTTTCGAGCGGCGGCAAAAACGACGATGACTCACATCAAGAAGAAGCATCAAAAATTGTGCGCTTTTACGCCTCCACTACCCTTTTGGCGTGCGGAGGTGCCGGTCAACTCTTCCCTTCCACGACGAATCCGGTCGTGTGTACCGGCGACGGTATCGGCATGGCTGCTCGCGCGAACGTCGTGTGTGAAAATCTTGAGTTTGTGCAGTTTC
>Ga0257106_1000293_pt1 | contig 31206 bp, 25 predicted proteins | sample LP_taG_3_FD_190177 | JGI IMG/M metagenome (GOLD analysis project Ga0257106, IMG submission 190177) | Marine microbial communities from Northeast Subartic Pacific Ocean, Canada - LP_J_2011_P26_10m | ecosystem: Environmental > Aquatic > Marine > Oceanic | place: Canada: Northeast Subartic Pacific...
GGGCGGGTGCGCAGAATTCCACTCTTTACTTCCCTCCGACTTGTTCCATCATGACGTCCAACGAGTCGCCGTCTTCCATGTCCAACTCTTGCGGCGTTTGGTCCTCTCTAACTCTCTCCCCGTCGAACAAGAATCGAACGGATCCAGGTTGGAGAGATTTGCGCTGCAAGAACGCGTCGAAGATCTGTTTTGTTTGTAAATATGAATACACAAGAGCGAAAGAGAAAGAACAAATATCGTGAGTGCCTGAGGAGCGGTTGTAAAAATCTCTAATCCAATTCGACGAAAGAATCTCTCCTCGTCGTCTTTCGAAGAATAATAAACGAAACATCCAAACGCGAACCTTCTTAAACTTGGTACCCATCTTCACTTTAAAGTGCACCTCGGCGTTGTCCTGTTTTTTGATATACGATAGAGAGAGATTTGTTTCGTTTGAGCAAAGGAAGGAAGAAGAGATCGGGGGGCGATTTTTCACAAAGGAAACCTTTCGTCGCGCGAATCGTTTTCTAAAAAACAATCCGAGAAGAAGAAGAAGAGAGCGCTTAAAAACGAGAACAGCAGCAGCAGCAACAACAACTAAAACGAACCTGGTCCTTCACTTTCAAGTTGATGTGTTCGCCTTTGTCTTCTTTCTTTTCTTCTTCGGAGTCCATTTTATTTCTTTCTAAAAGCAGTTTTTTCTTGTTTTTCGTGTGAAAACTTTGAGAGGAAAACCAAAAGAAAACACGTAAGAAAAAAGCACCTCAAAGCGAGAAAAAAACAGTAGAGTCTCGTGTAACACACACGACGCGAAAGAAGAAACGCCTGAATAGCGAGATCGATAGCGATGGCGGCGAGTGTAGCGGCGAACAAGAAAAAGATAGCCCTGGTCGCGGCGAGAATATTCCAAACCGCATTGAACGACACGAATGTACCCACGGGGAGAAAACTCTTAAAAAAAGCATTAGTCGGTCCACGATTGACGTCGTGGTACCCGGAGGGTATTCGAAAGATGGACATGCTGTTCGAAGACCCGGACGATAAGAGACGGAAGGTGAAATTAGAGCGGATGAAGAGGAGAGGGAAAGGACCTCCGAAGAAAGGGGAAGGGAAGAGAGCGAAGAAGAAGTAAACGCGAGACAGAATTGTTTTTAGAAAAAGCATGGAGTAGTACCAGGAGTACTACAAGTAGCGATAGCATCACGCGAGACAGCATTGTTTTTAGAATAGCGTGTACATATACAGTAAATAGAATCACAATTTTACAATTTAAGTATCACCTGCTGTTGGCGATGCACACGACAGATACTAATCGCATCGCCCCGGACGAAAGTAACAACCGGACGTTCTTTTCGCCTCGCATTTCGTGGAAGTAAAAGTAGCCAATCAACGCGGCGACGACCGATGGGAGAGTGCTAATGATCGGAAACGAGATCGACATCGAGAGCACGCGGTTGGCGACAAACCAGGAGGTTTGAGCAATCCCCCACATGACGCCAGAAATAAACGCCGGGACTATGGTTTCTTGACGAAGCTCGGGATATCTATCCGTGGCTTTTCGGACGACGTGCAAGTAATGGAGCGCGAACGCGACGAGTGTAGTTCCAAAGATACCGCAAAACTGAGAAAACACGTAATCGAGCGTGTCATCGGAATGCGCACCGCTCCGAAGTCTCAAATTTTCCGCCGGGTTAAAGTTCGCGCCATAGAGGACTCCAGACAGAAGAGATAATGTAATACCAAACATCTGTTTTTTACGCAACGCTTCGTCCTCGTCGTTGTTGTTATTCAAAAACGCGTTGTCCTCTCCTTCTTCGTCGACGTCGATTCTTCTCATACCACTCGTGCCGTTGCTGTTGTTGTTGTTGCTGCTGCTATTACTATTACTATTCGTCGTCCCATCAATCTTCGACGCCACGTACAGCGCCAGACACGCCAACGCGACTCCGAATCCGTTCAATCCTGGCCGCGACACCTCCTCTTTGTCCAATCCGAGAATGCCAAATCTCGCGCTCGCCCACCCAGAAAGCATGCACGCGCCGCTCCAAATCATCATCCCGAGCGCTAAACCTATCGATTTCACGATCGGCACCACGCACAAGTTCCCAATCGCCCACAAACTTCCGCCAAACATCGCTTGATATTCAAACTTTGGAAACGATCGCATGAGGCAAACGACCACTCCAACCGTGAAAACGCCCAACGTCATGCACACCGAGAAGAAGACGCCGTCGCCGAGGTTGGTGAGTTTCTTCACCGGCACATAGTTGGAGCCGAAGAATATCGCGGCGACGAGGCAGCACGCGTATCCGAGGACAATGTCGCCGTCCATCGCACTCTCCTTCGCTCTTTTAATAATAAGAATATTCTGAGTTGTTTTGTGGGGAAACTTAACTGAGTTTTTGGTCACAAAGTCGCACGCGCTTTTTCTCAGATACCGAAGACATTCAAAGTCTCCGTCGTCGCAAAAGAGGGCAAAAGATCATGGGCGGCAAGAAGTCGCGTCTGAGCAAATTTACCGAAGCCGTGCGTCTCTTCGTACTCGCTTTTCGCGTCCTTTTTTACTCTCTTTCTCTCTCGTTTTCCGGTGTGGCGGCTAATTCTCTCTCTCAATCTCTCTCTTTAAAACAGGACAAAGAAGTGCTCGTGCGCATCGTCAAAGACGCGCAGAGGACGAAAAAAGCCGGCTCGGACGGCACGTTCAATGAATTCGTGGAAAAACACGCGCGGACGGAGAAGTTGAAGCACACGCACGATCCTAATAGGCACGATTGGAAGACGTTGGTGAAATTCGTGGAGAGCGTCTTGGGAAAGGAGGAGGAGGAGGAAAGGAAAAACGAAAACGACGAAGAAGAAGAAGACGGAGAGATTGAAAAGGAGAAAACCAAGACGAAGACGACAAAGACGACGAGTAAAGAACAATCATTCGAAGAGACGATTTCTAGACACGCGAATTGGCAAAAGAAGAACAAGAAACGGCAGGAGTGGAAAGTATGGCACGAGAGCTGCGAAGACGAGAAGGAAAAGTACGGCGAGGAAGGTTCGAAGGCAAACGCGCTGTGGAAATTGGTGAACATGTGCGAAGAGAGTCAGCAATTCGACGAGAACTACAATCGATTTCCTTCGCACATGGACAGTTGGTTGAGGACGAGTTATCGACCGGGGAGGTGGTGCGTGGAGAAGAACGTGAGGCCGAGGATGGTGGCGATTGATTGCGAGATGTGCGAGACGACGACGGATAATAAGGCGTTGTGCGCGGTGTCCGCGGTGGATGAAGATGGAAATAAGTTATTAGACGCTTTGGTAAAACCACCGGATGCGATTATAGATTATAGGCACGAAATTACCGGATACACGGAGGCAGATTTTAAGGACGTGACGTTGACGTTGGACGAGGCGAGAGCAAAACTGATGCGGTTGTTGGAACGAGTACATTTGGACGACAACGACGGTGAAAAAGAAGAAGGAGAAAAGGATAAGGAGAAGAGAGTGCACGGGTGCATTCTCGTTGGTCATTCGTTATCGCACGATTTAAGAGCTTTGCGTTTGGACCACAGGCCAGTCATCGATACGTCTTTGTTGTTTTCGTTCAAGGAACTTCCGAGAGCGACGCCGGCGTTGGCGGATTTATGTCAAATGATTTTAGGATACGAAATGCGAGGGAAAGGATCGGCGCATGAAGCATTTGCGGACGCTTTGACCGCGATGAAAGTCGTAGAAAAGGTCGTGGAAACGAGCATAGCAAAAGCTGAATTTATTTTGCCGGCACCGGAACGGTTGTTAGTGTTATTCGAAGCGAGAAGACAGACGGCGAAGGAGAATAGGAAAAACGGCACGCCGGATAAGAAACGAAAAGGTAACTTTGATGAGAACAGCGGGAAAGTGACTAATCGCGTTGCTGGTCGAACGCTCTTCATCCATCGTCTCCCGCGAGGTGTTAAAAAAGAAGCCATAGAATCCATCTTTGAAAACGTCATCAAGACGAAATTAGAAAAAGAAGACGAGGGCAGTCACGAAGTCATTAAAATCGAGACGATTAAAGGAAAGTTCGAGGTGGAAACCGGCGAAAACGCGCAAGAAAACGAAACGGTGTCTGTCTTCGCATCTTCCGAAAAAAGTGTCGTCCCAGCTTCCAAGCACGCTCCGACAACTTCTGCTTACGTGGCGTTCGATTCGGTGAAATCCGCCCGCCTTGCTTTCGAACGCCTCCACGGCGCCTTGAGCATCGACGCTCTCGGCCGGCCGCAAAAGAAAGCCAAAATCTCCAAACGTTTCGGCTTCGAAAAGTTAATATGCGTTCGCAACGACACGATCACCGAAAAGGAGGAAGAACTAGTCGCGAAAGTTGCGGAAGAAAAAGAAAAAGCGCCTCTCGCGTTTCCTCCGAGCTCGGCGCAAAAGAAAAAGCCGAGACAACGCAAACCGAAAACAGTTTCGCTCCCTGGCGATACCAAGTAGCGACGATACGGCACGAGATAGATAGAGAGATAAAGAAAGAGAGAGAGATAGAGGGAGAGAGTCCACAAAACGAGTATGATAATAGGTACGACATGCAATAGATGAACAGCGCTGTGTTTCTCCGAAAATTTTTGGGCATCTGAGTATCCACCACCTCCCGTATCTTCTTTTCAAAAGAAACACCATCGTCACATAAAGACTTGGCCAAGAACACTCTCAATCATGCGCGCAGCATTCACGCTCAGCGGAAATGCGAAGACGTGCGCACCATCGACGTCGTATTCCTCCTCGTCTTTTTTGTCTTCTGCGTCTTCTTTGATTCGAAGGAGGAATGAGAGGAGCGAAAGGAGAGTGGCTCTAATCCGCGCATCGTCTTCTGACGCAAATCCTTCCCCAAACACATCATCATCCTCGACGAGTAAAGTCTCGGAGGACGACGAGAGTTTCACGTTGGCGGACGTCGGCGAAGATTCCACGCTCGCGGAGAAAAGGAACGAGTTCCAAGAGGCGATCGCGAAAGCGCAGACGGAACAAAAAGAGAAGAAGATGTTCGACGAGAAGAGCGAGAGTTCGACTTGGGAAGTGAAAGGAACTGAAGCTTCTTCTTCTTCTTCTTCTTCTTCACCACCACCACCACCACCGGTCGCGAAGCCTTTGACGGATCTGAGTCCGATTAATGTAGACGCGACGGCGATAGAAAAAGAGAAGAAAAGAAATGACGACGACGGCGACAAGGATGAACCACTGCGGATGATTGGTAGCGCGCCGGTCAAGTCGTCTTCGGGAGAACCGACGTTTTCCAAGCAGCTCTCGAGGACGGTGAAAGCGTTGGTTCCCGAAGGCGCGTCCGCGGCGACGGTATTGAAAACGACGAAACGTTTCATGGAGGCTTACGAGGCTGGGTTGACGCCAGAGGAGCAGATTGGGTACGCGCTCGGTGTACCGACTGATAAGTTGAACGAGACTCAGAAGAAGTACGCGCCGTTGGTAGCGGAGAAGTTGAAAGAAAACGCCATGCAGTTGAAAGGCGAGTTGTTAGCGGCGACGAATTTGTACGAAGCTGGGATTCAGGCGTATAGTGTAGGTCAGTATCCGAAAGCGTTGAAATTCTTCGGAAATGCGTTGGAAGAAACGAGTGATACCAGTTTGTTGGGTGGGAAAATCCAAATCTATAAAGCTTTGACGTTGTATGCACTCCGTCGTCTGGAGGAGTGCATCGATTTGTATACGTTTTTGGAAGGAACGCATCCGATCGGAAGCATTCGTCGACAGGCTGGGGAGTTGAAGTATATCGCCGAGGCGCCGAGGTTAGAATTAGAAGAAGACGAATACGTCGACGTGCCGGCGGGAGTGAAAGATGCCAACAGGTATCGGGGATACGGGAAAGTGATTGGGAAATCGGGAAAACCAAAGGTGCCAAAAACGTACACCGAAGAGGCGATGGAGAGAGTGAACTACGCCAAGTACGCGCCGAATCGGTTACAACTGATTGGGTGGACTGCTGTAGCCATAGGATTAGCTCTGTACGGCGCGTACGTAACGAAATGATTTGTAATAAAGTTATTATCAATATTCTTATAAATCGTGAAACACTTTTCAGATTACAATTGAAAACGCTCTCTCTCTCTCCTTGAAAAAGTCGCACGCGTCTCCAAGCCTTTCGGCACGCGCCTACGCACTTTTTCTTCCTTCACGCGTCGTCGTCCTCTTCATCATCGTCCACCGCCTACTACTCTTTCTAGTTCACACACACAATTTCTCGTCGCTTTTCATATACATTATTGTCGTTGTAATTATTATCATCCTCATTAATCAATCTCTGGATCGACGATACCTCCGTCGCTGATGGAATACTGCGCCTCGGATTCCGGCAAAGTCGGCGAGCACGCGATTTTTGCTACTCTGTTCCCCCCTCTTCCTTTCCTCAACGCCAATCTCGTTGTACTCGCGTGCGCCATGATGTTACCACCGATTGGTTTTTGCGCGTTTGCGCCGGCAAACATACCCCCTTCTGGATTCGCGACGACTTGGTTGGAAACGACCACCGCGACGCCAAACTCGTTGGCCAACTTCGCCAAGTGTCTCAAAAACTTCCCCAACGCCATTTGCCTTGCGGATAACTCCCCTCTTCCCTCGAATTCCGTTCGGAACAAGTTCGTGGCGGAATCGACGAGGATGAGCGAAAAGTGGTCCTGTGCGAGCAACGCACCCGCCGCTACCAACAACTCTTGCTGATGCTCCGTGTTGTTCGCTTTCGCGTAGGCGATGTTATCCAAGCACGAAGTCCCGTCAATTCTGAATCTTTCCGCGATTTGCATGATACGTTCCGGTCTAAATGTCCCTTCCGTATCGATATACATAACCTTACCACCACCTCCTCCGTTCTCCACTGGAATCTGCCCACTCACCGCTAACGTATGCATCAATTGCGTCTTCCCGGTTCTAAACTCTCCGTAAAGCTCCGTCATCGACCCAGACTCGATCCCCCCCATCAACATATCGTCCAACGGTTGCGACCCGGTGGTTATTTTCACCAAATTCTCTCTCGCCGTCGCAAGCGACGTCGCGGACTGAAACGTATCGTTACACGTTTTCTTGCTAATCGCCTTCAACTTTTCCACTTTTTGTTCGGACAAGCCTTTGATTTGCGTCAACCATTTCTTCGACGCCCCGGACAACCCCTCCATCGTGCACACGCCCGCGGTTTTGAGCTTCTCGATGTCGTTCGCGTTAATCCCATGGTTCTGTTAAATAATAGAGAAAGAAGAGAGAAAGAGAGAGTGAGAGGAGAGGAAAGCGTGAGTAGTATTCAGAGAAGAGAGGATAAAGAAGGAGGCAAAAAGAAAAACAAAGCTCGCGCAAATGGGCGCAAATGTGTGCACCCTCGCATCCTCCAACGCTTTCCCAAGGGAGAAGAAGATTCAAAAATTCCGGTGACGACGAAGTCTAAAATCTTTCTCCAACAAGAAGAAGATCTAAACCTATATCATCGCAACGTACCGAAAGCTCGTCAATTCGCACGCAGTGTGGCATTATCTTCTCCTTCACGAACACGTCCTGGACCGTTTGTTGTCCTTGTTGCGCGTTCTGTTGGACGTTTTGGTTTCTTTCCATCATCGCGCTCATGGTTGCCGGTTGAGAGGTTGATTTTTCTCAAAAATTGGTTCTCTTTTGTATCTCCTTCTTTCTTTTCTTTCGTGAACAACAACAACAACAACAAAAGAAACGTTTCGAACGCACGAAAAGTGTACCGAATGCTCTGTTTGGTTGATGATACGTTGCGTGCGTTTGTGCGCGTGACTCTGATGCGTCTCTCGTTGTAAAAAGAGAGAGCGTGTACTACTAATGAAGCAATTCCCTCTCCAAAGTCTCCTCCCTCCCCTTCTTTTTGGTTCCTCCTTTTTGAATTTTTTCAAGAGCAGAAAGAAACAAAAATACACAAAATTCGTCATTTTACTCACAACTCCTCACTTTTCTGGTGTTTTGTTGCACCGCGCCGAAATGCGCTCCCCCCCTCTCTGTTGGGCATTCACCAAGAGACTCGTGATGATGACAGCAACAACAGCGACACGAGCAACGAGAATAGCCGCTCCTCCCTCGAACAGAAATCTTCATCGCGGAATTATTATTCACAGAACTTTCGCGCAAAATTCCAGCGCCGACAGCGACGTCAAAAACAACGACTCTTTCCCCGAGTACGTTCCGAAACAACCATTCTTCACGTTCGAAGTCCTCCACGAATCGAAACGCTCTCGGGCGAGAGCGTGCAAAATAACGACTCCGCACGGGACGATTTTTACGCCAGCTTTTGTCGCGGTTGGCACGCAAGGCGCGTTGAAAGCGGTGCCGCATTCGGTATTGGACGATGCCAACTTGGACTTGATGTTTGCGAATACCTACCATTTGTTGCTCCAACCAGGACACGAGCATTTACGAAAAGCCGGAGGAATACACAATTTTATAGGGAGAAATAGGCCAACTATTAGCGATAGTGGCGGGTTTCAAGTGTTTTCGTTGGGTTTGGATGCGGACGAGTTGGATGAGAGCAAATCCCCTAATAAGAATAACAATGACAACGACAACAACAACGGCGAACGCAACCACGACGGCACCGGGACGAAGGAGTTGAAGAGTCGAGGGAAAACGAAGCATAAGCAACATAATTTATTGGAAAAAGTAGATGAAGATGGCGTGACGTTTCGTTCGTACCGCGATGGGACGACGTTGAAGTTGACGCCAGAGTCGAGCGTGCAAGCGCAAAAGAACATCGGATGCGACATTATACTTCCTTTGGACGAGTTGACGAAATATGATATCAGTTTACAAGAGCTGTCAGAGTCAGTAGATAGGTCGCACAGATGGGAGACGCGGAGCTTACACGAGCACTTGAAGAATGTGAAAGAGCAGGCAATGTATGCCATTATTCACGGCGGCGTGGATGAGAGGTTGAGAAAGAAGAGCGTGGAATATTTGACGAGTTTGCCGTTTGACGGGTACGCGATTGGTGGGTCGTTAGGAAAGAACAGGGAAGAGCTGAAAGAACTTTTACAGTTTTTGATGCCAATTATTCCGAGGGATAAACCGAATCATTTACTTGGAATTGGAGATTTGCCGTCTATTGCGCACGGAGTACGCATGGGCGTGGATTCGTTCGATAGCGCGTACCCGACTCAGATCGCTCGACACGGGACGCTTTTGTCCGAGAATGGGCCAGTAAATTATAGAAAATCAGAATATAGAGAGCATTTCGGCGAACCTGCTGAAATGTTAGGAAATAGTAGTGGCGACGACGAGTGTAAGTGTTTATTGTGCAGAAAACACTCGCTCTCGTATTTAGCGCATCTGGACAGAGCAAACGAACCCATGGCATGGACCCTCGCGACGGAGCACAATTTACATTTCATGGGACGTACGATGGAAAGGCACAGACAAGCTATAATGAACGATGAGATATGATTATTTACTAGCATTTTGTATTTGTAATAATGTGCGAAAATTAGTACCGCCGGTGTAAAAGGAACAATTGCGCGGAAGAGGTCAACACGCCCAAAGTCAACACACACGCTCCAAAATTTTAGCTCTTTCGAAAAAAAAGTAAATGACTCGCGCAGAAGTCGAAAGACACTGCGTGATGCCAGAGATACATAACACCGTAGAACCGAGCGCGTTGACGTCGAGATTAGCGCGAATCCACACGCACACGCACACGAATTCGAATACGGAACACGCCAGCACGTGGGTCTTCTTTTCTGCAAAAACGTTCAAAAATACTGACCATACACCCAACTCTTTTTACGCATACAGATTGACTATTTGCGAAACAACAGTCGCGGATAACGAGCTCCTCTACGACATCAACCACGTCGGCATCGCCTCCGAAATCGACGCGCAACTTTCCTCAGTCGATCAGACTCTTGAAGCGCTTCGCGATAAATCTCGCTACGTTGGCGAGGAGGACGAACGCGCGTTTTACCAAAACCGAAAAAGAACTCGCGGAAACGAAACCATCAAATTGCGCAATAAAATAAATGAATCTTTGGCGCATCAGATGGCGTTCTTCACCGAGACAACGACGAAGTTTCCGTGCTTGAACAGATGGTCGAATAACAGTAGTCAACACTTGCCGCCAGAGCACATCTTCTCGCCGACGAGGCCGAAAGAACTTTGACGTGACTATCATATTTTAGATCTTGAGTAAGAGCATCATTCGTCGCGAAGAATGGGCTTTGTTGTTATTAATATCGTCAGCAGATCTCGTCCAATTCATGTACAAGAATAAGTCGCTCAGTTTATTCACCATGACGTAAAAGTAAACGCCAATCATCAACGCAAACATGGCGCAGATCAAGATGGTTTTCTTTCCTCTTTTCCTTTCATTGATATTTTTTCGTGTTGGGAAGAAAAGAGGAGGAGGGAGGTGTTCTCCGCGCTCTCGTTGACGCCGGGACCACTGGTTACGTTCATTTGAAGGAGAGAAAGGAGGTGATAGGTGCGGTCTATGTTGTCGCGGTGGCGTGTGCACGTCGTCGTCGTCGTCGTCGTGGATGTTAGATTCATTCATTGTTTTTGCTTTCTTTTCGTCAAAACGTCTTTTTTTATGTGAGATATTTTGAGGTGACCTTTCTCTCTTTATTTATACAAAAATACGTTCTACTATATTTGATTTGATTTGTCGCGAGACGAATCTTAACTCTTCTGCTCTCTGAGCAACGCTAATTGTGCTTTCAACTCCTCCGTGGTCAATTTAGAGATATCTTTCTTGACTAACTCGGCTGACGGTCGAGTAGGCCTCTCTCTCACCGGTAACAAGTTCGACTTATCGGGAATCTTCGGTACGATTTGTCGCAAATCAATCACGTCTCTCATGTAAATATCACTCTCGACCCAATTTTTAAACGATACTAAAGCCCCAATCGCCGTGGCGACTTCTAACGCCAACACGAGCATGGATCGGTACCCTTCCATTTCCCTCATGTTTGCCGCGTCTTTGATGATTTCTTTGCGCATGGAAAACTGTTTCTTCGCCGCGCGTTCCCACCCGTCTTCGTCCATGGATAACTCTTTCACCACGTTTTTGAAAAACTTATTGTGATGTTCCCCTAACCATTGTTCAGCGGCGTCCATTTGCATCTCCTCTTTCGTCCCGGATGTAGAAGTTGATCCGCTATCAACGCCTTCGTCGCCGTCGTAATCGTCGTAAGAGTAGTCGTCGCCAAAGTCATCGCTTTGGAATCGAGATACCGGTCGAAAATCCCTGTAATCGTCCTCAAAATTACCACCGTCATCGTCCACGCTATCCTCACTTTCTTCTCCAAAACTCTCTCCTCCTCCATCGTTCTCCCCGCGACTAAAAGACGTCCTCGTCGGTTCCAACTCGTCCGCGCCACCAAACCCATCCTCACCAGTAGTACTCTCCCGTCTCATCATCTGTGCCTGCGCCGCAGGACTCGGCATCGACTGCGGTAACTTCATCAACAAAAACCACGCGGCTAACCCTGCGCACGCAATCAAGGCGAGCAAACCGATATTGTTCGATGATGCTGAACTGTTGTTGTACGCTTCCGAAGACGAAGGATGATCCCCGTCGTCTTTTTTCTTTTGCAAGATGACATTTAAATCCGTCTCCATCTCCATCAGTTTTTCCTCTCGCGCTTTATCTTCCGCTCTCGCAAAAGAAGAAGAAGACAAAGAATCCAAAGTGCTTTTGTTGTTCTCGTTAGAACTGCTCTTCCCGAAACCAAACAGATCCATTATTCTTGTGTGTGTCTTGCGCGTTTGTCTTGAAATAAGATTAAAAAGCAAGTGGAGCAGAACGAAAGTCCAAAAAGTCCAAAAAGATGGGACGTCCCAACAAACATTTTGCCCAAAAATGGACAAACCCGAGAACGACCAGGCACCAAAAAAGAGAAGACAAAGAAGACAAGAAGAAGAGGAGAAAGTTTTTTGATAAAAGCACTTCAAAGCCAGAAGAGTTCGTTGCAACGAGAAAAGTGTTTTGGGGAAGCAAAATTGATTTTATATTATTTTCTTCACACACACACGCAACACATTATTCTCTCCTCTTAAAATACATACACACACAAAACAACGCGTAACACACAAGGAGGACGCATTTCTCTTGCGTGTCTGTGTGTCTGTGTGTTTCTAATCAATCGCAGAGGAGAAGAAAAGTGTGCTTTTATTTATAGAAAAATTGGGAAAGTATACGAGTAGGGGAAACCTCCGTAACGCTTCTTATTCATAATAATGAACGGAGCAAACGGAGCGTTTTTGACGAACGCGGAGCAGAGGAAAGGCGATATCGAGGAGACGACGAGCGAAAACTCTTCTTTCTGCAAAAACACGTTCCGATGGGTCGTCGACATCGAACAGTGGCATCCAATCGAAGAACACGAAGGGAGAGCGTTTCAGTTTTTATTAAATTTAATTCAACAGGAAGACGAACGAGAACAAGTTTTGAAGTATTACCATTTCGCGGATAAGAAGAGAGCGCTGGTGTCGAGACTGATGACGCGAGCGGCGTGCGCGAAAGCGAGAGGGTGCAAGTTTGAGGAGGTTGTCATCGGGAGGACGAAAGGGAGGAAACCGTTCTTTAAGAACGTGCACGAGGTAGCGGCGAGGACGATGACGACAAACAACGCGAGTCATCTTAACGGTTGCAGTAGTAGTATTAGTAACGGCAACGCGACGACGACGACGACGACGAGAGACGGTGGAAGAATAGGTATTACGAACGCGCCAAACTTTAACTTTAACGTCAGTCACGAAGGGAAATACGTCGCGTTGGTTTCGGAACCGTACGCGATTTGCGGCGTCGACGTCGCCGCGCCGGACCAACTTCGTCTAGGGAATCGGTCGATTTCCGCCATCGAGGAAATTTTTGAGACGTTCGATACGACGTTACATCCGAAAGAAAAAGCGCAAATTTTAAAACAAAATGGATTATCCAGTCAACTGTCGAGATTTAGACAGATTTGGTCGTTGAAAGAGGCGTGGTCGAAGTGCATGGGGACTGGGTTAGGAGCGAAATTTGCCTCGGCAGAGTTTACGATTTCGCAAGACGTGGAAGCGGCGGTAAATGCCAATAATGATGATGATGACGATGATAAAGTAAAGAGCACTGAACAAAACCCAAACGTCCAAAACGACGATAAACAGGACTTTGGCGGCGCTTGGACCGCCACCATTTCCGTCGATGGCGTCAACGAAATCGGCCAACGCGACGAAAACTGGAGTTTCTACTTACACCCGTTTCCCCCGCTCGAAGACGTTTACGACATCCCCGACGACGAAACGCACTGGATAACCGTCGCCAGAGGTCCAACCAGCTGCGTCGTTGACGCGCACGGTGAATTCTGGAAAACTTTAAAGGCAAAAAACATCGAATCGAACGAGCAAAAAGATACGTGGACGAGAGACATTTGGCGAAGAGCGCCTTTGTTTCGGATGTTGCGGGTCGAGGATTTGGTCCCGGACGAGTTGCGCTATCGATTTCAGTGTTTGGTGAAAGAGGAGGAAAATTGCGAAAGAGTGTTGGAGAGTATCGCGGCGACGGCGATTGTGAAATGAATGTATGTATGTATGTATATGTGCTGCTTGTATGAATAGTAGTTTTAGAAAACCGAGAACGTTGGTGTAGTATCACAAAAACAAACCCAAGAGAGTGTAACGAACTCGTCAAATGCCTCAAAATTTACCTACAACTCTGCTCTCTGTTAAGAAGAATACACTCACAAGCGTCAAAGAAAAGAGACAAAAAATGATGATGATGATGACTATAACGACAGCAACAACACCAAGAACAACACCATCGTGCTTTGCGCAAGGACAGAACAAAAACAAGTATCGCGGTCCGAAACCATCATCGTCGTCCGATGATTCCATTTTGGATAACGACGGCAAAAACATCATCACGTCCTCTCGTCGTCGCGAACAGCTCCTCACCTTGACCGCCACCGTCTTCCTCTCCGTTTCGAGAACGAAACCATCTCACGCGTTCGGCAACGGCTTCCCCGGGTACGACGTCAACGAGAAAGCGAGAAATCTGCAGCGAGATGCGATTAAAAACGAACTCAACGAACAAAAGCGGCTAGCGAGAGAGGAGAAGCAAAAGAGGAGACGAGAGAAATGCGCGAACGGCGAGACAGAATTCTGCGACGAAAACGACATTCAGGAGAGCAGTTTGGGGTCCTAGAGACAGACAGACAGAGAGTGATCGTAGTAGTAATAATAACAACCAAATGTGCTTCCCATCGTAAAGCGTTGAAAGTTTCCCCAAAACGCGTCACAAACCATCCTCTGTATTCCAACACATAATGTCGCACCACCGAGGCGGTGCTGGTGGAAACCAGCACCTGCACTACGACGGCACGTACGGACCAATATCGCCCTCGAATTCTCCCGACATTCCATCGCCTCGTCAGTGGACGGTGCCCCCTCCTTCTCCGTCGTCCAAATCATCGTTCTCTGCGCGAGAGCGATTGGAAACGTTGAAAAGAAATAAAAGTAGGACGAAGAATATCCGCAACATGTTCCCTCGAATGGAACGGATCGCGCTAGTTATCCTAGTTGTCGTATTCTGGACGCAACAAATGTACTCGAATTTTACCATGATGCCTGGTAAAGGGAGTTTAGAGAAGGAACATGAGCACGTATTGGGAGGAGGAGTTAGAAGAGGAGGAGGAGGGGTGTTGACTTCAACGAATCGCAAGAAATCGAACGGCAATAATGTCGTGAGGTTCACGACGAGCGATTTAAATTCTGGGATTCACACGGAGACGAGGCGAGTGAGGAGAGAAGGCACCGCGAGTCGGAAGGAGAGTTTGGGTTCTTCGAAGGAGAAGGACGCGAGCGGCGCCGGTACGCCGGCGCGGCCGGCGACGCCGAGATGGTTCACGAGACAAGCGAGAGAGTTTTGGAAGGTTTATGAAGACGACGTCGCGATGAATTGCCCGGAAGGCACAGACGAGGAGGAAGGATGCGCATTGCCGCAGGAAACGTACGTGAACTTTGCAAAGTTGTCGATTAACGATCAGACGGCGACTTTGAAACATTTGGGTTTGCCGGCGATTCGAGCGAGAGATTTGCTGTTGAACGGCGTTTCGGATGCAGATAAGCAGAGTTTATTGCTGTTGAGCGTAGACGCGACGAGAGCGAAGGAGATTATAGAGTACACGGCAACTTTGCCGGCGTTAAAATTGATTAAACGGGGGATTTTGAGGTCGCCGAGGAAGGTGTTGGCGGTATTGGCGGCGTTGAACGATAAGACGGAAGCGTTGGATCGCATTTTGCCTCATTTGACGACGACGCGCGGTGGGAGTGCTGGTAGCAGTAGTGCTGGAAGCGAGAACGAGAACGAGGAACACCGCCACCCTCATCATCAACGGTTGCACAAGCAACCGCTCCGACCGTTTCTGTCGTGGTTCCCGGACGCGGACATCGCGGAGCTTCTCTCGGCGTCTTCAGCTTTGCAAGCTTCCATCGCGGTGGAAACGTTATCGCTCAAGAAGCTCGCCGACGTGTTCACGAGAATGCTTACGCCTCCATCGAAAGAAACTGCAACAAGTAGTAGTACTAGCACTAGTGGTAGTAGTGGTTCTCGAGCCAGCGCCGCCGCCAAACGCCATTCCACTGGTTCGTCATCAACAGCAGCGGCAAAAACCATCGCCATGATTCTCGAAGCCTCCCGCCGGAGCCAAGCGGCGAAAATCCTCGCCCGACTCGACCTCGATTCGCAAACCTTACTTTACTCCAAAATGGACGAAGCTACCGCAGAGGCGTTAAAATCTCGAGTCTCCTTAATCTCCCCCGAATCCATCGAAGAAGAAGACGAATCCGTCGCCCGAACGGATGAAACGCAAGCGTTTGATTTCGCGCAAATAAACGACGCCATCCAATCCGTGAATAAAGACATCAAATCGAGCGAAGAGAGAGCGAAAAATGAGCGGGATAAAATGGAAAAAGCCGGTCTGTCCTGGAGAGGCGTCGGTTGGTGATCGTTTCATTCGATGGCGTCGGTATTCTAGCACATTATATATATAGATTGTAGTAGACATATTTTCGCAGCAAAAAGCTTAGAGAAAAAAGAAAGAGCAAAACTTAAATGACTGCAAATATCTTGTCCTCCAAAAGTTTTTCAAGGGAAACTACTGGAAATCAATCGTCACATTATCATCATCTGAGACACGCGCGCGCGCGTACACAGACAGGTCTTCTTTTCTCCTTTTCAATCAAACAGAGAGAGGAGTCGATTCAAACAGTCGCGAAAAGCACCTGTTTACCGCGCTACACCCAAGAAGAAGAAGAAGAAGGACGTTTTTTGGCGTGTGTCGGAGATTGATTTTCTTTCCGATTCACATCACGCTGAGTAGTGAGAGGAAAAACGCGCCCATTTACAGTAAAGAGTTTAGTTTAAAAGATGGCGGACACATCGACACAAGAACAACAACAACAACCGATGAACTTTCTCGCGACTTTGAAGAACAAAGCGCCGCAGCAAAACGGAACAGGTATGCGTTTATTGCGAGAGTATCTATCCTCTGTCTGCACTCTTTCTCTCATTTCTTCTGCCCGAGAATCCAATCGGATGGATTGTTTGAGCGTTTTTCGACCGGCAAAAGACTTTGCACGTAGTTCACTATTCACACATCGCTTTTCTCTTTCTCTCTCTTTGAAACAGGAAAACAACAACAACAACAGAAAAGAACGGCGTCCACGCCGCCCGGGTTTACATCACCATCCGGACAACAACAACAGGCGACGAGGACAACGACGGTTTTGGGGGAGGAGCAGACTCCTGGGAAAAAGACGCCAACGACGCCGACGAAGAGTAGCGGCGCGATGAAATCAGCACCGATTGGCATCCCGGAAAAAGAGGAAGAGGCGTTCGACCCGAGCTTAGTCTCGCCGCAACTGGCGATGATTAAGAAACTCAGCGCGAAACCGAAGAATAGTCTCGGAGAGGAAGAGGACAAGAAGGACCCGAAGAGTCCTTTGGCGTTGTGCAACGACGGGCAAACGAGCGAGTCGCAAAGTTCCGGGACGACCGATCAAGAGTCTGTCAATTTTCAAGAGAAAGTTGTCGCGGATGGCGAAGGTGTTGACGCGAAGAAGGATAGCGCCTCGTCCGCTCAGGCGGGTAAGAAGGGACAGAAACAAAGAGAAGAGGAAAACTACGTGACGCCGCGACCGATTTGGGTGGCAAGGTTGCCGAGACCAGCCTCGGAGAAGTACGACGACCAAAAAGCGCAAAGAGAGAGAGATAAAGTGTTGGACGAGAAGATTAAAGGTTTAACCACGGAAATCGACGCGAAGATTAAAGAATCGCAGGAGTTGAAGGTTGAATTGGACGCCAAGAGAGTCGAGTTGAAGAAATCGAGAGAGGAAGTCAAGATGGCGAACGACTTGGTGAAACCGATTCGCGACCGATGGAACGGTCTGCGCGACGCCGAGAAGAGCTTGAAAGAAAAATCGCAAACGATGAAAGGTTTGGACAGTTTGGCGAAACTCGACGCCAAGTTGGACGACTTGGAGAAGAAGATGGAAGACGAGAGCTTGTCGGTTTTGGAACAGAACAAGATTTTGCGCGAGCAGAAAAAGTTGCGAAAAATGCAAACAGAAATCGAGTCTCTCGAAGAGAAGAAGCGTCAAACGACTGGTCCGAATCTAGTTGGTGAAAGTCGCGACGAGCTGAAAGCGCGTTTGAATGCGTGCTCGGAAGCGATCGATGTTTTGAGAGCGAGATTAAAGACGGTTGCGGATTCTCACGACGAGACGTTTGAGCAAATCAAGGTTGTTTCGGAAACGATCACATCTTTGAGAGATAAGCGTTCAAAGTTTATGAAGGAAAGAAGCGCAAAGTACAACGAGTTGGCCGGTGTCAGAAAGGAAATCCAAGTCTTCTCCAAGTTCAGATCGCTCGCCAGAGATGCGCAAGCTTCAATGAACTCGAAAGACGTCGACGTCATTTCAGAAGCGAGAATGAAGTGCGAAGACCACAACGATAAGTTGATTGCTCAAATGATTGAGAGTGAAATGTACCGCGAATGGTATATGGTTGAAACCAAACGAGAGCAGTCGGCGGCGAGAGAACGCAAGATGGAAGCGCAAGCGGTGAGGGATGCCGAGAGATTGGCAAAGATTGAAGAAAAGCTCAAGAAATCAAACGCAAAGAGAGAGGAGGAAGAGAAGAAGAAGAAGAAGAAGGAGCAAGACGAAATGGAAAAAGAAAAAGAGGAAGTTGATCCTGCGGCAATTCCAAATGTGGAAAAGCCGGCATCTTCATCATCATTAGCCACCACCGAGAACGCTGTCGAGAAAAAGCTCAACAAGAAACAGAAGCAAAAAGGTGCGAAAAAATCACCGTCAACCGTCGACGTTGCGAACAAGAACGAAGTCAAAGAAGAAGTGCCGAAAATCGCGAAAGTTCCCGAACACATTCTCGAGATTCTGAGCTCAAAAGGTACCAATGATAGCGACGCGAGTGATCCTCCGTTATCTCCGCGGTCTCAAGCGCGCGAAAAATCGCTCGAAGGCGCGCAGTTAAAGGCGCGAAAGCAACAATTAAAGCAGGAACGATTGAAAGCGAGCGCGCAGAAAGCCGAGAAGAACTCTGAATCGACGAAAAGTAAAAGCGAAGAAATGGCCGCCGCGAGTGCCGCTACGCAAGCGGCAAGAGCGCAAATCGAGTTGGAGTTGAAACGCGAAAAGCGCGAAGAGCAAGAGCGATTATCGTCGGCGTCGAAGGATGTTCAGGTTGACAAAGAAGTCGTGAAAGTCGCCGCCAAAGCCGCCAAGCGCGCGGCGTTGATGAAGGAAATGAAGAAAGAACGACGCGATAAGATCAAGAAGATACTTCTTGCCATCTTTTTATGTATCGTTGTATCTTTGCTCACCTATTCTCATTTCACGACGAAGCCGGAACCGAAAGTGATCAACATCAACACAAAGTCTTGGAGGCAAGAGGAGCAACAGCAGCAGCAGCAGCAGCAGCCAGAGGTGCCATATCAGTTCGAAGAGGAAGAAGGTTTAGAAGACCAGCAACCGCTGTTCAATTCCGAACTATAATACCTAAACTAATACTTTCCATAATACAGAAGAAAGTCTCGAGTTCGAGAAAGAGCGAGAGCGAGAGAGAGAGGAATTATTACTAATTGTTTTAAATAATGCAACCGTGCCGTACAAATAATAACGAACGATGTGAATGTATGTCTTGTGCGTATCTAACTAGTTCTTTACAACCTGGCGCGTGAATCGCACATTTCTACCTTAACAAAGGTTCGCGAACAAAATACCCTGCGTCCTCTTAATTTCGTTGCTCCATTTGTTCAATGCATCGTACTCGCTTTCTACCCTTTTCTTTTGAAGCTTTTTCCCTTCTTCTTGTTGTTCCTTCTCTTGTTCACTCGCGTCCGCGATGCTCTCTCGGTTAATCTCCAACATCCCGGTCACTTGATTTATCTTCGCGTCTAACACGTCGTCTAGTACTAAATTCACGAGCAACGATTCTAACTCTCTCTCGGGAATGTTCAACTCTTCGCTCAAGTGCGGCAATTTCACCTTCGAGTATGGCCGGACTGTTTTTAACAATACTTGCGTTCGAACGTTGTCCAACAATGCTTGAATGTGTTCGGCGACAAACGCGTCTTCGCTGATACTCTTCTTGTGCTTCTCTAAAAGCGATTCAAACGACGTGATATCGTTAGCTTGGTACGCTTGGACTAGGTCCGTCATCGCCTTCACCTCCTCGTTCGATTGAAACGGTTTCGCTTCTTGCGAGCCGAACGGATCCACGTCCGATTGCATCAACATGTTCGCCAACACGAGATACTTCAAACACACCACCCGTCTCGGTAACCCTGCTTCGTCGTAACTCTTAAACGCCTCGAAAAAGTCCGTCGCCGCGTCTCCAAAGTTCCTCTCCGCGATGTGCATTTTACCACCGCACTCGCGAATGATACCTAGTATTCTCGGGTGCGGAATCGCGCTCTTAATTGCCAAACTTTCTCGGTACAACTCTTTCAACTTTTTCGTGTTCTTTTGCTCGGTGTACATTTGAATCTCCATCGCGTACACCTCCAATAACTGCGTCCCTTTACTTGCCGCATAATTCCCACTCTCGTCTTCGCACGATTTTCTCAATTCTTTAAACGTCTTCCCCATAGTCGCAAAGTTCTGCCACTTCAACCACAATTTGCACAACTTCAGTTGAATCTTAAACCACAACCGTTCGTTCGCCTCTCTCGTCATCGTTTTCAGCGTCTTCTCGTAAAACTGTTCCAGCAACTCCCGGTCTTCCATTTGGTTCATCGTTTCCAACAAAGAATTCAAAACCTTTTCCGATTTGTTCTTCGTCACCGCTTTCGAGTCGACGTATGTCAACAGCTTCCCTAAACTCTCAATCGCGAGCGCGACGTTCTTCTTCTTCTTCTCCTCCTCTTTCGTTGAAATCGACGCATCCGCACACCCTTTCAATCGTAACTTCACCACCTGTTTCATGGCTTTAAACCCCCACTCGCCGGGTTGACCGCTCTCATCTTCCATGGTCACCACCGCCGTGAACGCCTCGATCGCTTTCTCAAAGTCCTCCGGGTTTTCCAGCAAGCCTGTAATATTAGAAAAGAAACAGTAAGAGAGAGAGAGAAAAAAATTGGAGTTCGTTAGATCTTCGTTTTCTTCGAAAAGAGAGAGAGAGAGAGAAACAAAACAGAGAAGAAACGAATACTGTTTTCGAAGAGCGTACCTTTAGCGTTGTAATATTGGTTCTCCACGTCCACTTGTTCCTCGTCTTGTTCCTCGTCCGAGTATTCGAACCCGTAGTCTTCGTCCATGTCGCTCATGATTGAATTTTTCCCTCTGCGAGGGGCGAAACCAAAACCGAAAAAATGCGGAAAATCGTCTTATGAAAATTACCTTATTTTTTGGATACACAGTGACGCGAAAATACACGTAAAAAAAATCAAACACAGTAGTGATCGCTCAACGCTTTTCACTTCCTCATCGATCTCATGACGAGAAACGAGCAATCAGAGCGCGACGTGGACGCGAAACTCGCGGAGACGCGAGCGTTGTGCGAACGCATGGACGAAACGCTTAAGGAAGTTATTAAGAACTCAGGGGAAGTTTCAACGCAGCGCGTGACCGAGCTCGAAGAGCGGGTGGAAGAGATCGAGGAGGAGTTGCGAGAGAAGGAGGAGGAGTTGCGAGAGGTCAAAGAAGAGCTGAGAAACCTTTCGCCGACGCCGTTGTGGAAGGTTGTCACGGATAAGCAGTACAAAGATATCTTCGAGACGCATATTTTATCGAAGTTGGTGGAGTTGGATTTCAGAGTGTTTCGAGAGGTGAACACCGAAAGTCGCGACGCGTGTAGACGGTCGGGGAGGAAGTTGCAGGAGACTGTAAGTTTTCTAGTTTACAGTGGTACTCCACCAGTGAAAAAGAAAACGACCATTAAGCTCGAGGGAAAAGAAGCGCAGCGTTATTTCTGCAATCGAGCAGCTCGTACGGGAAACCTCGCCTTGGTTCGTTGGTTACGAGAAGTGAAAAATTTTGATTGGAACGAGTGGACGATCAACGGAGCAGCTCAATGTGGTCATCTTCACATTGTGACGTATTGCACGGAACAGAAATGCCCACGTGGAACGTCGACGTGCGCAAATGCTGCCGGATCTGGCCATCTCGATATTCTCAAATACTTGCACGAAAACGGAGCGCCTTGGGATTCGTGGACTTGCACTTTCGCTCGCGAAAACAACCGCCTCGAGTGTTTAGTCTACGCGTTAGATAACGGGTGTGAAAACGACAAACACGTCCCACAACAACAAGTAAACAACGCTCCGTGATATAACATTGGTGATGAGATTTAGAAGAAAATGCACACATGCTTAGCACAGAGAGAAAAAGGGAGAGAAAGAGAGAAAGAGATTGAGAGACACACACGCGCACATACACAGGAGCGCAACTAAGAAGAAAATTTTAAAATCTCTACGTATGCGCAAAATCTAAGAGCTTACTAATCATAAAACTTACACTCGTGGACGCTACTGTTGTTGCCACTTTCTGTTACATCAAACGACTGATATCGCGTCCGAATATTCGCGTTCGCAACATGTCGAAACCAACTTTGAAACTGTTCCCTACGCTCACTTGGCTCACCGTTTCGAAACTTTTCCAAAACAAACCAGCCATGATGCCTTTCAAAATAGTTACGCCCGGAATATCCGCCACAGCGGCGTCTTTTCCAATGTACGCCAGCGAGCCTCGGTGCGTGTACACAAACTCCGCGTTCGGATCGTCTAACACCGCGTAATTCCCAGTTTCTGCCGCTTTATTGAACCTCTCTGCTAAATAATATCCCTCCTGTTTCGCCACCTGCGCCGTCGCCGGATACGCTTTCGGTTCCAACGTCACGCAATCCCCAATCCCATATATCGACCCGTCCGATCCCTTCACGCGCATGGCCTTATCCGCTAACAACGCTCTTCTGCTCGGTTGCGACCCTTCCGGTAACGAATCCATCACTTTCTCACACACAGGGTTCATCTTAATCCCAGAACACCACACCGCCATCCCAAACGGCAGTTCTTTCTCCTCCCCAGTGTTCTTATCCGCCACCGTCAAGACGCACTGCTTGACCTCTTTCACTTGCGTGTTTAAAATACAATTAATGTTCGCCTTTTGGAAGAAATCCGTGGCGTAGTTTTGAATATCTCTATCGTACGTCGATAACAATCGGTCCTGTAAATCGACAATGTTAATCGACACGTGTTTCAAAAGCCGCTTCGGAAACGTCTTGGCGACGTCGTTATACACTAAATCGTACAATTCCGCGGCTAATTCTACCCCAGTCGGTCCAGCGCCGATAACCACAAACCTCAACAAATCCTCAATCTGTCCAACCGACATCGACGGCAACGCCGCTCTCTCAAATCTCGCGTTCACTTGACTCCGAAACTGCGCCGCGTGCGCCACCTCTTTGAAAAACAGACAGTGCTGCTCCACCCCGGGTACGCCAAACGTGTTCGGAATCGCCCCAACGGCGACAACTAGATAATCGTAATTGATGTCGAAATGTTGCGACTTGTGCTTCCCACCTTCCCCATCGCCACCACCGACATTCGGTAACCACTTGCTTGCCGTCGCGCTCGTTAAATACCTATTGGTAAACGACACCGTCTTCTTCTGCGCGTCCACGCCAGTCGCGGCCGCTTCGTAATATTTGAACCCTTTCTCCGCGATCGGTCTCCGAATGCTCTCCACGATCGATCTCGTCTCAATCGCTCCGGTGGCTACTCCGGGAAGTAACGGCGTGTACAAAAAATAATTCCTCGGCGACACCACCACCACGTTGAACATATCTCGAGCCACTTTTTTATCCAACGCTTTGATAAAACTAATCGCTCCCCACCCGGAGCCTAACACGACGATGGTTTTCTTATTCGGATCGATCGTGCACGATTCAATCGACGACGTCGGTTCCGGCGCGGAGAGTTTTTGTTCCAACACGCGCTCCAACCGGTCGTTCCAGTGCGAGTCCGCCGCCGCCGCGAACGAACGTGCCGAGGAAGGAGACATAAAATTTTGTTTCCTTTTTTCTTGCGTCGCTGTCGAGGAGACACGTGTGTGGAAACGACGATCTTCATTACTTACGTTTCTCCCAAACGTCGTAAACTCGCTCGTTTGACGAAAGAACCCCGCGTCTTGGCTATGTTTGACCCCGCACGAGGAGGAGTAACAGTAATAGTAATAGTTTTGCCTATACGCGGTCTTCGACGCGCCTCGTCGGAAGGAGGAGAGGAGGGACATGATGATGATTGATTCCGGATAAAACCGCCGCGCGTGCAAAAAAAGTGAGCGCTTTTTGAGTTTCGTTTGGAAGGCAAAAGTAGGCACTTTAATAATAAGAGGGACTTTTTTTCACCGAGCGCTATGCATATGTGTGCTATTTATTCTTCTAGGGATTTTAAGGCTAATATTAGCTATTCTTTCTACTCTTCTCTGCTGACTTCCATGACAATCTCGCCAAACTTTTGGAGCAATTCTTTACACTTCACTCGGGCGAATTCGTGGGAGAGCATGTAGGAATACGCCAATCCGACGACGACGGGGATGCGCAAGCCTCGGCCGCCGGAGCCGACGAAGAGGAACAGGATGGATGGTCCGACTCTTTCCGCATGGTTCCGGAAGTCCCGTCGGAATCGGGTGACGTTGTGGTACAAAAAGAAGGTGGTGCCCAAGGTGAAAATACCACCGACGAGCACGTCTAAGCGGTTAGGGAGGGCGGGAAAGACTTGGATAATCCTTTGCCAGTTGAAGATTTTCCCTAAGCCTCGCGCCGGGGACTGTTGTTGGTTTTGGAACACGACGAATCGTAAACGTTCCGGGCGCCACGGAGGGAACCACAAGACGGAACGGTAGAAGATATTTTCCACGTAGAGGTAGTATTGACCTTTAACACGTATCCAGCTGGCGAGGGAGGTTTTCGGAAGCACGCGGTTGCCAAAGAAGGTTAAGATTTGAACCAGCGCGAAGGATATCGTTCGCAAAGCGACACCAATCGTCAACGCGAGAAGAAAAGTCGCGAGCACGGCAAATATGTTTGGTAACTCCTCTCGCTCTAGCCATTTTGCGTACTCTGTTCGCTCCAAGTTATAATCGTATTTACACTGATCGCAGGAGAAGTACGATCGCGGATTGGAAGAGAGCGTTCGCCATCGGTCCAAGCATTTCCTGTGGACGAGACCAACGCTCCCTTTGCACATACACGGTGAAAATAATTTACCAAGCTCACTGTTCTCATCGTTCACGTCGGACATGCATATTCTGCACTGCGGAGGTTCGTCCTCCTCCTGGACTCGTTCGGGAAGATTTGGAGCGCGCTCGTGGTCTCTTCTCTCCTCCTCATTCCGTCCTCTGTTCGCGACGTTTTGAATACCAATACGAAGGCGTCGCCGCAAATATCCGAGCCTATCTGTCGCCGTCGCTTGCAACGCTCTCGCGCCGGGAGGTTGATCCATCACGTCTTCTTCCTGTCGTTGCCTTCTTTGTTCGAGTGCAAAGCGGCGTATTCTCGCTTCGCGCTCTAGCGCGCGCAAGCGATTTCTTTCCGCCAACACGATGTTCGGATTGTTGTAGTTGTTATTGTTATTGTCCTCCATTGCATTAAACGACAAACTTATAACTCCCGCTCGGGCTCTTCTTCTTCTTTCCGTCCACCGCTTCAAACTTCAACTCCTCCAAGTTGATACCGCTTGCCTTCAAATTGGCTTTCGTTTCCATAGAATCCGATATGTCTTTAATCTTCCTGGCAATATCTTCTACTTTTAAATCGTGACAGTTAAACTGATCTTTCACGCCGTTCTCGAATTCAATCGCCACGACCGGTGGCATCTCGTCCGCTCTGATTTTATGCGACACCTCGCACTCCGGGTTGGACTTTTGAGCTCGCGGGGAATAGATGCGGTTCAGGAATTCTCTCATGGCGGTCGCGCGATGATCCATCGGGTTGAACTGGACGTGGATTTTCTTGAGGTGGCGCAATGGCATGGCGACGCTGATTACGTGTGTTGACGCGTCGGTTTACTGCGTTTGCGTTTTGAATGCACGCGGTGGAGAGTGTACGTCGGTGCCGAGCTAAGAGTTGTGTGTTTTTTTTTGTAGACGAAGGTCTTTTTGTTTAAACTTCGTATCTTGTGTGTTTCTCTCCCTTTTTCTCTCCCTTTTTCTCTCTGTGCTAAACATGTGTGCATTTTCTTCTAAATCTCATCACCAATGTTATATCACGGAGCGTTGTTTACTTGTTGTTGTGGGACGTGTTTGTCGTTTTCACACCCGTTATCTAACGCGTAGACTAAACACTCGAGGCGGTTGTTTTTGCGAGCGAAATAGCAAGTCCACGAATCCCAAGGCGCGCCGTTTTCGTGCAAGTATTTGAGAATATCGAGATGGCCAGATCCGGCAGCATTTGCGCACGCTGTCCTGCTACATGGACATTTCTGTTCCATGCAATACGTCACAATGTGAAGATGACCACTTGTAGCTGCTGCGTTGAATGTCCACTCGTTCCAATCAAACTTTTTCACTTCTCGTAACCAACGAACCAACGCGAGGTTTCCCGTAAGAACTGCTCGACTGCAGAAATAATACTGCGCTTGTTTTCCCTCGAGCTTAACGGTCTCTTCCTTTTTCACTGGTGGAGTACCACTGTAAGCAGTAAGCTCGAAAGTCTCCTGCAACTTCCTCCCCGACCGTCTACACGCGTCGCGACTTTCCGTGTTCACCTCTCGAAACACTCTGAAAGACAACTCGTCCAACTTCTTTAAAATATGCGTCTCGAAGATATCTTTGTACTTCTTATCCGTCACAACCTTCCACAACGGCGTCGGCGCGTACTTCATCAACTCTCTCTTCACCTCTTCCAACTCCTTCTCCTTCTTTCGCATCTGCGCCTCGAAAACAGATTCGCGCTCTTTCCATCTTTCTTCTTGTTCTTCCCGATAAGCGCGTAACGCCAAAATATCCTCCTCTTCATCGTCGTCCTTTTCTTCTTCTCCTCCTTCTTCCGCTCGTCCGCGCTTTTTACTCCCCATTTGTTTCCGCGAAAAACTTCTTTTTGCGAGCGTATCGCGATGCAACGCGCACTTTCCGTCGTCGCGTCTTCTGCGTTTGCTTTCTCTTCTTCTTCGTCTTTTTCTTCTTTCACGCCTATTTTTTGTGTTTTGGGGTGCCTTCTTGGAGAGTCACGTCACTTTTTTCGACGCAACAAACACGTTGACCAAAGAGAGGATTATAATCATGACCACATCATCGCTCCCAAAATTAAAACTCTCCTACTTTAACATCCAAGGCCCCGCGGAGAAGGTTCGTTTGGCGTTAACGATCGGGAAAGTCCCGTTCGAGGACCACCGCATCGCGATGCCGGGGCAATCCGACGAATGGAAAGGACAGTATAAACCGAAAACGCCGTTCGGGAAAGTCCCGGTGCTTGAAATCGACGGGAAGGAAGTGGTGTCGCAATCGGACGCGTTGTTAAGATACGCGGGGAGATTGGCGAACGAGAACGGCGTTGAGTTGTACCCGCAAGGTGGGATGGCGCAATTGAGAACGGACGAGATGATTTCGTTGGTGGACGAGATGTCGAACAGTTGGGCGCCGAGGCTGTACGTCGGTATGCAACCGAAGAATTTCGGATACCCGGACGATGATGCCTGGAAAGGTTCGGATGAACACAAAAAAGCGACCGAAATAGCGCGAACCAGGTGGGTTGACGACGATTTGCCCGTGTATCTAGGGCACGTTAAGAAACAGTTGGCGAAGAGCGGCGGTAAATTTCTTTGCGGCGAGAAGGTGACCATCGCGGATTGCTACTTAGTCCCGATGTTGAATCGTTTGTCGAGCGGTGGCATCGATTACGTGGATAAAGAGTGCGTGGCCAAGCATGGAGGCGCTGAAGTTACGGATTACGTCGAGAGATTCATGAACATAGAAGAGGTGAAGAAGTGGTACGCGCCGAAGGATGTGTAAGAATAATACGGGTGGATTTGATGAAATGGTTCACATCGAGTTTGTGAAAACGATAAAGGACAAAACACACGTACATAATAAGTGGTGATACAACAGAAAATACTCGACTATCAGTGCTTTCGTTCTTCTCTCTACTCACTACTACGCCGTAGCCTTCTCGGCTACTACCGGGGGCGCCTGCGGCAATGGAATCTCATCTTTTTCTTCCTCGAACGACAGCTCCATAGAAGGCAAATCGGCTTCTGGATTATCATTCAAATTTCTCAATTCGCCCGGTGCCAAAGCTAACGGGGTCAACGCGGCACTCACGGCTCCACTCAAAGCTCCCGTGCCCGTTCTTTTGTTGCTATTATTGTTATTATTATTATTATTATCTTTCTTGTTTTTTTCTTCTTCCGCCTTCTTGGTGGCGGTGGTCGCCGCTTCCTTTGTCTTTGCTTTTTTACTCTTCTTCTTCTTCTTTTGTTTGTTACCTTCGCTCGCGTCGTGTGACCCTTCTTCCGATCTATTATTGTTCACGTTTTCGTCGTTGCTCATCGTGTTCCTCCCGTCATCCTCGCACTCCTCTTCCTCAACCTCGCTCGGAATAATCCCAATCGTCTGCGCGTAGTTGCATATCTCGTCGTTGAACGCTTCGATCCTTTCCTTCATCTTCAATCGCCGATGATACTCCTTAAAGAACTCCTCGTTTTGCTGTTCCAATTTGTCCCAAATCACCGACGATATCACCTCGTCGATCCCGCACTTCTTCTCTAAAATCTCAATCACTTCCTCTTTCGTCGCGTAAAACGTCAAGCATCGCTCGATGAGCGATTGGACGATGAGAATTTCTCGAGTCCCAAACTTTCGAGCCATTTGCTTCCTTTTTCTGAGCTCTCTGCGATTTTTAGATATCAACTGCGACGCGGTCGGTTGTTGTTGCTGTAAAACGTGTTGCATCGGAACAACCCCAGTTGCACCGCTGCGCTGATATTGTTGTTGTTGATTCGTCATCGGATGATGCTCGCCGTACGACGAGACCGCGCTCCGCTCGGACGAGAACGTCTTCATCTCTCTAATCTTCTTCTCTCGACGTCACCCAATTCCAAATCTTTTTTTTTATGTTCTCCGCTCCTTCGCGCAAAACACCGGAGAGAAGAACGCGCGAGTGTGAATGCAACCGATGTAGTATCGACGCAGACTCGTTGTTCGATTTCGTGGGTACGTTTACGCGGCGAGAGTTCTCTCTGGTATCTCTCTTTGCAAAAGCGCGCGTGCGGATAGAATGTAGACAATACCTGGTGATGATGACGACACAACTGATGGTTTTTCCAAAAATATCTCTTTCTCATCTCGTTTGTTGCGTGAGAGCGGTCACTGCGCGGGAGATTAAATTTAATTGGGCGATTCTTGGTTTTGTCTTGGTTTGTTGCTTTTTTCCTTCTCTCACCAACAAGAGTTTTTCTTTCCCCAAACCGCTTCACTTCACTTCAAACTCTTTGTCCCGAAAAGGAAAGTTTAAAGGATAAATATGGGAGAAGAGCAAAAGAAAACGACGACGAATTCGTCGCGCTTAGCGAAGAACGCGGAGGAAGCGAAACTCGCTGGTGGGAAGAAAAGAGCGACGACGACGACGGCGGCGAGCAAGAAGAAAACGACGGGAACACCATCATCAAATCATCCTCATCAAAAAGTGGAAGTGAAGAAAGAGGAGGAGGTTTTAGGAGGCGCTCTTCCTCCGAAACGGACGACGAGACGAACGGCGTCGACGGACGAGCAGATAATGGATGCGTCTGGTGGAGGGAGTGGTGGTGGTGGCGCATCGACGATGCAGCAGCAGCAACAAAGAGGGAGGACGAAAAAGAAAGCGTCGCCGCCATCGCGGGAAATTGTGGAACCGAAAGAAGAAGAAGAAGAAGAAGAAGAAGAAGAAGAAGAAGAAGAGGAAGAAGAAGAGGAAGAGGAAGAGGAAGAAGAAAAAGACGACGACGAGGATGCAGCAGCAGCAGCAGCAGACGACGATGATCACATGGACGTGGACGACGAGGAAGACGCTTTCGAAGAGAGACGAAAAATAGACGCCGATGAAAAATACGAGGCGGATTGGACGGACAAGAAGCAATATTTTCCCATCGATTTGGCCGTATTTGACGCGCAGAAAAAGGCGGAGGCAATGAGTCTTAACGACGCCGCGAAAATAGAGAGGGATACCGCGAACGGGAACGAGGAAGAGAAGAAGGGTTTAAGTAGAAAAAATGGAGAATCGATCGCGCAAACGCTGGACGATTTGAGGTCGTCCAAAGGCGAGAAGTTGGTCGCGTGGCAGTTGCCACCGGATTTGCCATTGGCGAACGAAAGAAACGGTAGAAATAGAAATAGCGCAACAGCTGCGGGTAGAAATAACAATAGAAGAGGTGGGAAGAGAACGTCCGCGGGAGCAGGCAACGCTACGAACAGTAGCAACAAGAACAAGAAACAGAAGAAACTTCTCGGCGTTCCCGATTTGAGGGCGGGACAACTCGGAGAGATTGAAGTGTACGCAGATGGCACGGCAAAATTCGTCATCGGCGAATGTAGGTTTGATTTAAAAGACGGTACGGCGTATAGGCACCACGAACAGTTCAATATCATAGATGAAAAGAAGAAAAAATGCGCGTTTGTAGGAGATATCGTAGGTCTAGTCGTAGCTACGCCGGACGTGGACCAATTAATCGAGCAAAGCTCGAAGGAGCAAAGCTACAGTGACGAAGACGGCGAGAACTTAGATGGCGATAGCGACGTAGACATCATCCATGCCGATAGCGACTGATGGATGATGGTGTTGTGGAGAGAAGAATTTCTCTAGATATTTGTTTGTGTGTAGTAGAAATATTGACATACGTACTAGTAGTTTAATTAACGAGCGGGAGCCTTCATGTCCGCGTAGACTGAAGCACGCGCAGCGTCGCAAAAAGCACCAACGTTTCCTTCTGGCGTGCCTTGGACCACTCCGTGCCCGACATTCAAAATATGCTTCGAGTTCCCGGCATCTCTCACGTTGTTTGCGACTTCTTTTCGAATTCTCTCCTCCGAGGCGAACAAATACATCGGGTCCATGTTCCCTTGCAAAATTCGATCCGGCATGATCGATCGCGCCTCGGCCATGTCCGTCTCCCAATCTAATCCAATAACATCCGCAGTGGATCTCTTAATTTCGTGTAACTTTCCATGTCCTCCGTTCGCGTGGAAAATCAACGGCGTGTCCGGATATTTCGCTCTCACGATTTCCATCACGCGTTCGTTGTATGGATGCGAAAACTCCGCAAACTGTTGGGGCGACAAATGATGCGCCCACGAATCGAATAGCTGCACAACTTGTGCGCCGCAATCGATTTGATGGCACACGTACACCCCCAACGCTTCGGCTAAATGCGCCAAAAACGCGTGTAAAATTTCTGGATTCTTCGTCATCATTTGCTTCGTCACGACCAAGTGTCTGTCCGATTTCCCTTCAATCGCGTACGCCGCTAACGTCCACGGCGCGCCAATAAACCCGAGCATCGTGCTCTGACCTTCAATCTCTTTCCTCAACGTGCTCAAAATCGGACGAATAAACGGCAAGCTCGAATCTGGATCGTCCAACGTCTTCAACTTTTTCACCTCTTCCATCGACCGCACCGGTTCTACGACCGGTCCTTTCCCTCTGACGACATCAAACTCAACCCCAAGCGCTGGCAACGGCGTCAAAATATCCGAAAACATAATCACTCCGTCCGGCTTAAACGCTCTCCA
>Ga0257106_1000294_pt1 | contig 31202 bp, 21 predicted proteins | sample LP_taG_3_FD_190177 | JGI IMG/M metagenome (GOLD analysis project Ga0257106, IMG submission 190177) | Marine microbial communities from Northeast Subartic Pacific Ocean, Canada - LP_J_2011_P26_10m | ecosystem: Environmental > Aquatic > Marine > Oceanic | place: Canada: Northeast Subartic Pacific...
GTCCGCGTATTTCTCCACTTCCACGGCTAAATCTTCCGGAGTCACAAACGGAGACATCTCGTCGATGTAGACGTCTGGGTTGAAATCATCCTTCTCGAAAACGTGCGGGTCGAACCACGCCGGTCGAGCGTTTAAGTCGGACAGTTCTTTGGTGACTTCCTCTAACGTCGAGTAGTCTTCTTCATCTTCTTCTTCTTCTTTGCTCGATGATGTTTTTGTCGCGGGGTCTCGGTCCTTAGTACTGTCAGTCGCATTCTTCTTCTCCTCTTCCTCTTGTTGTTCTTTTCGCGCTTCTTCGATCATGTTGATGAATTTCTCTTAAACTCTGTTCTTCTTCTCTCTTTAATAAATACTCGAAGGAGTCGAGAAGAAGAAAACGAGGGAGAACGACGAACGAACGCTTTTCGCCGGTGAAGTGCGTCTTCTTCGCTTCTTTTTCTCTCTCTCTCTCGTCTCTCTCTGAAGAGCAAACAAAAGCGCGCAAAGTGTGCGAAAATTCTCTCGCATTTAAAAAACTCTCTTTTTGGAAGAGCAGTTGTTTCCCTCTGTCTCAGACTGTCTCTGTCTGTCTGTTCTTTCACAAAAATTAACCAACACAAGAGAAGAGAGAGAAAAAGAGAGAAAAGCGCTTTTTTGATCGAGATAACGAGGTTTTTGATATCTCATCGAGTCACACTTTTTATTCTCTTCCGTCGCTTGCCTTGCTTGCTTGCTATCGCGCGTCGTGTTAAGGAGACCTCTAAACACACACACACACACACAGAGAGAGAGAGAGAGAGAGAGAGAGAGAGAGAGAGAGAGAGAGAGAGAGAGAGAGAGAGTATCATGGCGCGAGCGATGCACTTGCTCACCCAGATGAACTACTTTCCGGACTCGGACGAGGAGAATGAAAACGGGGAAATCGCCGGCGGGTATCTCGTCGCTCGAACGAAGAAAAAGAAGAAGAAAAAAGGGTCGAGGAAAGAAGAGCCGGAAGACGAAGACGAAGACGAAGGAGACTTGGGAGAGAGAGAAGAAAACTTTAAAGACGACGATGTTAACGACGACGACGACGACGGAGAGAAGACGGATGAAGATTCGCCGAAAATCGAGAGGCCTTTAGTGGAAACGCCACCGAAAAACGCGACGTCGCCCTTGCGATTACGAACAACTTCGTCGGCGGTGGCGTCGTTGTTCGCAGACTCACCGACAAGTGCGCAACCGCAGATGAAATCGACGCTGCAAAGACACGATTCGGTGGCGAATTTTAGTTACCGCGTGCCTTCGGACGACGAGTCGAGCGTGGACGACCGGGCGGAAGAGACGTGCTCGTTGTCGGAATTCGCGGTGTTGCTGAACGTGGCGTTTTGGGACGAAAACGCGGACGGGAGAATCACGGAGAGAGAGGTGAGGTTCAACGTGGGAAGGTTACGGTCGGTTGGTGTGGATACGATGGCTATTGAAGCTTTGCTCGATAAAGCGAGGCAAGAAAACGCAGACGTGTCTGTCGGGACGCTCTCGAAAGTGTTGCACAACGCGCACGCGAACGTGGCGCAAGCGATGACGGTCTTTGCACACTTTGATCAACACGCTGTTTTACACGCGACACATATTTTGGACGAGATGGATACCGGATACGTCACCGTAGATAGCGTGAAGACGGTGATGAAACGGTTGGGCGTTAAGAGTTCGGAGGCGGACATCGTCGCCATGATGGCGCAAGCCGATACCAGCGGCAACGGGCAAGTGAAAACGAAAGAGTTTACTCGATTATTAGCGACTGAGTTGAAAGTGTTACGGGAGCAGCAAACAAAAGATATGTCGACTTTTGAATTGGGTTCTGATGGCGTTGTTGGTGAGATGGATGACTTTGAGGACGGATCGGTGCATTCAAATTTATCGTCCTCGGATACGATTGAACTCGCCGAGAAAGTTTTGCTGAAGAGCGCTTTAAAAATGCAGAAAGATGCGCAGGATAAGCTCATGCAAAGAGGAAAGAAAGGAGGTGGTAAAAATAATAAGAACAATAGCGAAGATAGCAAAGACCAGCAAAGCGCAGAAACGGGCGCGCTAGCTGAAGAGACGTATGAATTAAGCATTGAAGAATATAAAGTAGAACGACACGGTTCCGTCTTGGCGGCAAAACGAGAGATGCTACGAGTACCATCCTTTGGCGTCTTGAAGAATTTTCCAAGCTCTCGGAAGGATCGGGATATTTCCGTGAAGAAAGGAGAAGTGACGATGAAGAAATCAATAACGTGGAGCGATGCGGATACTTTAGAAACCTATTGTCTATACGACAGACAGACGGGCGATATGATGTTTGTGAGCGAGGACGGCAAGCGAACGTCTTTACCCATGCGAGACGATTATTTCACCGGTCGAACGCGGTCCATCGCCGCAGCGAAAGCCGCTCGGGACGCTGACCGTAATCCCTCTTGTTGTAGCATAATGTAAGCGCAATTCTATACTAAAGCGCGCAAATATTTATACAGATAATAATTCTACTCCTATATGCATTTATGAAAAAAAATCGCTCGGAATCTCCACAAATACGAAGCGTCAAAGCGTCGCTTACTCAACAACGCGTCGTTTTCATCGCTGACGACTGGTTTTACGACCCCAAAATCCGGCGTCGACCAGTTCTCGTGATCGCGACACCGCAAATAGCCGCCACGACCACAATGCTTGAGCATAAAGACATCGTTGGTATTCACCGGTGGATGCGCGTCTTCTCCTCCTATCGTGGAAGAAGCGCTGCTCGTATTGTTGTTGTTGCCAACGCTTTGCCACGAAACGATTTCGAACTCATTCTCTCTCGCTAAATTTGATTCGCGAAAAACGGTGAACGTTTTTCTCGTTGCATCCTTTCGACCTCCGTAGAGATACTCGTTAAATTCCTTTGAAACCGTCGAACAGACTAAATCTTTAATCGAATAACGCGCCGGCGTTTCCTCTTCTTCTTTATCGAAGAGCATCGGATTCGCGCTCAAAATGATCCGGTCCCCAAATCTCACAAACGTTTCGTCACAACTTTTACTACTTCTACCGCTGACATCGTTCCTTGGTGGTCTCCCTTTTCTCACGAAAAACGTATTCATCGCGTTCGGCATCGCCTCCCCATCCCGCGACGGCGCCACCGTGCACTCGTGTTCCACCTTCTCCAATCCTGTCTTCTTCTTCGCAAAATCGCAATCGGCTGGATATAACTCCATCACATCCTCAAAATTCGAAGCCCCGTTGGCGAGTTGAATCATCGACCCGAATTCAACTCTCTTCTTTTCCTCATCATCATCCTTTCTCGTCGTCGTTGTATCAAAAGAAGAAGAGGAAGAATTTTTGTTGAAGAGCAAAAGTTCTCGCAAACACCTTTCTCTTCTCTCGAGCAACACGTCCACGTGTCGAGTGCCATTTTTTTTCGCCTCTTTGTACGCCTCGAGTTTCGCCTGTGTGTTGTTTCATCATCGGTGTTGATGAGAAGAAGACGGTGAGTCGTGAACGCTTACTACGTCTCCGGAGTGTTGTTGTTATAAGAGAGAGTCAGAGAGAGAAAATTTTCAAAATTCCCCTACGAGTATACAAAGAAACAAACAAGAACAAACCATAGTCGTAACGTACCAATTCTAAAGCCTCGTCTTCTCGCCAGTTCCCTATTCGAACCGCGGAACTCGAGTACGTCCTTTTATTAAACGTCGTTTCCGTCGTCGTCGTCATTTTTTATGTGTGTTTTCTCCGCTATTGCTCCTTCTAATGTTCGTTTTTTTGCGGGTGGGTGGTTGACTTTTCGTTTGAGGCAAAATTTTGAGGAAAAAACAACAACGAAGAGACGCGAGAAAAAATCCAATACTACTTTAAATGACGAACGAAGAAGAACCCGCCGCTTTGTTGTCCTCTTCGGACGGCGGTGGTGATGTTGATGATGATGCGAGGAGGAGGAGGAATAATGATACTTCTACTGTGAAACCAATCGATGGAAAGTATATAAAATACACTCCACCTTTACCTGCTGTGAAAGAACAACTCCAACTCGCATTTTCAGTCTCCGATTTTGTCACCGTGAGACACTTAGGGGATGGGAGTTTCAGCGAAGTTCGAATGGTGAAGTTTGATATGATTCGCTTGAACGAGAACAAGAGAACGAAGATAAAAGAGGAATTTCTGAAACGACCGATCGCTTTGAAAGTTATGGATAAAAAGTTCATCGCGAAAGAGGAGAAGATGGCGTACGTGACGAAAGAGAGAGACGTGATGAACAGAGCGGAGTTTCCGGGAGTGTGTAAACTCTATTTTACGTTTCACGATTATTATTCGTTGTATTTAGCCATGGAGTGTTCACCGGAAGGCGATTTGGCGATGTTGATAAAACGAACGCGAAATATTAGCAGCAGCAGCAGAAGTGGACGGTTGAGTGTAGAACAGGTGACGTTTTACATTAAGGAAGTGACGGAGGCGTTGCGTTATTGCCACGAAACTTTGCGCGTGGCGCATCGAGACGTGAAACCGGAAAATATAATATTAGGGTCGGATGGACACGTGAAATTGTGCGATTTCGGCTCGTGCTTAGATTTGAATGTGGAATATAAGGAAGAGTTTATCAAGAGAAGAGTTATGAATGAAGAAACGGGAGAGATTGAAGAGAAGATGGTGAAAAAGAAGGAGAGAGGGTACTCGTTTGTGGGATCGGCGGAATATTGCGCACCAGAGATTTTACAGGCGAAAGCGAAAGCGACGTACGCGTGCGACGTGTGGTCGTTAGGTTTGACCGCGTATAAGTTAGTCAGTGGAAAGAATCCGTTTCGCAGGGAGACGGAGTATTTGACCATGCAGGCGATTGAGAAAGAACCGGAGGTTTTGACGTACGAGATTGTCTACGACGTGGACGACGCCGGAGGAGAAGGAAATAGAACAAGGTTCGATATAAAACTCGAGGATTTTTGTAGACAGTGCATCGCGTATGATTGGAACGAACGCCCGACGTGCGAGAGATTGTTGAACGAGTGCGCTTTGTTTAGAGGGTTACCAGATGGCGAAGCCCTTTGGAAAGCAGATGCGCCGGAGTTTGTACCGTTAGCGAAGGAAGAGGAGGAGGAAGAAGAAGAAGAAGGTGAAGGTGAAGCAGAAGCAGACGACGACGGATATTACGAAAGCGCGGAATGGAAGGCTAAAGTTGCTGCGGCATTACAAAAGAAACTAGATAAAGTAGATATTAGCAGTAGTGGGAAAGGAGAATAAGTATATTACGCTCCTTGTTTTTCTGGGACGTATCCGCCACCGTACTTTTCAAACAAATACGCGACAATCTCATCGCTCTCACCAATCTTCACATCTCCATCGATAAGAAATGGGACAGATTTCCCACCAGCTTCGGTCAACGTATCTCTTTTTGGCGACCCAGCGCCCACATTGCGCAACGTATACGGTAATTCTAACTCACACAACGCCTCTCTGCACAATCTCGCAAACTGATTGTTCTCGTAATTAAACAGCTGGATGTTTCCGGACTGCGGCTTCACGAAGCCTTCCTTTCTCGGCTCGTATTTCGTCATTCCTCTACCGGCACGAAAAAGTGTCGGCATCCATCCCGTGATGAGCGTGCTTGTGAAATAATTCTCCGGCACTCGCGCTCCGTTACCGTACTTCTCGTATAAATAGTTTACAATATCAGCGCTCTCGTACATCTCCTTTCCGGATGTTTCGTCCACGAAATACGGGAATGTTTCTTTCCCGCCTCTCTCTAATACTTCTTTTCTAAATCGACCGTCTTTCGGACAAGGTCGTATTTCGCAATCTAAATCTAACATCGAGAGTGTTTCTCTCACGCGACGGCAAAACGGGCACGCCTCGAATTCGTATAAAATTAACTTCGGTTGTTGTTTCCTCCTCTGAATGCATTCTACTAAAACAGTCTTCCCGTATTGAATTCGCGCGATGGAGGCGAACCCAGAAGTGGCAACTTCTAACGTTCTGTTTCTCGGTTTAGCGGCATCGCCACCGCCGATGAGTTTCAGCAACGGACACAGGAAGGAGAGCACGTTGTTGTTGTTGTTGTTGTTGTTGTTTTCATCGTCGGAAGCGCAAAAGATACGCCCCCGATGAAAAGTGCCACGACACGGACGGTACAGAGAGGAGGACGAATAAGTTTTCGCAGCGCGACGAAGATGAAAACGAGGATGCTGCCGTGTACTCGTGCTCGAGAGATGTGAGGATGCCGCTAAAGCGTTTGTGCTCATGATTAAAATATAATAAGTTCGTCGTGCGCGTGTGTTTTTATGAAGTTTTTCTTGCCACATGCAGAGACGCGAGAGGCGCGCACTCAAACGCGAGATGTTTAGATGATGTTACTACTAGTACCTGCTATTATTACATACAAATTTCATGCGCGCGTTACTCTCTCTCTCTCTCTCTGTGCAATTCTCTCGTCATCACACGGCGGTACAAATTTTCGTGCATCCAGCGCCAGACTTCATGGCATCCCCTTTCTCGTTTCCAAAATAAATAACTCGACAACCGTTGCACTTGCACCAAAACGAAGCGCACCCAAAAGCGCAACCTAAACAAGGACCACATTTTGGGTGGTCTTCGAAAATTTCCAAGGAGAGATCTTTGTTCGCGTCTCGGTCACATATTTGAATCTTTGTAAAATTTTCGTTGAAGTCAGACCATTCCATCCAAAAGACGCCGTCGTTGGCTTTAGGGACGTAGTTTAATTCCTCCGCAAAGGTTGGATTTTCTGTCCATTCTTTGGAACCGTCGGACCAGGCGCCTTTCCATTCGTGCTCGTCGCCCCACGGGTTCCGTAATTTGACAAGTTTGACTCCCGTTTTGCCTTTGTCGTACACCTTGTCCATGCTCTTCATCCCCGGTCGACGACATTCGAGAATAGAATACGCGTGTTGCGCGATTAATCCAGTCTCTCTTTTCGCTTCCACCTCTTCGTCGTCGCGTTCATTGACACTCGCGCCTAACAAACATCTCGCTTTCGCATACGCTCTCAAAATGTCGAAAACTTGGTCCTCTGTTTTTTTCTTAAACTCTGGATCTGAGGTAGGACGATAAAATACCGAGGAGCGACCCACACGAATACCATACGAATCCTTGAACGATTTCTCGGAACCAAACGTAAACTCAGTCTTATCCCAAACCGTCTCGTTTGCTTCGCGTTTGAGGATCATACAATTACCCCCGGTTAGGAAACTCCATGCGACGACAGAATGTCCTCCATCGAGTTGCGCATAACCTCCAAAAATCTTTGCAAACGCCTTCTGCAGTAAACAAACCCACAACTCGTTGTCGTTTTCTCTTAAAAACAACAATTTCTTCTTCTTTAAGAGCTTCGTGGTTGCTACTTTAACTGGAAATCGGTCATCAACGCCAACTGTGACCCATTTTTCTTTCGCCGCGTGAAATAAACGGAGTTTATAATACCCTCTGGGGTTAATTTCTCTATCAATGAACAGTTTTCTCAAGGCGTCTGGATGTTCGGCGAGGCATGCTATCGCTGCGAGTAACCAACAGTCACCCAGCGAGCCTTGGCCGATGTCTGATGGGTCGATGCCGTTCTTGAACAAAAACGTGTTGTTGTCCTCTTCGCTCACTTTCTTACTCCCAATTGGCCCTAAATCTTTAAATCGTACGAGTTCAATCGTCTTGTGCCACTCCTCGTACGTCTTACAGCCTTGTTCCTCGAACAGCTCTTTCAAACTCTCCTCGCCGTCTTTTTCTTTGTATTTCCCCAAAACAAGCGCGGTCGTGTGGAAATGAGGGGAGTCATCCAGAACGTACCCACCGAACGGTTTACACAGGACACTTAAAAACACTCTGTAGGCTCGTTTTACGTATATGACGACAGTCGGTAACGCGTAAATAAAAATCGAATGCCATAACAACACGATTGGAAACGCAATCAACGAAAATGGTGAATTTCCTTCGAAAGTCCCGGCAAAGAACCACGAAAAAAACCCAAGCAATGTTGTAAACAGAAACGTGAAGAATCGATCGCATATTTGACACGGGTCGTTCGATTTCGCCGCCATTTTCTGCTCTGTTTTCTTTCCTTCTTCTTCTGCAAAAGAGAGATAATAAATGGAGACAAATGATAATTAATAGTGAAAAAAGATACGCTGAAACTGGGAGGAATTGTGAGATATTTCACAAATACCATCATACCAAGCACAACGCGAAACTCGCGCGACGTTCGAAGAAAGAACAATAAAGAACGAGAGAGTCTCAGAAATGAACACAGTCATCCTCAAAATATCATCAAAGAAATGATATCGATCGGTTCTAGTAGCTGGTGATTGGAATCTTCACGGACTCTTTTAACGACGAGACGTACCTTTTAAAAACTTTATCGTCTAAACGTCTCCTCCTTGACTGCTCGCGTTGTCGTTGTCGTTGTTGTTACTATTCCTAATGAACGGGATTGACCCGGCTCGTATCGAACAACTCCTTCTTCTGTTCAACACAAACACGTACAACACGAACCATCCAACTAACGCGCCGTACAAACCTAACACCGCGCGCCCGAAAGCTCTCGCGAAACCAAACGCAACCGACGCCAGGAACACGGCGCACGCCGGCCCAAACGTTCGATACGCCGCGTTCGGATCTACAAAACTCCCTCCGTTCCCTCTCACCCCCAACACTAACAAAGCCACGTCCAGTAAATTCCAATCATCTTTTCCCTCGTATTCCGAGAGGTTCAAAACGATACCGACAAAGTCGTGGCAGTTCTGCCCGAACAAGTTATATTTTTCGTTCGTTCTCGTGTAATGCATCGTCACCCTCCTTAAACTCTCATCAATCGGATGCTTGCAATGTGCATCATTCAACGGAATCACTCGCATCACTCGATTGAACGATAAATTATTGCTCGCGGATTGGTGTATGGTTCCATCGCCGATGAAATCGTATATCCATCCGCTCGAATTGGTGATGCCGACGTGACCGACGAATGGGAAAATGTCCGAGAGGATTGGAATCGCGCACCAGACGATGGAGAGAGGATATTTTTGTTGTTGTTCGCTCGAAGTCGTCGCGCTGCTGGTTGAGAGCAGTTTTAGATCGTCATCATCGTCTTCTTTCTCTCGTTCTCGGGAGAGATCGAGCTCGGCCACTGTGCCCATGGTATACATAGAAATCGAATTCTTTTTTGTGCCGTCGTTTTGGACAGCTTTATTTCCAATTCTTCTTCACTCTTACTACTCCTGGTACTACTTTAAACAGTGATAATAATAAGAATGAGGAGTAAAGCCGGTGAAGACGACGACGATTTAGATGACGATGAAGAAGCGATAACGATCACGACGGAAGAAAACCCGATGGACGTGTCCTTCCGAGATTCTTCCGGCACCGCATTCGCGGTTGGTTTAATAACCGGCGGCGTCGAGATGTGGCGGCGAACGACAACAACAACAACAGGTGGAAAAGGGAGAGTAAAGAAACAGAGCACGATTCAAGCGCACTCGGAATCGGTTCGAGCGCTCTCGCACATGAGAAACGGAGACGTGTTAGCCACCGGGTCGGGTGATTGTTCGGTGATGCTGATTGATTCGACCACGGAGCAAGCGATTGGGAGATTCGCGGAAGCGCACGAGGAAGCGATAACGAGACTGACGGTTTTAGACGACGCGAATATCATCGCAACCGGGTGCGATGAAGGCGTGATAAAAATTTGGGACGTCAGAGAGGAACGGTGCGCGCATTCGTTTAAGAAAGACGAGATATTTGTAGATTTCGTTTCGGAAATGTACCACGAGACGACGAGCGAACGAAACGCGTTGGTCGCAACCTCCGGAGACGGGACGTTGGCGTGTCTCGATTTGAACGCTATGAAAGTGATCGGCCAGAGCGATAACATGGAGGACGAGTTATTGTCGTGTTGTGTGGTGAAGAATGGGACGAAAGTTGTCGCCGGGTCGCAAGGCGGGAACTTGAACATTTGGAATTACGGGGATTGGATCGACTCGAATGATAGGTTTCCCGGTCACCCGTCGAGCGTAGACGCGATGGTGAAAGTAAGCGAAGACATCGTTTTAACTGGGAGTTCAGACGGGCTCATTCGCGTCATAACGGTGTTTCCAAACCAAATGTTAGGCTTAGTTGGTGAACACGGAGAGTATCCAATCGAACGCTTGCGATTGACCGCGGATTTGAATACCTTGGCGAGTGCCAGTCACGACCACACGGTGAAAATTTGGGACGTGTCCTTCTTACACGAAGAAGATGCGAAAGGAGACGGGGGAGAAGACGCCATGGACGCGGATAACAACCAAGAAGATAGTGATATGGACGAAAGCGATAGCGAAGACGAGAGAAAAAAGCAGAAACAAAAGAAGAAAAAGGGCAAAGGTAAGAACCGGCGGTTACCCGGACGCGGCGACTTGTACACCAACGCGGCGAAAAAAAAAGCCGCGAAATTCTTCGACGGGTTGTGAGAGAGGTCGTCGAGAAAGACAGTCGGCGGCTCATCTTAGCGGTTTTGTAGCAGGTTTTATTAGCGCGTTTTTTGACATTTCTTTCTTAAATAACCAAAATACGAAATCTTCGACACATTTCCAAAAGCTTTCTTCGTCCGATACTATTCATGATCAAACACCGCGTTCGCGCGCTGTCGCAGAGCTGCTGACACAAAAAACGGACGCGTAATGAACTTCGTCGCATCACTCTCGTCGTCATCTCTTCGCATCCAACTTTACCCGTTCCTATTCGTCTGTCTCTCGGTGTTTATTCTCTATCTCGCACATATCCAAAGTTCCAAAAGTGCGGGATTGTATTTTGATGAAGACGATACTGTTGGAGCATCATCGATGCTGACGAGGAATAAAGAAGAGTTAGAATTGATTGAAGACGATGGGAATACGTTTACTGGCGATCAAACGGATGCAGATGATGATGCGGACGGAGAGAGTGGTAATAATAGTAATATGAATTCGGAAGGACTATTTGAATACAGAGCGTCTTCCTCGATGGGTGGTGTTTCCCAGGGAGACGACTTTGGCGCGAGTGGTCAATCAGATGAAGAGAATTATAGTAGTAGTAGTAATAGTGGCATCAATACTGAAACTTTAGGTGAATTCTTGTGTCCACCTGGGAAATTAATGTCTCCATCGATGAAGTGCGTTTCTATGAGCGGCGTCCCGGTGTATACGCCGCCAGTCGAGCGCTTGAATTTGAAAATCTTTCCAGATTTGACGGCTTTCTTTGACGCGCACCAGGCGAAAGGGTGCGAGAAAATTTCTGCGCACCACATGCCAGAGACCGGATTTGGTGCGATTGTTAATTACGCAATTTACGAGTACGCGCAAGCCGCGAAGAGTGGGAATAAACAGTTTGATTTTGCGTCGCATTCCTTGCCTGGATTCAGCGGTGAGACGTGCGGCGATCAGAGTTTGGCGTGTTATGTAAAGCCGCTCTCAAAATGCGAAAGAGCATCGATTGATGCGAATCAGGATAACTTTCAGAAAGCGGAAGAACGGGCGATTTTGTTGCCAATTCGAGAATCTCCGTCGTTCTTTCATTACCACGCGGCAGTGGCGGCCAGAATTTGGAGGCCAAATGCCAATTTTGCCAAAAAAGTAGCGGATTTAAAAATTAAGATGGGTTGGCCTAAGCCGACAAACTTGGGTGGCGAGAAAGATAACAGCAATAAAGTTATATCTGTGCATGTTCGTAAAGGAGATAGTTGCGTGGCAGTAGGGCGCACACAGAAATACGGCGGATGCGTGAATTTCGGACGATACGCGAAAGAGATTCAACGCATACGAAACGCCTACGGGAGAGACATTTTCAATTTCGTCTTCTTGGCTACCGACGACGACGGTACGGTGAAGGAAGCACGCAAAGATGCCAAAAGACACGGATATCGACTATTAGTTGCCCCAGTCGACCGTACTTGGTACTCTCCGAAAACTTGGGAGAAAAATAGAGACAAATATTCCAAAGGCATGGCCAAAAGGCGCCGTGAATCGGATCATTTTAAAGTTGGATTCATCGAAAGAAGGTTGAAGGCGGGAGATGGCGATCCAGACAAAGTGGGTGCGGAAACCGCTGCCGACGTAGAGCTCCTTGCCAGCGGCGATGCTTTTATCGGCACCTTTACTTCCAACCTAGGACGACTCGCGTTTGAAGTCATGAGCGCGCGATTACGAAAAGTCCCGCCGTTTGCCTCCATCGACGGTAAAGGCTGGTATTACGGTCAGTCCAAGTGTCGGGAGAAGAATAGCAAGAAGAATCCATGTCCGGTGGCGACCTGGATGCAATCTCACGACGCTTCTCCCGCAAAAAGCACGACGTCAAAGAAAAAAGCCGTCGTCAAAGTGAGCACCACCTCTGCGTCCAAAAATTCCAAGTCGACGAAAGCGGGCGAGCGAGGAAGTAAAACCATCGTCGCCGCGAGGAAGAGAGCTTCGTCCGCAAAGGTTGGCGCTGTCGCGAAAACCTCGAGAAAAACTAATAACAATAGCAATAATAATAATAATAAGAGAGGCAAATAATAATAGTGTAATAGAAAGAGCATGTTAAACGCAGCAGCGCAATACCGCAATCGCGCAAAAAGAGGAGAGAGAAAGATTCTTCATTTTTTCTCGCAGAGCAAAATCGTCACAGCAAAAAGAGGAAGAAAAATATGTTTAGTTTATCAGCTTCCCTGCTCTTCTCCGCCGAGCACCAAACCTCCTCCTCCTCCTCATCACCTTCTTCTTCTTCCTCTTCGTATCGACGACGACGAGTGATGCAAGGGTTTGTCGCCCTGGGGTCCTTCCCTTCGTTTAAGAATCCATTCGATTTTAATAACGAACGAGAGGCAAAGGCGTCGACGAGTTCCTCGTCTGCAAAAGTCGGCACCACGAACGAAACCGTCAAAATTATCAACGGCATACGGCAAAAGCGATTGGGAAATACGGACATTTTCGTTTCAGAGATTGCGTTAGGGACGCAGCGTTGGGGTAGCGCGGATTTTAACGCTCCGGATGAAAAGCTTTGCCACGATTTTTTGGATTTTGGAATCTTGGAATCAGGCGTGAGTCTCATAGACACCGCAGAACAATATCCGATACCGTCTGATCGAACGCATCCAGAAGGATATTCAGAAGAAATCATCGGAAACTGGATGAAGAAGGATAAATCGAGGAGAGAGAAGGTAGTGATCGCGACTAAAATTACAGGTGGAGCGAATGTCACGAAGAAGAATATTAAGAAAGATTTAGAAGGTAGTTTGCGAAGATTGGGCACGGATTACGTAGACGTCTACACAATGCACTGGCCGGCGCGGTATACCCCGCAGAGTAATTGGGGGCAGTCTTTGCAGTACAACTTAGAAAACGAAGCGGCGCCGTATTACCGAAACGCGGCGTCGTTTGAAGAAATTGCAGAGGCCATGGCAGATTTGATCAGAGAAGGGAAACTGAGAGGATGGGGATCTTGTAACGACAACGCTTACGGTTTAACAGCGATGTGCTACGCCGCAAGAAGCGTCAACGCGCCGGAACCGTGCTGCTTGCAAGGAGATTTTTCCTTAATTAATAGAAGGATGTTAGAAAATGGAGTTTCGGAAGCAAGCTCGCCGGTACACGAAAATGTCGGGTGGATGGCGTATAACGTGCTGGCTGGCGGTGTTTTAACCGGAAAGTATTTGGACAAGTTAGCCGCGCCAGATTTAGATTCAGAGAAAGCCATGGTCGCGCAACTGAAAAATCCGCGCGGTCGAATGGACGATTACAGCTGGGGTTCGACTTTATACAGGTACAGATCCGCGCCAGCTTTAAGGGCCGTCGACATGTACAATGAAATCGCGAAACAATCCGGTATGTCACTCACCGAGTTGAGCTTACGATGGGCCAAAGATAATCGCGCGAACACAACCTCTCTCGTAGGCCACACGTCCTTGAACCAATTAAAAGAAACTGTAAAATATTTCGACGCGAGCGTCCCTAGATTGGACGACAGCGTCTTATGGGCCATCGATAGAGTCCACATGCAAAACAGACTCCCGATCTTTTCCAGCGAACGCGTTTCCGCGGATATGAACGGGAGAGGAGAGATTGGAGAGAGCATCCCGTGAGAAAATATGGTCCCTTTTGATGACTACTTTTGAATACATATCAGTGATGATTATTACGAATTGCATAAAAAGTTGAACACCACTTGCGCACACGCACCACCCTCTTCTCTCTTTCTTTCTCTCTCTCTCTCTCTCTTTTTTGTTGTTTCAAACGCTTTTTGGCTTCCTTCACAAAAAAATACGCGCTCGAAACTCCTCCTTCCTTGCCGCCGCCACCACCAAAAATTCCCTCGACGACGTAAACGACGACGTAAACGACGAATGTAGAAAGATGAGCGCGGAAGATGAAACCACCGCCGCGACAACCAGCACTCTTCTCGCGATCGATAACGACAACGACGACGAGGCGCTCCGTTCTTTCGTTGAAACGCTCACTCTTAAGGATCAAGAAAAAAAGAAGAAAAACGCTCACGCTCCCACGAGCGATACTTTTTCATTGCCTCCTTGCCTTGATTATTACTTGGACCAGTTACTCAGAAACAGCTCGAGCGACGAGGAAGAGGAAGGCGGCGCGTCGTGTTACGAAACGAGAGATGGACATTTGCCGCCTTTGCTTGTATCTTCCACGCGTTTGGAGCAGCCGGAAAAACGGAAAAAGAAACGTCTGAAATCATGCCTCGAGTTGATCATGAACCACGAGGAAGAGCACTATCTGCCTTCTTCGCCCCCCGAGGAAGAGGCGCAAAGAAACAACACCATGTTGATGCACGACGATAAGCAAGAAGGGATATTACGGTTCATGAACAGAGATAAAGATATTGACGTGTGGGGAGTGTGCATGTCTGATACGACGCGCGCGAACAATCCGAAACGTAAGAGCAATTTCAATTTCGAAGACGAAGATGACGAGGCGTTGATTCCGAGCGGCAATTTCTTCTCGAGCGACGACACGATGATAATATCTGTAACCATCCCGGATCAAACAAAATTTCCCTTGAACGAAGAGATATGGGCGAATCCGTCGAAGAAAGAGCCTGATGTCGCCATGAAAGACATTAAGAAAAAACGTTCTTTGCACGCGGTGCCGAAATCCAATCGGCGGGCGAAACCTCAAAATCCGTCTAGGACCTCGCAGATGAGAGGTGCAGCATTTCTATAATTTGTAACGATTTTTTGATAACTTATGTGTAACAAACAGGTGTAACGAAGCACAGATTAACAGGAAGATACGAAGCGCACTTATGGGACTCTTCTTCGGCGCGTGCGACGCCTAAACTTGGCGGCAGGACGCGAGGAAGACAGATTTACTTAGGTGGGTATTTAACAGAGCTTGAGGCGGCGAAAAGTTACGATAAAGCCGCGATTAAGTTATGGGGGAGAGATGCTAATTTAAATTTTGATTACGAAACGTACGCGGAAGATATCCAGATGATGAAATCCTATGATTTTGCCGCGTACGTTGCCGCGTTGCGACGAGAATCCAGCGGATTTACTCGAGGCGTTTCAAAATATCGCGGCGTGACAAAATATGTTAAGAGTACAACCAACCAACAAGGCAAGGCGTCGACAAAACAGTTGTGGGAATCGCGTCTGGGCCGCGTGAAAGGATCCAAGTACGTGTATCTGGGAACGTTCGATACTGAGATAGAAGCCGCGCGAGGCTACGACTTGGCGAGCTTGAAATATCGAGGCGACAAGGCCGTGACAAACTTTGATAAATGCAACTATTCCGAGACAGAAATAGAAACTTTCAAGTTCCCACACCGAGCCGATGCTCGCGACGAGACGGATGATAGCGACGACGATGATAATGATGTTACCAAAAACAAACCTGAAAAGATAGAGAAGAAGAAGGAGAAGAAGAAAGACGAGAAATTGGAGCCGTGAAAATGTTCTATGTATTGTATTTTTCGTTTTTACAAGGATATTAAACTTTTGTATGGTAATTATACGCGACTCGCTGTGATACTGCAACGCGTTCTTGTTCTTAACCCGAACGAACGCACTGCATTCTTAAAGATGAAGGCTATTCGACAAAAAAGAATTATCGGGACCCTCCGCGTCTCTTCTTTCGGCTGCCTCTTCGACTTCCACGGCTACTATCCTCACCATCTTCCTGAACTTTCGCCGGTCCATCTTCAAAATCCCCAAACTCGCTCTCTACTGCGCTCTTCACTTTCGCAGGTCCTTCGTCAAAATCGGTAAACTCCGCAGAAATGGCGTTCGAGACGTCAACTTTCGGAGCCGCCGCCTTTGGGATAGTCGCGCCCGATCTTCTCTCTCTTTTCGGAACGTAATCCACTCTCACCGGTTGCGAAGACGCTCCACCACCATCACCAGCCGCCGTAGCACCACCAACGTTGACGATTGGTTTCGTCGTCTTTCGCAAATACACCGTTTGCGCAGTCGTGACGATGTTGTTAAAGAACCAATACAAAGTCAATCCAGCCGGCACGTTCAAGGAAAAGTAGCCAATCATCAGCGGCAAAAACTTCAAAATCGCTTGCGATTGTTGTTGCGCAGGATCTGCTGACTTTGCTGACTCCGGTTGCATGATCTTTTGCGACACCGATTGCGAAATGACTAACAATACCGGCAAGACCAAGTACGACAAGGCGTCGTGCCAACCAATGGGCGGCGCCCCGTCCACGAGCGGGAACAACCACGAAAATCCAGCGCCGTCGTTTCGCATTTCAATCGTTGCCGGTCCACCTAAACTCGGAATCCAATAAAAGCCATCTTGCAGCAAACCTTCTACCGAGGCGTTGGACAACGCTCGGTACAAACCAATAAACACCGGCAACGTCGCGAAGGTGGGCAAACATCCCGCCAACGGGTTAAAGTTCGCCTCTTTGTACAATCTCGCCGTTTCCATCTGTAACCTCTCTGGGTCGTTCGCATACATAGCTTGTAACTCTTTCACTTTCGGTTGCAGCGCTTGCATGTTCACCGAACCTTCGATCTGTTTCTTCGTCAACGGAAACGTGACCAACTTCACCAACAAAGTTAACGCGAGAATAGAGAACCCGTACGAATTCGTCCCCGCGACGGGTGCTAAAATGCCATCGATACCTTCTAAAGTCGACTCTAAGGCGTTCGTGATTGGTCCGAGCCACCCGCCTTTTTGTAAAGCCGATTTCTTCTCCTTCTCTGGTGGTTTGTTCGTCGCGTCCACCGCCGGCGCTTGTTCCAAGGTCATCTCCGCCGATGCGGCGTCGGCGACTTCAAACACTCTTTGCACCTCTATCTGATTCGTCGAGGACGAAAAATCATACACTTCCGCGATTCGATCGGCGTCTATCGCACCTATCGCACCAGCACCCCCGGGCGGCGTAGGTAACAATAAAACCGCGTTCGTGCGCACAGAAATCTTCCTTCGTCTAATCGGCAAAATCGCTGACGACGACGATTTTTGCGTCGCCGTCTTCAAAAAAGAATTCCGACCCCCACCCCGAGAAGAGAAAGAAGGAGAAAAAGAAGACGAAGAAGACGAAGAACACCCCGAAGAAGAAGAGGACGTCTTCATCGCTCGAGAGGCGATTTGAGTCGTAGTAGCGCAGACAGTGCTCATACTTTTGAAGAAGAGGTAGTGTTTGGGCGTTGAAAGAATAAGGAGAATATTTATCCAAATAATACCAAAGCTGACGTAAGGAGGCAAAAGGCAAAAAAGAAGGAGGAGGCGATGTGGCAGAAATATCATTGAGAAGAGGAAATTTTTGTTTATTTTCACTCACCGCGCGGCGAGCTGATTGATGACTTTGTCGTTTGTTTTTTTCAATCGCGAAAAACGAAGACGCAAAAAGAGAGGTTATGATAATGGATGTCTGTGTGGTTAATATTACAAGAGTATATATAAAGTAAATGTGGTTTACTACTTCTAGTATTATTATTATTATAAAACCAACGCGTCTTTGATGAGTTTAATTTGCTCTTCCGCGTGGACGGACCCGTAGCCAGTGGACGGACTGGCGGCTTGGTTTCGACCGGCGTATTTCAACTCGCCTTCTTTGCCGAGGTGCTTGAACAGCGTGCGTATGCGTTGGTCGACGTGGATATACGCGCCCATGTTTAACGGTTCTTCTTGACACCAGACGACTTCGGCGTTTGGATAGCGTTTTAATTCGCGCTCGACTAAATCCCACGGGAACGGGGCTAACTGTTCGATGCGGCAAATTTTAATGGTGTCTTCCGCTTTCAACGCTTCACGTTCGGCATCCAACTCGTAGTAGACTTTACCCGAGCAGAAAACGAGACGCTGAACGTGGTCTTCGACTGGAATGTTGGTTAAACCGCGCACTTTAGCCGTTTTGTCCATGATTAGACGTTTAAATCGCGTGCCTTGAGCGTCGGTGAGAGAATCGACGTCGTCGAATTCACTCAAAGGCGAGAGGCATTTTGGATGACGCAACAGGTTCTTCGGCGACATGACAATTAAGGGCTTGCGGTAATCGCGGTGGATTTGGCGTCGGAGGAGGTGGAAGTAATTGGCCGGGGTGGTGACGTTACAGATTTGCCAATTTGTGCCTTGAATGGCTAATCGCTTGGTTTGGGACATGTCCGGAACGACGCGAGGATCTTCGTCAGACATTTGTAAGAACCTTTCCAATCGAGCGGAGGAGTGTTCTGGACCTTGACCGTCGTAGCCGTGCGGGAGGAGCAACGTCAAACCAGTTTGTCTCAGCCACTTCGCTTCGCCAGAGGAGATGAACTGATCGATAATAACTTGCGCAGAGTTGGCAAAATCGCCAAACTGCGCTTCCCAAATGACCAACGAGTTCGGATTGTCCAAAGAATATCCGAGCTCAAAACCGAGGACGCCGAATTCCGACAAGGATGAGTTACACACCGTAAAATACTTCAAGCCCTTTTCGGCTATTTTGTCTCGGTATAAGTTACGCAACGGTACAAACCTTTCGCCGGTGCTTTGATCTTTGATAACCGCGTGTCGGTGAGAAAACGTACCTCTTTCGACGTCTTGGCCGGATAAGCGCACGTGGTTACCTTCGTTCAGCAGAGTACCAAACGCGAGCATTTCCGCGGTAGCCCAATCAACATTCTCTCCGGTTTCAAACACTTTCCTTCTGGCATCGTACACGCGCTTGACGGTTTTGTGCGGCGTAAACGTTTCTGGAATTTCGGTAATTTTCGCGCCAACTTCTCTCAAGACTTGTGGGTCGACGCCAGTGTTGCGAATGGACGCGAATTGATCGGGCGATTTAAAGCCTTGCCAGTGCGATGAAACCCAATCGCGAAACTTCGGGACGTAGTTCTTCGACATCTCAAACTCCGTATCTAACTCTTTCAAGATTTCCGCGTGTTTTGCTTTCACCTCATCCGCCGTTAAAACGCCTTCCTTAATCAACTTTTCCGCGTATTGTTGATGCGCCGAGACGTGTTTTTTGATCACTTTATACATCAAAGGCTGCGTGAACATCGGTTCGTCGATTTCATTGTGACCAAACTTTCTGTAGCACACGATATCGACAACCGCGTCGGCTTTGAACTTTTGTCGCCATTCCAAGGCGAGTTTCATGACCCACGCGACGGCTTCGACGTCGTCCCCGTTGACGTGGAACACCGGCGCTTCGATGCACTTTGCGACGTCAGTACAATACATAGACGATCTCGAATGTTTGGGATCGGTCGTAAAGGCGACTTGATTGTTCACGACAATGTGCAAAGTACCTCCAACGTGGTATTCCGGAAGTTGCGACATATCCAACGTCTCGTACACGATACCTTGACCGGAAAAAGCGCCATCGCCGTGTAAAAGCACCGGGATGACCGTTTCTTTCTCATAGTCTTTGGTATAAAACTGTCTCGCCGCGCATTTGCCGATAACCACTGTATCTACGGCTTCTAAGTGCGACGGGTTCGCGAGTAACGACAGTTGGACTTTCTTATCTTGGTTCACGCCTCTTCTGGTGACCACGGACGTACCCAAGTGATATTTCACGTCCCCGGAACCGGTGTATTGCGATCCGCTCAAGCCCAACTCGCCAGTTGGTTTCGGTCCACCTTTAAACTCGTTGAAGATAGTTTGTAACGGCTTACGAATAACGTTCGCTAAGACGTTCAAACGTCCTCTGTGCGGCATACCAATGTTGATGTTCTTCACTCCCAAATCCGCCGCTCGATCGACGGCTTCTTCAAACCCGGGAATCAATGTTTCGCACCCTTCCAATCCAAATCGTTTCGCCGCGGTGTACTTGTTCGATAAAAACGTCTCGAACAATTCCGCGCGCGCTAATCGCTCAAACAGAATCTTCTTCCGTTCTGGTTTGTATCCTTTTTGAGTAGGCGTCTCAATCTGTTCTCGCAACCAGTTACACTTCTCGCGATCCATTATGTGCATGTATTCGTACCCTATGTTCCCACAATACGTCTCTCTTAATCGAGACAAAATATCTCTCAACGTCCAATACGGTTGATCTTCAGCTAAGAAACCTTTCATGCGCCAAGTTCCAAGGAAAAACTCGCGATCTAAATCTTTCTCCGTGAAACCGTACAACTCAGGATCCAACGACACGTTTACGCTCTTCTTCCCCATCCCTAACGGATCGAGCGTAGCCATCTCGTGGCCAGCTGTTTGGTATGCGCGAACCATCAAAAGTAAGCGCATGGATTCTTGAATCAAATCTGAGGTGACTTCAGACGGAGCCGTCGAACTGCTTGGCGTGGCTCTCCTCTCTCTCGCCACCGGCGCGTTCCCGTTCTTCGCGTCTTCCCACATCGACGACAACTCTTTCCCAGTCATCCCTTTATCTAAACTCTTAAGTAAAGTCGACCACGATTTATCCATCCCTATTTCACCCCCCTCCTCTTTAAATCGTTTCTCCATCTCTTCTAAATACGCCACCGAATTCGCGTTCAAAAACTCGTCTCTCAACTCCCTCATCGGTGTCGGTTTATTCTGTTGTTCCGTTGGTTTCGAAGGAGACGACGTTAACGTCTTTACCATAAAAAAAGACGATTCAGACGACGGATGATGAAAACGATGACGACGCGAACGCGTCGAAGTCGTCGTCAAACCACCTTTACCACCAATCGTTGTTGCTCGTCTCAAAGAGTTATAATAAAAGCGCCGATGAAAAATGATTCCATTCTTTGTACTCGTTGTCCCCAACGGTGATGATGGTTGTGCCGTGATGCTGCTACTACTATTAATCATGCCTCCTCCTCCTCCTCGCACTTTGCTCCCCCAGGCGGTGGTCGCTCGCCACAGGAGCCCTGCTGCTCTTCTCGCCGTCGTCTCCCTCATCTCTCTCTCTCTCTACTCTCTCTCTACTATTATTAGTATTAGTATTAGTAGTAGTAAAAATGTGTTTGAATCTGAGGTTTGACGGCAAAAGTCATGCTTTTCCTTTTTAAAGGCTAAACCCTAATTAGGGAAAGTGCAATTTTTTCTTTCTTTTTCTCTATTTTTTCACAAGAAAACACAAGAAGGGAAAAGACTTGTTGTTGTTGCGAATACTACTACTAATACTACGAATACTAATCAACAACAGCAGTTTAATAATAATAATAACAACAATGAATTTCCAAACGTCCACGCAGAAAAAGTCGTGGACGTTTACATCTGCGAACGAGTTAGCCGAGCGGAGACACGCGCAGAGGAAAAAAGCGTTGGACGTGTTGTTGTTGTCATCATCATCCTTAAAGAAGAAAGAATTCGATGTTGAAGAAGAGGAAAATGAAAATGAGGAAAAACTAAAGATGATGATGGAAAAGGAATTCTCCTTCCCGACCGCGAAAGAGGAAGAGATATACCGGAAACGATTGGAGGCGAAAATAGACCCTTTATGTTCGGCGTTTAATTTACCGGTGAAAGTGACGCACTGCGCGACGACGTTGTTCAAGAGATATTGTTTAAGCAATCCAATCGTGTTGACAAATTTGAAAATAGTCATGGTGGCTTCGGTGTACTTGGCGTGTAAAGTGGAAGAGTCGTACGTGAGCGCGGAGCAATTATGTAAGGTGGTGAAAGATATCGATTATAACAAGGTGTTAAACGCGGAGTTGGCGGTTTTGCAAGGGGTGGATTTTCAGTTGATTTCGTTCGGCGCGTTTCGGCCGCTGCGCGGGTTTCGCGCGGATGCGATTCATACCGTGAATAGCGACGGGGGGGAGGATAGTAGTAGTAGTAATAATAATAAAGTGGTAGTCGTAGCGAAAATCAGAGAATGTTATGCTAAATCGCAGGAGGATTTAAAGAAGCAATTAATGACGGATGCGATGTTTTTGTTCCCTCCCGGGCAGTTGGCGTTGTCGGCGTTTTTGAAAGCGGCCAAGGAGGTTGGATGTAAAGAGTTGGAGGAGTACATCGTGACGAAATGTTTACGAAACGAACCGGATTTGCTGAAGAATTTAGATGCGATTGAAAAAATGACGAAAGAAGAAGGCGAGGAGCCGGAAGAAGCGGAGGCCAAGAAGGCTGATCAGGCGATGAAGGCGTTTCAGAAGAAGAACGCGAAAACGCTCGGCGCCGCTTTGAAGAAACAAGCGAGCAAGGAAAATTTAGCCGGCGAGGATCCGGAAGAAGACGACGAGGCGAGGAAGAAAAAGAAACAAAAGGTGATGGAAGAGGAGAGAGCGAAAGAAGACGCGGCGTTCGATTGATGCAGTAGAGTATAGTAAAGCTTTTAGAATGCGTAGAATAAAGTAATAAAAAAGATAGTAGTGGGGTGATAATATACAACACATTTAATAAATATACGAATTTAGTTGTTTGCCGACGTGCGTTAGTTGCCGACGTGCATCATCAACTCGTAGCTCGCCATCAAATCTTTTTGCGCATCCGTCATGGCCGGTTTCGATTCATCCATTGCGTACGCGATTTCAGCTTTGACAGCCTTGTCTTGCTCCGGCGTCATTTCCTGTTCCGTCGTCGCTTTTCCTCCCTCGTAATCGTCGCTTAAAATATTGTCCAAATACGCGTTCATGTCTTTAATTTTATCAACTTTCGATTCTTCTTCGTCTTCTTTTTCGCCCAAACCTGCGTCACCTTTTTTATCGCTTGTCGTGTCGTCGTCGTCATCGTCGACGCCGAAGGAGGTTAAGAACTCGCCAGATTCCGAGAGAAATTTTTTCGCCTTGGCGCGAGCCGCTTTGATTTCCTCCACTTGATCCTCGTCTGGCTTGTATTTCTTCACTTCTTCTTCTTCCGCATCTTTCTCGAGTTCGGCTTGGATGTCCTCGACCGAGCGACCGCTGCTGCTGTCATCGTCGTCGATTTCTTCGATTTCCTCAACCGTCGTCACGCCGCTGGCTTCATCGACCGTCACCGTAGACTTTTTGGTACTCTTCGTCGATGAAGTGGCCTCTGGCTCCGCCGCAGATTCTTCATCTTTATTCGTTACTTCTTCTTCTTCTTCTTCATCGTCGTTCGTTTCATCTTCCACCATTTCTGATTCTTTTGCTTCTTCTTTTGCTTCTTTTACTTTTACTTTAGCTTCTTTATGGTGTTTTTGGGAGGAGGACGAGGAGTGTTTCTTCGCCGGCGCCTCTGGCGGCACTTCGGCGTCTTCCTCGGCAGATTCTGTCGCCATTTCCGAAAGATGGTGATGGTGTTTCGAAGAAGAAGAGGAAGAAACGGTCGCTTCCTCTTCTTCTTCTTTCGCCTCTTTCGTTTCTTCCGGCACTTCTTCCTCCTTTTCCTCGTGCTTCTTACCGCTGTGCCTCGTCTTTTTTCCGGAAGAAGACGACACCACCAAAGGCGGCTCTTCCTTCTCCATCGCCTCGCTCGCCTCTTCTTCCGCCGCCAACTCTTCCTTCTTTTCCTTCTTCTTCGAAGCGTGCTGATGATGATGCTTCTTGCTCTCCAAATCCGAGGTCAAAGTCTCCGCCGCTTTCTCTTCCACCTCCTCCTTCAACTCTTCGCCCTTCTCCTCCAACGCTTCCACCGGCGGCGAGTGCATGAACGAAGAGAGCATAGATTTCGCGGATTCGAGAATGGATTTGTCTTTTTTCTTGTCATCGTTATCTGATTTCGCCAACTTTGATGAGGAAGACTTCTTTCTCGAAGACTTTGTTTTTGTCTCGACGGAAGCGTCGTCAGCTTTGAGGGAGGAGGAAGCAGACCCTCCTTTCCCTAACATTGCCATTCGTCTTGGAAGAACTCCACGACCAGCTGCCGTAACATCACCACCGGTATAAGAAGAAGCAGATCCACCATTCGCGACGGCCAACGCGACCATGGCAGTCGCACACACCGCACCGACGGCGCCTCCGTACGCTCTCATTTTGTTGGAAGATGATTTCCTCGCAGTACTCACGCGTCCTCCTCCTTCAGATGATGATGAGTCACCCAACAAAGTCTGCGTTTCGTTTATACTCGAACTGGTAGTAGTAGTAGTAAAACTACTCGTAGTAGTATTCATGATGAGATGAACTAATTCTCTCTCTCTCTTATACTCTCTCTCTCTCTGGATGTATTGATCCTATTATATCGTGTATCTAGATGTGGGGAAAGAGATCCGAATTGAACATCTTTTGCTCCGCGGCTTCGGGATTCTTCGAACAAACCCTAAATAAACCCTGAGCCCTTTTTCCTTGAGAAAAAGGTGACGAGGCGCCGCATTAGTAATACACCGGAGCAGAGGAGGATGCCACACTAGGAAAACGAAGGTGAGACCCTTTGACGATTTCGTGAAAGTTCTCTTCTTTCGAACGTTTTGGTTGGCGTTTTATTTGTGTGCCTTCTTTTGTTGGTCCTTTCCTTTTTTCCTCTTTTCTCATCATTCAAGGCGGACTACCCCCGGACCTTCTCAAACAATGGAAGCGATGGTTTCCAAGATGCCAACACGAACGATGGATAACATATTTAGGACACCTCTCGGAAACACTCGAGAGCCTTTCTCCTTCAAAACTAACTGATCTCGAATTATTACCATCGGATTCTAGTTTGTGCCTCGGAGCGACATTCTTATTTGTTTGTTCGTTCGTACTTTCTTTCTTTATTGTTGTTGTCGTTAAACTACTGACTCGAAAATCACCAACTTTGCGCATTCGCTCAACAGAGAGAGAAGGGGAGAGCGAGGGAGCAAAAAAGACGCTCTGAAGAACTATGCATCTATCACCGGGAGAGAGTTCTCTCTCCCGGGTGTAAACTGCCATACTGCTGCTGTAAATGCTCTACTGTTACAAAAAGGACTACGTTCTACGTTCTATTGTGTAATGTGATTTGTACGCATACGCGAGCGCGAGACATACTCATCACTTGTTTCCACCTCCTTCGCTAGTACTACCACTCAATATTATCCCGCACGCCACGTTCCTCCCTTCCTCTACTAACACGTTAAACGTCGCCACGCAATTCGCGGTGTCCATGACCTCCACCGCCATGCCCATTTTCCTCGCCCACTTCAAGCTTTCCTCGGGAACTTGCTTCAGCGTTTTCCCCGTACCGAACAAAATCACGTCCGGCGTTTCCTCTAAAAGTTTCGCGTACACTAATGAGTCGATGGAAATATCCTCCACTTTAAGAGGTTTCCACAGCGCGCGAAAGTTTTTGTGCACGAAAACTGACGATCGCAGTTCCTCTCGGTTGATTTCAAACCACTCGTCGGTGTGCGCGTCGATGCGGAAGTTTTTTTCCACTTCAGCATCGTCTGAATCGTCGTCGAATAAATGGAACGAAGACGGGTCGCGAGTGGATACCGTTGAGGGAGGAGGTGGAGAAGAAGAAGATGCTGATGATGTTGACGACGTGGCAAAGCAGCGGGCTTTTCGCGTCGTCGTCATCATCATCATCTTTAAAGGTTTCCGTCGCAGCATTTTTGTTTGGAATTTTCCTCAAATTGGATTTTCCAATTCACTTCATTATAAATACTCTCGATGCCGCCAAAGAAGAAGAAAGGTCCCGGACGACCGCCGAAGAAGAAGAAGACGACGACCACGACGACGCCGAAGAAGGAAACGTCGACGCCGGAACCACCTTCTTCACCTTTGACGACGAACGAAGAATTTGAAGACGAACACGTGGGGAAACGCATCGAAGTGGAATACGGCACCGGAGGGACCAAACGATGGTACGTTGGGACGATTATCTCCTCGAAACCGCACAAAAATCTCGCCATGGTATTTTACGAGTTCGACAAGCAGCTCGGGATCATCGACTTCCCGAAATTGAAGAGAGATACTAGGCTGGTGCCGAAAGCTTCGAGGTGGACGGAGAAGATGATGAAAGTTTTGCTGACGAAAGAGTTGAAGATTAAGAACAAACAAGACATGGAGAAAGAGTGGATGAAACAGGAAGGGAAGAGAGTGGAAGAAAGCGAGGACGAGGAGGACGATTTTGCGGACGAGGACGACGATGATGATGATGATGATGAGAACGGGGGCGCGAAGAATGATGACGTCCCAGATGATGTGTACGAGACGCTCTCGACGGACGGCAGATGGCGCTGGCCGACTTTGAATGAGCTGTACGAGACGAAAATGGTAAAAGCAGGGGCGAGGACGGGGAGAGAGGCTTTCGTGTTGACGACAATTACGTTTAAACACGCGTATCGAGAGGAGGAGGATGGGCCAATCGCGGAAGCTGGCGCGGCGATGGTGAGCGTAGGCGCGTGCGTTCGAGTGAAGGAGAAGAATCGATTGGTGCGAGTCGACCAGATCGACGAGAAGAAAGGAACGTTTAAAGGAGTTAGAATTCTTACTCGAAACGAATGTAGGCACGAGTGGGTCGGGAAATTCATCGACGTCTGTCCAAAGCAAGGGTTAAAGCCGAACGAAATCAAAAGTATGTCGGACGAAGAGGCGAACGAGTACGAAATCTTCGTCACCGAGGACGATTCCGGGTGGATTGATATCGGCGACATCGTCGAAGTGATGAATGCGAGACATCATTTGGTGCAACCTCCGAAAAAGAAATCGTTGGAAGATAACGTGTTTGAAACCAGAGTAGCGACGATGAAGTTTACGAACACCGGGGCGAGTGGAAGGAGAGAGACGGAGTTGGAGGCGAAGGTTTTCAGGACGAAGAAAGTGACGTGTTTGAGCACATTTACGAGCGACGAGAAAACTCTCGCGAGCGAAAGAAAGCGAGTGATGGATAGCGTCGTAGCGTTAGTCGAAGAAGAGAGCAGCGCGAAGAAGAAGAAGGGTGCCACGAAGAAAACACCGGGGGCGTCGGCGGAGAAGCAGAAGAAGCCGGCGGCGGCAACATCGGCGAAGAAGAAAGAAGTAGAAGTCAAAAAAGTAGTAGAAGAAAAAGTAGCGCGGAAACAGTCGACGCCGGAACCTCCGAGGGAAGATAAGAAAGATGCAATCGATAAGAATAAGAATAAGATTGCAGAAAAGTCGCCGTCGGCTGTGGGAATTATAACTCCTACCACCGCCACCAACGGCGTCCCGCCGGAGAAAAAGAAAGGCATAGAAGTGATTGAGTTCATCGTCCCAGAAGAGCAGAAGAAGAAGCAAGAACAGACGGCAAAGAAAAGAGTCCGAGAAAAACAAGAGGAAGAGGAGGAACAACGGAAGCAAAAGCGAGAGAAGAATGAAAAGTCTGCACTCGCTGCGGAGGCATCCGCTGCCTCAGTAATTGCTTCGGAGACGAAAACGCCGCAATACAAACGACCTCTCATTGGACAAAAATCAACACCAATGCCTTCCTCGGCCGGAGGAGGTGCGGGCTTTTCAATACCGAAGCAAAATACGGCAGCACCAACGCCACCAGTTGTTTCTAGCTTTCAATCCGCGACGGCGCCGCCTCCCTTACCGCCGAATCCAGCCACGGAAAAACTGCGAGAGGCGATGAATCAACTCAAAGCGGAGTACGCGAACTGGCCTAACTTTTCATTCAAGAACGGGAGAAAATCAATGTTTCTTTTCGGTCCGAGCATTTTGTCGCACCCGTTTAATCCCCAAGCTAAAGCTTGTAAACAATGCGGGAAAGTTGGTCACTTCCAGAGAGATTGTCCTTCTTCGATGAAATACAACCGCTCCGGCGGCGGCGGCGGCGGAGGAATGAAGTGTTACAACTGCAACGGTTTCGGCCACAAATCTGCAGACTGTCCTGCGAGAGGAATTCGGCAGCAGCAGCAGCATCAACAGCATCGGCAACGAGAGAGATGGTAGGAAACAAACACAGCGCGTCTTCAAGTTAGACTTGAGAGTAGTTTGGTGAGTAAAAAATTGTTTTTGAAGTGACAAAAACAAGCAGTAGGTAATTAAATAAAAAACGCTCGTTTTCGATTGCGATACAAAAATAATAATGTTTCCATCAAGGAAAGTATTCCTTCTCGCATCCGTCTTTGCGTTCCTCTTCTCGTTCAACGCAGGCGCCTCTGCTACATCGGATCCAACTGTCGCTGAGTTAGTTCGTCTGCTTCAAGACGGGAGCGATTACCTCATGAAAATGGTCGCGCAATCCGATCCGCGCGTTGCTGAGATCTTATTGACCAAACAGACAGATGGCGAAACGACGTCTTCGACGACGACGATGACACGGCAAACGAACGGCACGGCAAACTCTACGTTTTTAGAATCTCTGGAGAATGATTTGGATGACTTGTTTACGACCTTTTTATCCTCCATCGATCCCAATGATGTCAACACCGCTCAAGTTCGCATCGCGAGCAGAAGTGAAGAAAATTCTTCGAGCAAAAACGAGTTTTCCTCGACGTCTGATCCGTCGTGTTTCCCTGGCTGGTACAGGCCGAAGTCGGTAAAGAGCGCGAGAATTTTCGGGCCGCAACTAGGAATTACGCTCAGAGCTGGCGAATGTCGCGTTGTTAAAAACATCACCAGCGCTTTGCGGAAAGTCGAGTGCGACTCGCCTTCAATCGCGTACTCGGTATTACCGGGAGGCGTGACCGCAAAGGGTGAAACGGCAGAACTTTTCGCCGGCGAAACGTGCGGAGTATCGGAAGCCGATCGAGATTTGGTTGAGATTTCTAAAGCGGATAGATTAATATCGTTCGACGATCCGTTAATAGTAGGGTTGAGTGATTTCGCGTGAGGTACAATACAGCTGTTATATTAATATTTTCCTAATCATCTTCGAAGACGTGCAAAAAGTGCGTTCGTAAAAGAAAATCATCGATCTTCTTCGACTTTCGTCGCGGTGACGGTATATGCGTCTTCAATCTCCTCCAACGTTTTACCTTTCGTTTCCACAACACTGAAATATATCGAAACGACGCTCAAAACGCCAATCGACGCGAACCCGAAATACGTAGACTTGATGCCAATTTGTTCAATCGCGTACGGCAAGTTTAAACTGACGATGAAGTTAGACCCAAAGTTTAAAAGCGTCGCGATGCCAACCGCTTGCGAACGGACTTTCGTCGGGAACACTTCCCCGACTAACAACCACGCTATTGGACCAAAACTCACTTGATACGCGCCTACGTATAAGAAAATAGCAGCCACGGAAATGCGCGCTTGCGTTTCTGAAAGTGCCGCTGCCTCGACGCCGGATCCCGCAAAATCCGGCGAGGCCAACGCTAGAACCATCAGCGATAACGTAATCAAGCTCACCCCGCCGAGCAATAACGGACGCCGGCCTAAAGTGTCTACTTTCCACACGGCTATACCGGTCATGAACAGTTTGAACACCCCAACCACGACGGCAATGTTCGAGGCGCCTTGCGCCGACCACCCGGCCGCCTCGAACGTTTGCGTCGCGTAATACAACACCGACGGTTGCCCAGTTAGCTGCTGAAACAAAACCACCGATAAGCCGACGTACAAAGCTTTCGCGTATTTCTTATCTAAAATCGCAAACGGTGATTTCGTTCTTCCCATCTCTTCTTTCCTCCTCACGTTCGCAAACATGTTGATCTCGTCTAATTCGTTCATCAATTCCATCTCGCTCACGTTCGGCCCTCGCAATTTTTTCAGCGCCGGAAACGAGTCCATATTTTTCGACGCCAACCATCTCGGAGAATCCGGTAAGATGAACCCAGCACCGACTAACGTCAACACTGCGAATGGCACAGAGGTTAAAAACATGGATCTCCATCCCCCATCTTCCCCGACGTACTGACTCGCGCAAAAATACCCGCACAAAATCCCAAACACAATCGCCGCTTCTTTCAAAGAAATCAAAGTTCCTCTCAGAGAACTCGGCGCGGTCTCCGCGATGTACACCGGCGCGCCGTGCATGGCAAATCCAATCCCTAACCCATAAATAGCTTTCGCAAAGATTAAAAAATCAACAGACTGCGCGTTCGCTTCCATAGTCCCGCCGATTAAATACAACACTCCCGCCAAGGCGATTTCTTTCCTCGATCCCAACTTCTCGCCGGCGCCGGCGGCGGCGACCGCGGATGCCGTCAACGCGCCAAAAAGAGACGCGGAGACAATTTGACCCGATTGCGACGCAGTCAAGGCGAAGAAATCCGTCGAGGATGTTTTTATGCTCTCCAACGCGCCCGAAGATACGCCAATATCGAGACCAAAAAGGAACCCGGCTAACGCTGGAAATGCGAACGCGACACCTACTCGACCGTAATCAATAAATTTCGTATCTTTCTTCATCGCGTCGTCGTCGTTGTTCGAATATTTAGCTTTCGTTCGAACTTTTACTCCTTTCGATGACGACGACAACAACACTCTGTCGCTACATTCACTCGCAATAATACGCGCGTCGCAGTTACCCTTATTCCGAGAAGAAGAAGAAGAAGAACAGACACCAGAAGATGTGATTCCTCGGTTTTCCCCAGCGGCAAAAGCGAAGGCACCACCACCACGACTTTGACGAAAACGACGAGAAGAAGACGCCTTGTTGGTCGAAGAAGAAGAAAAAGTCGTGAAGAGCGTCGTCTTCACTTCTGCCGCGGTGGTGGTGGGTGTCGCTGCTCCGCGCATATGAATACTACTACTGAGTAGTATTACGTGATATCCGCACTGACGACTCGAATTAGAACGACTTCTTCTGGAGTGAAAAACCCCTACTAAAAATCAGCAATACAAAAGAACCAAAAAATATCCGAATAAAACAAACCCATCGCGACGGTTAGAAATGGCGACTGAACGAGAAACGCCCGCTTCTATCAACGACGCGTTGGAGAGCGAACACGCGAACCTGAAGAAGGAGAGTGAACGGCTGAAGAGTGAGCGAGAACGTTTGGAAAGAGAGATTGATGAATTGCGAGAGCAGAAGAATCGATTAAGTCGCACGGTTGCTCAATACCAAAGAGAAGGTCTGGAGTTGAAACAAGAAGAGAGAAGAGAGACTCTGCGCGCGGAAGTTCTCAGGGACGCGTTCGGAATGAAT
>Ga0257106_1000295_pt1 | contig 31167 bp, 22 predicted proteins | sample LP_taG_3_FD_190177 | JGI IMG/M metagenome (GOLD analysis project Ga0257106, IMG submission 190177) | Marine microbial communities from Northeast Subartic Pacific Ocean, Canada - LP_J_2011_P26_10m | ecosystem: Environmental > Aquatic > Marine > Oceanic | place: Canada: Northeast Subartic Pacific...
GTCGCGCCGCTTTCTTCCGTGACGTCAAAGAGAATGTCGTGCACAACTTCACAATATTCTGTTTGAAGGAGTAAATAGTCGGGATGAGAACGTTCATACAGTCCAATCTCTTCCAACGCACCGAATGTCGTCTCCAAACCTCGAAAAGAATCAAAGCATTTTGTATTCACAACATCAATAGGAACGCCATTCTCTTCAACATTATCATCATCTTCTTCTTCGGGAGAAGAGATATAATCGGCATCGCTTTCGATACTTTCACTTTCGAAAGGATCAAACTCTCCTCCGCAACTCTGATTCTCCGGGATATCTATGCCTGCCCACGCGCAAGCAGTGAGCTTCTCTGTTGAATAAGCCGTAAGATCTTGAAGTGGAAAGCTGTTTGGATCAAGGTCGCATAAACATGGCAATATTTCATTGCTTATTTTTTCACAGCACTCCTTCATATCTTCAGAATAGCCCGTCTCACCTGGTACGGTCGAGCAAATTCCAATATCGAGATTCATCATATACACAAATTCATCAACTTTGGTCTGACAGATTTCTTCGGCGACTTCCTCGGGTGCATCCGCTTCAGAAAACAATATGGGATCGTTGCACGCAGAGCACTCTTCGGAAGATTCGTCGATAACAGTTTTACAGTCACCGGTTTCCAAATCACAATAGTCTGCCATCCCCGAAGGGCAGTGCTCCTCGCTCTTTAAACCCTCAAAGGCATACACGGTGATACTTCCAAAACCAGCTATTTCGAGCGGGCAGTCCGGATCAACTGCACCACATCCGCAATCGCAGTTTGAGTCTGCGTACCAATCCATTGGACAAAGCCATTCCTCTGGAACATCGGTGGCGTTATTTTGAGTCGGTCCGCTGTAGTCTATGAAATCTTCATAATAATTCGTATTATCCCCGGAAGAGTTGTAAGAAGCGGACGTAGATTCCTGACTAGAGCCCGAACCGCTTCCAGCCCCTGATTCAGCCATATAATGACTCGCACCTGTTTGTATTACGGATGTATCCGCTTGACATACATTATTGGCGTCGTAAGTGCAGCACATAGCCCCCGAAGCTGTGCTCACACACCACTGACCAGGCTGACAATTGTATGCCGCCTCCATACCTGTGGCTTCGAATGGGTTTTGGGATGCACCCACATTGCAGTCTGGGTCATAGGCACCGCAATTACAGTCGCAAATTCCATCGTTGTAAAGTTCCCAACCACACGCAAATTCTTCGTTTTCGCAATCCCAATCCGCAGGAACTAACCCTTCGTCACGTCGCGCTGCGCAATCGTCGACCCTGTCGTATGACGTTATAGCCAAAGCCTCGTCCAATTGCTCTTGCGTGCATACGACGGGAGGAATTTCGATTCCGGCGTGCAAAAAGCACTGATCGCTCACGAAGTCAATTAAATTACCTTCGTACTCGGGTGGGAGCGGAACTGAAGGAATTTGCGAAGAAAATTCCGGGTAGCACATGCACGACGTGTCAGAAGTGAGTCCTGCCATGTTCATGCAGCACTCTGCGCTACCTTGTACTCCTCCCTGATCGTTAAAACACGAACCCAACACGGTTCCTCCAATTGTACCGCATGTCTGTGCAACTTCACTCCAATTGGGAAGATCGCCAAAACTTTCTTGAAGCAGCTTTCTTCGGGATAATCTTCTTTTTGTTGAGAGCATACCTGTGAAGTTCGTGGATCGAACCACCGGGCTCGTCTTCACAACATTTGCTTCGGATACTCCAAAAGTGTAATCCGCGACGAGAGATCTTTGCTGCCCGAGCCAACTTTGAAAAGTCACCTTAACTTCAGCCTCGCCCCCAGTGTACGCAGCCATACCTCGCAATCGATTGTGAACGCTTCGCGCGCACGATGTCAGAATTTCTGTCTCACTTTTCACAAAATTGCAACCGTTCTTTCTGTTGAAGGTAGATTTTAATATCATTGAAAGTGGATCGGGTGCAGAATCGCTCAAAGCGCCGCTCGAGGAAGTAAGCGTCGCGGAGCACTGTGCCGTAACGTTTCGACACACCATGGACTCCTCGACCGTGATCGCAGAGTAAATAACCACACTGAATATGCCCAAGATAAAGAAGCTCAAAATCGAAGAGAGTTTCCAGCTGTAGATATCTTTCCCGGACGTTTTTGCTTTTTTGCCCTTAGCGTTGATCATGGACATAGCACGAAGATCTGCGAACTGACGCTTGCCGTCCATTTCAACCGTAGACTTTCCAGTCCCATCTCTCGACTGATGAGTAGATTCCTTCGCGAGGACTTCATATTTATTTTCGTCGTCGCAATTGTCGAGCAATTCGAGACCTGTTCTGACGAATCTTGAAGCTGGCCCCGCAAAGATCATCATATCCACGAGTGCCGAGGTGATGCTCATAAATGAAAGATACGCAATAACTCCAAAGAGCATGACGTAACCAATGTCTTCTGATTGCAATTTTGAGTTTGAATCCTTCAAAAGATGTGCTCCGCAAAAGGTGATAAACGCTGGTGCCGCCGTTTGTATAACTCCGCGAACAGCGTCAGAAATCGATCGAACTCGCTCCGCACGTAGCGTTTCCATGAGTTTTGCGTCTACAAATTTAACCGCGAGGACAGCGGCATCAACGCTTTCTTTACCACCCTGTTCGAAATCAGCCACGCCGTCACCGTCTACATCCGCGTTCAAAATGTCGGTAAGATTCATCTTGAGCACGTTGTCATTTTTCAGTGAGTCGGAATCAGTCAGAGTATTGGACTCATCCTCGCTCGCAGCGCTTTTAAACAAATCAGAGGATCCAAATGCAACTTTTACACTCCCTGTGATCGTTGCAATGACGTGCACGAACATACCTTGTAATATTCCGATAAGAAAATACAGCGACGCGTAGGCGATAAGAATGAAACCAAACTCCGGAACTTCGATGATAGCCGCCAGGGACGCCGCAAGAAAGACGATACAATTTTTCCCGAGAGTGTGAGAAAATCCAAAAAACTTCTTAAAAGCTACCATATCAGTCGATAGCAACATTTCAAGACGTTCCTTTGATAGTGCGCTTGGGTGCAATAGTTTATATCGAATCGCATGCCTCGATACGTCTCGTTCAAGTATCGCCCGGCACTATAGGAAACATCGTTGCATCCCGAGACTAAAAACCACGAGACAAACGCCATACATTAAAAGCCACATCGAATATTGTTCCAAGTTCACACCTTTTGCAGAAGGTGCGACGTAAACAATCTTGAGGGCCAAGTTTGCAAACACTGGAATCATGCTTATCCCAGCCGCGACAACGCACGTCGTAAAAAACAAGTAAAACTGGGCAAACGGTTTCAATCTGCGCAAAAGAATTATTCCTTTATACACAGCTTTACACGTTGAATACACCGTATCTTCCTCATCTTCGCAATCTGGGTTCTTCCCTCCTTTCCACTCCTAGGATCCGTCCTCAGTCTTCGCGCGTCGCGAAAAGAACCTCGAGAGAAAGAGCGAAAGCACCGCCTCGGGAGGAACCCCATCCTCTCGAGCATCCCTGATTTCCGACACGTTCTCTCCAGCTTTCGCTCCGAGCATTTTCTTCTCCCTCTCTTTCAAATCAGCGGCCAAAGTGACATCCATCGCGCGTATGGGTGATGTATGAGCGCCCTTCCTTCCTCTCTGTTTGATTTTGCAAAAGATACGAAAAGTATTCGAACTACTCGGTGTCTGTCGACCAAGTGACAATAAGTTTCTTTACGTGATGGGTCAAATTCTCGTCGACCGGCGTCTACTTTCCGTACTTTTTTTACTGCCAGCTGGCGAAATAAATTCAAATTTTGCTTATTTTGAACGAGTAGTTAATTAAATTAAGTTGGTTGTTATCAATAATAAATACAAAAATCTTTCGATTTCTCTCTCTCTCTCTCTCTCTATGTATAAATATTCCTATGACTTCTTCTTCTTCTTCTTCTTCTTCTTCTTCTTACATGCGTCCGGTGTAACTCGGCGACGTCGTGTACTTGGCCGAAGGCGGCATGCCAGAAGAAATATTTTTCCCGAACGGCGTGCCGTCGTCCGCTTCCGCGGCGGGCGCTTCTCCTCCCTCGATTTCTTCCTTCTCGCGCTCTAATTCTATGCGTCTTCTCGCAAACTTTTCGCGATCGAACGAGGACCTTTTCGCGTCTCCTGAGATTCGGCCCAACGGCGACATTTGTCTCGGTGGACCCTCTTTCATGTCTCCTAAACTTTCGCGGCTGGAATGCGAGATGGTCAAGTTGCCGATGGACGACGTGAGACTTTGTTGACTCGCGTTGCCGAGCTTTGATTTGTCGTACATCGGCGGCGGATACGCGACGTGATTGTTCGCGGTTGTTTGCATGTCGCTCAAGTTTTCACCGGAAAACGTGCCCACGTTCGCCATTCGAATGGACGATTGCGCTTGTAACGACGGCGAAGCGGCGCGGTTACCGAAGAGTTCGTCCATGAGTTGAGGCGGTTGGCCGCCGAGAGGATTGTCGTCGTGTAAACTGTCTCTTCGACCGGCGGCCCAAGCGGAAGTTTGCGCGTGCAACGCCGCGGCGCGTCTTTTCTCGGGAGAACCTGGAGAAGACGTCCCAACGTTAATGCTATCGACGACTCTTCCGCCGTATTCAAGAATTTTAACCGTCGAGACGCCGCCGATTAATTGGCAAAACACGCAAACGCCTCCGGGTTTAATTAAACCGAGTTGTCGCAATCGCGCCATGGCTTCGACGTCCGCCGCACCGGACGGATTCCTTCGCAGAGCGTCTAAAAATACGTCCGATACGTCCGAATCGTTGCTAATAATGTTACTCACTGCCTCGCGCCCGTCGGATAAAACAGGAATGATGCCTCGAATGATCAACTGTTGCCTCGCCTCCTCGGCGCCTTCGATGACCCAACTCAAGCTGCCGCCTCGAATAGACGGAATCGTCAAACTCATCACCGGACAAATCGGTCTGTATTTTGCAATCATTCGAGTCGTTTCCCCGGTGTGCGAAAATACGACGATACAGCTCGCGCGCGTTTGGTACGCGCACGAAACCGCGGCGTCGGCTAAAGACCACTTGTGCAACTCTTTACGCGAGACGTTGCTTATGTGTTTCATCCACGCGCTCTCTTCCTTCGATTCGCGCGCGTTACCTTTGCCAGAAGGGAACTTATCGCTTCTACCTTCCGATAACGCGGAAATTCGAGAGGAAACAAACTTCTTTTGTCTCGCATATCGCGATTCGTAATCGTACACTCTATCCGCGGCGTTCGCGATGGCTAAAACAGTCTTGACGCATTCCACCGGGAACATCCCCGAGTAGGTTTCTTTACCCAACATTAAAGCGTCCGCGCCGTCTAAAACGATGTTTGCGATATCTGTCGCTTCTGCTCGGGTCGGTCGTGGCGCCTTAATCATCGAATCGACGAGTCTGGTGACCACCGCGACCGTTCCCAGTTCTTCGCACACGCGCAAGACGAACTTTTGCACGCGAAACATCTTCTCCGGGGCAATGACGGCACCCAAATCGCCTCTGGCTAATAAAATGGCATCCGCGACTTTACACGTTTCTTTGACGCTCTGCAACGCCTTTAACGTGTCCACTCGTGCAATCAACGCGACTTTCGGATAAAACTTTTGCGCCGCTCGTTTCAAATCCGCCAACTGATGGCTTCCCGTGGCGCCTCCGAAAGAGACGAAATCCACCGGAACCGATCGACTAATTTTTTTGAGCAACTGTTCGTCCCCGGGCGAGAGCGCCCCGGATTCGCGCCTGAACCGAATCGCGATTGAATTCCCGGCAAAACCCACGTCAAACTCTAAATCTCCGTCGCACTCGCACGTCACCGTCTCTCTCTCTACGTTTCTCACAATCAACTTAGCGCTCTTATCGTTGTTATTCCCAATCAACGGCGCGATAAAAATCTCATCCCCAACATCGCAGTGCGCCGCGAAATGCTCAAAGTGATCTCCCAACGGAATCGATCTCGCGCTGGTAATCTTTTGCGCCTCTTTTGTGTTGGTCAACTTCACCGCGCCGCCCCTTGAAAATTTCAACGACTTTTTCTTCTCGCCTTTCTTCGCCGGAGTAAACCTTTTCGCCGCCACGCTCTCCGACGAGGACAACCGATCGTCTCCGCGAGACGAAGACTCCTCCTCCTCCTCTTCGCCCGAGGACAAAGCCGCCGAGTCTTCTTTCTCCTTGTCTTCTTCCAACTCCTCGGCGACTTCGACTCGGCACGTGTCCCCGCCAAACGCGAGGTACGTCGCGCACAATCGTTTCTACGTTTGTCGATATTTATTAAAGAGTGAGATGATGCGAGAGATGTTCTTCGTCGTCAGTACGTACGCGGCGACAAAACAAGCGCGCTAATAATAATGATAATAACACTTAAAAAGACGATTAGAAGAAACGTTTACCACGATTGATGCGATCGATGATGATGCTCTAAAACTTACCGTTATTTTCTGCGCTCGCGTCAGATTCTTCATCACCTCCTGAAACTCCTCGTGTGAACTGGTCGAGTGACTAAAGTCGTACCTCGCCACGGTCACTCCGCTTTCTAAAAACATGCACAAATCGTCCACCGTTTTGCTCATTTCCCCTCCAATCGTGGCGATCACTTTGCACTTTTGGTGCGGCACCGGTGGTTTCTCGATCGAGGAGCACTTCTCCGCGATCGAAAGAACTTTCGCGTGCTTGTCGTTGGTGTTGTTGGAAACGGAATCGATTTGGAAGTTGCTCAAGCCGTTCGTGCTCGGCCAGGAGTTCATCATACCCGCGGTGGAAGATAAAGCCCTTTTTAATCGAACCATACTCTTTTGCTTCTTTTGTTGCTTCTTTAATAAAGTCTTCTCTTTCTCTCTTTAATAGCGGAGAAAAGCGGTGAAGAATGAAGATCTCGAAAAGGCGGATTCTTAGGCTCTTTTTGCTGCAGAAAATACCGCGAAAGCGGCGAACGAAGTCAGCGGGGTAATGCTCTATCTAGTAGGTTTTCTTTTACTCTTTTTTGCTTTCGTATTGGTTCGTTACGAGTGCATGTTAAAATTTATATGTACACTTTTATTATGTTTGTCGCACATGTGTGTGTGCTTGTATTTGATGTGTCTCTCTTTTGTGTAACGAGCGCGAAAAGAGGAGTACGCTCTCTTTTTTCTCGCTCGCGCGTACGCGCCGTCCGGGGAGCTATTCTTCTTCTTCTTCTTCCGAGTCGTAGAACTCGTCGTATAACTCTCCATGTTCGTATCGCCAACCGGGTGGGAGAGGACAGTTGTTGTCGAGGAGGTATTGTACACATTCGGTTTCGTCGTTCTCGTGCGCTTCTCGTACCGCTTCTTCGTCCCAAGGCGCTTTGGCGGTTTCGCGCAAGTACTTCAAACAGTCTAAGTGGCCGTTCTCGGCCGCCAACGCACACGTCCATTCGTCATAATGATCATACTTACGCTCAACAAGATATTCGAGTATGTGGAGATGACCATTTTTAGCCGCATAAGAGGCAGTTCCCCAAACCCAAGGCGCTTTGACTTCTTCGCGTAAGTATTTGAGAACCTCGAGATGACCGTTTTTGGCAGCATTTGCACACGCGTTCATATCGATAGGACACTCATTTGCAACGCAATACTTTACCATTTCCAGATTACCTTGTAATGCGGCCATAGTAATCGTTTTTGATCCCACTCACACTCTTTCTCCTCTCGCGCCCACTTGAGCAACTCGAGTTTATTCGTTTCAGCAACTCTTACGCAGAAATCTGTTTCGTCCATCTCTTGTTCCACTTCGTGGTCAAACGTGCCCCACGGATAATGCTCCCACGCAACTTCCAACGTCGATATCGACGACATCTCGCTCACTTTAAACATCTTTTTCAACTCCCCCTTGCGAGATGATCTCTTAATCAACTTTCTCGTTTCACTATTCACTCCGTGCAAGAATTTGAGATCCGTCCCATTCAATCTCGGAAGAATATGTTGGAAACTCACATCGTCGCACTTCACGATCAACTCCCACAACGACGACACGAAAGAATCTCTCTCTTCCGCTTTGTTGCGCCTTTTCTTCTGCGCTCTCGTCGTGACTTCTCCAGAACAAGACATCGCGGAGCAAAAACAAGAACAAACAGCTTACGAGTGATTGTTTTTCCCGAGAGGTAAAAAAAGACGTTACTCAAAATGGCGACGACTTTGTGCTCACGCGCGACGACGATGACGACACCATCATCATCGTTTACGATATCATCGCTTTCAACGACGAGACTAAACAGGAGGATTTGCGAGAGGAATCAAGATCTTCTTTTATCACGACAACGACGCCGACAAAAACGCTGCTTTTTCTCGTTCGATGCAAAATCAGCGGCAACGACCCCCCCGGGAAGCGATGATGAAGTTGAGTTTAATATCGACGCAGACTCGATCGCCAAGCGAGTGTTTCGCGAAAAGAACAACGAAAACAACAACAGTATCAACGTAAAAGAAGGCACCGTGTACACGTTAGGCACAAATGGAAGATTTCATATCAAATACACGAAGAACAAATACAAGGAACAAATTGACTTCATGGACAGCTCTTTCAAGACTCCTCTCTTGGGCGGGTTTAACGAAGACGAGGAAACATTGACCAATGGTCAACATTACTACTCGTACGAATCGGAACTCTCCGGAACGATACGGAAAAACCATTTAGATGGGTGCGAGAAGAACGTTTTGAACACGTTCGTGGCGAGGACCGGGCAATGGGCGACGGCGGAAGGGGTGAATAAAATGTTAAGAGGGAAAGTGGTGGGCGTGTGCGAGACGTCGTCGGCGGACGCGGTGGCGAGGTATTCGATGAAACCGCCTCCTCTTACTTGGACGAAGAAGAAGGAAAAGAAGAAGAAGAAAAAGAGAAAGAACGATGACGACGACGTAAACGACGACGTGATGATATTGCCTCCGAACATGCCGAAAGGGAAGACGAGGACGGCTGTCGTCGCGCTCGCGTTTGCGATCAAACCGAAAATTGCAATGCGGGCGTTTGTAAACTTGGACACTTTTACCGTCTGGCGAGCGGAATTGATTACGCCGGAAGGGGTGGAGTTGTGGCGATTTAGCAATGGTGAAGGTGAGGGAGAAGTCGCGCACAGAGAACACGCCGCAGGACACGTGACCGTGTACACGACGACAGAAGAGAGATGTGCGAGGAGTAGCGACGAAGACGACAACGACGACGACGACTCTTTCGAGGCGCCGTATTACGGAGCTTTAGAAAGCGAAACTCAGACTTCAACTTCAAAAACAACTTCAATCGACGTCATGAGGTGCGAAGGTGGCCATTTTCTCGCCGAAACCAGTCGAGGGTATTTCTTTGTCGATTTTTCATCGCACGTGTCTGGTATCGATAAGACCGCCGCGGCTTTGAGCGCAAACGAAGATTTGAAGATTTGTGGATACACTTCTTCTTTGGGTGTCGGCGGCGCGCCAATACGAGGAAACATTAGAATCGGCGATTTCGATGCGTTGGGGAGCACGCAGAAGAAGGTTGCGTTTTGGGAGCAAAGCTTAGACGCCGCGGCGAGATTACCCGGGACGTTGATGTCCCCTCCGGCCGGGTCGTTAGGCTTGGACGCGATTCGCGATACCATTATTCGTTTGAACGTACCAAAACGCGTGCCAGGGTCCAGGAAGAACCCGAAAGTAACCTTAGATGCGTTTGCGAGCGAAGAAGATTTGCTGGCAGCGAGTAGTAGTAAAAATAGCGACGACGATTTCGTGTTGCCGTGGTCGAAATTGACGTTCATCGATGGGGCGCCGTACGTCGAGTGCTTCTTAAATCCAGACGATTCCATGGTGAAAACGGTAAACTCGAAGAGTGGGCTGTACAAGCTCTCGTTAGCCGTCGGTGGCGTTGGAGTGATCTTATCCAATCGCGTGGCCACTGAACTGGATCTGATCGAGCAAAAACAAGGATTGTCTCCCGGCGGCATTCTCAGCGGGGCCGGCGAAGATACGGGAAGATTAGCGAGAGTATCAAACAAAACGTTTACGATTCGAGCGGATAGCTTTAGAATAGGACGGTTTGGTTTCAAACACGAAACCGTGCGCGCTTTAACGCATTTGGACGGCGATCCGCCTGATTTGGGATTGTCCTGCCACGCCGACGGCATCGTATGCGCAGACTTGTTTCGCGGGTGTTGCCTGTATATCGACGCGAAGAATGAGCGCATGGCGGTCACTTCGGCGATACAGTAGTAAAGAAGATTTGATGAGAGATGATGTTATTTATTTGTTCTCTTTCGGTGCTTTCAATTCTTTCGAACGTTTTCTCTTTATGCGTTACAACAATGTGATTTTTAAACAGCTTTTCCTTCTTTTATGAGTTCAAACATTCCAATCGTTTGCTTTACGAGGAGCGATTTCACCACGCTTCCGCCGGTGCCTTCGCCATCGAGCGCTTCCTCTAAAACTTCGCGAATCGCTCGTAAGTTTGGTTTTTCCTTCGTGCTCTTCGTGGTCGGCTGGTTCATGAGCTTTTCAAATACGAGTTTCCACACGTCTTGGTTCCAGTATCGTTTCAACGCGAGCTTTGGCGCGTATTTTCCCGTCTTTCTATCCGTGATTGTTTCCATGTACTCGCCGTGCAACATCACGTGAATAGTCGCCGCGATTGCGAAGCAATCGGATTGGTACGTCCAACTCTTGTTCTCGCGCATCTCCGGGCAGCTAAAGCTTTCCGTCCCGGCATTTCCTACGAATTGCGTGTTCACGTCGTAATCTCTCAAATCGATCGCGCGTCCGAAATCGATCAAAGCTAAGCCTTTCTTCTTCCACGATCCTGGTCGGGACTTGTCCCAATCCAACCACCGCTCGCCGCCGTTTCTCAAAAGTAGATTATCTGGTTTTACATCGCAGTGCAAAACGTCGCTTTCGTGCGTCCATTCGAGTAAGCGAAGGAGTTCGATGGAGTAGTACATGGCGAGTTTTTCGTCCATGGCGCCAGTCTTCCTTTCCGTGAGCTTGTAGAAATTAACGACGTCTTGGAGAGTCCCGTGGTCGCCAAATTTCATAACGAGCGCGCCAGTGGTGTGCGTTTGAGATTTACCGTCGAGTAACAAGCGCAGGTGCGAAGGAATAACGATGTCTCTCGGTGCGCCTCGCGGGAGGCGTTCGCACAAGCGCGAGGAGATGAGAAACTCCCAACTGGCCAGTTTCTTGGATTCGACTTTTATCGCAAACACTGGAGGCACATCGTCTGGTTTCAAAGTCTCCTTCCCTTCGGCTTCGTAAACGCACGCGTGCGCGCCTTCGCCAGCTTTACTTCTCAACGTGTACTCTTTATTGCCGATGGTGACTTCAACGCCTTCGCCCGCTTTCTTTCCGATGGCGCCCTTCGCGCCGCTCACTCGCTTCCCAGCGGCAACGAGACCGGCGAGTTCTGAAGGATCGTTCGATACGGACACGTGCACGCTGCTCGATTCGATTTTCGCGCTCTTTAAGAGGCTATCTATGTTTGCAAACGGATCGATGAGATGCTTCTTCTCGTTTTCTTTTTCTTTTGTTATTTTTATTGCTGTTTTGTTCTCGCGCGCGCCTACATTTTCTTCTATGATGACATCTTTCAAAGTGTTGTCCTTGTCGTCATTAACAGCCGGTACCGCCGTTAAAACCGTCTTCTCCTCTCCTTTCGGAGTAGAAAAGCGTTTAACCGTATTATCGTTTAAAGACGACTTTGCTCCCGTTGGTACTTTGTTTTCATCATCATTCTCATTCCTCGCCGGCGCTACGTCTTCTATATTCCTTTCCTTCAAGACAGCGATGGGACTTCCAAAACCTTTCTTCTGTTGCAGCGCGCCTTTCTTGATTTCGATTATGCTCGGAATGCACTCCGTGTCTTCGCGAATGTCGAAATCGAAGTCGTTATTGTTGTTGTTGTTATTATTATTATTATTATTCGTTTCTTCTTTCGTCACGACAATGTTCGCGGGAAGGCGCACCGTGTCTTCTCGAACGAGGAATCCACCGTCGTCGTCGTCTTTCTTTTCTGCCACTCTCTTGACGGCGTGAGTGCTTTTCATTTTCGGCGTTCGCGCGCCTCGACTCGCGTCGCCTTCGTAACCGGACCCAGAACCAGATTTTGTACCGCCTTCGTCGTCGGATTTTTGCTCTTCCTTCGCGCCTCCTCTATCCGAGAACATTGCCATGACGTCCCCCCACGCTTCTTTCGTGCAAAACGTCATCGTCGGCTCGCTATTTTGTAAGAAACCACCCTCGTCTTTCGTCCATCGCGCACCGGCGGATGGTTTTGCCTTTTCATCGGCGGTAGTTGCGGCGGCGGCGGCGGAATTTTGAGCCGATTTCTCGTTCTCGCACGAATCGATTTGCGAGATGTGTTCGCTCTCCTTCTTACTCGCCGTGTTCGGACGTTCAGGGAGCCACTGTTCGTTTCTTTTGCTCGCAGCTTCGTCGTCAACGTCCATGCTCGTGATTCCTTTGGATGCGGCGGCGTTCGAGGCAGACGCAACGACAATCGGAGATTGGTGCGACATGCGTTGTTGGTAATTTTCGTGTTCCGGGTGGTTCTCGCGCCACTCTCTCGCGGCGGTTTCTTCAAACGTTTCTTTCAAATTCACCTGCTTTTCTGAACCACAGTCCATAGCGGTAGAAGAAGAAGGTTTTTTCATTTGCGATTGCGAGAGTAACTTTGCTCTTTCGTGCGCGGACACCGGATTGACTTTGACGTCGTTTTTCAAATCCATGCGGTCGCGTAAGCGAAGAGGCATTTCCGAAATCTTTGTCGTTTTTAGCGCTTTTTGGACCATCTCGGCATCTAAACACTCCGTGTCTTCGTAGACTTCAATTGTCGCGTCGATGGTTTTCCCAGGCGCGAGTTTTCGTTTCGATGCCGTCAACGATGCGCCGTTCCATTGCGACGGCTTCGCCGCGTTTTCTTTAATCGTCTCCTCTCGGGTGCCCAATTTTTTCCAGTTTGTGGCAATATTTTCGCTATCACCTCGATTTTGCGTCATTCGCGACCCGTTTTCGTCGTCGTCTTCGAACACCTCAAAGTTGGAGGGACGCATGATGTTGTTGTTGTTGTTCGAGGCGCGTCGATCGCCTTGGATCGTAGGCGCGCCGCTTTGTCTTCTCAAACCGCCGCCGCCCAAACCTCTCGTCGCTTGCTGCGCTCTCAAACTCGTCAACCCAGCCTCGATCCTTCTCCCAGTTTTCGTCACTTTATCCCCAAAATGACGATAACTTTGGCTCTGATCTTCCAAAACCTCTCCTCTCTCCTCTTTCTTCATCTCTCGTTTTCTCACCCGCTTCGTAAAGCCTTCGTATTGCATCTTCAACCTCGACACCGGCTCGGCTTTCATCTCCACGCCTCTCTTGTACACCTCGTCCGCTAACTTGTACGCTTTCTTCATTTCCAAAAAACTCGCGTAACACTCGTAGAATAACGCATGCGTTTGCCCAATATCGTTCGCTTTGAGAAATTTGAACACGTCCGACGGGTCCGAACACGCGTCCGCGTATTTAATCCACACTCGCAAATACCGCAAATCTTTCTGGTACTTCGCGTCCTCTTGCAACTCAACCGTGCACTTCTCTAAAATCGGAAGTAATTCCTCGTTCTTGTTCGTCGGAAACGTCTGTTCGGTCCATTTGATCAATCTATTTTATAACCACCACAGTTTTAACGAAGATAGTGTGTTTGAGAGAGAGAGAGAGAAAAATGTGAGCACGTATTAAAAGCGCGTTCGTTGTTCGTTTCCAGCGGTGAAAAAGGTCCGCGCTCGGCGTACGCCGCCGCGCGAAAATCGAAAGCGCTGCTTTAAAAAAGAGAGACAAAAGAGAAAAGAGAAAAGAGAGCCGCACCTCAACCAAACTTCCAACGGGTCTTCGCCGTCGTAATTCGCAATCTCGTTCAAGTGCGCCCTAAAGTTTCGTTCGGTTACGCAGAGAGAAAAGGTCAGTATTTTTCAAAATCAGTTGCTCTTTTGGAGTCGTTTTTTTTTCCAAGAACGAATGCGAAAGAAAGAGAAACGCGCGACGAGTAAACAACGCTTTGCACATAAAATTACCTTTTCTCTCGCTCTGTTTTCTCGTTTACTTTCCCCTTCGAGGCGTTTTGTTGGAACGTCTCTTCGATCGAGGCGACCGTTCGTCCTTGCTTCAACGGGAGGACGTTTTCTTTGGACGTTTCCCAGTGGTACAATTGGTCGTTTTGCTCGGCCATTTTATTTCTCTTTTCTTCAAACCCTTACTCTTCCAAAGCGCAAAAACAAAACGACGACAAGAGAAAAACGACAGAAGACACTTTTCTTGTCGTCGTCAAAGTCGCGGGCAAAGCGTGTGTGCGTGTGTGTTTGCGCGCGCGTGTGATATAGGAACGTGTTGAATTCTGAGGAGGAAAAGAGTTCGAATTTTTTGTTTTCCTTCCCCCCAATGTTTGTTTATTTGTTTAGGGTGTTAGTACATCCTTTCTTACTCGAGAGTAAGAAATAAGCACTTGTAAAGTCTAAATTTGAGTAAGCAATACATACTTATAAGTCCATAATCCTTACTCGAACACTGCACTAAAAAAAAAGGAGAAACACTCCCTTTGCCCCTCTTGTGTCCGTCATAATTACACACACATCCAGAAACATCATCATCATCATGTACGCCGTTGCCTCCTCCGCGAAAGTCGTCCCTCCGACGATGCGAATGCAAAATTCGCAAACGAAAAGAGTCGTTGCAAAAGTACCGGTGAAAGCGTCGTCTTTCAACGTTGAAAAGGTACGTCTCGTTGTTTTACGATAGCTTTTTTCGAGACGCGCGTTTTAAGATTTACGCGCGTTTGTTAAAGAGGGGCGAGACGATGAGAGCTCTTTTAAGGCGATGGATTAGAGAGAGATGATTTTTTTTTTGCAATCATCTCGGGCGCGCGCGCGCGGAGTAACACGCGGCGCATCGTTTTTACAGCAAATTCAACGACACCAAATTCGTATCCGCACGAACGGTGCCGAGTTAACGCCGAGGAGGTACGCTCGATGCGTCCTTCGCAACGAGACGACCTGAGAGTATTTCGATTTGAAAGAGAAGCGGATAATTTTCTTTTTTTCCTCTTTCGAGACGATATCTTGTCGAGAGGGTGGGGGTGGATGGCCCCAAAAGAGAACTCTCGAGTGTACTCATAACTCACCAAAATATTCTTCTCTTTCTCAAACGATACCATTAACAACGAAACACATAAAACAGACCGCCATCGCTACCACCGCTCTCATTGCTGCCACCGTCATCTCCCCGGAAGCCTCGCACGCGGCGCAAAACGTCGTCGCGCAAGTCGCGGAGGGCGAACCGTTTTTGGTCGACGTCGCGTGGGGGGCCATTTTGAGTTGCTTTTCCTTCTCGTTGGCGTTGGTCGTCTGGGGTCGATCTGGCTTGTAAACTTTGTAAAAATGTGTGTTAATATAATGAGCAAACAAAAACAGAGAGAGAAGAGAGAGAGAAAGAACGAGAAGAACGAGCATAAAGTAAGAAATATAACCATAGCAATCAAATCAGAATAGAATGAATATCGACGAATTGGTTGGAAACGAATTCGACGAGTGAAGATTTTTGATTTTAGATAAAACGAGAGAGAGTAAGAGTAAGAGAGAGAGAGGGTGAAAAGAGAGAGAGAGAGAGAGAAAGAGAGAAGAAACGCGCGCGCGTTTCTCCTCCACACACACGAGAGACAACAACAACAATTTAAATACGACGAGGAGGCTTTTCGCGCGTGTTTATTATGTGTCTAGATTTAAAAACGTATTTAATTTTTAAGTTAAGTCGCGACGACGAACGCAAAGTTCATCATCATCATTTTCATCGTCGCACCTTCTCTTCTCCAAACAACTCCTATAAACAACTCCTACTCTTTCCTTTTGAAAAACGTCGAGAGAGCGGCGATACGGCAAAGCGCAAATTTACTCAATAGTGAAGTAGTATTCGCCCTTTAAAAATCAACAAAAAATTTCAAAACTGAGGCAACAGACGCATTTTGCCTCATTTTAAACCAACCTGAAACACACATTAGCAAAGCGTTAACACACACTCTCTCTCTGTTTCTGTCTTCTTTTCGGAATAGCTGAGAGATTTGGAGGACACAGTGATTGGTTGTTCTGGTGTTGGTGTTCTTTTCGTGGCTTCGTTTGCGTTTGTGTGTTACATATAAAAAGGAATCAAACAATAACATTATCACATCATCGTCCCGTTCCGTCGTCTCTCTCTACGCGTGATCTTAAACGTGAAAAGAATACTCCACTAAAACGACCATGAGTAACAACAACAGTCACGAAGAAAGAAACATGATCAGAGTCCAATCCGTCCTCACGCTCTGCGAACGATGTCCAGCAATAAAAGGCAATCGAACGCTCGGTTTCGCCAACAAAGACACGATCTCCCCGTTACCGAAAGACGAACGGATACCAGACCCGGTGGCAATAATCGCCAAAAATTTATCCAAGGAACGAAAACACTATTTACAAAAAGTGCGAGCGCGAGGGATGCCGGAAAGGTTTTCGGTGAGCTTAGCGAAACCGAGAGATTGGAGGAAAACGGTGAAAGTGAGAGCACCGAAAAGGAGGCGTTTGAAAGTGGAGGATCAACGGGAACAGCAGGAACGGGAGGAACATTCGTTGGAGCAACGTCAACGACAACGACGACGACAAGGATTGTTGGAAAGAACCGGAGGCGGAAGAACGACGACGGCGAAGAAGACAAAGAATAAGAAGAAGAAAAAGAACGACGACGACGATTCAGACGACGACGAGAACAAGAACTCGAACGAAAACGAAACGGCGACGACGACAACAAAAACGCGAAGAAAAAGAGAAGAAGAAGGCGAAGACGATACGGCGAAAGTCACGTCGCCGTTGATTAAACGGGCGACCAAGAGAGGGAAGATTCCGGTGAATTTTATGCGCAAGAAGAAAGGGCCGAGCGGAAACAACGCGGAGAGCGACATCGACAACAACGGAGGTGGGTCGAACAATAACACCGAGGAGCAATCGAACAATAACGTCGATGGAAATAACGCGAAGGATGACAACACGTTTTCGCTGAACAAGAATTCGAACGTGTCCTCGGAAACGGTTGTCGTGGAGTCGCCGTTTAATAAGCAAAAAGCGGGAGCGAACTCAAACGGAACGAACAACAAAAAAGACATATCGGCAAAAACAACGACGACGACAGCGGTGGTGGTGGAAGGCGACGAAGCGGCCGCAGCAGCGGATGCGCTTCAACGACAACGAGAACAAGAACAAGAACAGAACAAGAACACGAAAAACCCGGACGTCGGGCGAATCAAAATAACCGTCACGATAACGCAAAAAGCGAGGAGGAGTCAAGCGAACTCCATTCGGATTCCTCCTACGATCGTTGCTGTGGATAAAAACGCCACGGCGTACGATTTAATCAACGCGTTAGTCATTACCGCGCCAATGCACTTTGACAACGGGCAACAACCAACGTTACACTGGGATTTTCACCACGTCCCAGATTTTTCTACCATTCACGGTTTCGCCGTCGGAAGCTGGAAAGTGGATGTCTTCGAGGAGGATTTGACTGATATGGCGACGTTAGAGCTTCGCGCGTCTCCAGGAACAATGATTCGATCGCCGGCGTTGTGCAAAAACAGCCCGGAAGGGTTTCAACCGTGGCTTGCGCCGGAGAATTTGCGGGTAGAGTTGGACGGGTCTCGCGACCGAGGCTTTGCCGAACGAGACGCGATCACGACTTTCGATCGACACTTCATGAAAATTCAAAACTATCCGAACGGGTCCAACAACATGCATAACATGATTGGACACGGCGCCAGCGACACCGCGGCCGGGGCCGGTAGCGGCGACGGAGAGAACAACCTCGAGAGCAACACGAACACGAACAACAACAACAACAACAACAACACGAGTAACAACAACAACAACACCAATAAGAAACGCATCATGAAAAACGCGCGATACTACGAAGGCTTCATACAGCACGTCAACGAAAACGACCACAACATGACTTCTCAAGTCTTGCACCCTGGTCGCACCTCCTCTGGTCCTATGATCAAACTCCTGCTGGAAACTAAATCCATGCCTCACGCGGAAGGCGCTGGATGTTCCATCGTGGACGTCGGTTCCGGCTGCGGCAATTTTGCCCGGGGCATCAAGGACGCCTTCCCGTTCAGTTCCGTCTGCGGCATCGAAATCCAAAAAGAGCTCGTCGAATCCTCGCGCGCCGACCACGGCCACAAAGTCACCTTCATAGCCGGTGCCGCCGAATCCGAACTCCACCGTTGCGTCAACGCCACCCACATCCTCGCCACGACGAAAAACTTTGAAACGAAAACCATCGACCACATCGTCAACGTCGCCGCGAGCTTACCTTTACTCACGCACCTCGTCATCAACGAATCTCGATTGTGCACGACAATGTGTAAAGTGAGAATAAAATCCTGTTGCGTTTTCGAACCGATCGAAACCAGATCTATTAGCACGCACTGGGGGAACAGCGGCTTAGATTTCACCGTCTACCGACGAAGAACGAGATGGACAGAAAATCCGTACGGTCACGTTCCGAGAGGTGAAGATACCGCCCGCGCGTTCGCGGAGAGAGCTTTGTGCAACGATAAACGCATCCATAGTAATCATCATCGGTAGTAGTAGTCGCAGGAGAGAGAGAGAGTTTTAGTTCATTGTATTGATAATATTTAGTCAAAAGCATCGAAGCAAAAGGACCAAAAAACGCCACAACGAACTCCTTTGTTGAAAAGACATCGTTAGTGAATAAAAAATGTCCGGAGATGGAGGAAGACTGTCCGTCCTCGGTGGCGACCGACCGGTGCCGCCGATGAAACTGAAATCCACGGAGTTTTACGAGCTCGTGCGAGCCATCGGTGAGCGTTTTTCTTCTTCTTCTTCTTCTTCTTCTTTGTCTTCTTCTTCTTTTCCGTTATTCCTCTTTTGGAAATCTCAGTCGTTTTGAGCATAAAAGACGCAAAGTCTCGGGTTTTAGTCGCATTACTTTCGTTCTGTTGCCTCGAAATCTCTCTCTCTGATGCGTGTTGGTAAAACTAAACACCACGCGCTGTTGCTCTCTATTTAACAAACAATTAAACAGGCGAGTGTAAAAACAAAATGGACGAAGACCAAATCGTGAAAAGAGAGGCACACTTACTGAAACACTTACTCTCGCACCCGAAAGTGAACAAAAACACTCTGAAAGAACTCCTCTTACGACTCGTGTACGTGGAAATGCTCGATCACGACGCGTCGTTCGGGGAAATTTACGCGGTGAAAGCGACGCACGAGAGCGATTTGAGCGTGAAGAGGCAGGCGTATTTAGCGTGTTCGCACGTCTTGGACGATAAGAGCGAGTTGGTCATGTTGTTGATTAATACCATGCAACACGATTTGGCGAGTGAGGAATATTTGGCGGTGTGCTCGGCGTTGAATGCGATCGCGAAGTTGATCACGGACGAGAATAACGCGATACCGGCGTTGTTGCCGAGCGTGGAGAAGTTGTTGGACCACGCGAATGCGCACGTGAGAAAGAAGGCGGTGTTGTGCTTGCAAAAGTTTGCCATGTTTTCGCCGGAGAGCACGAGTCATTTAGGGAACGCGTTTCGGAGGATGTTGTGTGATCGCGATCCGAGCGTGATGTTTGCGAGTTTGTGCGTGTTGAGGGATTTGTGCGAAAGAGAGGCGGGGAAGTACGTAAACTTGGTCCCGAGTTTCGTATCGATTTTGAAACAAATCGTGGAGAGACGCTTGCCGCCGTCGTACGATTATCACAAGGTACCCGCGCCGTTCGCGCAGATTAAGATTTTGAAAATATTAGGCATTTTAGGAAGTGGAGACAGAGAGGCGTCTAAACAGGCGTACGAGGTGATTCAGTTGACGATGAAGAAAGCGCAAAAGGCGAAGAGTAGCACCGGGGATGGGATTTTGTTAGAGTGCGTGTTTACGATTGCGAAGATTTATCCAAACAGAGAGTTATTGGAGCAATGCGAAGGGATCGTCAGAAAGTTTATCAATCGAGGCGTCGGAGAGGATGGGAACGTGAAAACGAACGTGAGTAGCTCGGATCGATGGCGCAACGCGAATTTAAAGTACGCCGCGTTGGACGCGCTCGCAAAATTAGCGCCAAGACTTCCGGATTGCGCGGCGGAGCATCAAATGCACATAGTAGACTCGTTGGATAGTGAAGACGAATCCGTGAGAGCGAAAACGTTTGACTTATTGTCCAAGATAACCACCGCGAATAACTGCGACGTGATCATCGAGAAGATGTTGAGCTTTTTGCGCAAATCCAACGATAGGTACGTTCGCGCCGACTTCGCGTTGAAAACGAGTCAAACGATCGAAAAGTTTGCCCCGGACGCGAAATGGTTCTTAGAAAATACGAATAAAGTGATCGAGTTGTTACAAGGCGAAGGACACGAGCCGACGATTCCTGAATTCGAATCCTCGGCGTTGATTGCCGAACGGGTGAAGAATACGCTCAGGGAAGGCATTTCTGGAGACGAGTCTACGGACGACGAGATGCGTCGAGAAGCGAGCGCGTTGTACGTGACGATTATGTGCACCGAACGAGAGGCGTGTAAACCGTTGCCTAGGGCAATCGTCGACATCGCGTGCTTTGCAATTGGACGATACTCGAACGCCACGTTTGAAAACGTATCGAACACGTTAGCGATACCTTTTGACAGCGACGTCCGAAACGCTCCTCTCGTATTAGACGCGTATTGGCACTTGAAAATGCGTCAAAAATCTGCATCAACGCAATTCCCTGAACGCGCTTTGAAAGTGATTGAATGGTGCGCCTCGAGCTCGGACGTTCGAACGCACCGCGTGGCGAGCGACTTACTTCAAATCGCGAAAGATCCGGAACTCGGGACGCTTTTTGCTTCGGCAACTGCGAACGTAGCGAAGACGAGTACGGTGTCGTTTGATTTTTCAGCCCTCGACGCGTACACGCAAAGCGCGCTCGCAAACGGTGCTAAACCGTATTCGAAACTGAAGATTGCGACGGAAGAGGTGAAAGAAGAAGAAATCGTGTTATCATCCGCAGCAGCAGTGTCCGTCGAACAACCACGACAACCACAACCACAACAACAACAACAACGACAACAACCATTCCCGACAATATCGCCTCCTCCGCGCGCGCCAACGACTGCGAAAAGAGAAGAGGAGATTTCCGAATCTGAACAGAGGAAGCAAAAACTCGCGAGCGACTTGTTCGGAGGACCGAAAACAGCAGCGGCGCCTACACCTTCGCAACTACCACCAGTTACGAGTACTACGTATACTCCAACGAGTACCATTAGTTCTAGCTTGCTGGGCGATTTGTTATCCGGAGTACCGTCGGCGCAGGCGACGCAGGCAACAGCGGCGGCACCGCCATCATCGACGGCGTCTCCGAACGTGGATTTACTCGGCGACTTGCTCGGCGAAATCACTGTGGGAGGAAACGGTCAAACTTCTAAGCAGCAGCAGCAGCAAAATAACAATAATAAAGATCCATCGTCACCGAACGCGCAATCTTCCATCAGCGGCGGCGTAGCTCGAACGTCGGCGAAGAAGGATCCGTTTGCCGACTTGTTTGGATAAATTTTTGCGCAGCCGAAGAGCGTTTCGTCTTCTTGTATGTACAAACAGATTATTAGTATTAGCGATACAGTATTGTGAATAATAAGATTTACAATACTAACAAAATAGGTTTCTGATTATATAACTCTCTCTCTCTCTCTTTACTTTCTCTTCGCGTTCTTGACTTGCATATCGTCGAGTTGCTTCAAACCCGGTCCCAAGATGTTGTACGCGACCCAACCGAGGACCGGCGCAAACACAAAAAAGATGGCGATTCTGCCATCGATGCCGGCCAAGTTCCCAACAACTTGCTCCGCGGCATCAGCTTGCTCCGGCATTGCCATCAACGACGCCGCGGACAAACCCGTCAAACCGGCGACGATCCCTCTTTTCTTCGCGTTTTTCTTTTGCATATCTTCGAGCTGGTTCAAACCCGGGCCCAAGATGTTGTACGCGACCCAACCGAGGACCGGTGCAAACACAAAGAAGATGGCGATTCTACCGTCAATACCCGCCAAGTTCCCGACGACTTGTTCCGCGGCGTCCGCGCTTTCCGGTTGCGTCATCAAAGACGCTCCCAAAGCGCTCCCAATCGCCCCACCAACGATACCTTTTCTCTTCGCGTTCTTGACTTGCATATCGTCGAGCTGCTTCAGACCTGGGCCCAAGATGTTATACGCGACCCAACCGAGGACCGGCGCGAACACGAAGAAGATGGCGATTCTGCCATCGATACCCGCCAAGTTACTCACAACTTCTTCCGACTGCGTTGCGGCAAACGACGATTGCGCGAAACCGAGCGCACCGGACGTCGTCGCCCCCACTTTCGCCGCTTCTTTAAAAACCTTCGTTTCCGAAGACTGCAAGTATTTGTGAACGAGAAATTATAAAGGAAAGGTTAGTTTTTATTTCGCGTCGCATCTCTTTCCGCGCGCAACAGAAAGAGCAAACAGATCTTCCGATGGTTGAAAAACGAAACGAAACAAACAAATAAGCGCACCATCATTTTCGCCATCATCGGCTTCACGCTTCGCAAACTCGCTCTCTTCGACGAAGCACATCTCTTCGACTTAAAACTTTGCGAAGAAGCTAAAACACTCGACGATGTGCTCAGGGCAAACATTTATTCTAATAATAATTCGCGTGTTCGCGCTAAGTGAGAGGTGCTGTTATGAGGATGAAATACGCGCTTCTTCAATGTACATTTGGGAGCAAAAGAACCGAAAAATCCAAAATCTAAAAATCTCTTCCGAAATCTCTCGCCTGCGAAAAGAGGAAAAGACAGTTTAGAAATTAGGGCTGGACACCCTAAAACTCAGTCTTCTTTTTTCTCTCTTTTCTTTTCTTTCTTTCTCTTCAGATTAGTAAGAACTTCTTTACGCATAAGAGAGATGGTCGATGATGCCATGGACGCGGACAAAGGAGGAGCGACGGCTCTGGGAGCAGCAGCAGCAGGAACGACCGGTGGGAGCAAAAGAAAAATCGAGGTGAAAAAATGGAACGCCGTCGCGGTGTGGTCGTGGTCCACCTCGTTCGATTCGTGCGCGATTTGTAGAAATACGTTGCACGAACCGTCGATCGAGTATCAAGCGAACAGTCAACAAGAAGGCGCGGATGGGTTGTCCATCGCGGTACGTTTACGCGTTACGCATATATTGTCGTTTGTTTTACTTTCGTTTGCCTCCCGAGGAGCGCGTTTTCTGCGCGTGTGTTTGATTCTCTTTCAAAGAGATTCAAAAACGAGATCTGCTCTTAAAACTGACCACTACTTTGCGTATTCCGCGCTCGCGCTTTCTCTCGTCTTGTCTCAATAAACTTACAGTGGGGGAACTGCGGTCACGTTTTCCACTTAGATTGTATCTCCAAGTGGTTGAAACAACGGTCGTTTTGCCCGTTGTGTCAAAAAGAGTGGGAGTTTATGAAGATGGAGAAGATACAGTTACCGGTGTTGGGCGGGAACGATTAAGATTAAGAAGAGAGAGACGAGGACGCGATGGAGTACGGTGGAAGTATCGTCGTTTACATCGTCCTCGTCGGTGTATTTAGTAAAATAGCAGATACGAGAGAGGCGTGTGAGGTATCAAATGTAAAACTTAGGCACATATAAACACCAGATTGATTATTAATATCGTTGTGATTTTGAGTCAAAAGAGAGAGACACGAAGTGATATATTTGACGAGCTGTATTTACGTAATAATGTCTTACAACAAGCACTCTCTCGCTTTCTATCATCGCTCGTTCTTTTCTACATATATATATGTGTGTGTGTGTGTTTACATGTATATATAAGTTTGCTAATGATGTCTTCGATGACGATGGTCTTTCACGTCGTCTCGCGCACCTTTCTTCTTAAATGTGTCGTTTCTACGTTCTCTTTTTTTTCTTTTCGTTTTAGTACATGAGTTTTTCGTATCGTTTTCTTCTTCTTCTTCTTCTTCTTCTTCTTCGGTTTGTGCATTTGTTGTTATATCTTTGATGATGATGATTAATTAAATTAAGCTTTCGGTTTCCTGCCCCTCTTCGCCGAAGGCGCCGGAAGCGCCTTCGGCGCCCCAGCCGCGCCTCCCCCGGCGCCCCCTTCGTCCGACTCCAACTGCAATTTCTTAAACTCCGTCAAGACCGGATATATATTCTCAAACGCTTGGTATATATCCTCTCTCCTTTTCCCTCCAGTCAACACAATCTTCCCGCTGACAAAAATCAAAAGTACGATTTTTGGCATCTGCATCCTATAAATCAAACCTGGAAACAACTCCGGCTCGTACTGCGCGAAATGCCCGTGCGACCACGCTAAACCCTCTAATCGTATTGGAAACTTCACATCGCACGACCCAACCATGTTTTGAATCTTAAAATCTTTAAACTGCGCCGGAAATCCTAACTTGATGATAACTTTCGCGTACTTCCTCGCCGCCTCTCTCGCCAACGCCTCCGTCTTGGCGCCCGTGCACACCATCTTCCCGGACGCAAAGATCAGCGCCGTCGTTTTCGGGTTTCTGATCCGCATGATCGCCGCTGCAAAACGCTGTTTATTTAAGAAAGTAAACCGAAAAGTTTGAAAGGAGTGGGGTAAAAATGCGTCAGTCTTCAATATTTCCTTCAATTCCGAGAGAGCAAAAGAGGTCAAAATTGGACAACACCGACGGCTCTACTTGTGTTCATACCTTTGGGTTATACTCTACATTTCTCGCGTGGAACGCGATCGTCTTCAAATCTAATTTGCAATCTAAGTTCACCGTGGCCACGATGTTTCTGTGTATTGTTTGAAATAAAGATATTAAGAGAGAGAAAGAGAAAGTCGTGTTCGTGTCAGAAAGCGGCAACAATTGGAATTCAATCGAATTCAAAACGGCGACGATCTCATCGTCTCATCTCGCTTATTAGAATACATAAAAGAAGGTAAAGAACAAAAAAAACGCACTGTAAAGTGGGCACGATGCCGGAAGGGTGCACGGACCGGTCCACGCCCCCATCGGTTTCAGTCGTCGTCGTCGCGACTATGGGTAAAGGAGCCGCTCCATCGTTGGGGGGATGCGTCTGCGGTGCGTCGCCAGCCATTTGAATTCACGATTCTTTCTCTCGAAACCGAGAACAATAACGCTAAAAGAGTGAGAAGAAAGAGTCTCTGTTCGTCGTCGTTTACAACGTCGCCGGGTAAGGAAAAGGGTCTTCTTTCTCTCTCACTCTCTCGAGAGCGCGTTTTGTGGTGTTCCAATAATGACGAATTTTGAACGGACTGTCTCGTAGAGAGAAAAATGAAAAAATGGAGCAGAAAAGAAACAACCACACGCGTTGGGCTTTTAAAAGAACGCATCGTATTGGTGGTGGTTAAGACGCGTGTGCATGAGTATAACTAGGCGTAGTCCTTCTCTCTAACGAGAATGTTCTAAAATTTTAATCCTACTACATAACTAACTCCACTTCAAAAGCGTGTTCCTGGCTTTCGGCGTTCGGTCCAAAAGCCGTTTCGTTAACACGCTCGCTAAAAACTCGCTCTCTACGTTCATGCAATGCGCGCACTCGGCGGTCGGGTCGGCGCACGTGACAAAAGTTGCGGCTTTTTCGGCGACGATGTGGTCGACGACACCGACGACGCCCGAGTCGGTGGTGTTCGCCCAGATGGCGTACGGGTTGGAGACGTCGATTTTGACGACGCCGCGGGTGGTAAGGCGAGAGGCGCTGGCAGAGTTGAGCGTGGCATCTTTCACTAATTCGTCGTCGTCGGAGTACGTTTTGTTGAGTAAATCCCAAAGCATGTGCATGACGCGATGGTCCACGTCGCCGGGTTCTCTGCCAGGCGTCAACGGTTTCACCAAGTGCCGGCTATCGTCCTCGCCGCCGTCGGTATTTGCCGGGATGTCAGAAACGAGGGCGATGCGCGCTTTAGCGTCCACGCCTTCCATCCTCACCGATTTCACGAATTCAGAGGCGCACCACATGCTTTTTTGTTCTAATTCGCGCGTCGCGAGTTCGTAAACGCCATCTTGTTCCAAATCCGCCGATCGCCAATCCAAATAGCCTTTGGATTTCCAATGAAACGCTTTGTACGGGTGCGCCAAGTTTCGCGAGCCGAGGAAATCGATGGCGATATTTTCGATGTATCGCGACCATTTTTCGGTCGCGTACATCAACCGCGCTTCGTCGCTGGTAAAATCGTACCACGCCGCGTTGACGCTCATCTTCCAATTGATCAGAGGATTTTCGTTTTCTTTCGCCAAGTATCGCATCTTCAACGCGTTCTTTAACGTCTTCATGGACAGCGATTGCGCTTCGTCTGGTTCGTCTGGGACAACCGCGTGGCAAAAGTGAATCTCGCAGTTCTCGTAGCCTTTGATGAAGTTTTCGTCCAGCAGCTCAAACGCGTCTGGGTGCTCTATTTTTATGAAGTTCATTTCGCGTTTGGCGTACTCTTTCCTACGCGTTTCGAGTTTCGCGCCTTCTCTCGGCGCGACTCTCGTTGAGTTTAACGCGCGAATCAAACCTCGTCGGGTCACCGTCAACGGACGCGAACTGACTGCTTTATCGTGAAAATACGAAATCATTGCAATTTTTGTCACGAATCGGTTTTTATCGTCGCATATGATGACGTCCGTACCGACGGTTTCGGAATCCGTAGCCAAGGTGAGGCGACCTAACGATGACATCGACGAAGTAGTTTGGTCCTCGTCTTTTGTCTCAGTGGTAGTCCCTTCGTCGTCGCCGACAGTCAGCAACGGATTCGTCGTCTTCTTTTTCTCTCTCGCATCTTCCCTGCTTTCGTTATCGTCTTTTGGCCGTTTTGGCACGACTCCACCGTTTCGCGCAAATTCTTCGAGATCCGCGCGTCCAACGAGAGGCGCTTTTCGTCTCTTTTTCGTTTCTTCGTCGTCGGGTTTGCTGTTGCGCTTCTTGATGATGTTCGCATACAGTTCTTCGTCGTCTTCGTCGTGCATGGAACTCGACGCTTTACTCTCTTTCATAGCTTTTCGCGGACTACCAGAAGAAGAGGCAGTCACCGGATGTTCTAAATCGTCGGCGTATTCGAGCCAATCGAAATCAAAGTCTTCGCGCCATTTCTTCATAATCTCCCCTTTTTCGTCGTACAGCTCTTCCTCCGTAGGTGGCACGCACATTTCATCCTCCGGTAACACGCAATGGTCGCCACTGCAATCCATTCTGTACGCGCGATATTTCTTTTTATTCTTCGATTTGTTCTTTTTGTCTCCTCCTCCTCCTCTTCCTCCTCCTTTTCTCGTCGTTAACTTCTCCCCTTCCTTCCCTCTCTCGTCCTCTAAAATGCGTTCAAAAACCCTCTCCGCGAACTGTTCGTAGCTCACCATATCGTCCACGTAACTTTTCAAACGTCCTTGATCGTAATACTGCGCCAACGTCATCGGTCTCATCACGTCGCTGCTCAGATCCTCCTCCACCTCCAAATCTTTCTCCCTCCTTTTCCTGGGATACTTACACCCGACCCGTTTCGTCCTGCACGTGCTCGTCCTCAAACTCGACGCGTCGTCCGTGTCGTACACGCACGGTTTCAACTGCCCGTTCCTCACGCACGGACTGATGAGCGTTCTCCTGTGCGCTCGCGCGAACCGTAAGACTTCCGCCAACGACGAGTGCCAATTGACGACGCCTTCGCCCGGGTCTCGGTGCCAATATACGTACCCGAACGCGTTCAGTTTCATCTTCGGTTCGTATTGAACGGACCCGTCGATGTCGTGCGTAATGTCTTCAAATATATTATCTAACTTTGTTGCGTCGTCGTTTCCTCCTCTTCTTCCTCCGAAACTCCTCGTTTTGGTAAACGCCTCCGACGCGTTCCACTCGTCCGTATCTTCGCTCAACAGGAACGAGACGAACAGGAGTTGCAAAATTGCTGCGCATACAATTCCAATCGCGACTGATTTGATAATCTCATTCGTTTTATTATTAGACTTGCTTTTGTTGCTTTTAACCCAGACGCTGTGGTGATGACTACTTAGATGTGCTTTTCGTCCTCGTCGTTCTCGTCGTCCGTCCTCCTCGGGAGCTCCAACTGCGCCTTTGAGACTTTTCCGAAGATGTGCCATGATGTGATTACGACGATACAATACCACTACACACTTCTTTACTAAAACATCATCGCGAAAGAGCGCGCGTTCGAGAGCGTCTTCTTCATTACGCGTGTATTGTTAGTATTAGTATTCGGGTAAGTCGCTCTTCTTCTGCGTTCGTCGTACTCCTTAAACTGTTGTTTCTAAAGCGTTTCATTTGTCAAGCATTTTCCTCCATAAGTTGAGGAACAATGAGCGACGATACTAAAGAAGACAAAGACGAAGAAAAAGAGGAGGAAAAGAAGGACGACGACGACGCATCTCTGGCCTGCGCGGAATTACTCCGCCTGGCGCTTTTATCGAAAGATTTAAACACTCTTAATACGACGAATCAGACGAGACTTTCCGACGGGGAAGTGAAACAGTTGCAAAGAGGCGGGGAGGAGTTTCGAGAGATTTTGATGAACACTACGAAGAATAACAACAACACGATTCGTTGTTCGGTGATCGTGCTGGTGTTTTCCATGGAGAACTGCCAACCGTGCGCTCAATTCGCGCCGAAAATCGATCGATTGGCGCAAGAGTATAAAGATTTACACGTTGGATTCGTGAAGTGCAACATACACCAAAGCGATATGAATCGACGCTTAGCGAACGAGGCGGGCGTTTTTGGGTTTCCGTGCGCACAAATGTACGACGGACACACCGGGCAAAAAGTACAGTTAGAAGGAGGCGACGTGAAAGGCGCGAACGAGGCGAAATTGAGAGAGGGTTTAGAGACGCACGCGTATAACGTGGAGAAATTCGATCGATTGAAACGAGACGCGTTCGAGGCGTTGAGCGAGGCAAAGGCGAAAAATTTTTACGGCGAGGACGACGACGACGACGAACAAGAACAACAACAAGAAGAACAACAACAACGGTTCGTGACTTTGGTGAAAACAGTCACGGCGTACGCGAGCAACGCGATCGAAAAGGAGGACGCGAAATACAGACGAATTAAAACGAGCGGCAAAGCGTTCACGGAAAGGGTCAAAAGCGTCGGCGACGAGGGCGAAAAATGTTTACGAGCATTTGGTTTCGAGAAGAAAAAAGGCGACGACGACGACGAAGAGGTGTACGAAATCTCACCCGTCGTCTTCGACGAGTTTGACGAAAACAATAAGTTTGGTAAACGCGAAATGAGGAGGGTGATCAAAATGCTCAGAGCGTTGACCGGATGACGACGACGATGGTCCACGCCCGCGTACTAGATTTAGAACACACACGCATAGTTTTTCACACATTAAATAAAGAAGTGGTTTCGCGTCGTCGTTTACGTCGTCGACGCGGGGATACTAATATTACACAGGATTACGCTTGCTAACTAAACGAGGCTCTCCTCCGGGACCGAAAGAAAACAGTATTCTCCTCATCACGCCTTTTCCTCCTCACCTTTTCCTTTCACCTCTCCCCAACTCGTGTCCCAAATGTGTTTCTCAACTTTCTCTAAAATCTTCCCCGCCTCTTCGCCTCGTTGCCGATCCGCTTCCGCCTGAACCGCGTTCGTCCTCTGAAACTCCTTCTTGTGGTGAAGACACTCTAAATAGTCCTCGCGGAAGTCTTTGCACTCCGACGGGTCTCGCGCGGTTGACATGCACTGTTTCAAGTTGTTGTTGTTCGTGTGTTGTTATTAAAAGAAGCGTTTAAAGTGTCAGCGCACAAGAAGAGCGCGGTTTTGTTTCTTAAACATCACATCGTCCCATCTCTACCCGTTGGGGAAAACGAACGGATGAGAAAAAATCATCGATTGCTTTTGCAGTTTATGCGCGGACGAGAGAGAACAAGAGAGAGTAAACGCATCGAGAAAAGTAAGATCAAAACATAACATACCTTCGAAAACCCTTGCCAGAGAGGATAACACCTCCCTTCGGAGCCTTTCGCGCCGAATCCAGATGCCATTTCTTTTATGAGTGATTTGTATTGTAGTGCACTAAAAATGAGGGCCAGACTACTCTTTTATATACATATTAGTATTTCTATTCGACGACTAACTCGACACCTTTATACCCAAACTCGTCTCGATTCTCTCGATACACTTTCTCCAACTCTTCTATGAATTTGTCTAAAATCTCTCTCACGTACTCCTGCGTCGGCTCGTCCTGTTGTTTCACTTCAATCGGAGGACCGTATACGGTGACGACTCGGCCTCGCCTCGGACACGGCCCGAAGAACCGTCCCCAGAATACGATCGGCGCGAACAATAAAATCTTCGAGATTCGCTCGGCTAGTTTTTTCGTCATCAGCGGTGGGCCGAGTCGCCACCAACTGTACGTTCTCGTCGCCCCGAACGCGTACGCCGGCATTAACGCCGCTCCGGATTGAATCGCGATTTTCACGAACCCGTACCGTTTTCTCAAGTACACGACTTCTCTCTCTTTCTCCATCTTCAAAACCTCCGAAACGCCTCCAGGAACGATAATCGCCACCCCACCGTTCGATAACACTTTCTTCACGTGGTACCGACTGATTGGATCTAAACCTAACCACGGCCACAAATGCCTCACCAACGGCACGTAAAAAATACTCGAGCTCGCAAACGCGCTCGACACCGCGAAGGCGTCCCGCAACCGCTGTCTCTCCTCTTCATTGTTAAAGCACTCGTGATCTCTCGCCGTCCGTATCGCGCCATCGAACAAGTAATAATCCGCAATCGCGGCCATTTGTAACGGTAAAACGCCGTGTGGTTCTAAACCTATCAAAATAGGCGTCCCGTTTGCGATTAACTTCAAATGTTTCTCTTCGCTCATATGTTTGTTCTTCAACGGGAAATACTGCATGGCTGCGTGGACGATGTGATTGGCCAAGCGTAATCCCCATTTCGGGTACGGTTTCTTGTTCGGGAGGAAACAAATCGTTACATACGTGATAATCAACCCGTTCCTAAACGAAGGAGTGCACACGTCCTTCACGACTAAGTAAACGAGCGCAGAAACAATCATCGCGTTTGCGTGGAACAAACCGAGCCAAACGTGCATGGCGAGGAGCTCGCGAAGAGGATGTAACCTCTTTTTACGAAGTTTAAACGTGAAATCACCTCTCAACGTTTGCCTTATTT
>Ga0257106_1000296_pt1 | contig 31123 bp, 24 predicted proteins | sample LP_taG_3_FD_190177 | JGI IMG/M metagenome (GOLD analysis project Ga0257106, IMG submission 190177) | Marine microbial communities from Northeast Subartic Pacific Ocean, Canada - LP_J_2011_P26_10m | ecosystem: Environmental > Aquatic > Marine > Oceanic | place: Canada: Northeast Subartic Pacific...
CAGCAGCGGCGGCGGCGGCGGCTACGGCGGTGCCTGGGACTAAATCATTCGTGTTGCAGCGCGGCGGCGTTTCAAGTTTGGCGACCTCGAAAGCCGGGGTTGCCACAAACCTATTATTTACGCCCAATTCTTTTTAATGCACAAGCGATTCATACGCGCGCGACTCAGTCAACAACAACCCGTGTTGACCCGAAGGCGTCTACACGTATACACACACGGCACCCTATCTATACTCAGCTTCTTCGCCACTTGGACCGCACGATGTCCTCGAACGGCTCGGGCTGGTCGATGAACGCGAAGTGTCCCGCGTTTGGCAGCAGGTGAAACTCGACGTTTTTGGTATTTCTCCGCGTCCCCGCCAGCATGTCGTCGGTGCACTCCTCGCCGCTCTTCGGCGTCATCCAGTCCCGCTCGCCGTACACGAACGTCACGGGTATCGCGACGTCCAGCTCGTGCTCGATGACGGACGCCAACGACTTGTTCGCCCTGCCGATGGGCTTGAGGAACACGCTCATGACTTTCTCGGAGCACCCGGGCATGCACACTACGCCGGTGACGTACCTCGCCAACTTTAGTGTCCCTTCCTCGTCTAACACGTCGCCGGCGCGCCACCGCCGGAGCGAATACCCCGCCCCGAACCTGAGCGCGGTGTTCCCGGGGAGCCACCGCGCGAAATCCTGCGGCGTGAAGCCCAAACGCCACGCCAGGGACGCCACGTTGAACATGAATCTTCGCAGAAGCGAACCCTGGAGAAAATCCGCGAGCTTGGCCGGGTCGCTGTCGTCCTTCATGGACGCCGGGCCGGTCAGGATGAGGTGCGATACCCGGTCAGGATGCCGCCTGGCGTAGTGCGTCGCGATCATGGCGCCCATGCTGTGTCCCACGAGGCACATCTTCGTCGTCTCGCCGAGCCTCTCGCGCCTCCACGCCTCGAGCCCGTCGACGAAATACTCGACGCACTCCTCGTACGTGCGCGGCGGGAAGTACCGAGGCCGCCCGCTCATGCCCGCGCCGCGCCAGTCGACCAAGTGCGTCCTGCCCATCGCGCCGAACGATGCCACGTTGCGCCAGAAGCATCCGCCGCCGTTCCCGAAGCCGTGCATCAAGACGAGGTCCACCCGTCCGCTCGACGTAGTAGACGCCTGCTCGCCTCTCTGTTGCCAATCCTCGCTCCTCCCTCCTGACCGACCCGTCCCGGCGGGCTCGAAAACGACGCTGTGCACGACGTCGTCGGGATCGGAGTCACTCACGGGCGTGTCGTGCGCACGCCACTGGACACCCTGCAGGTACATGGACGGTTTTAGGAACGGGGACGCGATGGGTCAGGAGAGGTAGGCCGAGGGCGGGAAGGAAATTCGGCCCGCCATCCAAAAGACACGGGCCGAACTTCTGGGCCGAACTTCTGGATTTGACGGCCGAATGAGTTCTGATCTTCGGGGAGGGCGCACCGTGTCCTTGACGAGGTGGTCGAACAAAGCCCGCTCGTTCTGCAGGCATCTAGCGCGCGTGAACGCGAGCGAGCCCCACACGCGTTCCATGATGTACCCCATCCCTGGGAGCGCGCGTTCGACCACTGAGGTCTTCGACGTTTGTTTCCAAAATATGAACACGTCCCTGGTCGTTCAAAATATGTTCGTTATTAGGTCCTTATTATCCGTGCGTCTCAGTGCTTTGGGACCGTTTCGTTGGCTCGCAGCGCTCCGATCTCTTGTGCAACAGAAACTGTGACTGGTCCGTTGCGCCCTGCCCATCTCGTCGGGGCGCATCCCCGCGGCTGAGGCCATGTCGGAAGCGGAGCGACGGATGCGCCACCATGACGTCAAGATGCTCTACGAGAAGGCGCTGCAGTGCGACGGATGGGGAGACGTACGTGAGCGACCCGACCCGCGCCCCCGGCGAGAGTGCCGTTTTTTACTGACATTATCACACGCCCCCTATCCTCCTCGCAGGTGGACGCCGCCGAGGCGACGTACCGCAAGCTCAACAACGCCGTCAAGAACGACGTCGTCGGTAATGCGCGCAAGATGGCCCTGACGCACTGGGAGACCCAGCAGATCGCGAAGCTCACCGCCATGCTCTCGCTGCGGACCAAGGAGCTTCGCAGGGGCGACGACCTGGGGATCGGGGAGGACGCGTGCAAGGACCTGCGCGAGTACTTCGACCACTTCCTCCTGGACCCAAAGGCCGAGTTCCCCTTCGACGTCGCGCCCGAGGCGGTCGGAGAGCGACCGGTGGAGCTGCAGATGGAGGAACTCGACATCGCATCCTCCTCCGCGGCGATCAAGGACCGCGCCTCGCCAGAGTCGTCATCACAGGGGCACAGGGGTTCATCGAGGTTCATCCCCGACGGCGTGATTGGTGGGGATGACAACGCGGGTATTACCACCACCGGCGACCACCGACTGACCGAGCGCGAGGGCGGGTCCTTGATGCCCCCGCCGCGGCTACGAAACCGCGGGGACCAGGCGCTGGTCACCCGCATCGTTCACTTTGGATGCAAGGACAGCGGCGAGTTCATAGACCCGTTCGCGACGGTATCCGTGGTGGACGGCGCCGGTAACTTGATAGAGGCGACGCAGAACACGCCGGTGGTGACACGGCGGTTGGATAACAAGGTTGTTTTCGACGGCGTGGCGGTGCACACGCAGACGCCGCTGCACGAGCTGCCGGATGACGCGGCGGTGGTTCTCGAGTTCAAGCACTACAAGCCCAAGAAGCGGAAGATCAGCACGCGCGGGTGGAGCTTCTTCAAGCTCGGCGAGCTGGACCCGAGTTTGGAGTCGCAGACGCTGGCGCTGGAGATTTACGCCAAACCCAGGGATTTGCGGTGCAAGAAGTTCGGCTTGCTCTCGGTGAAGCCTCTGTACTTTCAGGTTGAGGCGTACGTGAGGACGGAGTGACGAGGACACACGCGTAGTTTAGTTAGATGCGTACATACATTATCACACGGCGGCTAATACCGGTGGCGAATCCTTCACGTCATACCGAGGCGGGTTTAGGATCCTCCTTCTCGTCCTCCTCGGCCGACGCCGCCGCCTCCGTCTCCTTCGTCGCGGTCGCCGGCTCGAGTTCATCCTCTTTTTCCACGAGGTCATCATCGTCGTCATCCTCCCCGGCGCCCGCTGACCCGGCGATGGCCTCCTCGCGGGTCATCCCGGCCGCCTCCGACGTCTTGTCCACCCACTCCCGGAGCGGCTCGTCGTTCACGCTCAGCCCCAGCATCCCCGCGAACATCCCGCCGAAGAACGCCACCGGCTCCTTCATGGCCTTCTTGAGCAAGGGATCGTTCGTGGAGTCGGGGTCGAGTGGGTTGAACGCGGCGCGGGTCACGCGCGTCGTGTTTTTCTTGCTCATACTGCGGGAATGAGTGGGACGGGCGATGTTGACGCGGGAACGCGACCGGAGCGGCGCCGACGTCGACGCCGTCGGCAGCGAGGACCGCGTGAGGGCCGTCATCTTGCCAATCTAATAAAAATGAGACGTGGCCACCGGGTGCCGGGCTCCTTGTGGCTCTGAGCATGATGAGAACCGGGCAGCCGGGGTTTTTATGCGCGGAAATCTAAAACTCCATTTTTGCATTCTTTGCATACTACTGTCCATACAAACGAATCCAATCTCAGAGTCGAGTCGCGCGAGAGCCACGGAAATCGCATCTCATCACGCGAGATTTTACGCTTTTCGCGATAAAAAACCTGGCCCCGCGCCACATTCCTCCGCCCCCCGACCGCGGCGCCCCGACAGCTCAAGTGGAAGTCGAGGCGTCTCATCGACATGGCTCCCGTGGGCGTGCCCGTCCGCGTCCACGAGGGCGGCACTCAGTTCAGCAAGAAGGACAAGCGCGAGCGTAGGTCGCTCGACCTCGACCCCTCGCAGCAGCGTCAGAACACAGATGGTTCGGGGGACCGCGAGGGTGTGGACAAGCCCGACACGCCGCAGCCCTTCGGGTCGCGATCCCCGCTGCCCAAGCGGCTCAAGATGCGCCTGGAGAGGCCAGAAGTGCCCGCCGAGGACATCGCCGCGCGCGTCGACGCGAGGCTCGCCGCGGCGGAGCGCAAGAGGGAGGTTCGTGCACGCCCGCATCTTTCCCGCATAAAACACAAAAAGCCCGACACTGAAAACCCAGTCAGCGCAAGCTCGAAAACGGTCGCGAGACAAGACGTTTCTTGAGTCCCGACCCATCAGCCCAGTCTATTCGCCTCGGTTCTCCCGACGGGACGTCTCGACCCACCCCTCACACACGACTGACGCACACGCCCGGGTCCCATCCCCACCAAACCCCCACCTCACCGCAGGAGGAGGCGCTCGAGCACACGCGCGCCAAGGCCAGGGCGTTGGGCTCCTTGCGAGTGCGCAGGGCGGCCGCGACGAGGGCCCGGCAGGAGACGGAGCTCGCGGAGAGGCATCGGCGGAAGATGGAGACCGCCGCGGCGAACCGCGAGAGCTTCCTGGAGCGCCGCCGCGACATCGCGCGTCGCCTCGCGGCCGGCGCGCACTCGCCGTCCACCAAACACTCGCGCACGGACGACGCCGCGGCGGACGCGATACGCCGCGCGTGGCTCAGGTTCAGGCGCGACGGCGACACCACCGAGGCTGTCGCGTCGCGCTACAGGGCTCTCGGCCTTTCCGAGGTGACGGCGCTCGCCTCTGACGACTTCGACGCGTTCGCGGGGATGCTGTCCAACCCGCACACGCTGCGCACCACGCGCGCGCTGCTCAACCGCGCGCAGCACAGGCTCGCCGCGCGCGGCAGAGATCCCGGCTCGGATCCCGCCCACGGCGCGCTCGTCAGACGCTTCGTCGCGCCAAAGTCCGCGGACGAGAACAACGCCGACGGATGCCTGGACCGACGCGAATCGCTCGATTCAGCCGACGAGGCGTTCCCCACGCGCGTCGTACTGTGCGCTTACATGGTGACCGCGCACCCAGCCACCGTGCTCTCACCGCACGAGCTGCTCCCTGAGGACACTGAGGACACCGGTGAGGACACCAAAGAACCAAAGTGGGGCGGCGTCGACGGCGTGCTGAAAAAGTCGGCGGCAAAGCTCGTATCCGCGGTGGACGCCATGGTCAGTGATTCAGACGACGGACCAATGTCCCGTCGCCACGTGGACGAATTCGTCGCCGCGTGGGATCCCTACCTCGAGGACTTCTGCGCGTGGAAGGTACACGACGCCGCCGCGCTCGAACGCGACCTCGTCGCCGCGGCGGTTGCGCTGGAGGTTCGTTTCTTTTTCTTTTTATTTCCGTACGGGCAATTTGATTGACGGCACGTGTGTTTTGTTCAACTCTTACAGGAGTCGCACTTAAGAACGTGCGGAACCGACAGGACCGTCCCGTTCCACCCCTCAAGCGACGAAGCCGCCGTGCGAGACGCGTGCGAGAACGACAAGGCGCTGCTGCGGAGCAAGGTGGAGGCGCTCGGGGGTGGTGAGGCGCTCGGCCGGTTCGACGCGGCGATGGCGGCGGCGCTATCTCGGGTGGAAGCCGAGGAGGACGCCGCCGCCGCCGCCGAGGACGACGCCGCCTCCGACGCCGAGGGTGCCGACCCGGGTGCCGACACAGCTGTCACTCAGACGCACCCGGGCGAGACTTCCCAACGACGGCGTCGGGAACGTGCGGCGAGGAGGGTGGAGGCGAGGGCGGCTATGCGAGAGGCGCGAGCCGCGGCGTACGCAAGCCGCCGGGCCGAACACTGGGCTAAACCCTCAATCGGGGTTAAACCCTCGCGTCCAATCGATTCCAATCGCCCCGCGATAGGGGGTAAGACGAACGAGGCGCTGATGCACGAGCTACTCATCGACCCGGACTGGAGGCTGGCCAAGTCGCGGACTCATCCCGGCGACTCGACGCGAAAACCCGCGCCGATTTCCGAGTCGGAAAACTCGGTCGAAGCGCGTGTCCGCGAGCAGATGGAGCGCGCGTTCTGGGCGCAGGCTGTCGAGTCCATGTCGACGATACGCGACGGCGACTGCGCGCTGGACGTGAACCGGCCTTTAGCGCTGGTGGCGGAGCTGCGTAGCGAGCTCAGGTCTCTGTGCCCCGAGCACGTGCGGGGCGCCGCCGAGGTCGTCGCGCTCGACTCGTTGAGGGACGACGCCATCGCACCGGCGCTGAGGACCGCGGCGAAGGACCCAGAGGGCGCCGGGGCGGTCCTGGGCGAGGCGCTACGGGGCGCGGTGGCCATGATACGACGGTTTGAATCCCCATCCGCTTCAAACGACGCTTCGCGTCGAGCGGATGAAATCGTAAAGGGGCTGACGGAAAAGACGGACGCCGCGGTGGACGCTTCACGCCGCGGCGACTTCAAATCAGCGGCCAAGTCCATGGCGCAGGCCGTGGTCGATTCCTTGCGCTTCTGTTTCACGGAACTGAGGGTCGTGCAACGGGACTGCGGGAACGCAGCGCTGGCCACGCTGTCGCCGCTGGCCAAGGGAGCCGAGGGCGTCCGGTGGGCGCGGCACAGGTTCGCCATCCGCCGGGACCTACCCGAGCCCTCCTCACACTTCGACGCGGAAGGACGGGAGAAGGTGGACGTCGACGCCGCCATCGCCACGCGCGCGTTACCGAGGACACGCGCGTGGCTCGCCGGAAACGTATCACTCGCGCACGCCGCCGACGCCGTGCTGCCCAAGCTGCCAAACGCCGACGACTGGAGACGAGATCGACACCGGGTGAATGCACCGCGCCCGGGCGATCCTGTGCCGGGCACGTTCCCGACGCACGCCGGGTCACCTACAGGTACAGGTAAACCCGGGTCGCCTACAGGTACATCCGGGTCGCCCACATCCGGGTCACCGGCGCCGCCCGTGTCCATCCGCACGGGCCGGGTTCACGGTGCTACTCCGAAGAGCTCCAAGGGTCCGTCCGAGGGTGAACGACGCTCGTTGAAGGAGAAAGTCGACGCCGCGGTTTTAGCCCAGGCGTGGACGCCCACGAACGCGTGTACCCCCGAGGGAATCGCACGGGTCGCACTGGCGTCGTTGATCGCCGATCCGAACCCGCACGCGCCGGAACGGCTTCCGGAGACGCTCGAGTTCGACGCGGAACGCCTGGCGACGCTTCAGAACGATTTCCAACGCGTCGCGGTCTCCGCCGCGTGCGTCCGGGTGGCCCGGATGCGAATCCGACTCCGAACGAACGACCAAAGGGCGACCGCGCGGGACCTACCCGACTTTTGCAGGAGACTAGACGTGCTCCTCGCGGATCCCACCGTGCGTGTCCCCGACCTCGCCGCGGAGATCGCGGCGCAGGTGGCGAGGTCGGCGAGCCTCGACGCGACGGAACAGGCGCCCGTCGCGGAGTCCGCCGAGCTGCAGGCGGCTGAGCGCGAGCTGCGCGGGTTGACCGACCCGGCCGCCTCGGGCGGCGCGGCGCTCCTCGACGGCGTCCGGTCCGCGTTGGCGACGCGTTTGTTGCTCGGCCCCGACATCGTGTCCGCGACGGGTGGTAACGGCTCGGACGGAGCGACGGCGGCGGCGGCGCTGTCGAGGTCGCTGGCGGCGTGCGGCGTGGACGGAGAGATTGGGGTGGCCGTCGCCGGGGATCTCAAGGCGTTGGCGGCGGGCGCGATGCGGTCGATCGGGCGGGTGAACTGGCTCGTGCACGGGCCGATTTACGAATCCATGGGTGCCGACCTACTCGCGAAGGACGACGAGCTCTGATTGAGGAGACGTCGTGATATTACGTAATAAACACTCACGTAATACGACCAGTGACGTAATACGACCAGTCACGATAAATACTCTACTTTTCCAGAAGACCCTGCGCCTCGATCTGTCTCAAAAGGTTGTCGTGCAGCTCCCGCGTCGAGCTCGCGACGATCCCGCCCACCACGTCCAGGAACCGTCCGTTGGCGAAATCGAGTTCGTTACCGGCGCCGTCGGTGATGACCCCGCCCGCCTCCACCACAACCGCCGCGCCCGCCGCGTGGTCCCACACCTTCTCCCTGTACGTGTTAGGCGGGAACCGGAGGTACATGTCCGTATCCCCGCGCGCCAACGCCCCGTACTTGGCCATCGAATCGATCCGCACCGGTTTGTTCACCACGCCGAGCGCCTGCGTCAACTTATTCGTCGCGTCGTGATCCGCCACGATTGAGTCGCCCCACGACTCCATGTAGCTCGCGTCCCGTCCCGTCGTGTGACTCTGTTCCGTGCACACGCGCATGACGGCCCCGGCGTCCGTGGCGCTGAACGTGATGCGCCCGTCGCCCACGGCTCCGGTTGGGTCCGGGTGCGTCATCGGCGCCATCCAAGTTCCTTTGTTTTTAAACGCGAAGAACACGACCCCGGGCGGGGTGGACGGGATCTCCGTGGCGCCCGGGGGGATCGGTTCGGACGGCATGTTGGGGCAGCCGAGGACGCCGCCGACGATCTCGCCGTCGTCCATGAGCGCGAGCGCGATGGCGTACTGCCTCTTGTTGATGAACCCCTTGGTTCCGTCGATGGGGTCCAGGATCCAGTACTTTCCTGTTCGGGTCGGGTCGGTTTTTCCACCGATGTCGATGGCGTCGGCGACCTCTTCGTTGAACATGAGCCGGACCACCTTGTCGGCCTCCGCGTCGCCGTTCTCCTCATCCGTGGACATGAGAAGGACCTTGTTCACGAGCGACGTCACGCGGTCGAGCAGCGGCGCGTTTTCGTCGCCGCGGAGATCGTCCGCGCTCTCCTCGGCGACCATCTCGATGTCTGGATGTGACTTTTCCAAGACGGAGGTGACGAGCGCCTGCGCGGCGAAGTCGGCGACGGTGACCGGGGAGTCGTCGCTCTTGCTCACCTTCTCGGCTGAGGTGAGCGTGCGCTGGGTCTCGACGCAGATCATGGACGCGAGGCGGACGGCTTCGCACGCGGCGCGCATCTCTTCGGGGAAGCCAGCCTGCGCGTCACCCTCGGTGGACGCCTTCGCGGGGATCATGGATGCCCGGCCGCGGGTCGATGCTCGGTTCATGAACGAGCCGCCGCGGCGAACGGGCGGCACCACCGCGGCAGCGCGCGGGGTCGTCGAAACGATGATGGACGCGGAGGTCATACGGGGGTGCCGAGGGTGCCGACACAGCTGTGCGCGATGGCCAAGTGCACGATCGAATGACCTAACAACGAGTGAAGTTGGATCCTGTTTGTACTTGTAGTCTGTCACAACGAGTCACGCCATGGGTGCTGAGGCGGACGACGTGGGGCTCACCGGCGCGGTAACCGCGCGCGTGGTGGGTCGCAGGCGTGTCTCCAAGCGCCTCGCGTTCTACGACCTGCGCGTGGAGGTGACCGACGCGGACCCCACGGACGTCCTAGCGCGATGCACGGCGGCGGGCCCGGGCACCACCGCCGCGTCTCGTCATCCCGACCACGCCGAGCTGTGCTGCAAGGCGGGCGCGGGGCCGCTGTTCGTGGACGAGGCGACGCTCGCGTCAGCGCAGAGGGACGCGCTCAAGCTCGGGAACGTGGTGCGGGTCAGTGGCAGGTGGCTGGCGGGCAAGCGCGGGGAGCCGTGCGTGGAGAACGTCGAGTGCCTGGAGGTTGTCGAGCGTTGGGCGGAGACCAACCCGGGTGTAGTGTTCCAGCGCGACGACGCGAACAAATCCAGGGCGGAGGACCACGGGCGCAAACTCGCGGACGACGAGTCGGCACCCTCGCCGTCCCCGGGGACGACAAACGCGGGACCGACCGCCGGGGACGACGACAAACGCGAGCTGAAGCCGTGCAAGTACTGGCTGAACCAGGGCCGATGCCACAAGGGCGACCTGTGCGCCTACGCCCACGCGTCGCGCGAGACGCAGACGGCGTGGATCTCCGAGCGTAAACGCCGACGCAGGGAGCTCGCAGCGGAGGACGGCGATCCGCACGCGGAGGGCGGGGGCGCCAAGACCAAGGCGAAAAGGGCGGAAGTCTTCGTCAAATGGCTTGTCGAAACCTTCGGAGTGGAAACCTTGTCGAAAGGCTCCGGTGTCTTGGACGTGGCGGGCGGGCGGGGTGACGTGAGCTTCGAGCTGCACACCAAGCGGAAAATAACGTGTACGCTGGTGGAGCCGCGGCCGCGGAAGCTGAACAAGGCGCAGCACAAGTGGCTCAAGACGCGGAACAACAACGCTCGGCGCGCAATCTTCGAGGATGGTGTGTTGGAGGACGAAGAAACGATATGGGGCGTTGACATGGGGCTTGTGGATACGACCCTGCCCAACCCAACCGAGCCCATATTCCAATTATGCCAACAGGTTCGGGACATGTTCACGCCGGACAACTGGCACAAGTTCGCGGACTGCAGCGTGGTGCTGGGGATGCATCCGGACGAAGCCACGGAGAGCATCGTGGACTTTGCCAAAAAGTTCGGCAAGCCCTTCGCGGTGGTGCCGTGCTGCGTGTTTCCAGCCTTGTTTCCCGACAGGCACGAATTGACGCGTGACGACACTCGCGTTCCAGTCACGGAGCGTCGGCAGCTCGTGAGATGGCTCGCCAATAAGACCAAAGGCGAAGTCGCCCACCTCGGGTTCGAGGGCGCCAACGCCGTCGTCTACTCAAAGACCCCGCCGACCAAGGACGGATAACATTACGAGTTTTATGATAGTTTAACGCCTAGTCAACACTCGTCCTTAAAAGTAAGTCCTACTCACGGCTCGTCGTCCGCGGGCCACGCCTCCTGGATCGTGCCCACCGCGATCGTGGCGCTGTCGCGACGCAGCGCCACCCTGCCCATGGACGGCACCGCGTCGTACGACTCGGCGCACATGTGTCGGTCACCAAACGCCAGTTCAACCACCGCGCCCTGGTTCCTGGTCAAACACCTCGGCGCCGTCCCACCCACAACCGGCTCACCGGTGGCGGGGTCAAGCTTACAGACGATGGACGCGATCGTGCACTCCGCCGCGTACGAGTTGGAGTGAACAACCGCCCGCGACCCGACCAGCAGCGGCACGCGCACCGACTCCGTGGTGACGATTTTGGCGCGAACCCCCGCCGCGACAGTCACGGGGAAGTCCACGTGGCACAGACACCCGCCGGGTGCTAAGTGCGCCGGGTCCACGTCCTCCAGACCCACGTCGCACGCGTCCCCGGCGTGTCCGACATTCTCCGCCCTTCCCGCGCCGTCGCCGTCGCCCACCGGAAACTCAACAGCCTTGACCCTCGCCACGACCCCCGCGGGCATGACCAACACGCGATCCCCCTTACGCACGCTACCGCACGCGATCTTACCGCCGATCGCGGCCTGGCCTAGGGTTCTGCTGGTGCCGTTCGGGACAACGTCGGCGATTGGCATGCGGAACGGGCGGGGTGCGCCGCGGTCCACAGTTGGCACGTCGTCGATACACTCCGTCAGCGTCCCTGCACACAAAACACAAAGTTAGTATGGGCAAACAGTTAGAGAACCAAATAAACTCACCGCCACTCCACCACTCCGACAGCGCGTTCGGTACTGGGATGGCGCACTCGCCGGGTACCAGGTTCACGCCCTCGAACCCGCTGACGGGGACCCACGACACGTGTTCGGGCCCGAACCCGCTCTTTGCCAAAAACGGCTCCAATTTACTTTTGATGAATTCGAACCGTTCCTCGGAGTACCCGCAGGCGTCCATCTTGCTCACCGCGACGATGACGTGCGACACACCGAGGGACCGCGCCAGGCGGACGTGCTCGCGGGTCTGGCCTACGCCCACGGACCCGCCGATTCGTCTCTCTTTGCCGCCCGTGCCGTTACTAGAAACGCTCGACGCGTCTCCAAAGCCGGTTTCGAATCCGCCGGGAGCCTGTAAAAAAACACGACGTCAGTCGAATTGCCTATACGGAAATAAAAATAAACTCACCGCGTCGACGACGAGCACCGCGGCGTCGGCCCTCGCGGCTCCCGCGATGGCGTTCCCGACGAAGTCCCTGTGTCCCGGCGCGTCCAGTAACGTCACACGCGTCGGTTCGGGTCGCATCGGCGTTACGGGCGTTACGAACCTCGCCTGTGCCACGTCGACGGTGACGCCCCGCGCCCGCTCCGTCTCCGCGGTGTCCAGCGCGAATGCCCACGCGAACGACGACTTGCCGAGCGCGGCGGCGTCCTTCTCGTTCCGCCTGAGTTGCTTGGCATCAACGACGCCGACGAGGTGGAGCACGCGGCCCATGAGCGTCGATTTACCGGCGTCCACGTGTCCCAGCACGACGACGTGCATGTCTCGTTTGGCGTCCGACGCGTTCGCGAGTTCGTCGTCGCTCGGGACGTATTCGTGGATGGGGCGCGATGGCGGGGGTTTCTGCGCGACGGCCGTGGATGAAGATCTGCCGTCGTCCAGGGATAGCGACGCGAACCCCGGGACGGTACCTCCCGTCGGCTTGACTCGCTTCGCCATCACCGCCTCGTCGGGCGACGGCGTCGCGAAGTCGAACCCCGGCGGCGGGGGCTTTCCACCCGTGGACGCGCGCGTCGATGGGTCGGGGCGCGCGGGGTAGCCGGGTGGCGCACCTCCGGACGGCGCGACGACGCCCTTCTCCTTCGGGGTGGATCCCATCTGCTTCGCCATCGCGGACGTGGGCTTCGAAGGACGCGATTGGGCCGATCCTCCCTTGTCGCCTACAGTCCCTCCCTTGGCTCCCTTGGCGCCCGATGCCTGGCCCCCGCCCCCCTTGGCTCCCTTGGCCTTGGGCGCGAGCGAGCCCGTGTCGTACGCGCCGAATCCGTCGTCGTAGTCGTCGTCGTAGTCATCATCGTCGTCGTGATCGTAGTAGTCGTCGTCCTTATCGTACCATCCTCCCTTCCGGCTCATGGCGCCACCACCCGCGGCGCAGGTGGGCACCCTACGAGTGAGATCTCCGGGAAGAGAGGTTCCGCTTTCTGTTAAGCAAGTTTCTCGAGAAAGTTCACAGCGTTCGACATTTCAGATGCATAACGCTACTGCACACCGCGCGGACCATCCGACCGCCAAACCCTTCCGACATGTTCGCCCTCGCCTCCCAGACGACTATCGCCCCCATCAACGCGCCCCTCCGCGCGCGTAAGGCTCCCAAGACCGCCGCGCGCCGCGCCGCGGTCCGCGTCAACGCGTCCTCCGATGCCAAGTCAGACGACGTCGATCGCGGAATGTTCTCGCGCAGGCGCCTCGGCCTCGGTTCCGCGGCGTTGGCCTCCCTGATGGCCACGGACATGACGGCGGTCAACCCCGCGATGGCCAAGAAGATCATCTCCGGAAAGCAGGACTGTCCCGACGTCGCCGACGTGAGCGTTCACCCGAGCCGACCGCCCTTGTTTCTACACGCAAAATATCTCGACTGGATACGCACCCCGATATAGAACTAACAATGATCCCCCATCCATCGCAGTCGATCTGCGTCTTCCACGGCCTCGGCTCCTACACCTACGAGAAGTGGTACAAAGAAGTTTTCTCACCGTTCGAAGCTGGGCTGCACTCCGGCGAGGTCGGAGGCCCCGCCGCCGGCCCAGCCTTCGCCAAGGTCATCAACCTCACCATCTTGCGAGGCCGCAACCCCGAAGCGGTGGGCGGCGAGACCGTCGCGGTGTTCATGCTGGTTCCCAACGAGAACGGCGACCCCGCCGCCAAGGGCGCGCGCGAGGCGATCCAGAAGTTCTTCGTCGACACCGGCAAGGGCGCCAACCCTTTCTGGCAGGAGGGAAGGGACGCCGGATGGGTCGGCACCGACTTGACGCAGTGGTGAGTTTGTTTTTATTTCCGCATACACGGCAATTTGATTGAAGTCGTGTTTTATTTACAGGACGCACAACCTCAACTTCTTCCGCGGCGCCAACCCAAAGACGGGATACCCCGACGCCTGGAAGAAGGGCAGCGGCGTCGGCCTCTACACCTTCGGCCTCAAGATGCCGTACGAGGAATGGGTTCCCCTGTTCACGTCCCCCGAGAGCGACCAGCTGCACGACGGCGCGGGCATCTACAGCGCCATCGTCGGTCCCGAGGTCACGGGCAGCGAGTTCACCTCCAAGTACCGTGCCGTCACCGTCGCGCACTGCCATAAGAACCTGAAGCAGGCGCGGGCGTTCAACGACCGCCTCATCGCCGCGGACTCCCCGCCGTTCGACCAGATCAAGGATATCCTGGACAACACCCAGTCCGTCGTCCTCGAGGTCGTGTCCGACACTTTCTACCCGGAGTACGTCGACCCCAAGCTCATTCCCAACCCGCTCCTCAACGCGTAAGGGTCTCATCACATGCGTACGACTCGGCGTCGACTCGTCAGTTGTGTGCACGTGAAATCTCGCGAAACTCTTGCGTGTGACAACTTTGACGAGTACCTTCGAAGGAAGGTATTTCGTGAAATCTCGTAGACTATCCATGGAACTAGTTTACGGTGTCAAAGAATACAAGTACAACCCGTGGTCAGTCGGGGCGTCTTTTCGCCCCACAAGTCAAGTCGTCACTCCAGCCTCAGTCCCACCGGCTCAGCCGCGCAGTCCACAGCCTTGCCGTTCTCGAGCCTCTTTGCCTCCTTCTCCGGCGCCGCGTTCTCGTCCCTTACGTCGTCGGGGTACACGATGCGAACCCCCGCGCCGCCCGCGTCGAGCGACATCCGCCCAGCCTCCAGCATGGCCGTCACCCTCGCCGTGGTGTCCACCGTCGCGAGCACGTCGCGCCTGGAGATGTCGTCGCACGTAGCCAGGCCCGCGTTGACCTCCTCGGCGGCGCGGACAAACTCCTCGATGCTCCTGTACCCGTACCCTTGCTGACCGGCGAAGTGACCGGATGGGCTCGGTGTGTACTTCATGTACATCGGGTTCAACTGCGCGAACCCGTCTGTATCGGTGGACATCTCGTACCCTCGCTTGGCCTGGTTCACCCGGATCTCGCCAGAATGGCCCATTATGTGGAAGTGCTGCTGCGTGTGGGAGTCAGCCTTGGGGGCGATCCAGCTGGCGGTGTACGTCGCCGTCCCGACGCTGTCGTCGTCGTTGCGCCACTGCACCAGCAGCGTGATGGTATCCTCGATGGCGCGACCATCCGACGGTTTCAACCTGTGAACATTGTTAACACCGTCAGTCCAATTGCCCGTACAAAGATAAAAAATTAACGCACCTGTTCTCCGCGGCTCCCCTCGCCGCCATCGCGACGACTCGCTCGGGCCTCGACGTCCGTCCCACCGACCACGCGTGCACGTCCATGTGGTGGCTGTTGAGGTAGTATGAGATGTCGGATGACTTACCGGCCCACCCCGCGAACGTGTCCAACTGCGCCTTGGGCTGCGTCATCGTCGACGAAAAGTATGAAAACTTCCCCAGTTGCGCTCGGACGCGGTCCCTGGCGTCGACGTAGATCGGGTCGAATCTCTTGTGGTACTCGACCGCGACGAGGACACCGTGGGCCTTCGCCGCTTCGGCGAGGCGCGTGTGGTCCTCGAGGCGCTTGACGATGGGTTTGGCGCACAGCACGTGGAGGCCGGCTTCTATGCACGCCATGACGATCTTGAAGTGTGTGTCGTCCGGGGTGAAGATGGTGACGACGTCGCCGCGCTTCATGTGCGCGATGGCGGCCTTGAAGGCGTCCGGATCGAAGTCGACGTCATCCGCCGGTAATGTCGTCATGGTGAGGTCCATGTCCTTGTAGACGCCGCCGATCTTGGCCGCCATGGTCTCGCGCGCGGCCTTCACGCGTGATCCCGAGACGTCGCACAGGGTCATCCCGTCGATGACGCCGCGGCGCCTCAGGTCCGCGAACGTGATGGCGACGACGCCCGCGGGCTTATCCGGCGCGGCGCCAGCCTCGGTGAACACACATCTGGTGATATATACGGTGGGAGGTCGAGGTCAGCACGCGGGAAAGGGAGGTCACGTCGTCTGGATTGATACGTTATTCGTCAAATCTCCCGCGTCGAGGCGACGTTCGGGTCCGACGGCTACGCGCGCGGGTCGGAAGGCGGCGGCGGTGGGACACGCACCCCGAGGTGTATTCACCCGCTCCTATCATCAACGCGCTGATCATCTTCGCGTAGTACTGAACCGGTCCGGCGGTGCCCGCGCACTCAGCCTGTGAGCGAGCGCGTCAACTTTCAAGATGGGTGGTGAGCTGGCAGCGAGATCTCAATGAGAGCGCCTCCCGGCAAATTCCTAACAATGGTTCCCGCGTCGTTGCCACTACCTGTTATGTCCTATGATGATCAGAGGCGCGATCCGAGCTCGGTGAACCCGTCGCGCCGCTCGCCCATCCTCTCCCTCCCACCCCCACCACCGCCACCCCGACCCAGCCTCGCGCTCCTCGCCTCGCCCTCGGGCCACAGTCCGAGCGACTCCAGCCGAATCCGACGTTTTTCGTCCACGCGCTCCAAATCCATAGCCTCCCAGTCGATGGACATACCCTTCGCGTCCATCTCCGCTCGGCGTCTTCGCACCCAAAGCACGGGCACGGCGATGACCGCGGCGGCGCCTATGATCCCCGCGAACGCGATGGCGACCACCGGGTCGAACCAGTCATCCGTCGCTCCGTCCCACGCCGGACAGTAGGCACCTGCACACAAAACACAGGACTCAGTCAGTCAAATCGCCCGCACACGCGTTAAGAGTTAAAATAAACTTACCCGCTCGGTACCCAGCCCGCTCGACGTGAGACGGGTGAGTCGGCGCCGGGCACGGCTCCCATACCGCCGCAAGCACCGCGTTCCGTGTCGCGGTGGCCGCCGCGTCCACGTCGCACGTCCCGAACCGCCCAGTGGGGACGACGACAGAGACGTTACGCCAGCGGCGGCAGGCGTCGGCGTCGGGGGCAGCCACGGTTCCTAAACCGTTCATTCCTAAACCGTTTTTGGCGTCATCTCGAGACTCGCTTCCATCCGTCTCTCCTCTCCCATACGCGTTCAGCGTGACGTTCAGCCGGGCCCATACGCTGGAGTCGTTGGACGTCGCGTGGAAAAACGCGTGGAAGAACGACGTCCCCGTGCCGTTGATTAAAACGCACGCGGCGGAAGACGAACCGTCTTGATCCTCGCCGAGGTCCTCGGCGCTCGGGCACCCCCGCCCCGCCGCCTCGTCGTTCGTCGCGCACGCGCTCACGGCACCGAGCGCCAAGGAGCAGTTCGCGCTGTCCGCCCGAGAGTAACGGACGACGGGAACCGAACCGGCGACGGCGACGACGATACCCTGTGAACAAAACAAGACGTCATACTGATTGCCCATACGAACATAAAAAGAAACGCACCTCCAGCGCCAGCGAGTTCTTCAGCGAGTTGGACGACACCACGGTTCCCAGCGCGGTGGCAGCGGCGCCAGCCTCCGTGGCGTCATCCACGCTCAACACCACATCCAGCCGTATCTTATCCGCGCCGTTCGAGTTCAGCAACACCCGCCGTCGCGGTGACTCACTCACGGTACGTATGGATCGGAGGAAAACGGATTCGGCGCGAGCCGTCTTGCCGTACGTCCCGCCGTCGCGACGTAGCGACCACGCCACCGCGCGGCGGATCCGTTCCTGCGCCGTCAACGACCTCGCCTCGTCGACGCCGACGCCGCCGCCAGAGAGGACCAACGAAGCTGAAAAAAAACACGATGTCATTCTAATTGCCCGTACAAAGATAAAAAGACACTTACCGCTAACCTCCGCCGGCGCCATCGCGCCGCCACTCTCCGTCGGGGACATCACGCGGACGACGTGTTGAAACACCACACCAGGGTCGAGCTCGGTACGGTCGTCCGGGCAGTCAAGCGCGGTGACCCGAACCGACCCCAACGTCGCAAGCGTATGGGTAACTAGAGTCGCACCGTCGTATCGCACCGCCGTGATGCCTCGGGACGACAGCGTTTGGTCCCCGAGCGCCGCGTCGTCGCACGTGAGTTGCGGCGCCGGGTCCGGGTCGTCCACGTCGCGCGTGGATACCAGCAAAGTGGTCCCATGGCCCGTCGCGGACGTCAGCGATATTAGTGCAGGCGCGGTGACCTTCTCGAGCTGTACACAAAACACGATGTCAATCTAAGAGTTTTTCGCAAGTACGGGAATTAAGGTGTAAACTCACCTCGGCGAGGAAGACGGTTGTGTTCCGCGCGGGTAGGTACGTGCTGATGTTCGGCACGTTCGCGACAGTTCGTACGTTGGTTGTCACCGTCGGTGACACGTCGAAGCCCGGCGCGCACGTCCACGCCACGAGCGTTGACTTGACGGGGAGTAACACGGGACTCACCGCGAACCTCCACGCGTCCCGGTTGTCGTCCTCTTCGTCCTTCGCCTTCGTCCGCAAGGTACCGTACCCGTCGTCTTCGTCGCATCCGGCGATGACGTCGGAGCCGAGGACCTGATCGGCGGCGTCCGGCGGCGGCGGGGAAGGCGGCGGGGGCGACGGCGGCGGGTGCGAAGGGGCGAGCGGCGGCGGCGACGGAGGAATCTGTCAACAAAACACGACGTCAATCCAATTGCCCACACGCAAATAAAAATAAACTCACCTCGTTAGCCGCGTAGCCGTACACCCTCACGTCGGCGACGCGGACCCTGCCACTCGGGCTCGGCGCCGTGAGTACGTCGATGCGCACGGTCCTCGCGTCGATACCCGCGCCGTCGAAAGGTGCGGTTTCGTCGTATCCCGCGTCGTTCGTCGCCAACGCCGGCGCTCGCCACCGCGCCGTCGCGTTGGACAGGGTTATTACATCATCGGATCCGAGGTCCGCTACACCGTCCCTCCCAATCCCAACCGCGCCCATGACGGCGTACGTGACGTACCCAGGGTCGGCGACGTCACTCACGCCGCCGTCCCGCGCGCCGTAGCTCAGCTTCAAGCCCCGGGGCGCGTACGCCGCCTCGGTCCACTTCACCATGACGTCCACAATCTTGAACGTGTCCCCAAAGTCGTACACGATCCATTGGCCCCCATCCGCTGACTCGGACTCGTACCACGTCCCGGTCGCCGAGAAGTCCACCGCGCGCTCGGGGTGGGTTTCAGTACCGCCGGAAGCGGCGGTCAAAGGGTTGGACCCGCCGTTCAGCGCGACGTTTCGGTCGAGAAGCGCCATGGAGCACGCGAGTGTACCGTCCGAATCGCGAACTCGGTAGTCCACGAGGCACGGCGGCAGCGGCGGGGGCGCGGGCGGTGGGGTGGCCGGCGATTGGCTCGCGGTGGGTGGAGGCGGCGGTGGCGCGAGGGTGGCGTCCGCAGTCGGCCACGCGCGGACCGCGTACCGGATCTTAACCAGCGACGCGTTCCATCCATCGGGCGCGACGTCCCACCCGTCAGCCCCGACCGCTAAGATTGCCCGGGCGGGAGCGGGGGTGTCGACGGAGACGAGGAACGGCGCGGGGGCGGTGGGTTCGGCCGTACCCGTAGGCCATGCGAGTAACGCTATGACCAGGACGAGCGCGCGGAGCGGGGATGGGGTTCCCATCTCCCGCCCAGTGAGCGCGTTCCCCGACACTGTGTGGCATTGGTAAATTTCTTCGTTCCGAGAGGGAGCTCGCTTCGCTGACTTTCGCCGACCGCGCCTCTGCGATCGGTTGCAAAAAACCGAGCTCCCACGCAGAGCGAGCCACGTCGCGTAGCACTAATAACGTCGTGTTTCAATAATCTGAATTCGCACTGCGTTTCAAGTGCAATCCAGTGCTCGAAATATTCCATTTCGCGCGAAAAAGAAGATGAGAAAAGCAGATTCCGTGGCCAGCGCTGTCCTCATTGCCAGTTTGACGGTTCAGCGCCAACCATAGTCCACGGTGGAAAGGGGTATTTCCAATATTGCGGCTGACGAAAGTTTCGGATAGAGTTTAATTTTTAACATTTGTACGGGCAATAAGACTGACGACGACGTGGAAAAAAAAGAGCCGCGTTTTGGTTTTCACGAGTGCGGCTCCGAAACTCCAAACGTTGGTGGCGAAAAGTTAGCGCGGCTCGGAATCTGCCCGGACACGACGCGTCTCGCACACGCACGAGCACACACGCCCCGCGTACACCGCACGTCGCCTTCCGTGACTGCACCCCACGCGTGTACACTTCAAAGTTACGCACAGTTAAGCACGCATCGCCGCGACACCGAGCGCACCCCGCGGCGAGCACATCTTGAAAAAAGCAATTTCAGTTCGAGGAACCGCACCACTTCGCGAGTTGATGAAGCCAGGGCTCCGGGAAGCACTCGAGTACCGTAGCTTCCTCGTCAAGGTTCAGACCAAAGCCTTCCACGTCTCCACCGGACGCGGCTCTTCCTCCGTCGCCGACGGCGCCCTCCCTTACGACGTCGTGCACCTCGCCGGGGGCGGCCACTGCTAAGCGGCGGTGAGTGGGAAGTTCGGCTTTAGATTTGCGGTAGCGGGAACGAGCGTCGTTATCTGGCAGCCCTAGGGATCTCGCGCGGTCGACTGACGAGACATCGGCGACGCGTAAGGACCGGCTCAGTCGCTCCGAATAGCAGCACTAGACGCGCAGCGAACCAGCGCGCGCGAACGCGGGAACGGAGCAGCCACAGGCGCGCCACCACCGCCTTTCCACGGGTCACCTCGCAGCAGCGGGTTTCCCATTTCTCACAGCACACGCTTGGGAGTCAATCAATTTTGACCACTTCGAAGTACGCCATGTCGCTCACCATCAAGAAGGTCCCGACGGTGCTCAGCATCCACCAGATGGACGAAGTGGATGACCCAAAGTGCAACCTAGTGCGAAGGGTATGCCGTGAGGGTAAGAAGCTCCCAACCTTGGTCTACGCCCCCGAGACCGCGCACGACTCCAGACTCATGAAGAAAGTTCGGTCCTTCGGGTCCTTCGACGACCTTCGCGTCCCCGACATCGACGGGTACTCAAACGAGGAGACGGGCAGTTACAACTCCGACAGCGACTCCTTCAGCGGCGGCGGGTACGTCCAAGACGTGTCACCCTTCGACAGGATCCTACTGGCGGCGTGGGAAGACAGATTCGCGGCGGGTCTGTTTCGCTACGACGTGACCGCGTGTAAGACCAAGGTGGTCCCGGGCGGGTACGGCTTCGTGGCGCAGTTCAACGAAGGCCGCGCGACGAAGAAGCGCCCGACGGAGTTTGCCGTGGACCAGGTTGTTCAATCCTTCGACGGCGGCAAGTTTAACTTTACCAAGGCGGACAAGGCTGAGATTTTATTCGCGTTTGAGCGCGGGCCCGGGCACATGAAGACGAGCGCGTACAAGGCATCCAACGCCATCGCCAGCTCCCCGAACGTGATGCTGATCAACGTGTCGCCCATCGAGTACGGCCACGTGCTGCTGTGCCCGCGGGTGACGGACTGTCTGCCCCAGCGGATCTCCCCCGACGTTTTACTGCCGCCGCTGCACATGGCGGCGGAGAGCAGGAACCCTTACTTCAGGGTTGGATATAACTCGCTCGGTGCGTACGCCACCATCAACCACCTGCACTTCCAGGCGTATTACCTCATGGAAGCGTTTCCCATCGAGCGCGCGCAGACCACGCGGCTACCGGCGCGCGTGTACAAGAAGAGGCACAGGCACGGGGTCGTGGTGAACCAGACGACGGGATACCCGGTGCGATGCCTTTGCTTTGAACGGAAAGATGCCACGTTCGAGGCACTCGCCGATCTTCTCGGCAACGCGTGCGAGCGGCTGCAGGAACGGAACATCCCGTTCAACTTGCTCATCGCCGACCACGGCGCGCGGGTGTTTCTCATCCCGCAGGTGTTTTCGCACCGAGCGGCGAAAGGGGAGATTCCCGAGGACGTCGCCGCCACCGGCGTCAACCCCGCGGTGTTTGAAATCTCCGGCCACTTACTGTACAAGCAGCAGGAGGACTACGACGCGTGCACCCAGGACGCCGCGTTCAAGATGCTGGCGTGCGCGTCACTGACTGAGAGCGACTTTTACGAGACGTGCTCGTTCATCCTGGCCGAGGGCACGGAGTCAGTGAAGCTTCCGAATGCGGATGCGGATGCGGCGCCCGATACTTCGACGGTGACTGTGACCACGGATACGTTCGACGTCGCGGCTCGCAAGCACACGGCCGATGCCGACGCGAGCCCGGGCTCCCCGACGAGTCCGCCGCTGCTCTCGGATGCGGACAGCGCGGACGGGGTGGTGCCCGAGTAAAAATACACGAAGATACAATCTTTTGAGGGCGGGGTAACACTCGGCCCGACCTAGGGGTGGGATTCATGGGATTCATAGGATTCATACATAGATGAGTTGCCGGCCGCAGTTGGCGCACATATTCGCCGCGGCCAAAGGATAAACGGGACAACGCGCGGGTTACCCACGATTGTGGGCAGATACAGCGTAGATAGATAAAGCGACCTTTGCGTTTCACCGACGTGTACTAATAAAATACGAGAGTTGGAATGATCACCACCGACTGCGTCCAAAAGTATCCCACCCTATCCACGAGTCACGCGCGTCTCACTCTCACCGACCACCTTTCCTGTGATCCGCGCCGATCGCGTCCCGCACCGAACCGTACCCGTCCTCACGCAAACACCGCGCCAGCTCCTCCTTCATCTCTGGTACCAGCGCCGGACCACCGTACGCAAATGCGGTGTACATCTGCACCAGACTCGCCCCAGCCCGAATCTTGGCGTACGCATCACGCCCACTAGCCACGCCGCCGCACCCAACCAGCGGTATCTTACCCCGCGTCAGCTCGTACACACGGGACAGGACCGCCGTGCTCTTGTCCAGGAGGGGCTTCCCCGAGAGACCGCCGGCTTCACCGCCTGAGATATGCGCCTTGATCTCATCCGGCCGCGCGATGGTCGTGTTGCTGACGATGATGCCGTCGACCCCGCACGACGTGGCGGCGTGGACGACGTCCTTGATGTCGGAGTCGGTGAGATCCGGGGCGATCTTGAGTAGGACCGGGGGCTTGTGCGAGTGGCCGCTCTCTTTCTTCAACTTCACCGCGAGGTCGTCCCTGGATTTTAAAACCTTACCCAGCAGTCCCTTGAGGTGCGCCTTGCTCTGCAGGTTCCGTAGCCCCGGGGTGTTCGGGCTCGAGATGTTCACGACGATGTAGTCCGCGGTGTGTCCCATGCTCTGAACGCCGAGGACGTAATCGTCCGCCGCCGCCGCCTCGGGGGTGAGCTTATTTTTACCGAGGTTCACGCCCACCGGCGCGCCCCGCATCGCCAGTCTCGAGGGCACGCGTTCCCCGTCCACCACCGGCGTCGTGTCGAACTCGGCTTGCGTCGCGCGAACGTTCGCGCGGTACCCCTCGAGCCTCGTGCGCGCCGGTCCGTGCCCTTCCGAGTTGAAACCGTACCTGTTGATCACCGCGCCGTGTTCGCGTAGCCTGAATACCCTCGGTTTTGGGTTCCCGGGCTGCGGCTTTGGCGTCACGCTGCCGATCTCGACGAAGCCGAAGCCCATGGATTCGAGCGCGGGGAACGCCTTGGCGTCTTTGTCGAACCCTGCGGCTAAACCGAGCGGGTTGGTGAAGCGCAAGCCCCAGGCGTCCACCGCGAGGGATGGATGATCGGGCCTCGTTTCCATCGGCGCGACTCCCTTGGCGAGCAGCTCGATGCCGACGTTGTGGGCGGTCTCCGGGTCCATGACGCGCATGGTCGGTGCGAGGTACTCGAAGAGCTTGAACTGCGCGGCGCTGCTCTGCGTGTCGTCCAGGAGGAAGGCGTACGCGCCCGCGGACGCAGCGGCGGTGCCGATGAGAGCGGCGAACCTGGGAAGGCCCGAGGATTGGTTGGTGGCGTTGGCGTCCGCCGCCTGGGAGGCCAGTCCGCGGCGGAACGGCGCGACGACTCGGGCGGATGCGCGCTGCGTGAGGCCGGCCGCGAGGGCGCGGGCGCCCCTGCGCGCGAGCACCGCGGTCGGGGACATCACGCGAGGTGGGCCGTGCGAGGGCGACTGTGTTTTGATTTGCAGGTGGTTCGAACTGAACTTTTTGGTTGCCAAAACTTTTTTGCAAAAAAGCACCACGGCCACGTAGCCCACCTCCGCGGGCGTCACTCTCAGTCGCGCGAGTCACCGATCGATCACCGACCGAGTCACATGCGTGGATCGGACGCCCGACGCCAGCCCCACGCGACCGCCTCCGGCTACGGCGCGGCGTCGACCGCTCGCGGAGGAGACGACACCCCCGCCGACGCTGAAAACGTGGCGCTCGACATGAAGAATGACGACCGATGGACCAAGCAGCTCTGCGCGTCCACCGCCACGCGCGTCCTCCTCGCCATGGCGCTCTTCGGCATCATCGGCACGCTGCTGCCGGTGTTCGCCATGCGCCTCGGCGTTCGGCTCCCTCAGGTGTCGAGCGATCGTCCGCGGAGGACACGCGCGTTCACGTCGGTCGGGCTCGGAGATCGTCATCGAGGGGGTGTTATCAAAGGCGGCGAGAAAAAGGCGTCGCTCTCATCCGTCGCGGGGCTCGGGTCCTACGGCGGGGAGACGTCGCTCATCGGCACGCCGCTCAAGCCGTGCTCGGGACCGGACCAGGCGGAGGCGACGGGGTGGGACAGGAGCGGAAGCTGCGCCTGGGACCCGACCGACTCCGGCTACCACGAGGTCCGTCCCCACACACACACGTCGACACCGTTCACCCGAGACCAAATGCCCGTACGAGCGCTCTTACCAAAAAGTTAAACACCCAACGCTTCCCCCCTAACTCCATCCACAGGTGTGCGTCCAGATGGACCAACAGTTTCTGGCCAACAGCGCGACGATGGACGGTAACGACCTGTCGTCCGTCGTGGGCCACGGCGAGCACTGGTGCGTGTGCGCGTGGGCGTTCGCCAGCGCCGTGGACAGGGACCCGACTGCCATCGAGGGCCTTCAGCTCATGTGCGACGAGAGCAACTCGAAGCTGCGGGAGGTGTACCAGCACTACATCGACGAAGGGGAGGGACTTACGGGGCCGACGGGGAACTCGTACGGGCCCACGGAGGCGCTCGCGGCGGTCAACAGGCTCTGCCCGGAGCCCAGCGCCGGATGGGACGTCATCGCGCAGTCCGGCCTCATGGCCTCGTGAGTGCGGTGCTGAAACTTTCGTTTGCCAAAGGCTCTCTTGTAATTTGTAAAATGGATAACGACTACGCGTCCGTCTCTCATAACCCCTCATCGCGATGTCGACGATGCCCGCACCCGGTGTTGCGGCTGCGGCGCGATGCGGCGCGTCCATCCTGGCTCCCCGTCGCGTCCGACGCCTCGTCCAATTGGTCCGCTCGGCGTCGGCGTCCGGTGAGGTCGAGATGGACACCGCCGCCGAGAGGGAACGGGAGACGTACCTGGAGACGGCGTCGCGACCTTCGCGTTTCCAGGAGTCGCAGTGGGGCCCCGAGGACGTCTGTACGGTACTGTTGGAGGCTATGCGGGTCCAATGGAGTCACGGGTATCCGCACACCCCGCGCGGCTACCCACGAACGACGCACGGGTTCCACGAGTACCCCGCCGGTATGCAGGCCGCCGCCGCCGACCGCATCCTCGACGTACTCCCCGGCGACTCACTCCTCGACCCGTTCACCGGCGGCGGCACCAGCCTCGTCGTCGGCATGACCAAAGGACGCAGAACAGTCGGTATTGACGTCAGCCCGCTCGCCGCATTCGTCGCCACGCACAGGACGTGGAGACCCGAGGTGGGCGCCGAGGCGGTGACATTCGAGTGGATGCGTGCCACGGCGGCGAGGGTCGTGGACGGGCTGGACGACGCCGCGAAGGCTGTCCGCGACGAAGACGCCGACGCCAAGGCGGCCAAAGAGGAGTCCGAGACCTCAGGGGACGATGCGGACGGCGGCAGGGAGGGTGCGAAGAAAGGCGGGGGAGTCCCGAGGGCGTGGCGAGCCGCTAGGCGTTCGCTCGCGTCCGCGCTCGACGACCCGACCGCCCCACAGCCTCCATCGCCGGGTCTCGGCGGGAGCACACCGTCCGGGGCGCTGTGGTTCTGCCTCTCCGTCGCGCTGCAGCGCTCGCAGAAGGGGCGGGGGAAGAAGAAGCGCGGGTACAAGAACCAACGCCAGCGAACCAAGAAGGATTTCGAGGTTGCCATCGAGACGGGCGCGGCGATTGAAGCTGAGGTGGAGTGCGCCCTCTCTTTCCAGAAGTGCGTGGATGAGTACTGCGATAGGGTGGGTGAACTCTGTGAGCACACCCCGGGTTCCACCCCCGCGGCGGTCATCGTCAACGGGGACGTACGGAGCGTGAGCGAGGCGGTACTCGACGGATCGGTGACTTCCGCGCTGACTTCGCCTCCTTACCCGGGCGTGTACGACTACCTCTCGTTCGCCAGGAAGGTTCGCGCGGGGAGCGGCGCCGCGCTCGTGGATGGACCGGACGGTGGCTCCTCGAGCGGTGATGCCGGTTCAGATTCGCAAGGGACGACTGATGACGCGAAGAGGCACGGGACGCTGCGGTACTTTGCCACCGCGGTGCCCGACGATAGAAACTGGCCGACGGATTGGAACTCCGGTGAGTTTGGCTCCAGGCGGGAGCTGCGTCAGGACCCGCGGGCGTTCAAGGATGTGTGGCAGGAGGACCAGCGCGCGTGGCTGGGGGTGGTGTCCAGGGCGCTCGTGCCCGGCGGACGGGCGGCGGTGATGATCGGGGACGGGGCCAACGTCGACACCAGGCTGAGCACCATCGACGCAGGCGCCGTCGTTGGTCTGAGCCACGTGGCGAGCGTGTCCATGGCGCTGACGCACGACATGGCGGATGGCGGGGTGTGGAACGCGGCTCGGCGGGAGCACCTGGTGCTCCTCGAGAAGACCGCGTGATGCCACAGGAGGGCGAGGAGGACGAGGAGAGGTGCAGCCAAAATATCATCAAATAGCCCGCTTAATGCCAGTTACAACAAGTATACTTGTATCCACACGTACAAATAGACAGGAGATCTCCGGAGCACCTCGCGCCACAAACTTGTCCAGATCATGAAAAGAACCTTCGCCTCGGGTGCCTTCAAGACAGAGTCATGCGCGCGGCGTCGTTGCTCGGAGCGTCGACGGTTCGGGGTCTACACCCCGGGGCGTCGTCCTCGCGCGATGCGACGGTCCGCACCGTCCGCGGAGCGGCCCACCCGCGCGCCGCCTCCGTCGACGAGACGGGCGGCGCGGACTCCTCGGGCGCTAACGTGGGCGCGAAATCGAAGAGGGCTCCTTCAGCCGCGGAGAGGAAAGGGTCGTGGCGTCTCGGCGCCGCGCCGGGGCGGCGACAGGGATCCGCGGTCGAACGTCGCGCGCTAGAGACGGCGTCCACGACGGCATCCACGTCGGCGCCGTCGTGGAAGGACGAGCCCGCCATAGGCGCGCTCGAGCTCGACGAAGCGCACCTCCCACGGCACGTCGCCGTCATCATGGACGGCAACGGGCGGTGGGCGACGGAACGCGGGGTCGCCGTCGCGGAGGGCCACGAGCGCGGCGTGGACACCCTCCGCACGATAGTCCGGTGCGCCGGCGCGTGGGACCTCTCCGCGCTCACCGTGTACGCCTTCTCGCACGAGAACTGGCGCAGATCCCGAAACGAGGTGGACCACCTCATGAACCTCCTGGAACGCACGCTCGTCGCCGAACTCCCGTCGCTCGTAGAGGAAGGCGTCAAGGTGACCGTCATGGGAGACATGGGGATGATCGACGACGGCTTACGCGCCGCGATCACCAACGCCGTCGACGCCACCGCCGCAAACACCAAACTGAGGCTCAACGTGGCGCTGGCGTACGGCGCCAGGCAGGACATCGTCGCCGCGGCGCGGATGCTCGCCACGGAAGCCGCGGGCGGGCTTCTGGACCCGGAGGACATCACGGAAGACCTACTCGGCGAACACCTGGCGTCGAGGACACTACCGGCGGACCTACGTGAACCCGACTTGTTGGTGAGACCCGGCGGGGAACGGCGGGTGAGTAACTTTTTACTGTGGGAGCTGGCGTACACGGAGCTGTACTTCGCCGACGTCATGTGGCCGGAGTTTGGGGAGGAGGACTTCGCGGCGGCGCTGGGGTGGTACGCGGGGCGGCAGCGGAGGTTCGGGACGCGGGGGTAGTGTGCGGGAGGGACGCATCGCTTAGACGGACGAAAGCAGTCTGATTGTAACGCTTGAACACTTAGCCACAGTGATTTGATTGATGATACGTTCGCTCACAGACTGACAGGCGTCATCACGCAGATCTCGTTTTGGCAAAAAACCACGTGTTCCGGAACCCCGTGATGTCAGGGGCTTCTCGCCGGGACTCACATCTCCACGTCGCGAACCGAGCGCCATGACCGAGGTTGCGATGCCCGCGGATGCCCCACCGCCCGTCAACGCGCTCGTGCGGGTGCGATACCCTCCCGCCTCAACCCACGCGCCGCCCCCCAGCGATTCTCGCGGACGTGTCGTTGTTATAACGCGATAATCACGGCGTTTTGTCCCATCGCGCCCCGTCCCTCGCCCCCGCGCACCCGTCTGAGACGACCGCCACCCACCCGTTGTAACAGGGCGAACTCGCCGAGTTCATCGACTACCAGTCCTTCACGCAGGACACCCAGGACCGCGAGGACCACAGCTTCTGCGGCGTGTACTTCGACCTCTCCCCATCCGACGAGCTGCCCCTCTCGTACGTCGAGGTGACCTCCCTGTGGGTCCGCGGCGACCTCGGCCCGTGCACCATCTGGACCACCCCAGACGGCCACGGCGGCGTCAGGGGCGGTAAGGTATACGACCAGGACGCCTGGCGATGCGTGTACGAACGCGAGCACGGCCCATCCTTTGACGAATTCGTCGAGGTGCGTTTATTTTCGTACGTATGGGCAATTAGTTTGACGACGGCGTGTTTTCTTTTACAGATGCCCCTGGACGAACCGGTCCGGCTGGAACGAGGTAAAAAGACGGGCTTCTACGTCCACAGCAAACTCCCGGGCGACCGCAGCTTGGTGTACGACGACCAGCGGTACGGCACGCATGGTGTGGTGGACGACGGGCGGATGGTCATCTGGCCCGCGGTGGCGCACCTGAGCGCCCGGCCTTTCGGAAAGAGGTTAGAGTTACTAGTACGTGTGTGCGATTAGATGACTGACGTTGTGTTTTGTTTAACACTCACAGGGCGCCGTGGGGCGGCGAGGCTTTGCGATCCAATCGGCTCTTCGTCGGCCGCGTCGCGTACGGCGTGCGGTGGCTGCTGTGGAACCCCGAGCCGGCGTGCCACGCGCGGTTCCCCGCCGGGTTCAGGAAAGCGGTGGTCGCGATGGTGCTATGCGCGAGGCAGCCCGGGTGCGAGCTGAGCCGGCTCGGGGACGAGGTTATCTTTTACGTCATGAACAAGTGCGGGTGGAACTGGTTCGGTGAGAACATGACGTTGGACGGGCCGTCGTTCGAGGAGCGAAAGGCGGAGGAGGACAAGGCGTTCCGGGCGCGTGAGAGGGAGGAACGGCGGCACGCGCTGAGGCAGATGTTCGGCGAGGGCATGACGGACGAGGAGGTTGAGAACCTGATGGACCAGGTGGACGACAACCCGAACCTCAACTACATGCTGCTCAACTACCTCATGTACGGACAAGACGAAGAAGACGACGACGTGGGCGGCGGTGGCGAGGAGGACGACGACGACGAGTGGTCCATGGACGACGACGACGAAGGGGAATTCTTCGACGAGGAGGATGAGGCGGACGACTCGGACGAAGCGGACGATTCATCAGACGACTCCGACGACTTCGAGGAGGCCGAGGGTGCGGAGGAAACGCCGATGGAGGATACACCCGCCGACGTGAACGAGGACGAGTGATGAACACGCACGACGCACGATGTGCACGGGAACGCGGACGTACATACGGTTGAATTTCATTCGACTAAAAAAGAAATCAGTCGGCCATGTCGTCGTCGCTCTCGCCCTCCTCGTATTCGCCCTCCTCCTCCTCGTACTCGTCGCCGGCCGTCACCTGGGCCTGCCTGTTGAGTGAGAGCTCGTCCAGGAGACACTCGATGGGCACCTCCGGCACGTCGTCGTCGGACTCGTCGTCGTCGTGGTGCTGTTGAACCCCGGGGTTCGTGGTTCCGGGAGCAGCCTTGAAAATTTGCACCTGCGCTCGCACGTCCTCGTCCTCCTCGAGCTCTTGCAGGAACGCCTCCTCGTCGTTGGCCCTGCGATCTTCTTCCCGCGCGCCCCTCGCACCGCCCGCGCCTTCCTCCTCCGCGATGTCCATCCGCTGGAGCTTCCACGCGCGGTCCACGCCTCTTTGCCGCCGCTTGCGTCTCTTCTCCTGGTAACTCTTCTTCACCAGCAACACGTCCGGGAGCTGGATCCCGTTCTTGTACTTCTCCAACTCCGGGTCCACGATCTGCAACGACGCGAGGTCGTACCCGAACGCGGTGTCCCCGGCGTGCAGGTGGTGGCCCAGGTGCGTCTTGGCGTGCAGGATGACGTCGTTGACTCCAAAGTCGCTGACCCTCGCAACCTGCACATCCGCCAGGAGGTACTTGCCCGCCCTCTGTTTGCCCATATCCACCGGCTCGATGTCCAACACGATGTACTCCGTCATCATCTTCGCGCTGCCCACGGATCGGTACGGGGACCGGTAGTACTGGGGCGCGTCCACCCAGATCTGCCGCAGTGTCGCCACGTCAGTGAGCTGGAAAGAAGCACCCACTCTGGTGACCAGCATGATTGGTCCCACGCCGCCCATGCCGAGGGATACCTTGTACGGTAAGCACACGATGTCCTCCTTGCACACCGGTACGATCTCCACCATGAACGTGTACTGGTAGTTGTACGTGTTGTTGTTCGCGTTGTGGCTCACCAGCTGCTTGTCGTGCCTCGCGCGGACGGGGACGACTTGCTGCAGAAAGTCCAGCAGCTTCAACCCGTGCGATCTGGAACCGTAGTAAAAGTCGAGTCCGTCGGGCTGGGACTTGATGCCGATGGTGTTAGCCTCCATGCCGTGCTTCAGGATGAGCTGCTCGAGGAAGAGGAACGTGCGCTTGTGCTCCACCTTCTGTCGCACCTGCACGCACGCGGTCCACTGATCGGCGTTTGCGGCTGCCCTGGAGCACGCGTCGCACATGCGCCACTCCACCACGTACTCCACCACGAATGTCTGCTGCAAGATGGCGCCGTTCAATACCTCCTTTTGGATCGTGAGCTTGATCTTCAATCGCTTGCTGTGGGGCTCCGTCCATATGAACCCGGCGTCCACGAGCTTGACCTTACCGAGGCCCTTGACTCGCTTGATGCAGAACGTGAGGAGTTCTTTGGACTCGAGGTCGGCGCGGATCCAGTGCCGCGGCGGCTGCAGGTACCTCGCGCACTGGTTGCAGTACCCCACCGTGCACTGCTTCTGGATACCGTCCGTGAT
>Ga0257106_1000298_pt1 | contig 31010 bp, 23 predicted proteins | sample LP_taG_3_FD_190177 | JGI IMG/M metagenome (GOLD analysis project Ga0257106, IMG submission 190177) | Marine microbial communities from Northeast Subartic Pacific Ocean, Canada - LP_J_2011_P26_10m | ecosystem: Environmental > Aquatic > Marine > Oceanic | place: Canada: Northeast Subartic Pacific...
GAGAGAGAGAGAGAGAGAGAGAGAGAGAGAGAGAGAGAGAGAGAGAGAGAGTAATACACTATATAATACGACGCTTTCGAGGAGCGTTCAGTTCAGAGGTTAATAATATGATACCGCCACTACTACCTTCTACAGTCCTGTTCGTCGAAAAAGCTATCGTATACATCTCGCGCGCGTTTTTCTGTGTACGAAGTAGAAGATTTTTTCAAAGTTGAACATCACGTAAAAGTATATATATAAACAAAATGGATGGGTAGATAAAAGCTATATTCATACACACGCATTTCTCCATACATCCACAGAGAACAAAAACGCGTGAAAATTCTGTGACAACACAAAACAGAAGTTTAATACAACTTTTGTCCAGCTTGTCTGGTATCGACGCCAGAGACCAGCATGGACAAGTCGTTGCCCGCTTGCGCCACCATTCTAACCTTGATCTTGTCCTCCTTCGTCAACGGCTGAAACTCAATGTACGCGTCGATGCCGCCTTCGATAATCTTCACCTGCGAATACCCCAATTTCTGCGTGATGAGCTTGTGCGCCAACTCCGATCGAAACGTCCCGTCGTCGCACGCCAACAAAATTCGACTCATCGAGTTCGGGAACTTGTTCTTAATCAAAGCCAAAAAGTTCGGGTTGCTCATTGGATTTCCTTCATCGTCCATGGCTGCGATCGGGATTTTCTCCCAGGAAAACTTCGACCCAGTCTCCGCGACTTCCTCCGGAGATCGAACGTCCACCAAAATAAACCCGCGACCTAAGGTATCTTTCACGTCGGTGACTTTGATTTTCGCCGCATCGGCTTCGGCCGATGCAGAGACTCCAAGAGAAGATCTTCTGGCTGATGATTTCGGATTAGTCGTCTTCTTGAACGAAGAAGAACTCCTCGTCGAAAACGCCAACGAGGACGATTGAATGGAAGTCGATGCAAAACTCATGTTTACACGTATGTTTGATGCGTGTTTAGGTGTAGATGTGGTACTGTGCGAGATAAAGTGTGAAGAGATTCTCGCGGGAAGAGTTTCAAAATATACTAATATCCAAACGTCCAAAGAGAGTCTCGTGGCCGTTGATTGCGAGAACGAGAGCGAAAGAGAGATCGAAAACGTGTACACGTCAACAGCCAAAAACGCTCTCTCTTTTTTCCTTCTTTTTTGCTTGAAAATTACTTTTTTGTGGCAGTTAGGATTTCATCGCATGTATGTTTAGGGTTTCATGAGAAAAAAAACTGCGATTCCTCCTTCTTGGGAAAAAGAACAAAAAGAGCACTTTTTCTACCACAAACTTACAAGCGCTTCAAAGTTGATCTTAACACACGCACACGCGCAAAACACGCACGCAAAACACGTCTGAAAAGAGAGAGAGAGAAAGAGAGAGTACTTTTTGGTTCAAAGAATCACCAGAGAGAGAGTATATTTTCTTTCACACATCGCTGACTATTGAGAGAAAGGAAATTCGGATTTTCAATCTTTTTCTCTCTGCTGCCGCGGCTCATCTTCGATCGTCATCATCATGTCCGTCTTTGAAGAACAGTCGCCGTTACTCCCCGATTTCGAACGTGACGGGGCGCAAAAGAAACAGACTTTACTCGTCCTCGAGAAGAACAAGAACACCGGGAAGAGACGGTACGATTCTTTCCCGTCTCGGGGGTTGATGATTGGAGCGACCGCGTTACTCTTCGGTGGAGCTGCCTTGGTGTCCTCTTCTTCGAGTAAAAGCAATGGTGTTGGGAGGACGTCTTTCCTCCTCTCTTCTTCTGCCGCGTCTGCGAAAGGGAAGAAAGCGTCGTCGGGGTCGTTTTTATCCTCTGGATCCTCCAATGCTGTCTCGCTGGGCGGCGGAGTTGATTCGTCGGAACTGGTGACGCTGACGTTAGGGTGCACGTCCTCCTCGACGCTCGGTTTGCTTCCGTTCCCGAACGGCGGTTTCGTCGGTAAAGTCGGCGCCAAGTTATCCTTGAAGTCCAAAGACCATAACTTTGCGTTCCAACACGCGGTGGATATGGCGGAAGTCGGGTGCGGGACGTACTCGGTCGCGTACAAACTGGAAGAAGGCGAACAGTTCGGGTTTTATTTGTACGACGTGAAAAACGAGACGAATTATTTGTCCGATATTGGCGCGCAAGCTATCGAAGGTGGACCGATTTCGGAGGCGGCGAGGAACGCCGCCGTGTGGGGCGCCGAAAGCGAGTTGGCCGCGGAAGAAAACGCCAGCGATAAGAAGAGGTTGGAAGATGGCATCGATAACATCGCGAGCCAGCAGGCGGTGAAAACGAACGCCGCGGCGGTGGCGTACGCCGGGAAGCACGGGTTCATCGACGCGGACGGGAACTTTGTGACGCCGCCAACGACGGAAAACGCAAAGGCGTTTGAAGACGCGCAAACTCAAGGCTGGTGGCCGGAGTTTTCGAGCACCACGGATTCAGAGACCGGGGTGACGAGCATGAACTACGTCGATTTAGGAGCGTGGTTAAAATGGTTAGTCCACGGTAACGGTTACACGTCGACAGACATTGAATGCGACGCCGCCGCGCAGACGTGCACGTTGCAAAAATGCGAAGGGTGGGAGTGCACGGATTACACGATGCCGTGCACGGAAGGCGGAAGAGGATGTCAAACCGCGGAAGATTTTACGAGCGAGGTTGCGAGTTTAGGCGGTAAGGAAGTCACCGTGAGAAAATACGCTAAAAAAGACCAGCAAAATAAGAAACAAAAACAAGAAAACGAATCGAAACAGAAACAAGGACGGAGCTTGTTGTGGAAGCAGATGCCTTCCTCGACGAGAGCAGTTCCATCGCTCGGTCTCGGTAAGGCTTACCCGACGCGCGTTATCGTCAACATGGCGCAGTGCACGAAGGAAAAGTCTTTCGGTAAAGACGAAATGAGCGGCGTCGAGTTTTACCCGAGAACGAAAGATGGATCCAACGCCGGTAACGTGTACTTGTTTGGTCAGTGCTACAACATGAGAGATACGAGCACGTGCGAAGTGCCGACGGATCACCACCCGGCCGGGTGCCCGGCGGCACCGGGCGCGGCGCCGAATACGGCGCCGAACACGGCGCAGCAACACGCCAACGAGCACGTTTCCCCGACGACAGCGGCGAAAGCGGCGGCCGCTACTCCCACGTCTACCACCACCACGAGCGGCAACAACAACGCGGCTTCTACTACTTCAGCGTCGACCAACGCGCCAGCAGCAACGCCGACGTCTACAACTACTGCGCCCAAGAACCCGCTCACGGACAGTAACATCCACGCCGCCGTCGCGGCGTGTCTCGCCGTCGACCCGGTCGCCGGTAACTGCTTCGACGGAGAGTGGGGTAAAATGAACACCTGGGACACGAAGAAAGTCACCAACATGGACAAGTTATTCTACGACCCGCCTTTAGCGGACAGCAACGACCGACTTTCCTCGTTCAACGGCCGCATTGGCGATTGGGACGTTTCCTCGGTCACGTCCATGTCGCAAATGTTCAAAGACGCGGACGCGTTCACGGGTAAAAACTTTTACAAGTGGGACACGTCCAAAGTTCAAGATATGTCCGGCATGTTCGAACACGCGACGTTGTTCAACGCCAAAATCGGCGGTTGGGACGTCTCGAGCGTCAAGAAAATGAACACCATGTTCCAGAACGCTTTTTCTTTCAACCAAGACTTGTCCACCTGGGACGTCAGCTCTTGCACCGATTTCACCCGCATGTTCGCCGGTGTTTTAGACAAAGGCATGGACAACGACATCTCCATGTGGAACGTCCAAGACGGCGCTCGCGAGAACAACGTCACCTACGAGTCCTACGCCTTCCAAGCCAAATTCACGTGCGACTCCGAGGACGACGGACCGATCAACTCGTGCAAACCAAAATCGAGCTCCGAACGAGCCGCGTCGGCAAAGTTAGCCAAAGCCAAGGGCGCGACCGTTTCCCGCGAGGAAGCCACTCGCGAGGCGAGAGAGTTTCAAGCGTCACTCGCCGCCAAGGAGAAGCGTTGGTTGAAGCCGTCCACCTGGTTCGCTTCCAAGGACTAAATTTCATACGATCATATTTATATGTGTACTTTTAATTCATATTCATTTAACAACACACACGTCAAACAACCAATCGTATGTAAGTACGTTTTCTTTTCTCTCTTCTGCTCTTCTTTTTCTTCTTCTTAATCTTCTTCTCGCGCTTGAGAAGCAGTCGTTCGGTTGCGTATGTGCTCACATTTTTCTCTTTTTCCCAAGAATGAATTCCTCACAACACGCTTAAGGGCAGATATTTAAAATTTCCAATTTAATGCTCGCCTTCCGACCTCTTCCGCGTTTTGGTCGACTGCTAAATCTTCTGGCGACGAAATCGAAGAACAACCGATATTATCATCGTCGTCAAAACCGGTTCGTTGTTGCTGGCGTTGGTGAAGTTGTTGGTGAGGAAAATTCTTCGTCTTCTCACGACAAAAACAAAAGGGAAAAGAGAACGAGAAAAGACGCTTTAAACTCCGCGCTTCGAGAGATTTCTAACTCTTCTTCGAACGACGACGGTTTGCAGCAAAAACAACCGGACGGAAGATTCCGGGAAACTGCGATCGATAAGGCGAAATCGCAAGCATTAAGGTTTCTCGCGGCGAAACCTCGGACGAAGAAAGAATTGGAACTAAAATTGGTGGAAGACAAAGGGTACGAGGTGGAAGACGCGCGAGAAGCGCTGGAGGAAATCGAACGGTTAGGATTACATTCGGACAAGTTATACAGCGAACAGTGGGCGAGAATGAAATGGAGACAATCGAGGTGGAATAAGTGGAAAGTAGCGAGTGAGTTGAAGAGGAGAGGGGTAGATGAGAACGACGTCGAGGACGGGTTGTGGAAGGTGTACGCGGATTGGGAGCGGTCGCTCAGGGAGGAGTTGCTGAACGCGTGCAGGGATTACGAAGACGCGTGCAGCGGAGTGTACGATGACGGTACTACGAATAACAACAGCGAGGTTTTGCGGTTTACGCACGAATCCGACGTGAGCGTCTCTGGAGCGGAAGGTGAGAACGAAAGCGCGGTGGTTGGGAAACGCGCGAGCGAACTCTTCGCCTCGGCTCGAAAGCAGTGGGTTTCGGGAGCGTCCGCGCGATATTTAAAGGACGATTCCGAGGCGAAAACCCGACGACTCTTCGCGTGGTTGCAACGCAGAGGGTTCGATCACAACGTCGCCCGAATTGTCGCGGAGACGTTGAAAGAGGAAGACCAGAGAGAACGGTGGCGACGAGAAGAAGAGGAAGAGAAGGAGGAGGAGAGCGTTGGAGAATAAAATTAGAGCGCAAATACGCAGTAGACTAGGAAGAACAGAACGCGCGTAAAAAGCGCGATGTAGTATTCACGAAGCACGCTTTATTAAAGAGCATTTCATTTTGCGACGACGACCACGAGGATGAAAACGAGAACGAAGAAGAAGAAGGTGAGGAAACGCACTCATCAATCGTCCGCGTACGAGAAGTCTCGTCAGTCTCGTCACCTTTTCTAACCGTAAGTCGTCACAACACAACACACAACCAGTATCATCATCGGTATACTAAATGGGCAAAAAAATCGCCATCATCGGTGGAGGCGTCTCTGGCCTCGCCTGTGCGCAGCGATTAGCGGCCGAGTCCGAGTCGAGCATCGATTCCATCGTCGTCTTTGATACCGGAAACCGCACGTGTGGAGGAAGGATTTCTTCCCGAATGGATAAAAAAAACGGATATGAGTTTGATCACGCGGCGCAGTATTTCTCGCTGAAAGACAACAAAACAGAGTTTGCCGAGTACTGTCGAGAGGCAACGAAGAGAGGAGAGTTGTACGCGATCGATGATTTGAGCCGATACGGGATCTTAATGAGAGAAGAAGATGGTGAGGAGCAGCAATACGTTTTTCGTCGATTTGAGGACGAACTCGTGAGATACGCGTCGAAAGATGGATTTCGAGCGTTTATCAAACATTTGGAGAATTCCGTTTTAGATGTCGCGACTGATGCGAAGAACAGAATAGAACGCCCTCAGTGGGTTGGATCGATGCAAAAAACCAACAGCAACACGTGGCTCTTAGCGAATACTCAGGATCGATCGCGGAAAAATTACAGAGAGTTGGGAGAATACGATTTCGTCGTCATCGCGCATAACGGTAAGTGCGCGTTTAATTTGATGAAAACGGCAGTGAATAATAACGCGGAAAAGAAGAACGAAAGTCCCAAGATTTTGAGCGCGCTGAAAGCGAGCTTTGGTATCAAGACGAGAGAGGCTCTGTATAAGAAACGAGAGTTGGTCTTGAGCAGTATTTGGTCCGCTAACGTTGCGATTGGGAATTTAGACGAAGACACGATGCAAAAGTTGGACGCGTTTGATGGCGCGCACGTGATAGAAAACGAGAGTTTGGCGTATATTGGGAACAATACGTTGAAGAAAAAGAAGAAGGATGAGATGAATTCCATCCGAGAGATTACGCTTTTGTCGACGCCTGTATACGGTAAACGAAACAAGTGCCCGCAAGAAGCAATTCCCGCGGCGTTCGCGGATAAAGTCCAATTAGATTTAGTAACAGAGTTGGAAAAGACTTTAGGCATAGCTCCGAGCGTGCTCAGCAACAACGTCGTTTTCTCCAAAATGCAACTATGGGGCGCAGCAAACGGATTAACGGTAGCCAACAAGGAGTACCTGTTCGACGCTAATGCCTCGGTCGCCGTTTGTGGCGATTGGCTCACTACCGACGATCAATCGCCAAGCGTAGAAACTGCAATGCGATCGGGTTGGCGCTTAGCCGAGGCTATTTTACACGAATCGACCGAAAACCACCTCCAAGTCAACTGGAAACCGGTTCAAAACGCGTCCGCTCTCGGACTGACCGTCCCTGGAGCAGATCTGCCGGATCCTCCTCCGGAAGAGGCCGACGACGCGAAGAACGCCGCGGGAAAAAAAACGTCGAGAAACACTCAGCAAAGAAGAAAGCGCGCTCGCAAGCCACCGGTGACGGCGACGACGACGATGCTCGCTCGCGCGAGCATCCGCGTTTCTGCCGCCGCTCGCTTTTAGCCGATTGATGATTCATAGCGCAGAATGTTGTTTTCTTCAATTTTTCTCTTCATAAAAAGCGCACAAAACAGAGAGAAGAACAGCAAAAACACACATGTCGAGACTCGTCCTTCACGCGGCGTCGCCTGCTTCTGCCACGACTTCTGCGACATCCTCCTCTTCTTTTTCGAGCAGACGACGACGACGGTGTTCTTCCCTCAAAGTTGTTCCCTCCTCCTTTTCCTCGACTTCGATGATGAGCTCGAGATTCTCGTTAAGGGAAACTTCTTCGTCGTTCCGACTCGACGCTCGCGATGACAGACGACCAGAGCGACGATCGAGAAGAAGAAGAAGAAGAATACAAAAAACCACAATACAGAGCGGCGCGCTTTCCTTCCAATCTCTCGGAGATTGGTGGAAACGTTCCGCGAAGATCGATAAAAAAACCATCGCGAGTTTAGGCTCCGCGTGTTTGCTCAGCTACGGATTCGTCTCCAACCTCTTCTACGTGTCCAGTTTACTCGTAGCGACGTACACGTCGATCAAAACAACCGGGCAGTCACCGGTGACTTCCTCGGAAAGTTTGAAAATTTTCGCGAGCTCCTATTTCGGCTTGTGGATGATACAAAACGTCCTGAGACCGGCACGGTTCGCGTTTAGCGTCGCGATAAGTCCGAAAACGGATGCGTTGGTTGAGTTTTTCCAAAAATACGTCCCAGGGAACAAAAAATCTCTGGCGTTTGGATTGACGGTGTTCAGCGTGAATATCGTGGGGACGATCGCGTATATGTTTGGCGGGTTTGCGCTGATTTATGCCATGACTGGAGTACCTTTGGATGTGGGGAAGTTATTCGGGGCCGCCGTGGCGGCGAAGAAAGCAGGCGGGGTTGTGGCGTGACGACGTTCCCGCTCGCGTGCGTGTGTACTTTATAAATTTTAAGAGTGTTGTTGTTGTATTAAAACATTTTCTCACGCGACAAACGCTACAGAGCCGACGTAGAAAACGATGGGCGATTTTCTAGACGCGTTGCGAACGGCGACTTTAATCGTGACCGTGTCGGCGCTTTCGAAGAGTTGTTTTTTGTTTCGGAGGAAATCCGAGAGAGACTCTCCCCCATCGCCTCGCGTAAAATCGTTTTTGAAACTCGCAAACGCTTTCTCGTAACAGCCGCTTTGCCATCCATCGTCGCTCGTCGCGGTCTCAAACCGCGCGTTTGAGGAGAAGATGACACTCGCATCGTTGTTGGAAAACACTCCTCCGTCGCGCCAAAAGTAGAATTCGATTTGTAAGGTGAGCCTCGGGAGAGGTTGCGGATACCGCTCTCTCGCCACGAAGACGTTCAAGCGATTGAATCGAGAAAACGTTTCGAGGAATACTTTGCCGTCTGTGATTTTTTTGCCCAACGCGAACGCGCCTTCACCGTACAGTTGTATTTTGACACTCCCTGTACTCCCGCTGCCGTCTTCTTGACCGTCGATACCGATGGCGATGTTATTCCTTTCCTTCATGCCCCAGGAGAAAGACGAATCCCATCCGGATTCAGATTTACCGGCGCCGAAAAGGACCGACGACGACGACGAAGAGGAGGCTATTTTTTTCGCGTATTGCAAAGCTGTAGTGCACGTGTACGGTACACGACGTTCTCCGCATTTTTTCGCGCCGCATTGCTTATCGACTTGCCAATTAGCGGTTAAACTCGGATAGCAAAGTTGTTGTTTCGGTGTCTCGTTCAATTTCTCCTCCTCCTCCTCCTCCTCCCAAAGAAGTTGGTCGATGAACTTGTCAAAGTTGAGTTCTCTCCGGCGTCCTCGCGAGGCGTCGGGTTCGTCGCAATAGACCCCGCATTTGTTTCCTCGACAACAATCTCCCCACTCTTCCCACGGTCCAGCTTCGGGCTCGGTACAGTTTGAGGAGTCTATGGAAAGTGGAGAGGACGAGAGCGTTTTCAATGCTCTGTCGACCGTTCTCGGCTCGATGCTGAAAAACACCTTTTTCTCCTCAGAAAGGCTATCGCTCCTTCCTTCGATCTTCATACATTTTTTCAGTCGCTCGATGAACTTGTCGTTGCCGTGTTGCACGAAGAAGTAATATTTGTCCTTGGCGTTTGATGTGATATCGTCCAAAAAGTTACTCTCGTCGGCGACGACGTATATCGATTGCTTCGCATCCAACACCGTCCCGGGCGCGAACGTCCAAACTTTCATTTTATTGCTACCGCACGCGATCGAAAATCCGGAGATGTCCGCAGCTGCGGGTAAATTGTTCTCGATTTCTATCCACGAACGTAAACCGATACCAGTATCATCTATATCCGAAAACGCTTTTATATTTACGCGTTCCAAAATCTCTCCTTCAGTAACCGTCTTTGGGATCATATTGGAATACGTCTCGAACAACTGTTCTCTTCGTAACTTAACGCTTTGCGATAACAACTGCAAAACACCTTGATCGATCGATCGAATGCCACCAACTTTCCATTTTACGGAATCTCTCAGCGCGTCTCGTCTAATTGTCTTCAAAGTTCTCGCGACGTATCGTTCGATAAAGTTCGTTCCTAAAATATCGTTCATTAGCGTTCGCAACCGTGCAAAGTACATTGCGCGAGTTCGATCGGTTTTCAAAATGACGTTGACGAGTTCGTTGTAAGTGCTTTTAGCTTCTTGCGCGATACCTTCGGAATAAAATATATCTTGAGGATGTTCTGAATCGCAATACAGCGGCGAGTTGAACTTCTCGCACGTTAAAACGCAGTATCGAGTGCTTTTCGGCGAACAATCGCGCTTGGGGCATAGAGCGAGGCCGTATCTGTTGTCCGCCGGCAACGCGTCTTCTAAATCCCAAGGCAAACGACTCCACCGCTTTGTTTTCGCGTTTCGAAAGACGTAATAATTTTTTGCGCATCGATCGTTGTTCAATAATATCGTTTGCGCTGCCATCTCGTTAATCACAGAGGGAACGTCTAGAATTTGGAACAGCACTTTTTCCGCGTACACCTGTTGGCTCGTACCGAGGGCGTATTTTTTCGCTCTCGCGATGTTTGTCGTGAAATCCCAAAGATCGTCTACCGTCTTGGACTTTGCCGGATACGACTTGCGCCAAATTTGAGGGCAATACCCATCTCGCTCGGACCATCGGCGTGGCCAATCTGGAGTCGCCCAAGGGCATTTCGATAAAGACGCGTTCGGCGCTCGAAGATTAGAGTACTTCCAGTTCACGGCTTTATACAACGAGTTTTGTTCGTCCCACATTTTCCGGCGTTTGAGGTACGTCTCATCGATTTGTTCCACGAACGAGAAAAGTCCGTAGTACTTACCGTTGACTTGAACGTGCACGTGAAAAGTCGTCGGCGCGGGTACTTTTGCAACGTCCATGATTGCATTCGCTAAATTTAATCGCATGTACGTCTCTTCGCCGGGCTCTTGCCATTGAGAATTCAAATTGAACTCCTCCACCGCCGGTTCGCCTTTATTCCAAACGAATTGTTCGCCTTTGAAATCAAACTTAAACTTATGTTTCGGCCAATCTTTTGGTGGGAGTTCTACTCCAACCTTTTCTTCGTCGCGCCCAGAACCTCGTCGCCTTATTTTCACCTCGTCGTAAAACTTCCCGTCGAAGAAAACTTTCGCCGTCGTCCCCCGATCGGTCGTCATGTCCTGTTCGTTCGCGCGTAAAACGTGTAAAACAGGCAAATTTGTGTCGCTTTTCAAACTCGGACTCACGATCGCGACCGCGTAATACGGATACTGACTTTGAGAAACCACGGTGACTTCCCGGTCGTCTTTCTTCGCGTCTTCCTTCGGCGAACGCAACGGCTTTTTGTCGCCGCTCTCCGTCCACGCCTCGGCGCGAAACAAAACCACGTCTCCATTTTTCGCCCCGAGCTCTTTCCCAACGTCCACCGCGACCGCATACACGCCATCATTTGCCGTTTCATCGGGATACTTCCCATCGTCGCGCATCTTCTCAAACTTCTCTTCCTCGTTCGAGGTCGTCGTCGTCCCCAACAGAAACTTCAGATAGACCTTCCTCTCGTATCCCTTGCCATTTTCCAACCTTGCTCGAACGACGAGCGACTCGTTCGTCTCCAAAAAAGTCCTCCTCCTTTCTCCCAAAGCTGATGATGATGATGATGAATGCGACGACGACAACTCCAACTTCGGCGTCGTTGTCATCAAAAACTCGTTCGCCGCCGCCCCTCTCTCGTTCTCCTCCTGATCAAACGCAAAAGCAAAGAACGAGAGGGAACAGAAGAAAAAGAAAAAGAAAAAGAAAAGAAAAGGAAGCCCCGCTAAACCCGCGCGAAAACAACACGCCGTCGTCGTCGTCGTCCTTGGTGGCATCCTCATCTCTTCGTATTCGTCTTCTTCTTCTTCTTTTTGTTGCGGTGTGAATGACGCGTAGTTTTGTGTGGTGTGTGTACTCATATATATTAGATATAAACCTCGTTGCTTTTTTGTTTCTCTCTCGTGTATTTTTTGCCCTTTTTTTTCTCTTCTTTTTTTCTCAAGCTTGTGTTTTGTTTGAAATTTTTAATTTCTCTCTCGCGCGTGTCTCTTTGCAGATCATCTCACAAAAAAGAAAAATCGGTATAAATCGTACACGCAGGACGCGCATATATACACATAAACGCACGAACGCATCCGAAACCGAATCCGAGAGAGAGACGAGGGACGCGCGTTTGCACGAAGAAGCGCTCGTCTCGAAGCAGAGGGGCGATTATTAAAAAAAACAGAGAGAGAGAGAACAAACACCCCATACCATTCATTCCTAGCAAGGGGGCGACCGTTCGAATTCGTATATTTTAACAATGGTGCGTCGTTGCGCGCGTACACACAAACGAATCGTTTTCTCGCACACACGCGAAGTCTCATCTCCCAGTTTTCCTTTCGCATTCTACGGAGAAAATGCGTTTCGACGCACTCGCGAGGTTTTCGAGCGCGATTTGTGCGCACAGTCGCGCGAGGCTTGCGCGCACTAAACCATAACGCTAACACGTCTTTTCATCTTCTCTCATTTTTAGAGGCTTAAAAACACCTCGATGCCGACGCAAGACATGGAACGATTCGTCGAACTCTCGCACCGAGAAGAAGAACTAGACGACGAAGACATAGAAAATGATAACAATAATAACGAGAATAATAATAACGATGACACTATGAATAACAACAGCGTGGGGGGGTCGTTCGAGACGACCACCGAGAACAACCGGAGGATGATGGAACACAGCAAAAGTCACCCGAGGATGTTGAAGAGTGCGTTTTTATTACTCAGTTTTGAAAATTTTCACCCGTCGAGCGCGCGCGGTAACGCAACATCTTTACATCGAGAAGAACGGACGCATAAAGCAAACCGCGAGAAGACGACGTGACTGACGAGTTTTTGCTGTGTTCTTCTTTTCTTTCGTCTTTCTTTTTTATCTCGCGCCGCGCGTAATAAAACAGGTAACGCCACGTCGCACGTGTGGCCTCTGGGCGCGTTGGCGGAACTTTTAGACAACTCGCAAGATCGCGAGTGTGGGTCGACGAGAGTCGAAGTTGACGCGTACGTTTTGAACCCGTCGAGAGATAAAGGCGGGTATTGCATCACGGTCCAAGACGACGGCGTTGGGATGGATCGAGCCAGATTGAATAACATGTTATCGTTTGGTTTCTCCGATAAAGAGCATCTTTCTGGCAACGTCGGGAGGTTTGGTATCGGTTTCAAATCTGGATCGATGCGTTTGGCAGACGACGCTTTGATTTTAACAAAGAGAGACGGGATGGCGCACTGCGCGTTGCTTTCGCAGTCGTTTTTAGACGCGATAGGAGCGGACGACATTTTGATCCCGATGTTTTCGTGGAAGATGGAGGATGGGGGCAGGTACGTGGCATCGGAGCCGACGGACGCGACGGAGTGGTCCTCGAACATGGCGATTATTGAAAACTATTGCTTCACGAAATCGGAGAAGGAATTGTTGACGGAAATGGACAAGATTCAAGGGTCGCACGGGACGAGAGTGGTTTTGTTCAACTTACGAAAACGCGAAGGCGATAGCAACGGCGAGGGTGAGAGAGAGCACGAATTTGACTTCTCCGTTGGGAACGATATTCGCATGTTAGGCGATACGGAGGACAAAAACAACCGAGGCTTGTCGAGTAAAAACACGAGTCGACGCCCTGTGTTTCAACAACACCGAGACGGACAGCAAGCCACGCTGGATGTGCCAGAAGATTATTCGCTGAGAGCCTACATGGAAGTATTGTATTTACGACCGAGGTGTGCGTTTTATTTGCGCGGAGAGAAGATTCAACCTCGATGTCCCATCTCTCGATTGACGAAGGAGTATTACGTCTTTCCGGAATACAAACCGAAAGGTTTAGCGTACGGTATAACCGTCCATTGCGGGTACATCGAGGAAAACTCGAAATTGTGCGGCTTCCACATTTACAACAAAAATCGTTTGATTCGATTGTACCAACGCTTTGCGAGTCAGTTGCAAGCGAATTGCATGATGAAGGACATGCTTGGCGTCATCGAGGCGGATTGTTTGGAGCCGACGCACAATAAGCAAGCGTTCAAGGAATCCGACATGGCGTATCATCGCATGAAAAAACACGTCACGCAGTGTATGAACGATTATTACTTTGGCGTGCAGAATTTACGCTCGGCGGGTAAGAATGGACGCGAGCGCGTCGTCGGAAAAGCGGTGACGCGACCGAAAGGAAAATTGTCGTTGGGTAAAAAACGCAAGCAAGCCGCGACGGATATCATCGAAGACGCCCCCGGCGCCGGCGCCGATACCGAAGACTCGAAGTTGATGAACGCGGCGAAAGCGAACAGACCAATCAACCGGTACAAAGCCATCTTGCAAAGACTGATGTCCGACAGGAACGCGTTTCCATTCTTAGAAAAAGTCGATCCAATCGCGTTGGACATTCCTGATTATTTGGACATCATCTCGCACCCGATGGATTTCGGGACGATTTTTAAACGCTTAGAACCGGAGGATGAACATGGCGTTCCGCTCGAAACGACGTATTATACCGACAGCGATCCGTCAAAGTTCGCCAACGACGTGCGCTTAGTCTTTGCCAACGCATTCACGTACAACAAACCGTCCGAGCTCGTGTACGTTCAAGCGGAAAAACTGGCGCAACTCTTCGAACGCGAGTGGGTGTACAAGTTTCCGTCGTCGGCGTACGGCGCCGGAGGGAGCCTCCAACCGGAAATGTTAAAGAATAAGATCAAAAATTTGTTGGAGACGGAGAAGATGCTCAAGAAGAACGCGAACAAGAAAAGAAAGAAAATGGCGGCGGCGGCGGCGGCGGCGGCGGCGGCGGCGGCGGAGGTAAAGAAGGAACAGCCGACTGGGGGCGTCCTCAAGACGGAGAACGGCACTGCAACCGCGGACGCCAACGGAGAAGCAGCCAAAGCGACGCCAATGGAAGTAGAAGGAGAAGATCTCGAAGATGGCGACGACGATGACGACGACGACGACGAGGGCCCGGCAAATCCGGACGACGAGTTAAACGTCCAAATCGTTCTCGACACCTACGACGACGCCGCCAAAAAGAAATGGATGGAAGCGCAAGTCGAAGAAGTGCTTGAAATGAAGCAAAAAATGCGCAACCAATCCACTATCGTCATCGAGCAACAAACGAAAATCGCTAACCTCGAGCAAAACTTGAAAAACGCGATACAAGACCTTGACGTCGCCTCACTCAAACGAGGCTCCAAAGGCTCCAAAAAGCAAGTCGATGCTGCAAACAGTCACATCGTGAACCAGTTGGCAGAAGCGCGACAACAAATCATCGACCAACGCCTGCGCATCCAAAAACTCCAAAAAGCGGCGCAAGTCAGAAACGGCAACACGTTAAACCAAGCCATTCAACCGGTCCCAGCTGGTCTCGAAAATCTCGCCAAGCAAGGCGAACAAAACCAGATCATTCGCATGGACGACGCCAACATCGGCGTCGAGCAAAAAGAGCTCCTCCAAGCGTTGCACGCCGCCACGGACAAGTTGGAAAAGCAATACACTTTGCTACAGTTGGAAAGACAACGCGCCAAAGGATTGGAAGAAAAATTGAAAGAGGAGCACGATAAGGCGCAGCAAATTCAACGGTTGATCGGGAATAGCGGCGCCAATTGAGATGAGAGAGAAAGATCCGAGAGGACGACGACGATATACGATACGAGAGTACATTTTAATAACAACCAACGCATACTATAAACGAACACGCAGAAGAGAAACAAACACTTTTTTTTAACGGTTTTACCCACCCCACAAAACTTTACACGCGATGAAACACGGAGAAAGAGACGATGATGCGCGCAGGCACTCTTCTTCCACCTCCACCACCACCTCCTCCTCCTCCTCCTCTATCCCGTTCGCTCACTTATCCTTCTTCAAATCTCTTTCGAAGAACAACAACGCGACACAAATTGGAAACGACAACGACGGCGGGGAAAAGAAGAATCAACAACAACAACAACGACAGCAGCAACAGCAACAAACACAAGAGAACTGCTACCAGTGCAGAGTAGTTGGCACGAGCGCGTGCGCGATAGCCGCGAGTGTCGTGGCGTACGATCGATTTTTAGGAGCGACGAAACGGCCTCTCGCGCATTCTCTTTTGTACGGCGCGTTTGGCCTTGGATTTGCCGGATTAGGTGTGTTGCGTTGGAACGATTTGACGTTCGAAGACGCCGAGGAAATGTGGCGGAAGCTTTTTTAGTCCACGCGTAGCGCGCGCGCGTCATTTAGAGAGGACAGATAGATTGCAACGCGAGTAGTGTAATTTAAATTAAAAGTAGTAAAAGATCTCTCGTCGTCGTCGATCGCGAAGACGCGCGGGTGTGTTACGTTTTTACTCGTACTTTGATAAATCCATATATTTAATCGGCGCAAATGTCATGCGGTGGTACTCGCACGGCCCGTATTTTTCGATCGCTTGGCAGTGCGCTTTCGTACCGTACCCTTTGTGGTCTTTGAACCCGTACTGCGGATATTTCGTATCGATTTCGCGCATCATCCTATCTCTCGTGACTTTCGCGACGATCGAAGCCGTGGCGATGCACTGCGATTTCGCGTCCCCTTTCACGATTGCTTCCGCTTTATCCTCTAACCCTTTCGGTATTTTATTCCCATCAATCAACGCCCAATCGACTGGACCACCCGGTAACATTTCCGTACTTTTCCTCATGCACTCCATCGTCGCTTCCAAAATGTTAATCTGGTCTATCCTCTTCTCGTCGCAGATCCAATACGCCGTCTCGATCCGTTTATCCTCCATAATCGCTTCGTATAAAAGCTCTCGCTCTTCCTCCGAGTTGATCTTCTTGGAATCATCCACCCCTTCTATTTGCACGCCTTCAGGTAAAATACACGCCGCGGCAATAACTGGCCCAGCCAACGGCCCTCGTCCGGCTTCGTCCACGCCGCACACGCGTTTATACCCTTTCTCGCGTCGGCTGTTTTCGTGATACTTGGTCGGTCCCGCCGCTTTCGGTTTCTTCTTCGGAGAAGAAACGTCCAATTTCTCCGGCTTCTCCCGTTTCCGAGCCGACTGTCTCGACGGCGTCGTCTTCGTCGTCTCTTTCTTTGAAGTCTTATTAGTCTTCCGTTTCTGCGCACCTTCTTGGTCTTCTTTGTCTTCACCCTCAATCCTTTTAGGGAGGGAACTTACTTTCAAAGTCGTCGTTTCCGCCGAAATCGTCTTCTTCGGCGGCGTCGTCGTCCCTTCCCCTTTCGCTTGCGTCGCAATGTTCACTCCTCGCTGCAAAAACATCCCCATGCCTCTCTGTTTCGGATCCGGTTTGATTGGTTTCTTATTCATCGCGCTGGTGCTAAAACAACTATTTTTGATGCGCAATCCAAGAAATGCGCGAGTATTCTGATGATGATGACGATGAAAACCAGATAGAGGAGCAAATGAAACTCTTTTCGAAGAAGCAACCGTGTTATGCGTAGTATGACGTAGTAGTATCACGGAAGAGAGTCTTCCCAAGCGCATATGTGGTCTGACGAATTTTGAATTTTTCCCAAGGGGCAGCTTGTTTTAAAAAGACAAGAAACGAAAACGCGCGAGCGTAACATTTGGCTCATGTATTATGTGGCGGCTCTCTTCGCGAAGAAGAAGAAAAAAGCTTCGAGCGAAGAGCCTCTGTGCGTGTGTTAAATTTGGACGATTCGCATCGTGGCTTTTTCGGCGGGGTACTTTTAAAAATGGTGTGTTATATATAACAGAGTAACGTGATGTGCGTATTTTAACAACACGACAACTTTCCTCTCCTATGACTGTTTTTATGCGCACATATGCGCTTTCTCGCTCATTCTCTCTTTCTTAAGGAGGAATGTTTTCATTTCAGCCCGCCCCGCCAAGGTGAGGTTGTGGGGTGCCGTAGGATGGGGGTACGTTTTCGCGCCGACTTTCTTATTACGTCTGCGCCCTGGCCGCTTGGACGTTCATCATCACCAACCAGCTCGTCGCGACGACGGCAAACGTCCCCCAGCCTAACATCGAATAGTAAAACGCGTCCGGATCCTCCTGTTCCCCGCCTTCTCTACTCCCACCCCCACCACCATTACTACCATTACCACCACCTGAATGCGCTCTCTCGTACTGTTGCGCCGCCTCTTGCGCTCTTTGCTGCGCCGCCAACTGATTCTGCAACTCCGCGTGTAAACTCGGCGCTTTCTCCGTCATCTCCAACGCTTTCTTATAAATCTCATTCTCCGGCTCTTCCGCCACCGCGCGTTCAAAGCACCTCTTCGCCTCGTCGAAATACTCCCCAGCTTTCTCCGCTTCCGCGAACAAAAACCCTTGGCTCGTCAGCGCGTTCCCTAAGCACCAAAGCGCGTCGTGTTTCCTCGCGTCGATCTTCAACGCGCTGTTAAATTTCGTCACCGCGAGTTCGATCATCTCCACCGCTTCCACGCCCTGGCGGAAGTGCGCGAGCTCTAACAACGCTCCGCCCCATCGGGTTAACACGTGCGCGTCTTCTGGGTTTATCTGGTGGTCGGCTTCCGCGCGTTGGCGCGCTTCTTCGAAGAAGAGCATGCGCTCGAGTTCTTCTCGGTGCAGTTGCGACTGCTGGTGCTGCTGTTGTTCCAGTTCAGACATTTTACTTCTTCTTCTTACTTATGTGATGCTTTCGTCGTCGGTCGAGCTTTTGTCGGTCGAGCTTTTGTCGGTCGGTCTGTTGCGCGCGTTCAGGTAAGTCTCTCTCTCTCTCTCTCTCTGACAGGTACAGAAGCAGCAGGAGCAGCAGCAGTGTGTGTTGTTGCGTAAGAGAATGAATGAATTGGAAAAGTGACGCAAGACGGAAAGAAATCCAATTCCCCAGAACACAGGACGAAAGAGGCACGAGAAACGAGAATAAAGCGATGTCGGTGCTCGTGGAAACCTCTAAAGGCGAGCTCGTGATCGACGTGTTCGCGACAGAATCCCCCATCGCTTCGATGAACTTCCTCAAACTGTGCAAGTTGAAGCAGTACAACGACTGCACGTTCTTCTCCGTGCAGAAAGATTTCGCGGTGCAAACCGGGGATCCGTCGAATACCGGGGAAGGCGGGAAATCGATCTATTCTTTTTTGTTGAGAGATGATGAGGAGGAGAAGGATGAGAACGAGCAATTTGGACGGTTTTTTAAGGACGAGATAACCGTGGATAAGGAACAAAACATTCGATTAAAACACGACCACATTGGGACGATTTCCTGTGCGAATTTCGGACGAGAAGATACCAACCAATCGCAGTTTTTAATCACGACCAGGGATTGTGTTCCGGATTTAGACGGGAAACACACGATTTTCGGCAGAGTGATGGAAGGATTGGACGTTTTACAACGAATAAACGAGGCGTATTGCGACGAGAACGGGAGGCCGTGGCAAAATATTCGGATTAAACACACGACGGTTTTGGACGATCCGTTCGAGGATCCCGCTGGGATGCCGAAAGCGCCGGATGAAAGTCCATTGGTGGACAGGTCGATACCGGACGATCGGTTGGAGGATGATTTCGACGCAGAGGCTGCGCAAGAGATGGACGAGATTGAGCTGGAGAAGAAGTCGAGAGAGCAGGAGGCGAGATCCAGGGCGGTGGTTTTGGAGATGATTGGGGATTTGCCGGACGTGGACGCCAAGCCGCCGGATGAGAGTTTGTTCGTCTGTAAACTGAATCCAGTGACCACGGACGAGGATTTGGATATTATTTTTAGTCGGTTCGGGAAGGTGACGAGTTGCGACGTGATCAGAGATCGACGAACTGGGGACTCCCTGTGTTACGCGTTTATCAATTTCGAAACGAAGGAGATGTGCGAGGCGGCGTATTTCAAGATGGACAACGCGTTAATCGACGATAGACGAATACACGTGGATTTTAGTCAAAGTATGCACGGTTTGTGGAAGAATTTTAGAAAGTTTGGGAAGAAAGGAGGGACGGAGGACGACATGGCGAACGCGGCGAACGCGAAGAGAGGCGGAGAAAGTTCGGATTGGAAATCGAACAACAAGACGTTGGAGGTGAAAGGCGGCGTGAGCGGTAGAGGCTATCACTATCAAACTCATCATCATCACAACAATAACAATAATAATAATAATAATAGAAAGTCGTACGACCACGTCGACCATCATAATCGTCGCGGTAGAGACGACGACGAGGACGACGATCGCGAGAGACGACGACGGAAAGAGAAGAAAAAAAAAGATAGATCCCGGAGTCGGTCGCGAGATCGCAAAGAACGAAGAAAGGAGAAAGATCACCATAAACGACGGGATCGAAGTCGCTCGAGAGATAGGGAAAATAGGAAACATAGCAGACGATATTAGAAATTTATTACACGTTTTTAATAGTACAAGGCGCGGCATCGCACATACATTTTTAAAACAAGTATACTCGTACCTAGAACAACATACGTATCACAATCGAGAGACGAGCGACGGATTGCTCTTCGTAAAGTTACTACTTTCGTCGTTTCCATTGTCGTCTCCTTCGAAATCATTTTCTCGCATCACGCGATCGCAAATTGCATCCGCTAACGCATACACGTCTTCCCAACAGCTGTCCCACGCATCGATTTTGTTATACTTCCCGTCCCGATCCTCTTTATACTTTTGGATCTGTCTCCGAATGCTTTCGCAAATAGACGCCTCGCGAATCGACCGAGCCGAGTTTTGTTTCAAAAAGCCCGAAAACGCGTCCCGGGCTAACTTTTGCGATAGAATCCTCGAATCACCTTCGGCAAATTTGCAACACTGCAAAAAGTCGCTGTTCTTAAAACTCGCCTCGTCCATCAACGCGTACGATCCAACCTCTTGCTTCAATCGAAACGTCAACTCGATGGCGGTTTCAACCGCGCGAATTTTACAGACCGCGATGGCCGTTTGCAACTCAACCGATGGCGTTTCGTGAACCTTCAACACCCGCGACAGACGCTTCTTACAAAACGTTACGAACGTATCCACCTCTTTTAATCTCTTTTCGGCTTCCTCGTACAACGCTTTCAACTGCGGCACGTGCGACAACGTCTTATTCGACCCTCGCATGGCGCATAATTTCGCGTCCGAATATTTTTTCGTATGTTTAAATACTTCCTCGCAAAACGTCAACGCCGCTTTCGCTACAGCAATTCTTCCGGTAAACAGACGCTGCCCGATCGCGCTCATTTGATTCACGTCTCCTCCTTTTCTCGCGTACCCGCCGTCGCTCTCTCGCACGTCCGCGTACCGGTTCAACAAACATCCTCTTTCGCACCGAAACCCATCGAATTGTATCCACGCGTTATCTAAATCGTTTCCAATCGTCTTTCGCCCCATATCCCCGAAAACAATCCCACGCTTCACTTCCTTCGTCCCTTCCTCTCTCACTCTGCACAAAAACGCGTGCGGTCCCATATCTTTCCCGTACATATTCAACCGAGCGACGATAACCGCCCAATCCGCGACTAACCCTTGCGATATCCAGTTCTTCTTCGCCCCGTCTGAACTCGTCTGGAAAACAAACTCGTTCGTTTTCTCGTCGTATTCCGCGGTCGTTTCCACCACTAAACCTGAGTTCACCCCGGCGTATTTCTCCGTCAAGGCGAAACACCCAATCTCTCCTCTTTTAGAGGCTTCCTCCAGCGTTTTGAAATGCTCCTGTGACCCTAACGCGACCACCGTCCCGGCGAATAAGTTGAAGTGCACGGTAAACCGTATCCAAAACCCGGGGCCGAGCTCTGGAGATCTTCGAGCGAGAAGTTCGTGCGCGAGGAAAAACTTTTCCGGGTTGTTTCGTATGTCGTTCCAGTGGACGCCAAAGGTGAATGGATTGGAAATCAATCGCGAAAGCGCGTTTGCGGAACGCTCGTGGGAAGAAGAAGACTCAGGTAAATCGTTTCGGACAAAGTTGGAAAACTGCGCTCGCCAATTTGAATCGGTCATCTTCTTAAACTCGTGTACTATTACTAAAGGGTTTGCCGCTCGTTCCTCTTCTGGCGCATCTCTGAAGAGGTTTTCTGTAACGAACTCTAAACCCTACACCCTAAACTAAATGTGTCTCTTTGTTTCTCCGTTCAATTTTTCTCTTCATTCTTCTCTCTTTCTTAAGCGTGTGTGTGTGTGTTTCACTCTCGTTACACCACTTTGAAACGTTGTTCTCACGAAAGGACGACGGTTTTTCTTGAGCGCCAAAACAGAGGCGAGAGAGAGAGAGAGAAAGAGAGAGATCGTCTCCGAATTAGAATTATATTCGCTTTAATAAAAGCGTTGTTTCGATTTCCCGGAAATTCTTCTCTCTCGTTGTGCAAGACTCATGAGTGCCTCCTCTCCCTGCTGCGGGTGGTCTTCTCGCGTTGGTCTCGTCGAAAGAAGGAGAGAGAGTGCGCAGAGGAGGAGGAGAACGACGAAAACAAACGCGATGATACCGAACATCGACTTCGACTTCCCGGACGACGCGTACGTGAATTCGTTGAGGAACGAAAACTACCACCAAGTAAAAGGCGAGAGCTTGAAGAACAAAACGAAGCGAGGGGAGGTGTCGATTAATTTTCCGAAAAATATCTTAGAAAATGATAAAGCGGATGGTAATAGCGAGGAGAAGAACATCTTCGAGGGAAGAGTGTTGCTGGAAATTCCTTTCGAGAGTTTACCGGAGATTGGCTTCGCGCTCGGGTTGTCCGTTTTCTCGGGCTTTTGGGCGTTGTGGGAAGCGTTCGGGAAGAAGGCAGTGTTTGGAGATCAAGAAGAGGAAGAGGAAGACGTATTATTCTTAGAAGGTGATGAGTACGACGACGACGACGAGAGTAGCAGCGATATCAGAAGGATATCTGCGAAACGAAAACGCGAACGACACGTCGTCCAAGGCGTCGACGTGACGCTGTTCCCCATATTCAAAGACGAAGTCGTCTTGAAAGCGGTCAAGTTTGCCGAGGAGAAGCACAAAGGGCAAAGTCGGAAAACGGGCGAACCGTACGTGACGCATTTAGTGGAAGCGGCGAGAATATTAGCTGCGGCGTTGCCTGAACCCAGAGATCAGAACAAATTCGGCTCGACGACGCGAGAGAAATTGCGAGAAACTATCAGCGCGTGCCTGTTAGTGGCGACCCTGGACGATCCAAACTCGAAGAGCAGCAATTTATTGAAAGGCGAAACGAACGATAGGATAAAAGATGAGCTGAAGGAAAATTTTGGAGACGCGACGGCTGAGCTCGTTCTGCAAGCAGCGAGGATGGGTAAATTGATGGCGGGTGTCCGAAGACGACAGCGGAGGAAAAGAAGAGAAAATAGCATGATGAGTAGCAGCGCGAATAATAGCACCACATCATCATCGGAAGAAGAAATAGAAGCACAAAAGGAAGAACAGGAAGAAGAAATCGACGATAACGAAAAGTTGGAAGAGTTACTCTTGGACGTCGTGAAAGATCCGAGAGTATTTTTGATTAAAATCGCAGAGAGATTGCACAACATGCGAACGTTGTACGCCTTGGACCCGCGAAAGGCGGAGACCGTCGCGGATGAAACTCTGCGCGTTTGGTGTTCATTTGCTGAAAAATTGGGCATTTGGACCGTGAAATCTGAATTGGAGGACATGTGTTTCGCAGTTTTGGAACCGGAACGGTTCGAAGAAATCGTACAAAGCAGAGACGACTTTTGGTTAGAGGAATCGAAGCGGGGACGGTTTCGCGGGAAGAATTTTAGAGGCACGATTGCTCCAGAATTACAAGAAAAGAGAAACGAGAAAGAAAAGGCGGAGAAGGAGGCTTTGGCATTCAAAACGAACCAAAACAAAAATAATTACGTGATGATGGATGCTTTAGACGAAACCGAACGTGACCCTTCTTGGACGAGATTGAACGAAACGCAAAGAGCTTTACGAAGGCGTTTGCAGTGCGTGCAGCCGTTTGAAGCGTTGACGACGCGGGACGGAGGAGCCATGCGTATCGACGAAAAGGTTCTACGTGAGTCGCCGATGCGCCCAGCGACGAAAAAATCCTTAGAAGCACTCGCCCAATGGCAGAATAAGATGTTTCAAGCGTTGCGGCTGGACGGCGTCGTTTTGAACGTGAACGTGCGAATGTCTTCTCGACTGAAGAGTTTATTCTCGACGAGCGAGAAGATGAAGAGAAAGAACGTTCCGTTCAGCGAAGTGTACGACGGACGCGCGACGAGAATCATAATTGGCGATCTAGTATCGGCGTCAACGATGACTTCTGACGGTGAAGGTAGCGCATCGGAATTTCTCGATAAAGATAAACTCGATTCTGGTTTACCGAGCGAAATTGAAGCGTGCTACGCGCTATTGAACGCGGTACATAAGATTAACCGTCCCATCAATGGTGAGTACGATGATTACATCACAAAGCCAAAAAAGTCTGGGTATAAAAGTTTGCACACGGCAGTTTTAGGCGACGATGGAAAACCGCTAGAGGTTCAAGTTCGGACGCGAGATATGCACGATGCCGCGGAGTGGGGCGTCGCTGCGCACTGGCTTTACAAAACGAGAACGGAGAATAAGTCCTCAAAAAAATCATCAAAGAAAGGTCAAAAGAACGAGGGCAACGAGGGAGAAAAAGATACGACGCCACGACTTGGGCAGGTCGTGCAACTTATTTCACCGACCAGTCGCGCCGGCGGCGGCGTTGTTGTCGGTGTCGAATCGGCTGGTCGGTGCACGGTTGCGAAACCGACTTCGTCTCGACGGGGCGCTCATACGCCAGACGCGTCCGAATGGGCGCTCGAGTTGAACGGGCACGAAAACTTACTTAATGAAGTGAATAAGAAGAAATTAAAAGGCGCACGTCAAGAAACAAAAGAATACTACATTCTTGAATTTTGTTTATACGAAGACGGTCGATGGCACGAGCAAGATCAACTCGGGAAGGCTGGAATGATTACCATGGAACTGTTGGACATTTTCGCTCAATTGGACGATGAAAAAGGAGAGAAAAAGATTGAGAGCCGAGACAAACAGATAGTCAAGAAGCAGGCGCCCGATCGTATGAAACGCATAATTATGAAATGGCAGAAAACAAATCAGCCTCTTGGTATCATACGGTCCCAAGGTTTACGCGATGAGTTTGATGAGAAAATGAGCAACACCGATATCGACAAAGAAGCTTATTTATCCGGATCGCAAGGATGGAATCAAGCGCTCGCAAGGTCGCAGCCGCCGGCGCCGGGACCTTATTTTGATCCGCGACAACCTACTTCTCCTAGCGAAGTGCAATTCACGAGAGCGGAAGCCGCGAAACTCGAAGCTGAACTCGCGCTTTCCACCAAACGCAACGGCAAAAGCGGAGCGCTCCAATCCGCCACGGTAGATTTAACCTCCAAAGGTTTGCTCGTCGTCACGTGGGACGATTCCACTCCAGCGCTTCGCGCGTTCCAACCCGGTACCACAGCCGGTACAGTTCGTAAACAAATGGCGTTGGAAGCCTCCTCCTCCTCCTCCTCCTCCTCTTCCTCCTCATCCTCCTCCTCCTCCTCCTCCTCCTCATCTTCCTCCTCATCCTCCTCCTCCTCCGGCGACGATGAGAAGAAAGCGAAAAAAGTATTCGTCGTCGACTCCAAATACGTCAACGTGAATTCAGTGATGGTCAGCGCGGACACGCAACTCCAAGACGCCGATTGCGTCTTCTTGGACGATTTGGCCGTGTATTAGGAAATACTGAAAATTGTATATCAGATCAGAAAGAAAGAGAGAAAGAGAGAGAACAAACATTGTTGCACATATGTAAGATCATGAGTTTACTCATACCTTTCTTCACTTTTGAAGCTTCATGCTTGTACACGCTAAAAACTCACCAATACCTAATCCGAATGCGCACATCATTCAACGCAGACTCTCGTCTTCATCTTCGCGCGTCTGCTCCTCCACGAACCAAAACATAGTCGAATGGATATCTTCAGTCACGTTCGACCCGTGCGAGAGCAGAGTAAACATCGAAACGAATGCGTTTGGGGTGAGAGGTTTAGTCTCGCAAAAACAACTCTCCCCCGGGGAAGTTATCTTCGAGATTCCATTTCAGTATTGTTTCCAGGACGATTACGAGAACGAGTCCTCTTTGAGTTGGTCGGCGAGGATGGGGATGAAGTTATTGGAGGAGAGAGCGAAAGGAGAAAAGTCGGAGAGGTATGAAAAATGGATCGAGAGTCTACCGGTAAATGGACCGTTTATACCCGGAATTGCAATGAAAGAGGAGGAGATTCAGAGACTGATTCGATACGCTCCGTGCGTGATGAACGCTTTGAAGGATAAAGAGCGACACGAAGAGAGTAAGCGGCTATTGAACGAGCGATTAGCGAACATAGGGTGTAGTGAGGCAGATTTAGATTGGGCGGCTGGGTTGATGGAATCGAGATGTTTCAAACAGGGCGGCGTTCGAGTGACTGCTCCCGGCATCGATTTGTGTAACCACGCGGGGGATAAAGCGAACTGTATCGTCCGGTTCGTCTCGGAGGTTCCTAAAGATAACAACGACTTGGCAAAAAAGGAAACGAAAATGAAACTGCAGGTCTCGCCGGACCGATTTAAACCAATTGAGAAAGGAGAGGAGATTACCATTTCGTACGGATATCAATCGAACGACATCTACTTTTCATATTTCGGCTTTGTTCCTTTCGACAACGACAACGACACCGCGGTACTATTTGAATCCGTGGAGGATTTATCCGAGTTCTTAAAGCTCGCCGGTGAAGAGATCCAAAGCGATCTGTGTCAAAACGAAACCTCCGACAATTTAGCCGCTCGCATCCTCTCGTCCACCTCCTCCTCATCCTCTTCGCAATCCTTCTCCATCGCGGCCAACGGGAAAATCGAATCGAACCTCTCCAAAGCGTTCGACGCGTGCGAGTTGAACCAATCGCAACGAGCGATCGTCATCCAAAAGCGATGCCACGAAATATTAACCAACGGGCCGTTCGTTGGCACGACGGTGAAGGAAGATTTACGCATAGCCGAATCGGAGGAGGAAGAGGAGAAGCACAGAGTCTGCGCGCGATATCGCGTCGCGAAGAAAGAGATTTACGCGTTTCCTTTGAAGAAGAAACGCTAATAGATTAGTAGTAGCGGTAGCTCGTCGCAGAATTGATTTTGCGTTTTGTTTTACAGATTGCCTTGAAGTTTCATACGTGTCATCACTCATTTGTCTCATGTCTTACAGTCTTAGCGAGCGCTCGCATCCTCACAACTTAGGGGAAATACGACGGTTTTACAAAACAAGAATACAATACGTAAACATCACAACATCAATGCCAAAAAGACCGAAGAATAAGTTCAATCGCATACCGAAACTCACCAAAGATGGTAAACTCGACCCGTCTGAGTTTCAACCGCACGCCTTCATGCCGCTTTGGTCTCTCACATTGAGCGTTTTATTCCTCTCTTTTGTGATTGGATTTTACGCGCGAAATCCCCCAATCGCGCAAGAGAGTTTACCGCTCGAACGCGTGTTAGCGAAAGAGCATCAATACTTATCGGATCCCGAGGGAGTTATCATCGGTAGGAAACTTGGTGGAAATCAGAACAGATTCGACGTCGGCGTGGTGTTAGGCACGCGATTAAACGAGACGGATTTTCGGCCTTCTTTGCGATTGCAGTCACGAGTGAGACACGCTTTGGATGGTTTCTGCTACGGCGAAGTGGAACATTTGATATTTAGCGGCGCTTCTGGAAAGAAAGTCGTCGGAGATGGTAGAAAAAAGCCGAGCGAAGCGGCTGCGATGTTTGAATTTGCAAAGATAACGGTGGAAAGAGCGCCGAAAATGAGTGGAAGGAAAGCGGAAGAGTATCGCTGTCCGATTGGACGCGAACGGTTTAGCGAGGCGAAAAGAGACGAAAACGGGAACACGTATTACGTTGGTGAAGATAAAAACGGGAATCAGTTCACGTGGGTGTTGGAAGAGAAGAGTTTTTCGACGAAGGAAAACGCAGAGTTGAGTTTGAATGCGATTGTGACGAGAGAGTGGAACTCTGTGGCGGTGAGTACGTCGCACTTTCATCAGTTTCGATCGAAACGCGTCTTCCTAAAAGCCATCGCGACGAGGAGATTGAGCAAAGTAAAGGTGAAAATGTTGAAGCAAGTGCAAGAATCGAGTTACTCGAGGCATAAGGATGGGAGAGAGCGAACGAGAGAGTTTGCGATTGGACAGTTTGATTTTGTGAGAGAGTTGCTCGCCATTTGCTATTACAAAATAAGGCGATGGATTTAAAAAAATGACATGTTTACCTAAACCTAATTGTTGATTAATCTGCCGCCGTGTGCTTCGTAGTACACTCCTAATAATATTACTCTTACGATGCGAGATTCTTAATCCGTAATTGATTGAACCTCGATATTTCCGTCTCTTTCACCGTCGCTTCGGCGATAACGCCGCTATCGCTCCAATCGCACGCCTCGGGAACCGATATCGAACACAGGATGAGTTTCTTGTTCACTTGGACGCACAATCGACTGAGCGACTGCAACTCGTACCATTTCGGAAACGATTTCGTGAGTTCGCCTCTGTTGTTTTCTTTCAAGGATGACTCCGACGCGTTACCCTCACTAAACACATCGAACGATTTCCTAGCGCCGTTATTTTCTGGCAAAACTAACGCGCAGCAATCCGAGTGCACCAACGACGGATGTCGACGATACAAAACTAAATCCGCGCCGTATTGCAAACCGGATCTCGGCAACCATCCTTGCAACCGAAAGTGACACGTAGCTACGCACTTTAAACCGAACGCAGCACCGGCGGTCTCGCGCAACAGCGTCCAAAACTGCTCACGGGAAAGCTCCACGTGTCGTCCACCTTTGTTATTGTTGTTGTTGTTGTCGTTGTTATCATTATTGTCGTCGCCGCTATTTACTACGCTCTCCTCGTACGCGTACACGACCAAACACCCAACCACGGCGTGTAAATAAAACGCATCTTCTGGTGATAATCTCAACGCCACCACATCTCGATGCACAAAAGGCACGTCCCTCGCGACGCACTCTCTTACTCTTCTCCCTATGTTCAACTGATCGAACAAACTCGCCACGCGTCTCGGGCACGAAACCCACACGCTCTCTCGATGAAACGCGCCGCGAAAGACGCAGTTGGCAAGTTCAGAAATTATAGACTCTGGATTTCGACTCTCTCGCGCTTGTCGGTGCTTCCCTCGTTTCCATTTGATTCGCGCGTTCAAGTTTATCGATGGCATATTCGTCCTCGTTGTCGTCGTTTTGGTCTGAGCCCTTTTTAATTGTACACCAACTCTACACGCCAACAGGGCCTTTGCTCTTCTTCTTCCTCCTCTTCTCTCCTTCCTCGACAGCTTCTGCCGATGATGTCACTCTCTCCTGCAACGCTCGCTCTTCGATTTTCAGCTCGTTCACTTTGTTCTGCAAAAACTCTCGCAACTCTCGTAAACTTTTTATTCTCGTCCTTAGTAACAAAAGGATCCGGTCTTTGGTTTTCCCCGTGTTGGAATTCCTCGACGTTAACGGGATTAAACCTTCTTTGCGTTTCTTTGTGTCTTCTTCTTTAACTGCTTCGTCGATATCGAAATCGAGGTTCCCGCGAGGAGGGAAAGGGGTTTTCTCGGTTTTGGTGGTGCGCTTCTTTTGCACGCGCGTCATGTATGATTCCTAAATGTGGGGGATTGAAACGAAAGAAGAGGAGACCAATTGAAGAAAAGACAGAAGCGCTCGTCGATGAACTTATTGATTCTTGTGATTCGTAGTAGTATTAAAAATGTGGTACTGTTTGCGTGTTTATCTTGTTGTTGTTGTTATTTTATTATTCGTCGTCGTCGTCGTCGTCGTCGTCGTCGTCCTCTTCCCCGTCTTCGTACTCTTCGTCGTCGCCGGTGGCGTTCCTTCCTCCTCCTCCTCCTCCTACGGCAGCCGCGCTCCCGCCGAACGTGATCGAGCTGCTCCCACTACTCCCGAGTCTCCTCGCGGGTTCCTCCCCTGGAAAGTACCCGTATTTATTTTTAAAAGCCTTCTCGTACCGCGCGCGTTGCTGGTCGATTTTCGTTTGCGGGTTCAAACTCCCGCCCGGTCTTTTGTATTCCCACAACGCCCAGGCGCCGGCGACGAGGAGGATGCCGAGACCCATCGTGCTCGGTTCACCTTCGCCTCCTGGATTCCACCCGTCGTCGTAGTCGCCGTCCTCGCCGTCATCGCCGTCGTCACCGTTACCACCTCCGCCCATGCCGCCGTCGTCGCCGCCGTACCCGAGTTTTCGTTGCTCCTGCGTTTCCATCCGGAGCGGCGCCGAACCGGGGCCGCGACCTTTGTCGGACGAGGAACCGCCGCCGCTGTTGTTATCATCATCATGCGAAGAAGGAACAAAAAACGAAGGTCAGTAAAAAGATCGAAAGAGGGAGAAACGAAAAACGGTCGTCGTCCTCTCGCTCTCTCACAAATAAACAAACAAACAAACAAATGGACGTATCGTCCTCTCGAGTCGCTTCGAAGGCATCACGAGAGAGAGGTTTTGGGGAAACGAACGCATTTTGTCTCTCAATCTCATCTCCGAGAAGAAGAAAAAGAAGAAGGAAAATAACCGTACCTCTTGGGAAACCCGAACCCTTCCGGTTCATCGTTGTTCGAGCCGCTCTTTCCTCCTTTCTTCGCCATCGCTTTAATCGTCATCATTTTCGTCGTCTTCTTGTTGGTCGTCCGTTGTTTCTTGTGTTTTTGGGGGCAACGATGCCTTACGGTGATGGTGGTGTGACTCGTAGTAAACATCATCTCTCTCTCTCTCTTTTTCTCTCTCGAGTCTCTCTCTCCTTCTCTTTCTCTCTCTGCGTGTATCAGAAAGTTCTGGTCGTTTCTCTCTCTTTCCGAAAGCGAGTTCACTATAACGGTGACTCTTTTATGAGGTTTTGTTTCCATTTTATCCGAAATTTCCTCATTCAGATACACGCGAGTATGTTTACGATATCAGCATCGTCGTCGATGATATCCTCGTCTAGTAAGTCTTATTCGAGCGAGAGTATTAATAGCACGAGCAGAGCTACTGCTCGTGGTCGTCTTCCTCTTCGAGGAGGAGAAAGAGGACGACCAAGAAGAAGGGAAAAGAGCAGCCTTTGCACAACGGCAACACACGCACCGACGAGAGAAGAAGAACAAGACGAGTTTGAAGAGGAGAGGAAGATAAAGAAGGGACAACAACAACAACGAATAATTGGAAACGAGATGATGACACTGTCAACGGCTGCGGCGTTTTGGATGACAACACAAAACGCGATGGCAAACGCGGCGGAAACGTTTGATGACGCAGAGGCGGCGATAGCATCATCAAATCTCGGAACGACGATGATGGAAACGACGACGAGTTCCGGAGGCAACGCGGGGTTAGAATCTGTCCGCCTCGTCGTCGCGGTGAGCGCCATCGCGCTGATTCTCTTCCAAGGCCCAAAAGGGGACGGGGTGGTGAACAAGCTGAGCGAGAAGCGAGTGTTTTCCTCCGCGAAGAACGCGAAGAGCGCGGTGGATTACGTGACGTACGCATTGATTGGAGGGTTTATAGTGTTGAGCGCGGTGTTAGCGGTGGGATGATGAGAGGT
>Ga0257106_1000299_pt1 | contig 30977 bp, 21 predicted proteins | sample LP_taG_3_FD_190177 | JGI IMG/M metagenome (GOLD analysis project Ga0257106, IMG submission 190177) | Marine microbial communities from Northeast Subartic Pacific Ocean, Canada - LP_J_2011_P26_10m | ecosystem: Environmental > Aquatic > Marine > Oceanic | place: Canada: Northeast Subartic Pacific...
GGATTCAAAAGAAATCGACGCCGGTTAACTCGGCGCTTCTTTGCCACAACCACTTGGCGTCTTCTTCGTTTCTCGCGGCGTTTGTCGAGACTTTCTCTTTGCAGTTATCGAAATATTTGCCGCGATACTGTTTAGCGGTCGGATCGGAGGCGAGATAGACCGAGGTTTCCGCACCTTGAGCGGGCGTTTTCATCGTTTGGCGTATGATGTTGAAGATGATTTCTTCGTACCATTGCGGTTTTTTGTCCATGTCGTATAAGTATCTTCCCAATTCTGTATCCACGGCCCCGGGATGCAAAGAATTAACCGAGACGTAGTCACAGTCCTTCTCTCGTTCTAATTTCCTCTGTAACTCGTTCGCGAATAAAATATTCGCTAATTTCGACTGCCCGTACGATTTCCAGTTGTTGTAACTCCCCGCTTTCTCGTAAAACAAATCGTTCTTCTCCAGCTTGCCAAATCTGTGCGCTTCGCTCGACACGTTGACTATTCTCGCGTCTCGCTGACTCTCCAAAAGCTTCGGCAACACCATGTTCGTGAGTTTAAAATGCCCGAGATGATTTACGCCAATTTGATATTCAAACCCATCTTTGGTCTTCATCTCTGGCGTGGCCATAACACCCGCGTTGTTGATTAAAACATCCAAGCCGTTTTCTGAATCCATAAACTTCTTCGCGAACGCTTCGATGGAGTTCTGGTCGTTCAAATCCAACGCCTCGATTTCTAAATCTACTAATCCACTATTAACACCAAGCGTTTGTGCTAAACTCTCTCTCGCTTTTTCCATTTTCTCTTTATTTCGAACCGCGCAGATGACTTTGTAGTCTTTTTGTAACATCGCCAGCGTCGTTTCGTACCCGATGCCGGTATTCGCGCCGGTTATTATGCAGGTTTTTTTCTTCGTTGCATTCTGAACACTTTCGACGTCACCCCCGGCCGCTGATGAGGATGATGATGAAGACGCTCTGGTGTTGGTAAAAACAACGACTGCTCTTCTGCTCCTCCTCTGAAGTTTTACTCCTCGTCGAGTAGTACGAGTAGTAGTAGTAGGAGTAGTCGTAGCGCGCACAGCAGAAGCAGCGGCGGTGTTATTCGAAGAGTAACTGGTGTGAGGAGTAAACATATCTAAAGTTGATGCGTTACTGCGAAAAAACTGTGGATTTCCTCGCACAAAAATTCTTTTCACTGCGCGCACATATAGGCGAGGAATACTCGTCATTTTCATCGTCATCATGAAAGAAGAAGAAGACGGAGACAAAGAACGACAGGAACAAAAAGAGATTTCTTTGTTGCTCTCCAAGTGTCACTCTTTGTTAGAGCAGTCGAGAAGGACGGTCGTGGAAGCGCGGATTGGATTTTTTACTCGCGAAAACAACGGGAACGAGAACAAAAATGAGAACAAGAACGAGGACGTAAACGACGACGGTCGCAACGAGAAGAAGAAGAAGAGAGATGCGGCGATGACAGAGAGTTTAGAGCGAACAATCGAGGAGTGCTCTGCGACGGTCGCAGAAATCGAGAGGAGAGTTTTAGTATTCGCAAACAACAACAACAACAACAACAACAACAACAAGAACAACAAGAACGAGACCAAAATCGTCCTCGTGTTTAAAACAGAAACGAGAACGATACAAAGAGAGTTGGAGGAGGTGAGGAAACACTTGGCGAGTTTCAAATGCGACGACGAGAAAAGAAGAATACCACTGTTAATCCCGGAACCGCAAAAAGACGCGTCGAGAAAAGAGCGAGAGGACATCGTCAGAGAGGCCTTGCACGAAGAAAAAGACCAGTTTGTGTATTGGAAGAAGTCGGCGAAGATGTATTTAGAAAAGGCGAAGAAGAAGATGGACTCGGTGGCGACGAAGACCAAGACGGCGGTGAAGAAATTCGCCGCGACGACTGCTGCTACTACCACGACGACTACGACTAAAAATGAAGAAAGATATAGCGACGCGCAGAGGCAAAGAGAACGGCGAGAAGAGGAGGAGATTCGACGCTTGCGAAGGTACGGGTACGAGAACGCGACGACGAATAATAATACCGGCGAGCATAGCGTGTTCGAAGGAAATTTGGACGAGAAGAACGTAGAAGAAAAAGAAGACGACGACGACTCGCGGAGGAAAGCGTTGTTCGCTACGATAACACCAACAGTAACGACGATGACATCATCGCTTCCAAACAACAACAACAACGACAACAACAACAACAGATATACCGACAACACTCGTTACGACATCAACGTCGCTCGAAACTCCACCCTCGCCGCCAACCGTTCCGCCATCGCTTTAGAAGACAGTTTAAAACAAGCCGAACGCGCTGAACAAGCTGGGAGAGACACTTTAGAAAACCTGCGACGCCAACGAGAAACGTTGCAAAGAACCTCGGCGCAGATGCAAAACGCGAAAGATACCGTGGAAGAGAACAGGAAAATCGTGAAGAAAATGAGCCACTGGAGTCGTTTAGGTTGTTAGAGAGAGATTTAGAGAGAGAGTCGTTTTAGTGTAGTAAAAGTAGTTAAGACTTCTTCTATTTATAGTCGTGTAAAAGCGTTGATGATGTACCTATGGTGTTTATTTAAACTGTGGGTATTTTGCGCGTGTTTTTGAGAAAGGCACCTTTTTCGTTAAAAAATCGTTACGCGACACAAGTTTGACGCTCTTCTTTTAAGAAGGGATGGACATCGTGCACAAAATGCGTCTGCACGCGTCCGTGGACCAATTATGCGTGGACGATATCACCTCTTCAAACATTCACGGCATGTTGCAGTTCGCGAGAGAAGATTGCTTTTCGATTAAGAAAGATTTAATCGACGACTGCGCGGAACACGTGACGAGAAGAATCAAACACGATTCACAAAACGTTCGAGTGAAAGCGTTGAAGCTGGCGTCGATTTTAGCGAGAGAAGGACCGGAGGAGATGAAGTTATGTCTGAGCAAACGCGCGGCAAAGATACTAGGAGACATCGTCCTCGATAACGGGGAGAACTTTGGTAAGAAAACGTTCGAACACGCGAAGGACACCACGGAGTGTCTGTTCGGCAATCCCTCGACGAAAACGAGCGGGAGCGTGATTGGCAGCGAGAGTAGTAACAGAGGGAGTGATTCCACGAAAATTGTCGGAATATCCGGACAACACTCGCAACAACACTCGCAACAAGCCTCGCTCACCGGTCTCGAAGTCGCGTCCGGTTTACTTCGCACGGCGGGCGGAACGGCGATGAACGTGGCGGAGAAAATCGGAGCGCAAGTGAACGAAATCGCAAAGGAGAAAGAAAAACATCGAACGAAAGTGGACGAAACGTACGAAAAGTCTGAGATGACCGGTGGATCGTTGGCGGATGCCATGCGAGGAGTTGAAGGAGGAGGAGGAGGAAGAAGTGGAACGACCGCGAGCGGACCGTGGGGGAAACTGGAGGAAGAGGAAGAAATAGCAAAAGTAAGACCAGAAATAAAAGCAGAGCAAACAACGATGACACCAACACCGTTGTCTTCAGATCCTCTGACGGATTTGCTCGGGATGGCGACGAATTTTAGTAATAGCGGTAGTGCGCGCCAAGGAGAACAACAATCCGATTCAGAAGTGAAGCGGCGGCAGAAAGCGTCGGAGTGGGTGCTCAAAGGTACCGGTCCTACGAGAGCTATGGTACAATCACCACCGCCACCATCAGCAATGCCAACGTTAATACCGTTGGATGGATCCGAGGAACAGAAACGAGTCGACTCGTTGTGTGGCGTTGCCGGAGTAAAGCTCGTCCCCGACGAAGCCGAACTCGCGCAACTCTTTGAACACATCGACAGGAAAGGATTAGAAGCATCTTTAATCGTGCGAGCGCTGCTTGATAAAATAGCCTTCGGGTACGACGCTGAGCTCATGGAAGCGCAATCTGGATGGAAGTGCGCGAAAAAAGCGCTAGGTTGTGTGTCTAAAGCGTTATCTCGACGAGACTCCGTTTTAGCGCACGCGTTGAAAGAGGATGAAAACGTAAAGTTGACCCTTCGCAAGACGATGGAAATCAAAGGCGTGAAAGATACGGTGAAAAAATCTGCGGGCGAGATTTTGAAGCAATTGGACGAAGTGGACGCCTCGTTCTTCGGAACGAGTAAGACCACCGCGGCTCCTCCTTCTTCTTCTTCTTCTTCTTCTTCCTTTCAGTCGGGAGGATTAGACGCTTCGCTGTTCATGGTCGATGCCGCGAGCGATACGAACGACGCGTTCTTTTCGTCCATGGCAGGTACGACGACAGCAGCAGCGACGACGACGACGGCGAGGACAAACTACGACGCGCCAAAAGCTCCAATGACCGGACCAGGTTTACAAGCTTTAGCGGAATTAGACGCGCAGCAGCAGCAGCAGCATAATAAAGATGGGACGAGACAAAAACAAGACGTGACGAAAGCGTTTGCGTCTTTGAAATGGTAAAAATTGAATTATATAATTACAAATAACTCTCTCCCTCTCTCTCGGTGTAGTGTGGTGTATACGATGCCGCGCTTCTTAATCCTCCTATATTCTCTTTCTATTTATTTCTTCCAAAAGCCTACGCCTGGTACCTCCCGACGATTTTATACTTCGACTTGAACTTTCGCTCCCAATCGTTGAGCACTGAGAGCTGCTCTTCATCCAAATCCGACAAATCCGTATTCTCCACGTCCTCGATTTTCAAAGACATCAGCGCTAACGCTCTCGAGGCGTCTCTCCCCGCAAAATTCGCGTACGGTCCTTCCGGTCCGTAGAAATCTTTCGCCGCGGTCACGTCGTAGACGATATCTTTACAGCACAAATATATCCTCTTTTCCTGAGAATGATTAGTCGTCCCTTTCCCCGTGTACCTCATCAACTCCTCTCGAGTCACAATCACGTCTGGGACGATGACTAAAGATTCCATCTTATCCTCCAAAGAGTCTCTCGGAGAGATGTGGAGTTGTGATGATTGCCCTTGTCCTCCTCCTCCGTTATTCTCTCCTCCTTCTTGGCTTTGGGCGTTCCCCATTTTGCAAAAGAGAGAGAGAGAGATGAGAGAGAGAGAGCAAAAGGAGGGGAGAGTTTTTTTTTTGGGTGCGATTATGACGTCTCTTTCGTTCCTTTTTTCTTTTTCTTTTTCTTTTTCTTTTTCTTTTTCTTGTTGTTTGTTGTCGTTGTTGTCGTTTGTCTTGTCGAGCGGGCGAAAGGCCAGAAAAGCGACTCGCGGAGGCGGCGGTGAAGATGGTCGGAGGAGAGAACTTTACGACGCAACTTTTTAATAGTAGTCTTCATACGTTCTGTGCTAAATATATATTAAACTCTACTATTTACATCATCTCAGCGAGGAGAAGACGTGAGGAAAATTAAACCAAAAAGCTGGCGGTGTTCAACTTCTCGGCCAATTGGAGTTGGACCTTCGCGACGTTGGCGACGTACGAAACCATCATGCAATCTCTACCGCTTTCGCCAAAGACTCGGGCGAACTGGTCGTTTGTCAACTGCGGCGTCGCTCGGAGAACCTCGGCGACTTGCCTACCTACTCTAGAATTTCCAACGACTACCGAAGAACTCTCCCCTCCGTTTTCTTCCGCGCGTATTTTGCACTCGTCCAGTAACTTTTCAATCTTTTCCACGGTTTTCTTCAAACCTTCCACGGCGCTCGAGTTTTCCGCGTTCTTTTCCGTTTTCGTCGCGCTCAACGCGTCAAAGCCGACACGTTCCGCGAGCTCGAAGTTCGTCACGCACGCGATTTCTTGGAAACACGCGGAAGACATGCCCATGTCCTCGTCCTCGTCGTCCTCGTCCTCGTCTTCGTTTTGATGTTGTTCTTTCTTTTCCTCTTTCCCGCTTTTTACTGCTTCTTTCTTTTCCAACTCTCGCCTTCGCGCGAGCGAACTGACGCCAAAATCTAAACTCCTGCCGACCCAAGCTCTGACCAAATTATCCGTATCCTTAAACTCCACGTCGAAGGTTAAATGCAACGGCGCGGAGATGTTCATGCCCATCTCTTTGGCGTAAAACTCGTGTATTAAACTCGACGCCGGGACGATCCCGTCCCCGGTGGAATACCATCCAATCACAATCTCTTTCGGGTTTACTCTCGCGTGTAACTCAATCATCGCGCGGTGGAATTCCACGTCCAGTAAAACCTGCCCGGTGGCGTGTTGCACGTTGTGTGGCACCGCGTACGAATTCGTCACTTCCAATCTGTTTGTTTTCGCGTCGTAGTGGCCTAATAAAGTGCCGATCACTCGTTCCACGTTGTCGTTGCGGCGCACGTACGAGTCGCAGACGTTGAAAATGACGTTCGGATGGACGACCGCTTGGGACACGGAACCGGAAATTGGTAAGAAGAATCCCATTATTATTATTATTATTGCGTGTCTTCTTTATCTTCTTCTTATGAGAGAGTGTATTATCTGTCCTCGAATACTACGAATAAGAAGAGTGCGCTGAACAAAACCTTTCGTTGTGACGAGATAAAATATTTTTTGCAGAAGAATCGAGCCCCAAAAAATTATGGTGCAACCAAAATAGAGAAGTTTTTATAAAGTGGTTTTTGTCTTCTCAAAACCAGACTTCTTCAACAAACTCATCATTAAAAGCTCGGGTTCTTCTTCTCTTCGACGACGACGACGCGTTTATAAGGAGTACGAGGAGGAGTAAGTGGTATACATAAATTCTCTCTGCTGTTGTTGTTATTAAAATTGGCAGCAGCAATCTATCTCGGCGCAAAACTCAATTCTGTGTACAATTAATTCTTCAAGCAATTCGAAGAAGTTTAAGTTCTATTATTATTAATATGCATAGTGGTGCGTCTGTCGTTTTTTCGTCGCAAAAAGCATCAATGAAGCTCAAAGAAGGAACATAACGACGAGTGCAACTCGCTGCCACTTTCGAGGAGGTTCAACTCTTTCTCGATGCCTGCCTCGGAGAGCGCGAGTTTCAAAGCAATCTTCTTTCGAATTTTCTTCATGAGTTCGTCAACCACGACGCGGATGCGTTTCTTAAACGCGGTAGCGTTGACCGAAGGCATGAGTATTGATGACGAGTGATCCGCTCCTTTTCGAGAACCTTCTTCCTTCTTATTCGATGAAGAGTTATTCATCTTCTGCGACGAGCGACTTGGTGGAACCGCAAAGTCGGTGCCAGACATACCGGCACCGCCGCCACCGTGCAAACCGTTACCGTTCGAAAGGTGCGCGGCGGACATGTTTAGTAAGTTTGGCGCGAGAAGATTCTGAATCGGTTGATTAAGATCCATACCACCAATGCTAGGGATACTACCTTGGCCACCCGCCAAGAGTAAATGCAACAACGCCGCATTTATGTTCACTTGCGGCTGAGTTTGAAGCGCAACTTGCGATTGGATTTGTTGAAGGAACAAAAGATTTTTCAATTCCTCTTGCGTTTGAGGAAGAAAAGAAGCATGCTGTTGCTTTTGTTGTTGTGCCAATACGTGCTGCTGTCTACTCGCTTCCTTGGCCGCAGCCGCAGCAGCAGCGACATTCTTCTTTTGCAGTTTGACTTGTGCCGCCGTGACGGCGTTGAGAGCGGTACTTTTACTCTTAATCGATGGTTGTTTCTGGTCCCGACTTTTTCGAACGTTCTCTTCTCGCATTCTCTGTAGAGCCTCTTTATACGTCTTGTGCAAAGTTGACTGTTCGACGGATATGTCGGCATCTTCGACAATGTCGTCTCTTTTCCGTTTTTCTTTTTCTGGCTTTTTCTTACTGAGCTCGTTTCGCTTTTCCTCTAACAGACGCGAGTAGTCTTTTCCCGGAGCGACGAGATTTTTATCGTTCTTATTTAGTTCTTGTTGCTGTTTGTCTTGTTGTCCTTTCTGACTCGCTTTGGTCTGTCCGTTATTTCCACTCGCTCCTTTATTCATGAATGTGTTGATGTGCGCCATTCTTTCGCTCGTCGAAGCGTTCGGTAAAATATTATTCAAAGCATCCGCGGCGAGTTTTTCGATAGCGGTAATATCCGGTCTTCCCCGAAGTTGCTCATCCTCTTTATCAACGCCGCCATTCGTAGCCTTGGTATGAGCATCATTCACATCCACGGCGTTATTTAAAGAAGTCTTCTTATTACCATTCGATGTCGTCGTCGTTTTCGCCTTCTTCTGAATATGACGAGCACCATCGGTATCATCTTTTTCCGCCGCTTCTAACAGCACTCGCATCGCTTCCCGTCTATCCTTCTCCTCTTGCGCTCTTCTTTCGTCTTCGAACACGTCTTCGAACACGTCGTTCTTCCTCGGTCGACCTCGTTTCTTTCTCTGACTTCCTTCACGCTCGCTCCCCTCGCTCAATAATTTCGATTTCGTTATCGTAGCGTTGTCCTTGAACTCCCGCGGCGGCGCGTCCGTTTCTACGGCGATGGTATTTCCTTCCTCTTCTTCGCTGCTCCCGGCTCCGTCGTCCTCTCTCGTCGCCGTTTCTTTGTTCGAATATTCTTCTTCTTGCTCTTCTTTTTCTTCTTTTAGTGTGCTCGCGTTCTTGTTGGGTGTCGTATTTTTTTCCTCCTCCTCCTCCTCAAAATCGTCGTCTAAATCGTCGTCGTTCTTAAGGAAAATTAATTGGCCAGACACAGACGAACCACCAAAAATACGTGTCGTTTGAGTTGTTGGAGTTTTTGAAGAATCGATGATGGTTCCACTCCTTGGACGAGGAAAGTTTTTACGAGCCTGTTGAAATTGTTCGCCGTTGTTGTTCTCGTTGTCGCTCGTAACAGCGCTGGTAGTATCGATGATACCTTTTTTTATCCCTCTCGCTGTTTTTGTTTTTATTGTTTTTGTCGTTGTCCCGGCGATTGCGGTCGCGGTCATCTACTATTTGTTGTCGTTGTGTCCAATTTTCGCTCTCGATCGGTACAAAGGACTCTTAAACTCCAATTTCTGATATTCCACGATCAATGGCTTCTTTGTATAGTAATTGCAAAATTAAATACGCAGAAGAGTATTCAGAAGTTTTTCAACGCGACGACGCGAGAATGATTTTGGAGAAGAGAAAAGGAGGAGGAAATAGAGTGTTGTTTTCTTTCTCTCTCTCTCGAACGCCCAACAACACCAACACCAACAAAGAGTGCGTGGAAAGAAATTTTAATTTGTGTTGTGTTGACAGCACTTTAAACAGGAATATTTTGCAAAAAAGTGGCGATGTGGGGGCAAAATGTGACCTTTTTTTGCATTATAAATTCGAGTTCTGATATTTAAGTGCTGGGCTCTCACAAATACTACTGTGTGATGATGGTATGCGCGGTACGTAGAGTATGCATCACGTATTCTCTCTCTCTCTCTCTTTCTCGTCTATTATATTTTGAATAATGGGGTGGTGCTTTTCTAATTCGTCTTCTCCTCTCCTTGCTCTTCTTCTTTGTCTTCTTCTTTGTCTTCTTCTTACTAAAAAAAAGTGTAAATGTAATCGTAATCGCTCGCGAGATTTATCAACACTCTTTAAATCGTATTCCGTCCACGCGTCTTCTCTTCGGCTATTAAAAATATATGACGAAGAATTCACGTCACGTCGTCGTGGTTTCGTCGCCGATGCGCTAATGCATGCGTTACACTCGAAGTAGCATCCTCTTGTTCTTACATACTACATCAAGTTACAGCACTGATTTTGCTTCCTCGCTTGCTTATAAAACATCTGACTCGCTAACGACAAATCGGTGCTCTTATCGACGAGATTATCCAACTTCTCTCCTCTCGCCAACACGCTGTCTATAGTTTTGTGCAAAACAACTTTAGTATCGTCCAACTCTCTTTGAATCTTTAGAATCTTATCCGCCGCCATGGGATCTTGGTACTTCACTATCGCGTCTTCCATAATTTCGTTCCCTTTGATATCGTCCTCGGTTCTCGTTTTCCACTGCTCTTGACCAAACGTGTCGCAATAATCGTCGCATATTTTCTGTAACACACAAAACGCCGATCGAGACGGATATTCCTTATCCATCACCGCTATCGCCGCGAGCCCGTTCCTATTAATCACGTGCACTAAATATTGATCCTGTTCTACCGATTGTCTCTGTCCTGGTTGCGTTCTCGCCACTATCGTTTTCGATATAAACGTGAGCATCTCCCGCACCGAGGCTCGTTGGAAATAGCCGAATTCTTCCACGTCTTCCGCTTTGCCTAAACATATCGGGTCCGTGTTTTGCCCGCGCCATTTCCACACCGATAACGCCGTCACTTTCATTCTTAGTATTATATCTTCTTCTTCTTCTTCTTCTTATATCTTATTAGTATTGTCTTTGTCTTCTTCTTCCTCTTTTTCTTCTCAAGTAGAATCTCTCTGTTCTTTTTTCAGCGTGTGGTTAATCTTCACTCTTTCGTCTGAGGGAAAGAAACACTTCTTGAGCGAAAAAAAAGAAAAAAACGAAAAACTTTTGAAAAAAATGTTCTTTTATCCCAAGTATGCTGTAGATATCACAAGTAGGGGATTTCGCAGAAAAACAAAAAATACAAAACCCCTAGCGCGCGCGAAAAAATGTTGCGTTCCCCGGTGGCAAGTCGCTTTTAGTACTCTAACATGCGAGGGGTCCCCGGGTGGCAACTCACTCGCTGTATTGTAACTACGTTATTGCGTGGAGCTGAAAGTATACGGATGATATATCACGCGCGCGCAGGGACGTTTTTTTGTATTTTTTGTGTATTTTCTACGAAATCCCATACTTGTGATATCTACAGCATACTTGGGATAAAAGAACATTTTTTTCAAAACTTTTCTCTGCTTTTTTGGTCTGTCTTTTAAGAAAAATGAGAGACACATTACAAACACCATAAACACATTCACACATAAACACGCGCAGTAATAATAGTATCTATTAAAGGAGTAGGAGTACGCATTTATGGCAAAACTACTGGTGTCTTCCTCGTGTTGCAACTGTTTTTGCCGGCAAAATCAAACTTCAACTTCGTATACGACTTTTTTGACGAAGAAGAAGTTTGTTGGTGTTTGGAGAGGAGAAGTGTCTTCAAATTCATTCACATCTTCCTCGCGTAGATCGATGATGCACCGCCGCCACCGCGGGGCTACTTTAAATAATAATAGTAACGATGATGATACTAATGAAACACAAAAACACGCGGACGAACACGGATACCCACACTTGATTGTGTTTGATTTAGACGCGTGTTTTTGGAACCAAGAGATGTACCAGTTGTACGATATTTGCGAGTCGAAGGACAATATCGTGTGTGAGAAAACGAATACCGTCGTCGGCGCGGTCTCGGGGAGAACTGTGATACGAATGCACGAAGGGAGCAGGAAAGCGCTGACGGAATATTACGAAGGGAAATATCCGGGCGCACGGTTAGCGACGGCATCGTCCGCGGACACGCCGCTGGCGGTGAAGATTGGTCAGTCCGCGTTGAGGAATTTAGAAATAGCGCCCGGCGTATCCGCAGCCTCGGTGTTTGCCATTGGATGGGAGAAAGAGTTCGACGGGAACATGCAAATCGGACGGACGCCCCCTTTGAGCGCGAACAAAGCGCAGACGCACTTTCCAATTTTAAGGAAGTTTACGAACATAGAATACCACAAGATGCTATTCTTTGACGATTGTAACTGGGGCGATCACTGCGCGGCGGTGGAAAGTCAATGCGTCGAGCCGAAAGCTGGTTTAGGACCGGCCATACAAAGAACGCCGAGAGGATTAGGCGTGAAAGAATGGGAGACGGCGTTGGCAAAGTATAAAGCCCGACACGAGCAGTATTTTCAAAAATAAATCTATATCGGTACAGCATAAATATTATTATTATTATTACAGCGTATACATTTAACTTAATCCGACAAGTCTTCGTAGAAATTCAGTTCCTCTTCGGTCATCGGGCCTCTGTTCTTGGCGCTGTTTCTATTCGAGCGTCGTGTCCCGCCGATAACTCTCGAACTTCCTCTTCCCGCCGTGCCTCTTTCCATCTCGCTTTGCGATAAACCGCCTCCCCAGAACGCGTCGTCTCGCATCAACTCACCCGCGGGGACGTTGGAAATACCTCTCAAAGCTTTCTCCTTGTTCTCGAAGGATTTCAACACTTTCACCGAGGACGTGTTCAACTCCAACGAACTCACCGGCTGTAAAGATTTGTATTGCACGTACGTGTAATATCCGAACAAGGAGAATATGAAAATAATTGCAACGCCGGCGTGTACACCGGTCGGTATTTTCTTAAAGTTTGCCACCGCGTGTCCCGCGCCGACGTTTACGGCATTCATTGTACCTCGGGCGAATTTCTTCGAGTGGTGCGCGCCAAATTGCGCCGCTTTATTCAAAGGATGTTCGCGATCGTACATGACTTTATACTTGAAGTTTGAAAGCGCTTCCACCGCAGAAGCTCTGCCTTGGCTACTGCTCGGATTGCCTCCTTCATCACCGGTAGCGTCTAAAGTGGTAGTAGCCGCCGCAGATGCCTTGGAAAATTGGCCAGCAAAAGCGCTCCCCTCGCTCCCCGGTCCTTCGCACTCCCACCAGTCGTCCACGCAACTTCGCGTTTTCGGATCGGACGCTTTACACGCTTCAGGGAACGAGCCCAACAATTCCGCAAACTGATCCGTCGTCGTCGAAGAAGAAGATCCGTCTCGCGTACACGTTCTACTACTACCAGTAGATGACTCGCAGTATTGATCGCTTTCTTCGATCCATACTTCAACAATCGCCTTGTGCGCGTTGAACGCTTTGCGATGCGCCTCCTTGACACCATCTAACCACGTCGTGGATTGTTTATACAATTCTTCGTCCACTTTGTTCGTGTCGCGAAGTCTTTTCAGTACCGCGTCTGGTTCGGTGGCTAAATCGACTGAGATGCCCATTTCTTTCCTCATTTTATTTTGTTTGGAACCTTCGTCGTTCGCGCCGTACGCCAAATCCGAGATTGCGAAACCGCTCATAAACGTGAGAGAAATCAATCCATCCAATCCCGAATCCGCCGGGATGATTGCATCGAACCTTTCCGCAATCTCCTTCGCAGACGTGCCGCCACCAAACTTTGTCGCTTGAGGGTTGTTCACGAATCCATCACACGCAGTCAACACGGCGAGTTTCGCTTCGTCTTTCGCGTCCACGTTTACTTTCACCGCTTTGCCGTTCTTTCTGTCCTCTCGAAGTTGCGAAAACATGGCATCGAAGACGTCGCACTTCGCGAGTTCTGGATACGGCGACTTGTTCATGATTGAATAAATCGTCGCGTCCTCGACTTCTACATCCGTCGATACGTAATATTCAACAGCTGCGTATAAACGCTCCAATCCATACACCGCCGGGTCGGCGACTTCTCCAATCCATCTCTCCAAGTTCAAGTCTTTGTTATACACCAAAGACGCGTCTGAAATGACCGAGACACCGGCATCGACGCCTGCTTCTTTCAAAGCCGTGCTTTGCTTTTTCAACGAGTCCATGCTACTTCCGCACGCGCCGGCGCACTCGCACGAACCCGCGCAAATGCATTTACCTGGACGCGCAAACGCGTATCCTAATCTTTTGGAAAAGCGAAACGCCGCGAAAGATAACGTCGGGTTCGTGAGTGGTGACGCGGACACGACGCCGAGCGACTTTGGAATACCACCAAGAACTTTTGTTGTTGTTGTTGTTGTTGTTGTTGTTGTTGTTAACGAAGTTGTGTTATTTCCGTCCGTGTTGTTCCTGTCACCACCTTTGGCGGCGCTCGCGATGGCGTTCGCAACCGTTTCCTCGTTTTTGTCAGCTTCTAAAATTGCCTCGTATACGCCTTGCGATTTATCCCAGTCCTTTTCTTGTTCTTGTTCTTTTTTCGTCGGTGCTTCCTCTTGCTCAACCTTCTCCTCCTCTCCTTCGATCGGTATTACTTCATCCGTTGGGACAGGGGCGGGAGTCTCCTCAGCAGTGACTTTTTCTTCTTCTTCTTTCTTCTGCTCCTCCTCCACTTTGTCGGTAGCAGTTGCATCATCATCAGTAAAATCCATGGAAAGCGCGTCAGCTTCTTGCATCGGAGCGTCTTCTTTATATCGCTCCTCTTCTTTCTCGTCGCCTTTGAAAAGTGGATCGTGGGTGTCGGATTTTCCATCGAGCACGACTTTGTCCGGTTCTTGCGTAGGCACGTCCTCTTCCTTCTTCTCTTCGTTCACCGCGGGTAACTCTTCAATCTCTCCCGGCGCTTCTTTTTCTTCTTCTGCCGCTACTGATCCCTCTTCCGTTTGCTGCTGAGCTTGCACACTACTTTTCTCCTCCTCCTCTTCCATCTTCACTACCTCTTCCTCCTCCTTCATTAACGTTTCGTATTTAGACAGTTGCTCGTCCGCTTTTTCATCCGCTTTTTCATCTTTTCTTTCTCCTTCTTCGGCGGGCGTTGTTATTTCCTCCTCCTCCTCCTTCTTCGCGTCACCCAATTCTGGTTCCGCGACTGGATCCACCGTCGATTGTTCCTCTACAGCGACCGCAGATTCATCCAAATTGTCTCCTTCTTCTCCGGAAGTGATGATGATGTCGTTGATACCTTGTTCTTCTTCCGGAGACGTGGTCGGCCTTTCGCCCCCGTTTGGCGTTTCCGTCAATTCTTCTTCTTCTTCTTTCGAAACGTCATCATCGGTTTCGCCACCAGAAGAGTCGGTACCTAAATCACCCATCGACAAAGCGTCCGACTCTTGCGCTTCCGCCACTTCCTGTTCCATCATCTCTTCTTTCATTTCGTCTTCTTTCGTGTCCGGCGTCTCTGCGGTGGTCGTATCGTCCTCCGTTTCCTCCGCGGACGACGGAAGCGACCCCGGAAGCGCTTCCTTGACCTTTCCTGCTTCATCCTTATCGTCATCTGAATCTCGTTCCATCGCGCTCGTAAACTCCTCCTCCTTTTCTTCTTCGACAAAAGTTTGTTCTCGTTCTTTTTGTTCTCGCGTATTCGTCGTCGTCATTTCCTCCTCCTCCTCCGCTTCTTCTTCCTCCTTTCGTTTTTGTGTTGTTCCAGAAGAAGGTGCCGCGCTTTCTTCTTCTTCTTCTTTTCGTCTCTTCTCCTCCAACTCTTTCGCCAACAGTTTCATCTTTGCTCGTTGTTTCTCCTCCTTCTGTTGAATCTCTCTCTGTTTCTCTCGCTTTTGCGGAGAACTACTGCTCATCCTTTTCAGAGCAGCGCGCGACGACGGCGTTTGTCGTGGTCCCACGCGATTCGCGCGGACAAACATCCCCAAGGACGAGGATGAACCACCAAAATCATCATCATCGAAAGAAACACTGACGAACACCAAAGAAACGAACAACAACAACAACAAAAGGAGTCGTTGTAAAAAAGAGTAGTTTCGAGTCGTATTATTCGCTCTACGTCGTCGTCTTCTCCCTCTCCTCGGAATGTTCTTCTTACTATTCGTAGTATTGGTTGTTAACGTATCGGATGATGTCATTTTTTTCTTTCTCTCCTGTTGCGTCCGAGCGCTCTTGCGTTTTTCTCTGATGGTATTTTTTGTGAAGAGGAGGAAAAAGAGCAAAAAAAAAGGAGAGAAAAAGAGGAGGATTTTTTGTGAATTTTTCAAAAAAAAAAGCACCGCAGGGGAGAGAAGCGTCTGTTGTCGTTGTGTTGTTATTGATGACGATGATTTTGATGACGTGATTGCGATTAAATCGATGACGACGACGACGACGAAAAACAACGAAAACAGAACGAGTGGTAGTATCATTCGGGATCGTCGTCGGCAGCTCTTGTTTTTGGTTTTGTTTTTATTTTTTTTCTCGAGAAACGTGAGAAAAGTTTTAATCTCGTTAGAAGAAAAGAAGAACGAATCTTCGTCGTCATCGAATGCAAAAGTGGTGCCGATGGTGATTAAAAAGCTCGAACCGTTGAACCACGGACCGATGAAAACGCTCGACCCGTTCTTGTTTTTAGTGTACCATAAAGATTTTTACCCTCCCGGGGACGAGGAGATGGGTTTAAAGGGCGATGCGAGAGGTTCGGGGTCAGATTTTGTACCAGATATCCCGTATCGATTTTACCACGGACATCGCATACCGGGCTTCCCGAGGCATCCTCACCGAGGGTTTGAAACGATTACTGCGACTTTGGATGGCATCATCGACCACACGGATTCTATTGGCGACGCGGGGAGGTATGGAAAAGGTGATTTGCAATGGATGACTGCGGGGTCTGGGATTCAGCACGCGGAGATGTTTCCGCTCGTCAACGCTTACGAAGAGAACCCGTTACGATTCTTTCAAATCTGGTTAAATTTACCGAGTTGGAAGAAAATGAGCGAACCAGATTTTGTCATGCACTGGAAAGATGACGTGAAGAAGATAAGAAAAGGAAAAGAGTACGAGATTGTCGTGTGGGTCGGGCGATTTGGTGACGTTAAAGTGAACTCAAATTTGAGCGCGACGCCTAAGAATTCGTGGGCCGGCGACGAGGCGAACGACGTCGGCGTGTTTTACGTTGAAATGTACGCAGAGAAGAGCCGAGAAGAAGTTCGAGTTCCTAAAGCGAGAATTGAATCAGAAGCAAACAGGTATTTATATTTCGTCGAAGGCGAGGAAATGATGATTAACGGACGCGAGAAGATTCAAAAAAGAACGGGATGTGAACTCGACGCGTCGCAATCGTTCACCGTAAAGTGTACGAAACTGAGTCAAAGTCAAGAAAGTATTAGAGATAGCGATAGGAGTAGGAGCAGTAGCAGCGGCAAGAATAAATGCGCGTTTTTAATCCTTCAAGGACGACCGATAGGAGAGCCTATTCGGTCCTCCGGCCCGATGGTCATGAACACGAACGAAGAGCTGCGCAAAGCGTTTCAAGATTTCGATCGCACGCAGTTTGGAGGGTGGCCGTGGAAATCAAACGACGTCGTGTTTCCGAGAGCAAAGGAAAGATTCATGAGAGTTGGCGGAAAAGAGACGTTCGCGCCGAAATCGCCCGCAAAGCGATGATGTAATGATACTAAAAGTAGTAACTTTTGATGAAATCGAATTAAAAGCATCTAGAGCTCCTCATTTTTTTATCCCCTTCTTTGGCGCAAAAATTATAGAGTAAGTCACGTATAATATGCTGCGAGAAGACAGAAGAGAAGGACGATAAAAACGAGAATAACGACCTGAAGACGATGAGATATTCATGATGATGATGATGATGCCTTTACTCGAGGAGCAGTAGTCATGGGACTGGGATACCCACTCTCTCCGAAATCGAGAACGAGTGACATTATCGATTCGTTTTGGCTCTGGGTGGAAACGTTAGGCACCGTCATCCAACCGAACGCCAACAGGAGACAGAGTCGAAAAATCGGCCGGAGAATTCTCCTGTTCATTTTTCTATTGAACATGTTCATTTTCGCGAGCAACGTGTTTTGGCTGAGGAGAGATTTGATGAAGGAAGAGGACGAGTCTTTGACAAAGTTGAGTTTAGAACGTGCCAGGAAGTTGGCGTTTAGTAGTAGTAGCAATCTTAACGACGAATCCATTCAAAAGCGAGCGCAACGAGCGATATACGAACGACGAGAAGGTATTTACGATCCCGCGAAACAAACGCAACAACAACGCGCAATCATTTCGGTGCGTTCGTTCGACATCGACCCGATTTCCGGCGAGTTCGTGCCGAAGAAAGAGATTCGGAAACAACCGGATAAATATTTCGTGACGCATCCGGTGTTGGTGTCCGGGGTGTGTTCGAAGACGCTACCGAGCGTGAGAGAGTTGGTCGGGAGTTTACACTTTTGGCACCCGGAAGTAGTCGTTTGGTTGTACGAAGTTGGGCCGTTGTTAGAGAGCGAGAAGGACGAAGTCGCACATTGGAGAAACGTGTACGCGAAGAGAGGCGTGGACGCGTTGCAATACGCGCTTTTAGACGAGAGGTTAGATTTAGGATCTGGGGCGTTGGGGAAAGTGCAGCGAGAAGTGCGAACGAGAACGCGACAGGGCGTTTTTGAGAGCGGAACGTTACCGACGTTCGCTTTGGCGGAGATTGAGCGGTTGATGTTGACGCAAACCTTCGAGGACGAACCAGACTTCGAGGAAGAGGTGGACGAAAACGGGTTCCCCATCAACGGCGGCGAAAAAGATAAAGTGAGAACGAGAAGCTCGGTTTTAAAACGGAACGTTGGGGAAATCGATATATTACCAAGTTTAATATGGCACGCGGTAAATAAGAACGGAAACGCGTTGTTCGTGCATCACAACGCGCACGCGAGAGGGTGGATCGACAACGTTTTGAAGGCGCTGAGCAGAGATAAGCGTTTTTTCGTTCAGGAAGAAACAACCAGAGGAGGGTGTAATCCAAACGTGCAGGGATATTTTCGTTTCAACAACGCGACGGAGGAGATTTTGAAAATGCACGTGCAGTGTTCTTTAGGCGGCGCGTGTCCGAGAGCGAATACTTTAGTCGGGGAAGAGAAATCCGCGTTGAGCCCGGGCGAGGTGCCCGAGTTCCACAATTGGTTCGGCACGAGACCAGATTTACACGGGTTCATCTGTATCGATTCCAAAGCGTCTAAAATATCCACGGTGGAAAGTTTAAAACAACTCGCGGATGAAGGCGACGAGGTTGCGAAAATTATGCTCAAAGAACAGTACCACTGCAGAGTTCGTCACAAGAGAGAGCCGCCGGAAATCGTCTTCGAAACGAAAGTGAGAGAACAGTCGTTCGGTAACGACATGGCGAGGGATAAATTCAAAGCCGTGCACGTCGTTTTAGGTGTCCCGAGTTCGACTTTGAACACGAAATTAGTCAACTCCGACGCGTTACCATTGGTAAACGTCTTACTGCCATCGATACTAGGAACGATCGATAAGAGTGGCAAACGAACGAGGTACACGTTGCTGGTTGGATTCGAGCAGGGCGATATCGTCTACGATTCTGCGCCGAAAATGAAGCGTTTGCAAAAACGAATGCAAGTCTTGATTGGAGATTACCCGGTGACTATAAAAGTCGTGCGCTTTCACGTGTCCCTTTCGACGACGTACGTATGGAACGGTCTTTTCGATCGAGCGATTGACGTCGAGAAGTGCGATTATTTCATGACGGTGCACGACGACTCGGAATTTTACCCTTCGCAAGGACAATATTGGGCGGATATTTTGATAAACTCGTTGTTGAATAACAACTTGGCGAAGAATTTCGGCGTTGCGAGTCCCGAGGACGTGAGAGACGCAAGGAAAATCACGCACGCGTTCGTGCACAGGACGCACCGAGACGTCTTTGGCGCTTTATACCCGGAGCAACTTTCAAACGAAGAGCACGCGATTTGGATTTCCCGCGTGTACGGATACAAAAACACTTTCTTACATCCAGAAGTGCAAGTGTACAACTCTGGACGGTTTTCCGGTCGATCGCTGAAATGCGTAACGAGAGAGGAAATTGTAAATCACGAGGTGTACATGTCCGCAGACTTGGTCAAAACGTGGGCGATGGAAAATTTAGGTGCGTATTCGGAGCATCTTCACAACGACTTGGAAGGTATCGGCGCGTCGTCGATTGTTGGAAATGGTTAAGAAATATAGAGAGGAAATATAGGGAGGAAAGATAGCGGTGGCTTTAGTAGTAGCAACGTGTAGTATTAAACCAACAAGAGTATTTTAAAAGAAAGGAAATATGCCACGCGTCACGTATCGTCCCAATAGGTGTTCGTGTTCCACGACTTTCTCTTCGTGTTGTAACACTCGTGCACGTATCGAAATTCAATTTCGTAAAGTCGCTTTTCTCGCCCTTTTTCGGCAAATGTCGCTAAAGTACCAATGAACACAGTGATGAAACCAAAACCGATGAATACATACGGGTACCAAAAAGCAACCGAGCCTTCTTGATGGTTGGGGACGTAGTCTCCCAACCCGACGGATGTTATGGAAACCACCGCAAAATACGCGGCTTCGAGATAGTCCCAGTCCTGCAAAGCCTTGAAGTAAAACATACCAACAACGACTGAAAGGACAGAAAATAGCAAGCAATGCATTAACTGAACACCCGTCGATGTTAAACTCGCTTTGCTTCTGATCACTTCCAACAATAAACGAATTTCTTCCAAGTTCAAAACAGATTCTTGTTCTTGTTCCTCTTCTTCGGCGGATACTTCTGCTTCGGTCGATACGTTCGTGCGGTGGTTAATTCTCAGCCCCAGTCCTTGACACGTCTCGACAAACTGCTGTTTGCTTACAAACACCTCTCCTTTGTGCAGTTCGTCTAATGTGTAGATTTGATTCGTTCGAATGTAAACCTCCGTCATCGGCCAAAACGCCTCTCCGATTAGATGGTGCTGCAAGACATTAAAATATTCCTCGAGAGTACACTTTTGCGGTATCGTTATATCAATCGGCAACTTTTTTTTCATCCTCTTTAACAAATACTTGTGTAATAAGTTCATGCTGTCTATGATTGGTTCAGCTATGGTGACTATTGTAATCAACGATACAGCGAGAACTGGTATCGTCGTGAGAAGCACGACCAATCGCCCTTCTTTTGTGCTTGGCGCGACGTTCCCATATCCGATTGTTGTAAACACCGTCATGACAAAAAAGAACGCGCCTTTGAAGTTCCAATGTTGAAGCTCCATCAATTTTTTCTTCTCCTCCAAGTCTTCGCGATAGTGTATGTATATCTCCGCTATGGGGAAGTAATACTGAGTATTTGTCGTCGTAGCTATTGAACACGCGTTCAACGGCAACTCTTCAATCACTCCGCTCGCTTCCGGAGCGTTTACATTTAAACACGATTGATTGAACAATAACGATGAAGTGATGCTGGTGCTACTCTTCTCCTCGATTATTCTGCACGATTCTACGGTCTCTATTGGAGGCAACATCAATTCCTTTCCACCATCTTCGCACGGCAACGACGACGATGAAGAAAAGAGCTTCTCCATTGCTTCTTTTGCTCTCTGGTAATCCTCTCTCGCTTCCTCTCTCCTCTTTGCCTCTTCCTCTCGTTCTACATACACCAAGGTTTGCGCTAACATCGCGCACAGAGTGAGCAAAATCGAAAGCGACACCACAATCTTAGATATCGTCGCTCGTATCGACGTTTTCTTCTTGTTCGCATACCACGTGCTTTGTCTTCTTCTTCTACTCTTCCCCGTATTTTTTTTTTCTTCTTCTTCTTGAATTTCCAATTCCTGTGTTGTTGTTGTAAATCGTCGTCGTCCTCGTTCCGCGCAAAATCCGTTCTCGCTCACTTCTTCTTCTTCATCGTACTCTTCTTCTTCCTCGCGTTGGTCGTCGCCGAAGAACACGCGCCTCGCGAACTCGCCCGTTCTCTTCAGCATATTATTTTTTGACTTTATATCGCATGTGATTTGCAATATTTTTTAATTTTAAGAAGAATAAAACGCTTCAACAGTTCAATGTGTGGACAGAAAAAAAAACAAAGATAAAGATACCGCATCGGTCATCATCATCATGAACAAAATGTACGCGCAAAAATCACCACCATGCGCCCGTTGTTGTTCTTTCATCAGAGCGACGAACATCAAGAACAACCATAAGAACCACTACCGAGTATTATCCTCCTCCTCTGTCTCCTCCTCCTCCAGCAAGACGACGAGAAGAGAAGAAAAATTAGATATCACAAAAATGACGACGATAAAACGAACACGAACAACTGCTCTTAAAACCGAACAACTTACGAGAAGAGAACAGCTTTTGAACGCGACAGCACTCGGGGTCCTGCTCTCTTTTCAAGGACTTTTAGTATCACCACCACCAGCGCAGGCGGTGATGGGATCTATCGCCGGGAGAGTTCCAGGTTTTGGGAAAATAGAGGAAGACGGATCGATGACATATACCAGACCCGAGGCGAAGTCTGGCGGGCACGGCATCGGGTGGACAGAAATCACGCCGTATTCGGTGAAACTTCGGGAAGGGTGGGAAGAAGTCGCGGTGAGCATTGCGGATCCGGGAGGGACGGAAATTGATACGAGATTTAAAAGCGAAAGCGAAGGCGACGTGAAGATTGTCTTGGCGCCGGTGCTTCGTTTCGCCAACGTCGAGGACGGCGAGAACCCGACGATTGAAGAGCTGGTGCCGATTACAAACTTCATTTTAGGTTTTGCACCGGAAGTGTTGGGACAACCAGTGAACGAAGAACAGATTAAATCGATGGAGAAAGATACCAGGAATGGATTGACGCATTATAACTACGAGATTTCGAACGAAGCGCACTGGTTGATTTCCGCGACGGTGTGGAAAAAACGAGTGTATTTATGTTCCGTGAAAGCGAGTGGCAGACAGTGGCGAACGGCGCAGCCGAAACTGAGAGATACCATAGCCTCTTTCACTGTGTTGAAATAATAATGAGATAAATATGATCATCTACTACTGTATTATTGATAAAAAAATTTAAACGTTCTTTTTGTAATCGCCCATGGTGTGCGCCGTCCAACTAATCAACGTCGCGAAGAACCCGTAATCGAACATCTTCAACAAATTTCTAAACGCAATGGCCACGAACCCTATGTCGTACCACACGATCCTTCCAATCGGTCGCAACATTTCTTTCGGCAACTGGTCCGGAGTCACGGCGAACTTTTGGAAAAACGCCAACGCGTCCAACTTGTGCGCTTTATCGTAAAAGTTGCTCGCCACCGGACTCGGGTGCACGGCGCAGACGTCGATGCCTCTCGATTTCACCTCGCACGCCACGTTGGCAGCAAACGCGGAAATGTACGATTTCGTGGCCCCATACAAAGCTGAAAACGGCGTCGGTTGACACGCCGCCGCGGACGAGGTAAACACGATGCACCCTTTCAACTTCTTCTCCAACATTCTCTTCACGAACACGTGCGTGATTTGCATCGCGCTCGTGCAGTTGCACTCGTGGTTCGTCATCAACAAATCCAATTTCGTTTTATCAAAAAACCCAGTCAACATGAACCCGGCGTTGTTAAACACCACCTGCACGTCGATATCTTTCGTTTTCTCTTCGATTTCTCGCAAATACGACCCATCTCGGAGGCCTAAATTCACCCCGATTTTTCTAAACTCTCGCTCGGGATGTTGTTTTTTAAGCTCCTCGAACGTCTCATCCAAAATCGTTTCTTTCAGAGAGACTAAAACGACATTTAAGCCTTGCCCGGCTAACTCTTTCGCCAAGGATTCACCGATACCAGACGACGCGCCGGTGACTAAAGCCCACTTAGCGCCTTTGTATTTTCGCTTCAAGTTTTGCGTCGGCATGAATGACACGATGAGTTTAGGAACCCAATAGGAAAGATACGTGATGGCACCTAAAAACGCAAACATAATGAGCACGAAAACGTGCACGTCTTCGCTTTGTGTGAAAGATTTTACGTTCGAATACGCGAGGTCAAACAAGCTTCGCATCACATCCATTTTTGTTTTTACCGCAGGGAGTTGTTGTGCTCCTCCTCGAAAAGAAAAGCCCATTCTTGATTGTAGAGTAGTATCGATGTGTGAACGAAGTAAAACTTTTCTGTGGTGTTGTTGTTGTTGTGAAAACTTAATTGTTGTGTGAAAAGAAGAGAATTTTTTATGTTTCAAACACAAAAAAAGAGACAAAAAGCAGCCAAAGAGAACAAAAAAAAGCGATTCTTTTTCTTTCTTCGACGACACTTTTGAAAACGCCTTCTTGAGGATGATGATGAGGACCACCTCGACGAGGACGATGAGGAGGACTACTACTGCTCATAGTATTAGTATGAACAATAAGAAGAGCAGCTATAGTAGCAGACGACGAATAATGTTTCGACGAGGAGGAAGTAGAAAAAGAACGAAGAATAACAACAACACTTTATTATTTGTGTTCGCCGCTGCTAATAATGTTAACGGTATTTTCGATGATGATGATTCTGTTCTTCTTCTCAACGACGACGACGACAGAACGAAAGAAGAGGACGAACAAATCGCACGGATTTTAGAGGAGAATGAGAGCGAGGAGGAGAAGAGACAAAATGACGGCAACAAAACGATGATCACAAAAGAACGTTTCCGAGAACTCATCGAGTCGTACTCTGAGACGAGTAGTAAAAACAACAACAAGACAAAAGGAATAAACGCGATCGATATCGCGGTGTATTTAGTGGAGAAGAAACTGGTAAAATCGGTCGAGGAAGGATTGTTATTCGTGGAAGAGGAAGACGTGGTGACGGCGAGTTTGTTGAGAGTGAAGAACGCGGAGAAGAGGTGGTCGGATGTCATCGCCGCGGACGAGTGGAAGAAAGAGGAGCTTTTAGGAGGACGACGACAACAACAACAACACGTAAAAAATGCCAAGTGCGAAACCGGGCAGATTTGTTTCACCGTTCAAGACGCGCGCGAAATGCTCGAGAGAGGCAAAGCTCTTGGTGGTTCGCAAGCCGCGAAAGTAATTTTGTGTTGCGAGTGCGTGGATTCCAGTTTACTCAAAACGGACGAGGAGAAACGATTCGCCGAGGACGAGGAAGACGTCGTGGACGTGTTGCAAGACGTGGCCGGGGTTATATTCTTGAAGGACGATCGGTTTGGCGCGGAGTTATCGAAGAAAGAGTTTGGGTTGGCGTGCGTGTCCGGTGCGAACGATGATATATATAGCGATGATGGTAACGACGATGGCGGAGGAGGAGGATATTCGATAAAAATTGATAAAAAGTCTCGCAAGTTTGCAAAGTTCACGACGACGACTTTTAGTAGCAGCAATAGCAACAACAACAATAACAACAACAAAAAAGAAAGCACGACGATTTTGCACACCGGAGATTACGTCACCATCGACGGTCAAAACGGCGTCGTCTATCGCGGCGCCGTCGAACTCGTGCCGCCAGTCAAGTCGGAACGAAACAAGCTGTTCTTCGAATGGCTCGCGCAAAAATCCAAATTCTTAAACGCGATTCGGATATTTGCCGAGTGCGATTCTGCGGATGCCATCGACGAGTACGTTGATGAGAATAATAATCGCGACGGAACGAGCGTTGGCGGAGGCGACGCGTCGAACTTTATCGGCGTCGGTTTGGTGAAAGTTGAGAACGTCCTCAAGAAATATCGAGGCGGCGATGCGAGGCAGGCTTTACACATGCTTTTGTGTGCAGAGACGAAAGATGAGAGATACGAAGCGTTGGATATGCTCTCGCCGCATTTGCGGTACGATTTTGAGGACATGTTCAAGGCCTCGTTTCAACCTGATCAGAAGAACGAAGAAAATTCGAGGGTCATAGTGCGTTTACTGGACGAACCGCTGCACGCGTTTCTGCCGGATTCAGAAAATTTGAACGATTTAATGCCATTATTAGCGGTTGATTCCGGGAAGGACGAACGAGACGTCGTAGAAATCATAGAGCAAAACTTGCTGGACGAAGTAAATCCTGATTTTGGATTTCGAGGCTGTCGGGTTGGAGCTCTCTATCCGGAAATCACGAAAGCGCAAGTGCGCGCTCTCCTCGGCGCCGCGTACGGAGTGAAAGAATTCTTCACGTTTGCAGCAGAATCACCGGTTGTGGACATATGCATACCGAACGTCGCCTCGGCGGAGGAATTTGAACACCAGTTGAATTTAATCCGGAACGTTGCGGAAGAATTTTCATTCTTGGAGGAGAAAACCAACTCAAAAATCGCTTACCGCGTAGGCGCCATGCTCGAGACGCCGAGGTCGTGTTTGATTGCGGGCGATTTAGCAAAAATGGGAGCAGAATTTTTAATCGTCGGGTTAGACGAGCTCACAGAAACAACATACGGCGTTAGCGTAGAAGATAGTCACAAATTCTTTCCGCGCTACTTGTACGGTGGCGAAGATATGGACATTAATGGCGACGAATTCGATTTCGATGAAGACGACGACGAGGACGAAGAGAACGACGTGAAAGATATCGCCAGAGAGGAGCAGGAAGAGGAGGAAAACGCAATCATATGGAAGTTTAATCCTTTCATCGCATGGGACGATAAAGGTGTCGGGCGACTCGTACAATCAGCTATTAACGAGGCGAGAGAAGTAAATCCGAACATCGACGTCGTCGCGTGTGGTCAGATGTGCGGTCACCGCGGCGCCGATTTCATATACGGAAAGTTCCAAGATTTGAACGTGAATGGCGTTTCGGTCGACTCTAGGTTCATCGCCGTGGCGAGACTTCGCGCGTTGCAGGCGATAATAGCGAAGAATAGGAAGTAGAGACGACGATGAGTTTAGTTCTAAAGTTGTAGGTTTGTCTATTATTAATAACGAAAGGTACCCAAAAACAGCTATTCTCGAAAGCCTCGATTTTGACACATCGTCGTTTAACGATATCTCTTGAGCGAAAGTCTGTTGTTGTTCTTCCACTGGGCGTGCTTGGACGATCTGTTTTTCGTGTAGTTGTGGCCCTTGCCGTGTAAACCTCTGTGCTTTCTCCCCGCCGAAGTCAAGCCTCTCATCGCTCTGCCCTTGTGCGTCGGCGCGCAGATCCAGTTGATTCTCGGATCAGATCTAATAGCCTTGTGCATCGGGTCAACCATGATGACTTCATAGTACTTGTACACGGAATCTTGGTTCAACCAATACGAGTTTAAGACTCTCAACGCGCCGCATCTTCTCGCCGCTCTCTCCTCCGCGACAGACTTCAAGTTTCTCGCAAACTTCAACTTGGTGATGCCGCAATGCACCGGCTTACCATTGACGATACCCTTGCGCACCGGACGCTTACGGCCACCTCTTCTCACGCGCGCTCTGTAAATCACGAAGCCTTGCTTAGCCTTGTACCCCAATCTTCTCGCCTTGTCCGGTCTCGTCGGTCGAGTCACGCGGCAGATGGACGGAAGCTGACGGTATTCCCAAACGCGAATGCGTTGCAAAAATCGCAACACGTCGGATTGTTTCTTCTTCCAGAGTTCTTCGACGTATTTGTAAGCCTATGTATTAAATTGCGAAAGAAAAGAGTTTAAAGAGAGAAATTATGGTCAGTTCACGTCGCGAGAAACTTCGCATCGATGTTTTGAGAACCCCGACGCGTAGAAAATGTGTTTTCCCGTCATCTCGCCCTAAAGAAAAAATCTACGTGGAAACGCGCAACAAAGCGCGCTCTCGATGATCATCGCGCGAAGGTACCATCGCATCGAAACCTTCGAATTCGTCTAAAAGGATATCGTTTGTATGCGAATAAGAGAGAATTAGATATATATAATATACTTACCCCCATGTTTGTGTTTTCTGTTTTGTCGTTGTGCGGGAATTTCTAATAAATGCGTGAAAACAGGTCTTTTTCTGACTTGACTTCTTGTGTGTTTAGTGTTTTCTGCTTTTTTCGCTCTCGTTAAAAAACTTTTCTACACACAACAACACAAAAATCTTTAAACTGCGTGTTAGTATATAAAAACATAAAGAAGTAAGGTAAGAAGAGAGAGAGAGTATTGTTGCTGCCTTTAGTGCTTTCATCACTCACGTCTTCTCTCTTTTGCGTCGTCTCTTTTTGTTGAGAGTTGTATTTTGAAAGAAGAGAGAAAGAGAATTCGATTTCGAGATGTTCGGTGGGGAATCGATTCGTTTGATTTTCTCATCAGTTTCTCTCTCTCTGATGTGTGTGTGTGTGTTTATTTGTGCGCGCATTTATTATGACACACAAAACGCGTCGTGAACGGGTAGTGTAAAGACGACATAGATGATGATGATGACGAGCACTCATTTTAACGCTTGGCTTCTTAGTATCGAGCTTGGAACCGGAGTAGTTATCGGGCAACATTTTCAAGCGAGATGTGCTGAAACTTGCGAACGAATTCCGAATCATCATCAAAATTGGAGGAAAAAGAGATTTAGAGAGAGAGAGCATTCATTCGTGCGTTTGTGTGCACAAAACACACACAGACACTCTCTTTTACGCGCGTGTTCGTTTTATCGTCGTTCGTATTTTATTTTTGGCAGCTTGTGTACGGAGTTCCGCTGGACGATTGATACCCGTCGTGTGGTCTTCCGAAGGTTTTATTTACGATTGCCTATAGTGAACGTCAGAGGCAGATACTACGGTTGGCTCGGATTTTCCTTCGGTTCCGAATCCACACAACCATCTTCCTCACATTTTCTCTCTCTCTTTTGCGTTTGTTTTTTGTTATTGCGACGAGGTGGAAAGAAGAAAGAGAAGAAGAAGATGTTGATGATGATGAAGCGCCGAGCGCACGACGACTGTAGTATATATTTTTTCCGTGAAGAAGTCATTTGTCCTTACTAGGCTTAGACCACTAATCGATGCCGAGCAAAACAAAATCACCATCTTTCGACTGAGAAATTAAATATATATCTACGCGTGTGAACGAGAGAGAGGGAGAATTTACGTCGGCGCTTCGTCATCATCTTCTTCTTCGTTCTCGTTCTTTCAGTACCGCTCGCGTACGAATTTTTGTATCGATTTGAAACTTACCAAAGACAAACTTCCTCTACAATAATAGTAACGCAAACAGCGTTTTTAAATAGGAAGGAAGGAAGAAGATATTCGCACGCTCTAATAACAAACACCAGAAGGAGAAGGAAGAGGTAGGTGTAGGAGGAATTTTCGTCTTCTCGTTCTCGTCTTTGTTTCGTATTTTTTCCTGGACAAAAGCACACGGCTGAATGAACAAGTATTTTGCGGTGCCGTCAGTTCCAGGTAAAGCCGACAGCTTTGGAATGGGTGAGGAGGTGGTAGTCTAAAACTACTACTGCTTTCTCAATCTCCGATGCGACATTCTTTCTGTTGTCCTCGTATGATTTCGTTTTGCGTGTGTTAACTGTGATTCGAAAAAACCGAAGCTGACGGCTCTTGTCGCTGGGGCTTATTCAACCTCTAAGAAGTTATGAGTTATTATTACACGATCGATTTGGTTTCACGCATGTGTTCCGTATATTAGCTCTCGATGGCGTGAGAAAAGTGTTGAAAAGTCGGTGACGAGAATTTCCAATAACGTGAGACACGTCTGTGATTTTCGTTATGCCTCAAACTTCCTGAGACTTTCTATATTTTTCACCGCGAGGAGCGATATGTATGCGCATGTGAACGCGCGTTTCTTCTCTTCAAACGCTGCTTTGCCTAAGGCATCCTCAAATACGAATGGGATAGTCTTTTTAACTTCCGTAGCGGATATTAATCTCGCCGTAGCAAGCGCCGGACGACAAACCGGTTTGTGGTCCATCTCCACGGTTCGCGGGTGGTCGATACTCGCGGATCACTTTCAATCTCACGGACTAAATTCTCTCTCTCTCTCTCTCTCTCTCTCTCTTGTTTCTCACCACTCTATACTCTCTCAACAACACAGGAGGAAAACAGTAAAAGAGTATCAAAACAATGTCCGGGTTCAGCTTTGGTGCCGGCGGTGGCGAAGCTAAGAAGCCGGCCGGAGCCGGAGGTTTCTCCTTTGGGGGGGCTCAACCTACTGCGACGCCCGCGGCTGGTGGTACTCCCGCGTTTTTGTTTGGTACGGCTGCTACACCTGCGGCAACGACGACAACTTCTACTGCTGCGCCATCGTTCAGCTTTGGTACGGCTGCTACACCTGCGGCAACGACGACAACAACTTCTACTGCTGCGCCATCGTTCAGCTTTGGAACTAAGCCAGCATCGACGACGACGACTGGAGGTGGTCTCTTTGGTGCTGCGACAACTGCTACAACAACAACTGGAGGAGGCGGCCTTTTCGGCGCAGCACCAGCAGCAGCACCAGCAGCACCGGCCGCAGCAGCAATAACAACTGGGAGAGGCGGTCTTTTCGGTGCGGCACCTGCAGCCACGCCAACTGCGGCCACACCTGCCGCGCCATCCTTTAGCTTTGGTGCGGCTAAACCTGCGACGACAACGCCAGCCGCTGGAGGAAGTGGACTCTTTGGTGCGGCCAAACCAGCGACGACAACAACAGAAGCGGCCAAACCCGCTGCAACAGGTGGTAGTCTTTTTGGGCCTGCAGCAGCACCGGCATCTACTCCAGCTGCTCCAACGACGACAACAGCAGCAGCAGCAGCAACAACGACAAAAGCAACATCTTCCGCCTTGGCGCCTCCGCCGGTGAATTTATCGAGACCGACTGACTTGGTCGGCAAATCCGTCGGCGAAACGTTACAATACTGGAACAAAGAACTCGCGCAAAGAACCGCGGATTTTAAGAAAAAAGCACAAATAATAGCAGATTGGGACGAGCAAATCGTCGAACGGCGGAGGGAACTGTTCGAGATGCAAGTCGATTTAGTCAACGCGAAATCCCAACAAGACGTCATGGAACGGCAAATTCGCGTCATCGAACAACACCAAGAAGATACCGAACGCGCGTTGACGGACATGGAAAACGGCGTCGATCGTTTGTACCAACAATTAGGCGAAACATTAGACGTCGATCGAGATGTCAGCTCCACGGCTCGTTTATACGGATTAGCCGAGCAAGTCTCCGGGCAGATTTTACAAATCGGCAACTCCTTGCGAGACGCGAGCAAAACAATTTCTCGTTACCAGGCCATGCAAGAGCAGAGAGGTTTACGGAAAGGCGACGGCGATGCCACGCGAAGTTTAGTCTCCGCGCTGAACAATCAACTCAGCGCGTTGAAGCACATCGATAGACAGTTGGATCTCGCCACGAATAGGATCGAGAAAGATCGGTTTTTATCATCATCGAAGTAATAATATATATGTCTTTGAAATTGTCTTAAAGTTGTCTTTAACTTGTCTGTGGCGTAATATATTTTGACCTTCCAAACGGGTAGTACTGCCTTAGTACGAAGGGGGTACTCTCATATATATCTTTCAAGTTGTCTTTTTGTTGTCTTTAACTTGTCTGTGCCGGAATATATTTTGACCTTAAAAAATTGATAGTACTGCCTTAGTACTGCCTAAGTACGAAGGGGGTACTCTCATACTTTAAACCCTAATTTATGGATACCCTAAACATTTTACGAGCAAAGTATGATAACGGTACGGCGTTTAACTAAAAAAGGAAATGAGAGGAGACAAGCAAATGCCTCATGTCATCCTATTCTGTCGTGCACGCTCCCTTCGCATATAAAAGGGCAGAAACGAGTGGAGTTTTTACGACGACGTTAAAAAATTATTCGTGTTCCTATCATTTCTGGTGGACGAAAGTATGGCGTTCTCCAGGTTGGTTCCGGTATGAAGACGGGTCAAAACCTAGATTTGTTTACCGACGAGGAGCAGCAACTTTTACGTCCTTTGCTTTTG
>Ga0257106_1000300_pt1 | contig 30888 bp, 17 predicted proteins | sample LP_taG_3_FD_190177 | JGI IMG/M metagenome (GOLD analysis project Ga0257106, IMG submission 190177) | Marine microbial communities from Northeast Subartic Pacific Ocean, Canada - LP_J_2011_P26_10m | ecosystem: Environmental > Aquatic > Marine > Oceanic | place: Canada: Northeast Subartic Pacific...
TCGGCCAATTCTTCAAACCCTGAGCTCGATTCGCTCGTTCTTAATTCGTTCACTTCCATCGCCGCTCGCGTTTCGATCTCTTTATTTTCTTCGTTCCGGAACAGAGACACGGGCGGTAACCCCCCGACTTCCGTATATCGAGCGTCCAACGCAAACGATAAGGAGTTTGGATCGACCCACCCTCGGACGACCATAGTTCCCACCGCGTCGACAAAGAAGCCACTGATTTTACCAGCTTTTGTAAATTCCAACGTTCCCTTAAACGGGACGCGTCTATCGCTGCTGTTACTGTTGCTGTTGCTCGTATAATTACTCCTTCGCGCGCCGGTCCACGCGCCGCTCATTAAAGATACGTCCGTTCGGTTCCCATCTTTCATCGCCAACAATTCTCTGCGATGCCTCGACGCTGGCGGGCGAGATCCGAGCGGGAACCGACCTCCACTCGGCAAGCGAGGAAAGTAGCGAAACCTTTCTTTTTCCCGTTCGAAATCCTCAATCGCGGAAAGAGGTTCCAGATACACCGCTTGACACACCGCCAAGGAGATGTTATTGTTCTTCGTGAGACAATCGAATAGCCATTCGGAAGGACACGTTTTATCGAATGTTTTCTTCAGATATCGTTTGGGAATAGCGGGAATGTACGAAATCGACGTGGTTTGCTTTCGATGATGATGATGATGATGATGCGCGTTTGCGTTTGAAGTACTAACGTTCGAAATGATGGACGAGTTCGCGAAGTGCTCGCTGAGGTATCGAGCGACTAAGATTCGAAACGCAGTGGCTTCTTCTTGCTCCTCGTCGAATTCGTTCGTACTGGTTGATGTTGTTGGAAGAATTAACGTCGTCCGCTCTTCTTCTTCTTCTTCTTCTTCTTCTTCTACTCCTAAAGCGTGCGTACCCTCGAAATATTCGTCACCTCCTCCGCTTCCGATTCCACCACCTCCGCAATTGTTGTTAAACTGAAACACCTTCTCCACCATCCTCCTCGCTTTCTTGAACCTGGTCAACACCACCCCGATCAACCTCGCCGCCATCACTCTCTCGGCGAACATCTCCTCGATCTCCTCCGTCCCGTTTTGCACCGCCGTGACCGAAGTCAACTCCACGCTCGTCTCGTCCGCCGCGCGTAAAACGTCCAACGCTAACGTCAACGCTCTTTTCAACACGTCTGTGGAAACGGACTTTAGACCTACCGATGGATCGTTCGAGCACTGACTAAACGCGTTCACTAATATCTGCAATCTGTGCAACACGTGCATCCGAACGCCTTTCTGGGTGCACAACGCGCGTTCTCTCGTCACGTATAATCGTCTCAAATACTGTGCCGTTAAAGAAGGAATCGTCGTCTTCAAAGTAAACGCGCTTTGTCCCCACTTCCTGGTCAGCGCGTGCACCCACATCTGCGCGTCTTTTGACATCTCGAGTAGACTTTTGTTCGTTCTCGCAAGGGCGGAGAAGGATTCGAAATCGTTCCAATCGATCAACAGGCGAGCGAAGATGTGGGAGACGAGGATATCTTTCGGCAAGCGTTCTAAAAGGAAAAACTGACTCGTTTGTTGTTGTTTTGAGGAAGAAGTAGATGAAGAAGACATCATGTCATCCTCTCTGTTGTTTTAGCGCAAATGTGTGACGGAAAACGTCACTTGTTTTCCCCGTAAAGAGATACGAATGGTCGTCGTCGTTTGCGCGCGGTTGAACGCTTCTCCTCGGACGACTGCGCGCTCTGGAGTGCCAGAACATGATTTCAGTGCGAGGAGGAGAAGTCACGGCAGGTTTCGCAGCGTTCGAGCGGCAACGAGAGGAAGAACAAGAACAACAACAAAAGCAGATGCGAACGCGGAGCAACCACCTTTCCCGACGGCGAGGAGAAAGACATCAACATTAATAACGAATCCAGCGGTATATAAGACGCTCTCCGTGATACGAAAACGCGCGGGCGATTACGTGGATTCGCCGCAAATCGTCGGCGTGCCTTCGTCCGCGTTTAAGATGGCGGAGAGACATTTCGTGGCGGAGTTGAAAGCGTTGATTCGAGAGCTCTTCGTGTTGAATAAGAAGGAGATTGCGAAGGACGAAAAGGAAAGAACCGGCGTGACGAAATATTCAATGTCGGAAACGTTCGACAGTTCCTCGGACGATTTCGAGGAGGAGAGTTTCGAGGAGGAGAGTTTAGAGGAGTTCGAGCGACAAGGCGAATTGCTCCTGGAATATTTAGAGCGCATGAAGTTATCGAACGCGAAAATCTGGGAGCGAGAGAAACGGTTGCCGAAAGTGGAAAGTCCGTGGATTATCGAAGGGCCGTATTATCTCTTGTGCAAGGTTTTAGACGTGTGGTTTCCGGAGAACAAACCGGTGCAGAGGTTTTGGTTCTTAGAGACGGTGGCGAGGATGCCTTACTTTTCGTACACGACCATGTTGACGTTGTACGAAGTCTTAGGGTGGTGGCGACGAAGCAGCGAGTTGAGGAAAGTTCACTTCGCGGAGGAGTGGAACGAGTACCATCACTTGTTAATCATGGAAAGTTTGGGAGGTACGTAGTATTCCTTTTTCCTTTTTCCTCGCTGTTGTTTTTTTGTTTTGCGATGATGTTTACGCCGCCGCGTTTGTATTGATGATATTCTCTCTTCTCTCTTGACGTCATTATTATTAGGCGACAGGCGTTGGAGTGACCGCTTTCTCGCGCAACACGCGGCGCTGGTGTACTATTTTGGGTTACTCGTCGTTTGGTTGCTCTCGCCCAAGCTCGCGTATAATTTTAGCGAGAAGATTGAAACGCACGCGGTGGCGACGTACGCGCAGTTTACGGAGGAAAATAAAGAATTGTTAGAATCGTTGCCGGCGCCAGAGGTGGCGAAGAAATATTACGAGGCGGAAGATTTGTACTTGTTCGATGAGTTTCAAACGACGACGATGTTAAAGACCGGCGAAATCGTTTCCTTAAAATTGAACAGTCGCAGCAGCGACGAGGGGGACCCATTATCCGTGCGTCGTCCAAAGATTGAAACCTTATACGACGTCTTTTCAAACATTTGCGAAGACGAAAAAGAACACGTCGGGACCATGAACGCTTGCCAAATCGAGGGTGTTACGTTAGGGACCGCGAACACTATCAACGCGTTAACTGCGTTAGCAATCGGCGGCACCGTGGCGTCCAAGTTTGCCTCTCGATTCGCGGAAGAATCCGCCATTACTGACGGATTGGACGATATCATCGGCAGCGGGAAGTTTATGGATTTATTCACCGCCTTGATGGATTTCTTTTCCGTATTCCACTTGCCGTTCTTTTAGAAAAAGAAAGATAACAAGAAAGAACAAAAAGATACCACACACAATAAAACAGAAGGAGAAGAAGAAAAAGAAGAAGAAGAAGATACTACGCACGTACGTAGTAGATATACTATCAACAGTTGTAACAACATCAATAAATAGCAACTCGAAGCGCGGGCGCAATCAAATAAAAACCATCACTCTACTACAAAAAACTTTGCCGAATTCGGCAATACGCGGAGAGGAAAATAGCCACGGCTGGTCCCCAATACAACACGCGTTCTTGCGCACCGCTCCAAAACGCACCAGCTCCGCCTTCCGCGTAGATTTTCTGAACCATTTCAAACGGACCGTCGACGTTACTGTTCCTTTCCATGGCCGGCGTCATCGCTTCGCCTTCCTCTTGGCTCATTAAAATGCTATCTTGAGCCGCGTCCGCGGATTCCATTTGTTGAATCAATCGAGTGACGACGACATCCAACGGTGTAACGCTTAAACTCCCGGCGATACCCCCGCACGCACCTAAAATGGCTTCACCTAACAGCGAGTTTGGATCAAACGGCGCGTTTTCTTGCGACGTGAGGACTAATTTGAGCGACTCGAATAACGCGATTTGAATAGCTCCGAACGGAATGTCTCTCACGACCGCCACCGTCCAAGTTTTGAAAATATTCTCGCGTCCGCGCGCACTCTTAAAGTTCGATTGAATCGCTTCCGGAATGGTCGCCCCGGTTTGCGTTCTCGATTTCACCGCCTCCGCGGGCACTCGAATGAGGGACGCGATGAATTCGCCGCACCCGCCGGCAAGCAAGTAACACAAAATGACGTGCTCGTTGAAGAACGCAGTATTGTCGAGCAAAGACAGTTTCACGGTTTCGTAAACGCCTAAATATAACGTCAACGGTACGCCTTCTTTCGCTAAGTTCGGGCCTAAACCGTCGTATAAAGACATGAACCCGCCTTCGCCCATGATTTCGTTCATCGTCGGTTCGTACGGTTTTTGTTCCTGGATTTTCCCCGCCGTCGCCGTCGCCGTCGGCGCTTGCATGGTCGCCACGCCAGAGTCATCAAAACTCATCGACGTCGACGCTTCTCCTCCTCTTCCTGCCGATCCTCTGTTGATATTGTTATCTAACTCATCCATCGAATCTCTCTCTTCAATATTCCTTCGACTCTTCAAGGTGATTCGTCTCACCTTCATCGTATCCACCGGGTGCATGGTCGTATTCGCGATCAAACTCGCCGCTAACGCAGAGCCGTACACGATCAAAGGCGTTTGGTTATTCAACTTCCCCAACGCCACGCGTCGATCGACTAACCGTTGCACCAACTCCGCCTCCTCTTTCCTCTTATTCAACAACCTCATCTTTTGCTCGTTCATCTCCGACGCCTTTTCGCTCGCGCTAAACGTGTCCAAATTTTCCTTCACAGAATTCGCCATAAGCAGCGCTCTCTCCGCGTCCATATCGTCCAACTCTTTCGTATCTAACTGTTGTAACTCGTTCAGTTCTTGTAAAAGAATATCGAGGTTCCCGGTCGTGGTTATTCCAGAGAGGCGTTTTTTCGCCTCGTCGTTCATTTTTTCTAATTTATCCATCCGAATCGTATTCACCGGTGGGGACAACACCGCCCCGGTTGGGGCGCCAAAACCAGCCAAAGCTGGGTCCACGAAAGCGACGGATGATATGGATAACGCCGCACAGATAGAAATCGCGGTCGTTTTGAGCCTTTCCTCAAAAGTTTTGTCTTCTCCTTTGTCTTCTTCTTTACTCCTAGACAAAGAGGACGAATTGATTGTTTCCGCCTCGTCACTAATCAAATCCAGAATTACATCATCAGAATCTCCATTACTTCTTTGTCTTCTGCTTTGACTTCTTTTCTTCCCAAAATCGTCGTTGTTAAAAAAACGCCTCCTGGTTCCTCTTCTTTCGCAACGACTACTCGTGGTGGTAGTGGTAGTATTTGTCGACGACGAAGCGCTACTTCTCATCGTCATGAGAGTTGGTCTCATCATTCTGTATTGGATAATATCTCTGACGTCACAACAGAGAGATACAAAAAAAACAGCCGAAATTTTTTTTTGCAAAAAAGCGAAAAAAATTTAAAAAGTGAAAAATTTGTCTCGTGCGCGTTGTTTTTCCTCATACAAATATATCCGTTGTTATGGGCAATAAAGGAACAACAGAAACGATGAAGAGGAAACGTTTGAAGGGCGGTGTCTTCGACGATGATGATGAGGATGACGTCGCGAGGTCAGACGATGATTCTTCGTCTCCGAAATCTTCTTTGTGGGAGGTGATCGTGAAGTGGGACGATGTGTGTTTTAAACATATTTTACCGAGGTTGAATGCGAATGATGTGAAATTCTTACACGGAGTGAATGGTGAAACGAGAAAGTTGATTAAGAGATCATCTCGTGCGAGTGATTTGAAATCGGGGTTGGACGTGAAAGAGATGTCCTCGATATCGACTTTGGAGTTTATGTGGGAGCTTAAATCGTTTCGGCCGAGGAGCTGGGACGAAAGACATTTCTGCTGTCTAGTTGCTAAAACGAATAAACTCGAGTTGCTCAAGTGGATACGAGAGGAGAAAAAGTGGGATGATAGGACAATTAATACGGCCGCAAACCAAGGTAATCTGGAAATGGTCAAGTATTGCGTTGCAAATGAGTGTCCTATTGATGAGTGGGCGTGTAAATTTGCTGCCCAAAACGGTCATCTCGAGTGCCTCGAATACTTACGCGAAGAAGGCAAAGCGCCTTGGGATGAGTATACTGCCTTAAGGGCGGCTCAAAATGGTCATCTCCACATACTCGAATATCTTGTTGAGCGTAAATTTGATCAATATGACGAACTTGCGTGTCAGTTTGCGGCCAAGTTCGGCCGCGTAGACTGTTTGAAGTACTTGCACGAAACCGCCAAAGCGCCTTGGGACTTTCGGGCCGTACGAGACGCGTACGAGGCTTGCCGCGACGAATGCGTACAATACCTCCTCGACAACAACTGTCCATTACCATATGATTGGCGATACGAGCACGGAGAGTTACGCCCACCAGAAGAATACCACGACGACGAATAGCACGGCCGAAAGAAGACGGACAAAAAACGCGTAGTTTGTAGTACTATAAATCGTACGACGACGAATTGTAAAACTCGTAGTAGTAGTAGATATTCGCGAAAGGTGAAAAAGAGGTGTAAAATACGAGCTCTTTTTTTTTTGAGCAAATACCTGTTTGAATTGTTGCACCAAAAAAAGGAAAATCGGCCAATTAATACTTATGCTCTTCGAGAAAGATTTTCCAGCTGGGGATATAAAATAATTTTTCATTCGAAACGTCACCACGCAACAAAAGCGTTAAGGCCCAAAGGGAGAAAGGTGAGCAAGCAACGACGAGAACGAGGAGAGGCGCTCGTCGTTAAAGAAACGCATCGAGCGTGCGAAGTATCGGGAACTTGACGACGCTTTTTGGAAAAGATCGGCGGCGAGGAGAAGACGAGAGGCCATCAAAGATTTGGAGTTCAAACGACTCCTCCCGTGTGTGTCTCTCTAACGAACGATCTTTCAAATCAAAATCATTTTAGTAAAGCATAAATAAGGCGAGAATAAAGAGAGAAATAATAATGTCCTTCCTTTCCTCCTCCTCGTCCTCTCCCATCGTCTCGTCTTTTGGGGGGTGGTCGTCGCGGCGAGGCGCGGAGGAGTTTTGCTCGAGGAGGAGGAGAAGATTAAGAACACCAACAACGAGCGCAAAGATCTCTCGAGAAGAGGAGAAAAAGAAGGACAATAGTATTAACAACAACGCCAACGCAGAAAAGAAGAAGAACGATTCAAGCAGCGCTTTTGATAATGTTCAGCAACAAGAACAACGACGACGAAAGAGTGAGACTTTGAAACGAAGAACGCTTTTAAAAAGAGGATCGGGCGGAAACGCGATGATTAAAGGGAACGTATTGAACGTGTCCAGGCGGATGGCGAGCGTCGCGGCTTCTTCTTCCTCTTCTTCTTCGATGGCAAACATGGACTTTTCGTCGGAGGAAGAAGAGGAATTCGATGAAATAAAAATTTTTAGCGTGAACGACGTGTACGAGCTCGCCAACGTCTCGAAGCTGAAGGCGTTCGTGTATAACAACACGAACCAGTTGAAAGATCCGCACATGGTGGTTCTGTGCGGCGATTTCTTGTCGCCTTCGCTGTTGTCTTCGCTGGATTCCGGTCGCGCGGCGGTGTCGGTGATGAATAAAGTTCCCGTGGATTACGTGTGTTTAGGGAACCACGAGTTTGATCACGGGACCGCGGCGTTAGGGGCGAGGTTATCCGAGCTCAATTCTGTGTGTTTGAACACGAACGTGGAAGTGAAAACGTGCGAAAACGCAGCAGAAGGCGAGGATAAAGAGGAGTGCGAATTCGACGGCGGCGTCGCGCAGTTTATTTCGGAAACGCCAAAATTCGAAGTGATAACGATTGGTGGATTGAAAATCGCTTTACTCGGGTTGTGCACGACGACGACGCCGCTGTCTGCCGCGAAGAAGCCGCAAGGCGTGCACTTTGCAAACTGCGCGGAGAAGACGTTGGCGACTTTAGAGGAAATCGATCGATTAAATAAAAAAGAGAAAAAAGACGACCCAATCGACGTTACGATTGCGTTGACGCACCAAACCTTGTCCGAGGACGACGAGTACATCCGCAAAGTAGGCGAAGATAAACTGGACTTGATCTTAGGCGGGCACGAACACCAGCCGTTCATCGGGTTAGTCGGCGACGACGAAGACGTGAGTAAAGACGCCAAGAAGGGCGTGTTGTGCGTCAAAGCCGGGATGGACGCCGAGAACGTGGTCGTGGTTACGATTAAAAGAAGTAAAAAGAAAACAGGAAATACTAATAATAACATGGGAGTGAATACTTTCAGTGGTCCAGGGTCGAGGAAGAGTTTCAGCGGCGTGGCCCGAGCGATGTCCACCAGCGCCGGCGAGTGGGACGGGAAAGTGTTGAAAAAAAAAGAAGACGAAGAAGACAGCAAGAATAGTAACAACAAGAATAAAAATAACGGTAGTAGCATCTCGAACGCTACTACGTATGTATCATCAAAAATAGAAGAAGATAAAGAGTGCGACGAGGAGTGTCAATCGTTGAAATGGGAAATCGACGCGATTTCCGATCCGATTTCGGACGACTACCCAGGCTGGGACGCGGTGCCGAACGAGACGTTCGTCACCGTGGAAAGATCTACCACCGGGTTGTCGTCGTCGTCGTCATCATCATCGTCGGCTGCAAACTTGCAAATCACCGCCGAGCTGATCGATTTGACGGAGTATCCGCACACGGATCCGGAAATCGACGCGGATATTTACGAGCGGTCGAAAGTCTTGAGAGAGTTGCACGAGTTCATCTTGCCCGTGCACATCCACGCCGAGCGGTTGGCGTTGCACCCGTTGTCGTCAAAAGATGCGAGGCAGCAACAGTGCACGTTAGGGACGTTATTCGCGACGATGCTGAGAGACGAACACGCGGCGAACGCGTGTTTGTACAACTCGGGAGGCATGCGCGCGAACGCGACGTACGATTTGAAACGACAAGCGTTTACGTACGGCGATTTAGTCGCCGAGGTGCCGTTTGAAAACTCCATCGTCAAGCTCGAAATGACCGGTCGCGAATTTGCGAGCGCGGTCGCGTTCAGCGAGCGCTCGAAATCGGAACACGCGAGTTGGGGAGGCTATTTACAGTGGGACATCGGGTGTCAAACCGTCATAAATCCATCCACCGGCCGATGCGAAGTCACGCACATCGCCAAAGAACCCATAGACATGAACAAAATGTATACGGTTGTCACTTGGGGTGGTTTGTTAGAAGGCACGGACGGTATCCCCCAATTCCAACGCGCCGGCGAACGTATGGCTCGAGAACATTTCGGAGAAGACGCCTTGATCGATTACGATGAACTCATGACCTCGGGATTCTTCCACGAAGGCACGCCGTTCAAAACGCTCATCATCCGCCATCTCTGTCGCTGGCGCTGGCGCGAACTCCAACATAAATGCGTGAGCTTTGAAAACTTAGACTACGACGAGGACGGCTTACTCTCCGCCTCGGACGTCGAAAAAGCTTTGCTCGATTACACGGACTCAAAATCCCCTCGCTTAGAGGCTGAATCCATGGTTCGCCTCTTCGAATCCGGTTTACGAGAGGACAACGGCGGCGTCTCCAAGAGCTCCTTGGACGTCTGCTTAGAGCCGTTTTGGAAATCGGAAACGTCTTTAAAGCTGGTCGAGTACGAGCAGTCCCAGCTCACCTCCGTGGACGAGAGCGACGGCGAGGGGTTGCCCTGGTGGATCGCCGAACAATTACAATCGCAACAACAACAATCGCAACAACAGGAAGACGAGTTTCATCATCGTCTTCATCGACGGGGCGGCAAACAACAACAACAACAACGTTTATAAAATAATAATAAAAGCTTAGCCTTCCGTCGTGTGTAATTCAATATCTTTGTATCATCAGCATCACATAAAAACGACACTATCATCAACAGTATATCATCAACGGCGGGCGGACGCCATCGACTGCACGAACACACGTGTGGCTTTCCTCACAAGAACACCAACACCATAACATATAAATATAAACACAACTTAAACATGGACGCGGCGAAAGAGGCCAAAGCGGACGCGGATAAAAAAGCGCGCGAGTTATTGCCCTGGTACACGAGAATGTGGTTGGTGTGCACGTGCAGATGATTGCTTTGATTTAATCGAATAAGAGACATAAACGCGCGAGAAATGGAGAAAACGACTGCGCTTTCGCCGTTCAAGACGATGCAGATTTCGACGAAGACTTCTCTCACGAGCGAGAGCAAGAGAGGATGGAGGCTAAAAAAACACTCCTCAAAGTCCTCGGAGAAGTCCTCGTACCTGAAAACGAACAACAACCGATCGTCTCCGTTAGAGAACGCGAAAGATGAGCTCGAAGTTTTCTGCGTCCAAATGAACAAAGGAATCGACATTTCAGAGAAAGAGAAAGAGGAGGTGGACGAGCGCGTGAAAAACGTCGAGAAGTATTATCAATCATCATTGATGAGTAGCACAATGGAAAATGTGGCGAATGGATGTTGGCGAGTGATATATTCCACGGCGCCGCCGCCGTCGAATGGACAATTGTTCGGGCCGATTGTCGGGACGGCGTTTCAATCCATCGACAAGGAGGAGAAGACGTACGAGAACGTGTTAGCGCTCGGGAATTGGCTGACGCTGAGATTGAAAGCGACGTACGAGATTTTGGAGAATACGAATAACACTCGATGGACGGTGACTTTTAGATCTATTCAGGTGGAGCTTTTCGAGAAGAAAGAGCCGGTTTTCGTAAAGGCGTTTCCGAAAGGGACCACGAGAGAGTGGTTGACGACGTTTCAAGACGACGAGTGGAGGATCGTGCGAGCGGGCAGAACGAAGGAAGAGATTTCCAAGAACGTGTTCGTGATGCGTCGAGAGAAGCCGTGGTGGGAGACGTGATCTTTTCTTATTAAACGACGGGGCATTTAAATACACGACGTGCACTGTGCCGCTGTATGATTATTTGTTATACACACGCTCAACCACGCTTTTTACCTTTGCTGCAAAATTTGGCGCGCGCTCATTTCGCTGAACAACTCGTTCACTTTTTTCGACGTTTTGTACACCACGTCCGCGAAAGAGTCCAACCGTTTGTGGTCTCTCAATTGGCCGACGTCTAAAAATCCAAAGTGCGGCAAGTGAAATCTTCCGCCCATCACCAACTTTCTCTTCTCCTCTCTATCCGGTAAAATGTGGCTGCTTTCGCCGCTCAGCGCTCTTTTCCGCATCGCCCTCAACACGTCCGGCACGCTCGCTCGATTCACCTTATCTATCAACCACCCGGGGATGTTACTCCCCGGATCGGTTAAAATTTCGTACGTCACCGTAACGCCGTTTGCAGTCAACGAACCCTCTCGATTTTTCTTAGACGGTTGAATCGTCCACCCTCCGTCGTTCGCCAACAATCTCACCACGCCTTTCTTCGGTTTCGGTCCCACATTTTCCGTATCCAACGTCCACCTGCTCTCGAACCCTTTCTTGCGATTATTCTTCGTCTCGATGCGAATGGTATAGTCGCGATTCTTCACCACCGGCGCGGTCACCACGCCGTACACGTAAAACGTCGCCGCACCATCCGCGAGTTTCCCTCGCGTTTTCAAAACCTTATGTTTCCCCACGTACGGTACGAACTGCGCGTACTCGTCCAAATCCGCCACCGCTCTCCAAAAATTTATCGGGGAGACGTCCTCGTACGTCACCGTCGCTCTGATTTCTTTGATTGGGTTGTCACAACTGTCTTTATTACTGGTGTTTTGATTTTCCCGAGTCCAGACTTCGATCCCGTCTTTCGTCGTCGTTTGTTTCGCGAATGATCCTGTTTTTTTCCCTCCTTTATCACTACTCCTTTTACTCCTTTTACTGCTCCTTTTCTCGACATTATCGACGTTCGAAGTCGCACTCTCGTCGTCCGTTTTTCTCCGTCGTTGTGGTCTAATTTTAGTCTTCGTAACGCTTGTTTTTCCCTCGTCTCTTTTCTTCATCTTATTACTCTGAGATTGTCGCCTTTGAAACCAGAACGCGGCGGCACCGTCGTCGGTCGCGTTGCTCTCCATCATTTTTACGTGTCAATTCGCAAAGAAACAAAACGTTCGTTCGTGTTCGAGAGAGAAAAGATATGCGCGCAAAAGAGAGAAATGTCGAGTCAACTTAGAGAGAAAAAATGAGGAATTTTCAACTACTTTTACTTCTATTATTACTACTGCTGCTGCTAAAACTCACTCTCGTTATTCTCCTGGTTCAAAGGACGAGGAGGACGACGTTGCCATAACAGATGATGATGATGACTTTTCGATTTCCTGATCTTTCTTGGCGCGTTCCTTGACGCATCGAGAATGTTGACACCGTCGCCTCGAGAAGTTCAAATCCAGACGCGCGACGCGTATTCCAGCTTCTGAGTTCTCCTTTTTCTCCCACTCTTTGAAGGCGACGGAGTAAGCGACGTATAAATGGCATCCTCGCTGCAACATGGTCGGGTAATGGATTAATGGCCTGTTTATTGGAGCCGAGGCGTAATAGGCGCGCGAGCCGGGGACTTCTTCGATTTGCGCCAAAACGGCCCAGTTTTTACCTCTGTCGGGAGAAACTGCCAAGGTTAAGTTGACGCGCATTTGTTTTAATCCGTATTGTCGGTCGTGGGAGTTGTAGGCGATGGCGGTTTGGCCGTCGGAGAGAACGATGGCGTTGATTTTCGAGTTTGGATTCGGGAGTTCAATAGGTGCCGCGGAGGTCCAGCTAATGCCGCCGTCGTCTGATTCCGAGCGGTAGATTTTACCCGTAGCCGTTCGGAAAAATTGAACGAGTTCGCGTTCTTTGTACCGCACGATGGTACCTTCAATGAGCCACGTGTTGTTGCTCGATAACGTCAGCTGTTCCGTCCACGAACGATCTTCGCACTTGCGATTTTGTTTCGCCACGTTTGGGCATTTTAAGGATAAACACGTATCGAAGCCTTTTTGCGACAATTCGTGTTTACACGCTTTGCACAGACGCCTGGCTCTGTTTTTATCCTCCGTGCACGACACGTCGCCTCGTAAAACGCCCGCGGATAAAGCGTCGTTAACTAACGGGTTCAGCTCTTTCATCGCTCGCATTTGCGCTTGCGGATCGCACGTGGATTTTCGCGGGCTTTCTCTCCAAACCGGGATGGCCCAATTCGTACCTCCCGATCCGGATCGCATGACGACCGGTGGGTTCGCGGTGACTAACGGCCAACCTTCGCCTTGGCTCGAGAGCACAGCTGGGTAGGACCAATCCTCGCCGTCTTCCGATTGGGTCATCAGAATATCTCCTCCAGGGTTCCATCCATCCTCTCTTAACTCTGGATTTACGCGACATTTGCTCGATTGCGAATAGAATAAGGAAATGACGCCATCTTCGTCCTTCATCATGGATGGACCCCACATGGGACCGTCGCCGCCGGCGCGCGCCGAGTCAGATCGAAGATCAAACAATCGAGTCGGTGCTGACCACGTGTTCCCGGCGTCCTTGGATAACGACAACGCGATGTGTTGATCCCCGTCGCCTTCTCTCTCTTTCGCTTGTTGCCAAGAGGCGAGCAAGTCGCCGTTTTTTAAACTCACTATGGACGCCATGTGCATGTACTTCATTTCTTCGGAGGATTTTTGCACCCACGCGTGCGATATACACGTCGCGGACACGGACAGATCCGAGTTTAAATCGCAATCGAAACAGTGCGGCGTGGCGTGTAAATCGCGCGGTTTACAAACGGCGTTTCCCGATGTCATAGTTTTCGGTAAAGCGCTTTCGTCGAATTTATCCGGAGGAGAGTCGCAGAGAGGCAACATGGCTTTCCTCGCCACGTCCGGGAAGTCAATTTCCATCGCTTTGGTAAACTCCTCTTGAAAGTTCAAGTTGGACGGGTTCTCTTTCGCTCGTTTTTGCGCGCGGAGAATGAAAGCGTCTCCCGGCATCGCTCTCCAAGCGATTTGGCCTAACGCCGGATCCAATTCTCGATCGAGCCAGTAACTATACGCTCTCTTTTTCACCGAGGTTGCGTTGACAGCTTCACTCGTCGTCGTCATCGAAGAAGTCGTCGTCGCCGCCGTGTTCTTCAGCTCTTGCGTACTCTTCAACTCCTTCTCGTCTCTCTCCTTCTCCTTCTGCAAATGACTCGCGTCGTCCGTTTCTCCGTCGTGGTTCATCGCCGTCGCTTCGATCGACGCCTGATGATCGATGTATCGCTCTTCGCTCGACACGACATCGACGGAGTTACTCGTCGTCGTCGTCGTCGTAGTACTGGCGGCGCTATCGCCGCTCCCTCCTAACATCATCGCGTCTAAATCATCAAAAGCTTGTTCTCCCACATCTCCTCCGTTTTCCTTTTTGTTGTTCAAACGTGAAGTAGAAAACATGAGTCTTTTCACCTCTGCGTTCGTCGAAAGCTCTCCTTCGTCTTCGATGTCGTTTCCGTCCTCGTGCCTGCTTTGATACCGTTCCAGTAACACGTTCAACACTGCTTTCATTTTACTACTATTATTACTACTACTGCTGCTGCTCTCGTGATTTGATGATAAAGACGATGATGACGCCGCGTCAAAGTGGTCTTCTTCGTTTTCATCGTCTCGAGTAGTTAATCTCCTTCTTCGTCTTCCTCTCGTCTGTTCTTGTTGTTGAATGGAATTCGCTCCAAAATCATCAGAATCTTCCCCGGGGTTGTCTAAAGAAACATTTGCGCTGACGGTAGAAACACGGAGCGCAGCGGCACAAACGATAAAAACGAAAACGAAAAAACACCGTCCTCGTCTCGTTCTTTTCAAAGCAAATAAGGTGGGAATCGCCGTCATTTTTAGGGCGTTTATTCTAATGTTAAACTCCCTCTTATATAGTAGAGATTTTTGCCTTCATTTCCTCAGAAAGAACTGACGCATTTCGCACAAAAAAGACGCACAAATAAGCGCGTAATACTCTTCTTAAAAGTAATCTCTTTTAGTCTCTTGCGAAATTACCGAGAACGATCGAACCGTGCGATCGAACGAAGAGATATACGTTTTTTTTGAATCGTCTGCGTTTGCGTTGAGATTTGGAACGAACCGGCGCAGAGGCGGAGGAGTAGTATATTCTCTTTTAAATCATGCGAAGATTTTGCTCGTTGATTTCGCACGCGAAACGGTCTTCGGATGAGATCAGTCTCCTGCGGAAAAGCTTAGCATTAGGAAGCTCTTCCGCGCAGACGTCCTCTGAAACGAAAGCATCGTTTTCAACCAACGCTGTTGATGAGAATTCAGTCCCAGTTTTCGTCGACGGCAGAGAAGTGCACGTACAAAAAGGTGTCACTGTGCTCCAAGCCTGCGAACAAGCCGGTGTGCACGTCCCACGGTTTTGCTACCATCCGCGTTTGTCCATCGCGGGGAATTGCAGAATGTGCCTCGTGGAGGTGGAAAAATCACCAAAACCAGTCGCCTCGTGCGCCATGCCAGTGATGCCGAACATGAACATCAAAACAACCACGGATTTGGTGAAGAAAGCGAGGGAAGGCGTGATGGAGTTTTTGTTAATCAACCACCCGCTGGATTGCCCGATTTGCGACCAAGGCGGCGAGTGTGAGTTGCAAGACCAATCGATGATTTTTGGCTCGGATAGAAGTCGGTTTACGGAAGGGAAACGAGCGGTGGAAGATAAAGAGTTAGGGCCGCTCGTGAAGACGGTGATGACGAGGTGCATTCACTGCACGAGATGCGTGAGATTTGCGACGGAAGTCGCCGGCGTGCAAGAGTTAGGGGTGACGGGAAGAGGAGGTCAAGCGGAAATCGGAACGTACGTGAGTAAGTTGTTGAGTTCCGAGTTGAGCGGTAACGTGATTGATTTGTGCCCGGTTGGCGCGTTGACCTCGAAACCGTTCGCGTTTACCGCGAGAAGTTGGGAGTTGAAACCAACCGAGACGATCGACGTGTTGGACGGGTTAGGAAGCGCCATTCGCGTGGACTCGAAAGGTACGGAAGTCATGAGAATCACGCCCAGGTTGCACGAAGGCGTAAACGAGGAATGGATTTCGGACAAAGCGAGATTTTCCTACGACGGTCTGAAAAGGCAAAGATTAGATGCCCCGTACGCGAAGAACCCGAAAACGAACAAATTGGAAAAAGTCACCTGGGAAACCGCGTTGGAAATTGTCGGCGAACAGTTGAGCAAGGCGGACCCGAGAAATTTGAGAGCGGTAGCCGGTAAGCTCGCGGATTGCGAGAGTATCGTCGCTTTGAAAGATGTCATGACGTCGTTAGGATGCGTGAACTTTGAAGTGGAAGGCGTAAACGCAGACGCGGTGAATGTTGATTCGAGATCGAACTACATCATGAACTCGAACATCGTAGGCGTGGAAGACGCCGACGTCGTCTTGATGGTCGGCGCGGACGTTCGCTTAGAAGCGCCCGTTTTGAACGCCAGATTACGCCGCGCGAACGTCGCGGGTGGCGTGAAAATGGCCACGTTAGGACATCACGGCGACTTGACGTACCCAGTTGAAAACTTAGGCACGGAAGCGTCCATCATCAACGACTTGCTTTCCGGCAAACACGCGTTTAGCGAAACGTTGAAAAACGCGAAAAACCCGTGCGTCATCGTCGGTTCCGCGGTGTTAAACAGACCGGATTGCGCGCAGTTATTGAAGAGTTTACACCAATTGTCGGACCAATTCGGTGTCGTTACCAACGACTGGAACGGATTTAACGTTCTGCAAGCGTCTGGAGGCACCACCGGCGCGTTAGACCTCGGTTTCGTCTCCTCGAAGAACAAACACATTAGCGAAAACGACGGCTTGAAAGTCGTCTACAACTTAGGCTCGGAGACCATCTCCTCGTACGACTCCGAACCGGGGAAGAAATTCGTCATATACCAAGGCCACCACGGCGACGTCGGCGCGGCTGGTGCGGACGTTGTCCTCCCTGGCGCGGCGTACACGGAAAAAGACGCCACGTACGTCAACACCGAAGGAAGAGCGCAAAGGGCGTTAGCCTGCGTGGCGCCTCCGGGATTAGCGAGAGCGGATTGGAAAATCTTACGAGCGGTTTCCGAATTCGCCATGGTTCCTTTGAAATATAACACCATCGAGCAGTGCAGAGAGAGATTGGCGGAAGTCTCCCCAACCTTCAACGCCATCGATGAAGTCGAACCGAGCTTATGGTTAAACGGCGCCTCGTACGCGCATTTAGCCGGAGGGACGCCCAACGTCGCGAAAGGCGGAGCAGGTAAAAAAACCAGCGGTGCGACTGTTTTCGCCTCCGAACCGTTAACGACGAACGTCGAGAACTTCTACATGACCGACGCGATTACACGAGCGAGCGCGACCATGGCGAGATGTTCCAAGGCTAAAGCTACTGGATCCGCTTTTTAGTTTGATTTTATTTGTTGTATTTATAGAGAGAAAACCATCCTCATTAAAACGTTGTTCGTTCATTCATATTCTTGTGCAAATATAATCTCACGTCTACTTCTTCAACGATGATGTTTCAAAACGCCGACGACGTAAACGACGACGTCGCGGGAGGGCCCTCCGTGAATCTCACGAACAACTCAGCTAACGCTCGGCAAAGATTCGCTTTGGGAAATTCGAGTTCGAATTCGAACAACAACAACAGACCGTCGTCGTATCATCACCATCATCATCACCAGAGACGAACAAAAAGAAGCAACAACAACAGCATCACGACGATTATTATCGAAAGAGCGACGAAAAACAAGACGAAAATCTGTCTCGTCGCTTTAGTCGTCTTTATATCGTTCGTGAATCTGATGGTGTTTTCGAGAGATTCAGAGGCGAGATTGATGTCCTCTGGGAGGAAATACGCAGCGAAGACTGTTTTAAAGAAGAATACTAATCGGGAAGAAGTATCACACGAAGAAGACTACGAAGACTTTGGTAAAGACGAAAATGGTAGAAAGAATGAGGACGACGATTCAGAGGAAAAACCGAGCTTAGAAACCGCCTTGTTGGGATCCGCGTTAGCGGTGGACAGTCCAACGTTAACGTCTGGATTCAAATCGATGAGCTACCCGTCTTTGGCGGAAGTCGGGGACTCGAAGCGCACGTTTTTAGTCGCCTTTGAAGCTAATTGGGAATGGGGCGTTCCGAAATCGCTGACGAACAGGGAGTTGGATCAGAGGAAAATAGAGGACATCAACGAATCTCGAGGCGGGCACTGTTACGTCAGTCGAGGACGGGTGTTACCGATACAGCCGGGATCGGACGTCGCGCCGAAGGAGCAATGGCACGCGCCAAAGATGGCGGTGAAAGGAACGTCTTCGAGCGATAAGTGTTGGCGTCCCCAGCTGTTCGTGGTGCCACAAACGCACGAGGTTTTGTTGTTTTATAAGCGAGGAGCGAGTCGAGAGACGTGGGAAGGTTTTTTGAAACGCTCGTTGGATGGCGGGAAGACGTGGTTAGAGGAGGAGAAGTTACCGCCTGGAATTTTAGGCCCGTCGAAGAATAAGGTTTTGAGAAACAGCGAAGACGAATCGATTCTAAGCGCGAGCGAGAGGTGGACGCGGTCGAGCGCGTGCGCGTGGATCGAGAGAGCGGAAAGAGAAGGGAGAGATTGGACCGTGAAAAGCGGTCCGATTCGCATGGAGAAGAAAGGTTTACAGGAACGATACGGCGGAGGAAGAATGGGCGATAAAGCGGCCGAAGAGGAAGCGAGAGATTACGGAGGCATCGAACCCGCGATATTTTATAAAGACGATGGAACTTTAGTCGTTCTCGCTCGACCGGCAAAAACGACCGAACGGTTTCCGAAAAGTTTATCCGGCGTCGTGCACGCCGGAGGACGATCGAAACAGTCCTCGAGATATTTTCCGAAAATGTTAAAAGCTGAATTGAAAGACGAACCGAACGCGCAGTGGTCGGCATTTAAGGAAATCGCGGATTTACCTTTACCAACGGTATTTGGTCGAGGATTCGACGTGGAAAAGTTAACCGACGGACGCGTCGTTTTAGTTATGAACGACCCGGGTAAGAAAGGCGTGAGCGTAAAAATCTCGAGAGACGACGGCGAAACGTTTCGAGAGGCGTTTGTGATTGAAGACGGCGACGATGAAGACGAAAGCAGTGGTGATGGTGGTGATGGTAGTAGTAGTAGTAGTAGTAGTAGTAGTAGTAGTTACACGAGGGATCCAGTGATTCACGTGGCGAACGATGCCATGATTCACGTGGTTTACGTTGCCAACAACGGGAAGAAGATCAAGAGAGTGGTGTTGGATCCCGAACAGTTGTAGTATTAGTCATGTATGATAAGAAATAATTTTAGAGCATATCAAAAATGTAATAATATAGTGGTGCAGTTAATGAAACAGAGTGATTCTATCGCCGGGATAGATGACGTCTGGGTATTTGACCAAGTTCCCGTTTGCGTCTCTCACTTCTACTTTTTCCGGCAAAACGCAGCCGGTGGCCGCGCACAAGGAATCCCCGGGTTTCACCTCGTACTCACCTCTGCGTAACGGACCTCTAGGGTCGTCCGGGTAAAAGTAATCTATGTTGTTACCGCTTTGCTGCTGCTGCTGCTCTAATTTCTGATGTTGTTCAGACACGTCCACGTCTTCGATGGAGACGAACCGTAAATCTCTCTCGTCCGCGCTTCTCGAACTGCGGAATCCAACCAAGAACAAACCAATCGCGGCGCCGACTAAAACGTTCGGATCGATCGTTTGTACGATCGATCGCAAAGTCGTAAACTTTTTTAAAACCGTTCGTCTGGACCTATCAGCTATTCTCGAGACTAAACCGATGGGTTTGCGAATGAAATTTCTACTCGCTCGCTCCCTCGCTTGCATAGAAATGTCGGTTAAAATGCCTCTTTGCCGTAAACTCCTCAACGCTTGCTCTTTCGTTTGTTGTTGTTGATTCGTTTGTTCGTCTCGAAAACTTCTATTCGCGACGGAGGTGTTCATGGACGACCTCACCGGCGATAACGGCGAACCGACGGAAACTTTCGACGTGTCCAATAAGAAAGACCTTTGACTCCTCGCGTTGGTGTCCATGCTCCTTTCCTCTTCTTCTTCTTCTTCTTCTTCTCGCGTTCTATTTATCGTCTCTCTGCTATTATTATTGTTGTAGCTAAAATTATTATTCAGGTTTTCAAAATCGTGCGCGATTTCCGAAACCGTCGCGCCCGTCGATATTGGATTCATCACACCTCCTGTGACTCTCTCTCTTTTTTCCCTTTCCTTTTGCGCTCGTTTCATCTCCTCCAACTGCTTCTCCAAAGCCTCTCGCCGTTTCTTCTCCTCTTCCAACTCTTTCGATTTCAACGTCACCGTTTCTTGCGCCTCTCGCGTCACCTCTTCCGGTTTCTTAAACTGCGGCGTTCGAGAGAATCGATTGAGAAGTTGCTTCCGTCCTTCCGAAATCTGGTGTTTCCCGATTTCAAACACGCCGCCGCCGCTCGATTGTTTCTCGGGCGTCTTCTCGCCGTCGAGAACATTTTTATTCGCAACAAGATTCCTCGCTTTCTCTTTCCCGAAAGTCACGCCTTCTAGCGTCACTCTCACGCACACGTGCCCGACGATGTTTTCCCTCAAATCGTCCCACATCGCGATCCATTTCCCCGGCACTTTCCCTTTATTCTCAATCGCGAACGCTTGGAAATCCATGGTTCCAAATCCCACAACTTTGGTCATCTCTTCGTCTAACAACTCCACCGATAAGTGCGTGTACGTGTTCACGTGTAACGTCAACGGTAAATGTATCTCCGCTCGAAACACCGGGTCTGTGCCGTACGCACCGTCGGTGACCGCGACTGAGTCTACGAGACCAGGCGCGAGTAACGCGCACCGAACTCTGGTTTTCAGATTTCCGCGTTCGTGTAACGAGCGACCGGCGATGACTGCGATGGAGCAGACATCTTTTGACGTTAGTAAAACGTCTTCAGCGACACCCGCACCGTTTTCTCCTCCTCTGAAAAAGCCCCGTTGTTGTCCTTTCTGTTTCGAAGAAGAAGACCCTCTTCTCGAAGGGGAGAACATTTGATAAGTGCGCGGTGAATAAATCAGTGCAACAAGCTTGTGATGATGCGTTCCCTCCTCCCAACGGACTTCTTATTAAATTTTTTCTGGTTTCTCTCCGTTAAAATTCTCTCTGCTGTTTTTTGAATTTCTTTTTCGGATCAAAACTGCTTTTTTCTCTTCTGCTAAAATTTCTCATCGAAATCGAGCAAAACAACACGCCCCGCGAGACTTGACTTGCGTGTTTTTTGAAGGCTGAATTTTATTTTTTTGCCTGAAAAGCTTTGAATCGCCAACGCGAGAGATTTTGTCTCGTTTTCGAGATCGCTCTCTCTGTGTTTGCTCCTGCGCGTTTTCACTCGTTGAAAAGGGAAAAAAAGAGAGATCGAACACATCTCATCCCTCATATCAGCACCCCCGATCATCACACTATATAACACATAAAAAATGGCCTGCACTTTATCCGCTTCGGGTTTACTCCCGCTCAAACAACAACGAGCAGTTACCAGAAGTTCTCGAAGAAACTCCTCCGTTTGCGTCAAGGTATGACTTCGTCTTTAGTTAGTAGTGTTTTAGAGAGAGAGATGTTGAAGAGAAATTTTTCTTTTTTCTCTCTCTATCTTTTAAGGGGGGGGTGGTTCTCTCTCTTGGATCCAATTTTGTTGTGTTCCTCTTCTTTCTCTCTTTTAAACGACGTAACTTTCGCGAGGTGCGCGCGCGACGTGAAAGCGCGCGCGCGCGTTAGGGTTTGGGCGTGTTGTTGTTCTCCGATATGTATTTGTTGCATATCATCTTTGAGAGTTAAAAGAGAGAAAGATTTGGATGTTATGTGTGTTTGGGTGAGAGACCTCCTCTTGTGGGAGAAAAGCGAGAAGAGAAAACGAGAGAAAAGTTCCTCCCACGAAACAAACCAACAAACCAAAGGGAGGAGGAAAAGTAATCAATCGTATCTTTTTCGAGAGGGAGATGCGGCTATTTAGGGTTATTATTTTTTTCAAAGTCTCTTTTTCTGTCTCGTTTTTCACTTCTCTTTGTTGTATTGTTTGCTGACGTGAAAAACGTTTTTCTTACTTCGTACATCAAACACCAATCACATATAAAACAACCACAGGCTTCTTCCCAAACGAAACAATTTATCGCGCAAAAAAGCGAGCAATTGTCTAAATCCGTCGCCGCGGCGACGACTTCTGCGTTGTCTTTCGCCGCCGCGCCTCACGAAGCCTTCGCGAGCGCGAACGAGTCCATCTCTGACGTCGCTTTGGCGAACGTGAACATTTTGGGCGTCATCGCCGTCGCGTTGTTCATTATTATCCCGGTGTCCTTTTTGGTCATCTTGTACGTGAAATCCACGGCGGAAGGCAACGTTTCCGGTGGTTTCTCGCAATCGTACTACGACGAGTCGAAGAAGATGGGAAAGAAGTTGACGAACGAAGCCGCCGTGCTGAAAGGCAAAGGGACTGGCATGAGACCGCAGAAGTAAACATCATCTCTTGAGAGAGAATAAGAGAGAGAGAGAGAGAACAAGAGAGAGAGAGAGAAAGAGAAGGACTACTATCATTTTTATATATAGCTTTGAAATTCGCGAAACAACACAAACAACAATACAACAAGAATAGTATAAACGTATTTTATACATCGCGCGGTAGTAGTAGTACTTAAAAAAAAATCGTTCTTCTCTTCTTTTTCTACAAGTATATGCGCTGCTAGATTATATACTATATTTATTAAACGAGTATATGTGGGGGCAATCACTTACTATTCCTTACTTACTTAATGCTGGCTAACACGGACCGAACTTGCTTTTTCTGATCCTCCGATAAGATCGCGTCGTCGCCCGGGAACTGAATGTCAAACTTGATTTTCAAATCGCCTCTGCCACTTTGAGATTTCGAGAGCGGCATGCCTTGACCGCAAATGACTTTGGTATACTTCGGGCTGATCACGTGCGGGACGCTGACGTCGATGCTCTTCCCGTCGATGGTGTACACCGTCGACGACCACCCGCACATGGCGTCCACCAAATCTATCTTCACCGTTTTAATCAAATCGTTCCCGTCTCTCGCAAAGTGCGGATGTTTCTTCTCGTCGATTTCAAACACCAAATCCGCAGCTATCGTGTTTCTATCCTCGTCGCCTCCTTTCTCCGCGAAGGTTATTTTCGTCCCTTTTTTAAACCCGGCGCGAATGGGTACTTCTATAGTTTCCGCTTTCGATTTTTGGTTCCCGGACGCGTCCAACACTTTCCTCGTGATTTTCAACTTTTTCGTCGCGCCGTAGAACAAATCTTCCAAACTGACCGCGAGTTTCTGTTCCACCGCAGGTGGTTTCGTCCTTTGCCTTTGTTGTTGCGGCATGCCTCCTCCCATGCCTGCGAACGGGTCCCCGCCCATGCCCCCGAAGCCGCCTCCCATGCCGCCGAACGGGTCGCCTCCCATCCCTCCGCCGCCGCCGCCGAAGAACTCTTTGAATATATCGTGCGCGTGTTGTTGCGAGAACCCGTGTTGTCCGCCATTACCACCACCTCCGAACCCGTCTTGTAACCCATCTTCGCCGTAACGGTCGTAAATCTCTTTCTTTTTCGCATCGGTCAAGACTTCGTACGCCTCGGAGACTTCTTTAAACTTCTTCTCGGCTTGCGCTTGCTTTGCGCCTGGGTTTTTATCCGGGTGCCATTTCATCGCGAGTTTTCGGTAGGCTTTTTTGAGCTCGGTGTCCGAGGCGTCTCTGGAGACTTCGAGGATCTTGTAAAAGTCTCGGCCGCCCATGTTTTCGAAGCCGTTTCCTTCACAGAATGAATGAAGTTTCTCTCTCTCTAATCGAATCAAAATCCAATGTTAAAGTTGCTTTCTTTGCGCGTTTGTTTTAAGTACAATAAAAACAAAGACGTATAAAGACGGTGTGATAATAAAGCGTTCGTTTGTTTCTCTTTCCGGCGAAGCCTTCGTTTTCCTCTCTCTCTCTGTGTTTATTTGTGATATACAATCGTGCGTAAATAATGAAGCATTTTCCAATCCAATCGGCCTCACTTTTTAGTAGTAATAACAAGGAGAGAGACGGAAAGAACGGAAAGAATGCGGGAGGAGGAAAAGGAGGCAGAAAAGGAGGACACGGACGAGGACGCGTGTTTTCGAGGGTGCTGCCGCGTTTTGAAGACGACGAATAGAGGGACTTCTGACGATGAAACAAATGTGTTGCCAAAGATGACGTTCCGGCTGGCGAAAGATTTGGTAAACGTCAACGCGATGATGACATCGATGATGGCTTCTTCTTTCGAGAATACTACTGATACTACTACAAGTAATAATACTACTACTAATAAAGCGGGGAAAAAGAATCAACAAAATAAATGCATTAAAATGTTCACCTCGAACGCATCTCAAGTCTATCTCTCGAGAATGTACGAGCAACCGGTAGCAATTAAACTGCCAATCCTACGCACGAAAACCGACATCGACCGGTACCACTGCGAGTTACGAATAGTTGCATCTTTAAAACACGAAAATATATGCTCGATTTTAGGCGCTCGAGCGTGGCCACCGGAATACGCGCTCGTGTTTCCGTGGTACGAGAACGGGTCGGTACATCAAGCGATACACGTCAACCGATGGGTACCGAATTTGGGAGGCGCGTTTAAAGTGTGTTGGCAAACGGCGAAGGCGTTGAGATATTTGAAAGAGACGCACGACGTCGTGCACAGAGACGTGAAACCGAGCAATATATTGTTGGATGAGAAATGGAACGCGAAATTGACTGATTTTGGCTTATCGGAATATCGAGCGGATTTGGAAAACTCGTTGCAAGCGGCGATATACAACGAGAGCGTGAAGTCCGAGGACGCAGAAGGGAGAGCGATTGATATCAACGGTAAGTTTGTCGCCAACGACGGGAACGCGCCGAGCGGCGGGTTTCAAAAGCAACACTTGGTCGGGACGTTAGCGTACATCGCTCCAGAGGTGTTGATGCGAGTGGTGTCCACGTACGCCAGCGACGTGTATTCCTCTGGGATTACGTTTAACGAAGTCGCGTCGAGAGTGGAACCGTACGCCGATCGAGAGCGGAACGTGGCGTTGGCACACACGTGCATGGATTTGAGTTACAACGACGGCGATTTAGCGAAAGCGATCGTGATTGAAAATTTGCGACCGGTGAAAGCGTTTTTTGACGCCGACGAGGAAGAAGAGAAAGAGAAAAATGTGAAGGAAAAGGAGGAGGAAGAAGACGAAGCAAATAGAGGTAGAAGAGATAGGAGGAGTAACAATAATAGCAATAAAAACGAAGTAGAAGTTTCGCTCCAACGCGAATTCGAAAAACTCGTCACGAAAATGTGGGACGGGAAACCGGAAAACAGACCAGATTTCGCGGAAATAGAAGAACGGTTACGAAAAGGCGTCGAGACGTACGAGAAAGAAATCGGAGCGTGCGTTTGGACGCAAGCTGCTCTTTCCGAATCTTCCTACGAGAGCAGAGAAGACGAAGACGCGACGATGACTGACGCCGAAAACGAGGACGGAGAGGACGCCGCCGGAACGAACGATCAAAAGACTGCGTTTGGAAATCGCGCTCGATTCGCGCCGTGCGCGTTCGATGCGCCGTTGTCTTCTTATTCGACGATGGATGCTACTACTAATAATAATAACAATAATAAGGGTACAAAACCACCGTGCATCATCTCCAACACCGGCGCGTTTGCCACCGCGGGCGCTCGAGGCAACGACAAGATGGAAGACAGGCACAAGATTTTCCGCGATTTCAACGGGTTTCCCCATTGCGCCGTGATGGCGGTGTTCGACGGCCACAGAGGATTCGAGTGCGCGGAATACTGTTCGGAAAATCTCTCCGACGCCATATCATCCGAATGGGGCGAGAACGGAAACGATATCCCGTTGATGCTTAAAAAAGTCTTTCAAAAACTCCACCTGGCGTTTGTCAAACACTGGACGGAAAAAGAACGCAGAGACATGCACAAATCCACCGCGGATCCAAAATCGAAAAAGAAACGATATCCCGGCTGCACGGCGACGGTGTGTTTCTTCTGGGGTGACGATGTGTACGTCGCCAACGCCGGAGATAGTCGAGCGGTTTTAGGCCACCATCCAACCGGAAACGACGAGGTCGACGCCGACGAAACGACGTGGTCGACCGCTCTGAGCGAAGACCACTGCGCGTCCTCGAACGCGAAAGAGTTGGAACGAGTGAAAAATTCCTCAGAAAACGTAAAAATACGAACTTTAGAGAACGGTCAAATACGCGTCGGCGACGCCGGTTTAGCGGTGACTCGAGCGTTAGGCGATTGGGATTGCACGGAATCCGGAGGCGTTTTGTCCGAGCCGGAGGTAATCAAGAAGACGCTCTCCGCCGACACGGACGCGTTCATCACGATCGCGTGCGATGGTTTGTGGGACGTGTGCACGAACACCGACATGTGTTCGATCATACGAGATACGGTGAAAGAGCCGAGCATGTGCGCCAAACGGTTAGGATGCGAAGCGTTGAATAGATTGAGCGACGATAACATCAGCGTCTTGGTCGGCATTCTCGGCAACGAAGGCACGTTCGCCAAAGTTTCGTGGGAGAGCACGTATAACGACGGCTTTAGCGGGTTGAAGTGATGCTGTGCTATCGCTGCTGCTGCTGATGTAATATTAATATATAGTACTAGTAGATTTTCTAATAATGAATGATACCGTAATTAAAGAGAGAGAGAAAGAGTATAGTGGCTTTTGGCTTTTCTTCTTAAGTTAAGTTAAGGCTTTTCTGATTATGATTAAACAATTTTGTGTGGTATAAGATGCGTTGCTAAGAGGTAATAGATACGTTTACTCGCGCATTGAACGGAGAATAAACACATTTACTTGCCTGTTTTCGTTTTTAAACAAAAATAAAGAGAGAGGAAATCGAGAAAGAAATTAACATCCATCGTCAGTCAATCAATCACAAATCTTCGCAAACTTTAGATTATTTCGACGCACCACTCGCGAAGTCCACGCACGGCGCGCCGGTGATCGTCTTGCACCCAACATTCGATCGCGCCACGTTCGCCGCCAATCTCCCGTCAAAAGTCGTGATATCCGCGGACCCGTCCTTCTCGACGTAGACAACCGGTCTTCCGTCCGGAACGAACGGTTGGACAAACTTTTGCGCCGCGGCGTTCGGGACGCCGTTTTGGAGCGTGAGGCCCATGATTTCCGCGTTGGCCGGGGCGGAGTTGAAGAGCACGATCGCGGCGGCGCCGGCGGCGGCGATTTGTTGCGGCTTCCTGCATTGATGAATGACACACACACACACACAGAGAGAGAGAGAGAGAGAGAGAGGTGTTAGTTCGAAAAAAAATCGAACAGTCTCTCTGGTATTGCGCAAACAGAGAGTAAGCAGTTCCTTTGTCTTTGTCTCCTCAGGAGTAAAATCTCGCTTCATTTTTGCGTATCTTTTGGGGCAGAAACCAGACTTTGAGGCAAAAAGCAGGAGATAAAAAAAAACAAATTCTCATCTCGAATGTCTCGAATTCGCGCAGGTTTGCGGACGACGCGAACGGCAACGCGACTTTGAAGAGATACGTTCGGTGGATGTAGATGTATATATCTTTGTCTGCGTGTTGTTTTCGCTCGTTTTGAGACGACTCGTACTCTTACTCTCTCTTTTCTCAAAAAGCAGATTTTTGCGCGGGTAACGACCGAAATTCCATCCATCGCCCAAATCGGAGAAAAAGACATCTAAACGAAATATAATTCGAAATCCAACGAGGACGAGATACACGCGAACACTCACGTGGCTTTCTTTTCACTTTTTTGCGCTTGCGCGGAGGCAACGACCGAAACAGTAACCGGGGCTTTGATGGCAAACATTTTTTATATTGTGTTTTTAAGAGTGTAGGTGTGCTATTATGACGCTTTGTGGTCGAGATTTTCACGTTTTTTAGACAGAGGGAGACGGATAATACACAAGAGAATACTCTAAAATACTATGGTATGCGCTGGAAAATTTTCCTCTTTCAACTAAACTAAATACAGTATTACATATACACACACGCGCGGGCGTTCTTCCGAGCAGCGCTCTTCTTCTCTACTGCGCTCTCTTTTTCTATTGCATTATTATTATCATTATTGTTGTGGTTGTTGTTTACAACACCAACTCTCGACGTCCACTCGATCGAAAGCGATATCTTTTTCAAACTTGGACGCGGCGGATGCGGAGGATGTTTTTCGAATGGTGACGGTTTTGAACTCGATGCGAACGTCGCTGGCGAGGCGAGAAATTGCCTCGGAGTTGTCTTTGGTCAAGTTGATGACGTTTACCGCGTGCTTTTGTTGGGATTTTTTGAGCTCGAGGAGGACGGTGAGGACCGCCGAGCGGGTTTCCGCGGGCGAGAGAGAAGAGGCGTCGATGGTGACGTCTGCTCCTTCGTTTTCAGAGTTTGAAGGCGAAGAGGGAGCAGGAGTTGTCGTTGTTGTTGTTGTTGTTGTTGTTGTTGTTGTAGAGGTAGATGTAGAAGGCGACGAAATAGCCGCCTTCGCGTTAACCTCTGCGGCAACTCTCGTGAGCATTTTCAACGCGTTCTCGGATTGCTTCCTTAAATACGCGTTGTTGTTGTTTTTACTACTCGCGCCGACGCCTTCTTTATCGCTGAAGCCCTCTTCTCCCTGGTTAGTATCGTCGTCCTTGCTGCCATCTTCTCGCTTTTTTTGCACAGAAGGAGCAGCACCGACGCCAACGCGTCGGGTCATGTCCGCGTACATCTCTCGTAATACGTTCACCTCCTCCATCGTTCCCACGTCGCGAAACAATCGAGGCTCTAATATCGTCGCGCGAATAGCCGCGTTGAATATTCTCGGTTTCCGTTCACCATCTGAAGCGAACGTGTTCGCGTACCGGTCGTAAAAGGTAACCGCATTTCGAAACTTCGACGCGACGGAGTAGGCGTAAAGCATCGTGATGAACTCAAACTCATCCGGTTTCGACGTTCGTCGCATGCGAACGATGCGTTCAAACGTCCCTTCGCTCTTCTCTAGATACTTCTCGCCACCTCTTGCGTACGCCGCTAACAGCGAATTCAGATGTTCCGTGGTCACAAATTCTGCGCCGCGTTTTGATATCATCTCTTCCATCACTCGTTCTGCCGTCGCCGGGCCGTTCTTTCCCATTTTCTTGGTTGCTTTCAACAGCGCGAGATACGTCACCGAATCCGCAATGAGTGGATTATCGTCTCTGTTTATCAAGTCAAGGATATCCATGGCTTCACCCGGGACGTTTTCTCCCGCGCAATGGTCGATGACGATGTTCGCAGCGGCGATCGGGTAGTATTTTTTCTGTTGAATGGTTGTCGCCGCCGTTGCATTCAATCCGTTGTTCGCCGCGTTCATCGAGTTCGTCGACGACATCTTGGGCGTCAACAGGTTCTCTTTCAAAATGGCGACGTTTTCGGAAAGCAAGTTGGCGTCGCGCAAAGCCAAGCTGAGGAAGATCCAAAACTCTGGCGAGAGTTGGCTGTTTGCGTTTCTCGCTCTGCCTTCTTCGTTGTAAATCAACTCCTCGTTGTACACCGCCAACGCCTCTTCGACTCGTTCAGGACCGGCGCGTTGAAAGGCTTCGACTACGCATCTGCGAATTTCCGGCGCGTTTGCAAACTCGTCGCCAAATCCAAAACGCAACCGATCGCGAACCTCGATCGCTTCGTCCGCTAATCCTGCTCTCGCGCAGATTTCTAATATGCACTCTAAATCGTTGCGTTTGCTTTCGTCCTTGGATGTTGTGGTATCCGTTCGTGACGACAACGACGACGACGACGAAGAAGACGAGCGGTATCGTCTTCGTCCACCGTTACGGTCGTTTTCATCGTACGAGGCAAACAAAAGAGGCGCTGATTTGGATTTCGAGTTCGATGTGACCGCATCGATCGCGAACCTTGCCGCAGTTTTGTTCGAGATGCGACCGTTCCGTCCGCCGGCGTACCGTAAGGCTTTATATAAAGCTCTGTACGTGCTTTTGCTCGGAGGAACGCCATTTCTTTGCATGTTTTGAAACACCATCAGCGCCTGTTTCGGTTGCTTCGAATCGCAGAGGAAGTGCATGACTTGCGCGTACGCCGGTTCGACGTTTTCGCGGTTCTTTTTCGCGTCGCGATCGTCGCGGAGTTCTTTGAATTGTTGCTTTTTCAATTGACGCAAACGTTTCGCCGCGGCGAAATCGTAGTAATTTTTCTTCCTCGTCGCGTCGTCGTCGTTATCCTCCTCATCATCTGCGCTACTCTCGATATCATCACCATCTTCTTCCGGCTGTTGTTGAGATTGTTGTTGTTGTTTCTGTTGCTCGTATTTAAATGCGGCGGCGAACGATTTCGCTCCAATCGTACCTCTCGCCATCCACTTCTCCGTCGTTTCCAACTCGCGAATGATTTCCATCGCCTTTGCGGCGTCTCTCGCTTTACACAACAAACCGACGATGCTCGAATAACACTGACCATCTAGAACGATATCTTTCTTCTTCGCTCGCGACCAGCACTCTAAACCGAGTTTCTTCATTTCATCAATAGTCGGCCTTCCGTTTTCAACGCCAAACGCGGATATTAACGTCGCCACGATAAACGCGTCGCCGTTTTCTCGGTTTCGTTTCATCGAGTCGTACACCGTCATCGCGAATTCCACGTCTTTCGTCTGGTTAATAACTTTACACGCCGCCGTGAACGCTTTGCGTTTAAATCCCGATCTCGGTTTGATTTTCAAAGCTAAATCCAAGAAGCAATTCTTGGCGTCGTCCAATCGATTGACGTGTCGAGAACACGAACAAAGGCGTTCAATTTTCAACTCGACGGCTTTCTTATCGCCGTAAGCGCAATCGTGGTACGCCTCGACGTCTGTCCACGCTTTCTTCGCGCGAACCGTAAATCCTAAATCGTCGTACGCTCTCGCCATGGCGAGTAATACTATACCCTTCGCGTTTGCGTTAACTCGAATCGCTCTCGATTTAATCCTTTCCAGTTCTAACGCTATGATTTGTTCGTTTTCCGGGGTTTCCACGTTTTCCTCCTCTTCCTTTTCCTCTTCGATCGTATCGCCATTAATGACTTCTTCTT
>Ga0257106_1000301_pt1 | contig 30873 bp, 17 predicted proteins | sample LP_taG_3_FD_190177 | JGI IMG/M metagenome (GOLD analysis project Ga0257106, IMG submission 190177) | Marine microbial communities from Northeast Subartic Pacific Ocean, Canada - LP_J_2011_P26_10m | ecosystem: Environmental > Aquatic > Marine > Oceanic | place: Canada: Northeast Subartic Pacific...
CCGGAACCCATGGAGATGCCGATGTCGGCTCTTTTCAAAGCCGGGGCGTCGTTGACGCCATCGCCAGTCATAGCGACGACGTGCTTTTGCATCTTTAACAGCTCCACTAACTTTGCCTTGTGCGCGGGTTCGACGCGACTGAAAATAGTCAAACGCGTCGCAGCTTCCGATTTTTCGCGATCGGATTTCAACTCGTCAAAGTCCACGCCTTGTAAACTCGCGCCGTCTGGAACGATTGGTTCGCCAAACGCATTCGCTTCAATGAGACCAATTTGCGAACCGATAGACTCCGCGGTCGTTTTGTTATCTCCGGTGACCATGACAACTCGAATGCCCGCACCTCTGCACGTAGCAATCGCACGGGCGACTTCTGCTCTCGGCGGGTCCGCGATGCCGACGAAACCGAGAAAAGTCAAATCGTTCTCATCTTCCGCGGTGATTTGCGTTTGTTTCGCCGGCATTGGACGCATGGCTAATGCTAAAACGCGCAAACTAGTTTTCGCGTATTTCGAGAGAACGTCGTTTAAGTCTTTGCGAACTTGATCGTTCATCGGTTCCGCCGCGCCTTTGCCGTTTGTGAGAGCGTTGGAGCATTTTTCCAACACCGCCTCGGGAGCGCCTTTGGAAAACAAAATGTTCGTCCCTTTTCGAGAACACAAGGTACTCATCATTTTTCGATCTCGAGTGAAATCCATTTGCGCGACACGTTTAAATTGCCCGGCCCAGTACGCAGCGCAATACGACGCGCGCTCTTGCTCAGAAAGTTTTGTCAACGCCGTCGGCATGGCGTCGAAACCGGGGAGACCAACCTTTTCGGAAAGAACTCGCAAAGCGACTTCGGTCGATTCGCCAATTTTCGCGTACTCTCTCTTGTTCAAATCAAACGTCAACGTTGAATCGTTACATAAGGAAGCGCATATGGATAAGTGCAACACCGACGGTAAATCTGCCGGGTGCTTCACCACGTCTCTGTTGATGGAGTTGAACCGTTGTTGTCTCGGTGAGATTACGCCGTTGGACGCTTCCAGAATCAATCCGTTCGGCGCATACGAGTTACCTTCTACGTCGAATTCTCTCAATAAAGGCGCGTGACTACTCCCACTCGCGCCATTACCACCCTTACTACCAGTGCTACTGCTCCTTTGCTTCGTGCGATCTACCACGCACATCTTTTGCACGCACATCGCGTTCGTCGTCAAAGTCCCCGTCTTGTCCGAACACACCACCGTCGTGCACCCTAAAGTCTCCACCGACGGAAGTGATCTCACAATCGCGTGTCTTTTCGCCATCTTTCTCGTCCCTAACGCCAAGCACGTCGTCACTACGGCCGGTAATCCTTCCGGAATAGCCGCCACCGCCAACGCCACCGCGATTTTCAAATAATACACCATCCCTCGAAACCAACCGCCGTATAAAGGGTCGCCGAAATGTCCGATGTTCACCACCCAGACCAAAATGCACACCACTGCGATCACTTTACTCAACAATCTACCAAACTCGTCCAACTTTTTCTTCAAAGGCGTCAACTCTTCCTCGTCGTCTGCGCCTCCGTGATTTTTCATCGCGTCTCGAATCTTCCCAATCGCCGTGTTCAACCCGGTTCCGACGACAACCGCTCTCGCTCTCCCAACGCTCACGACCGTCCCACTAAACAACAAGCACGTTTTATCTTGAACCACCGCTCTCCTCGCCCGTTCGCTATCGTCTATGTGCCCCGCCTCCTTCTCCACGCTTCCGCTCTCGCCAGTCAAAATTGCCTGATCCACTCTCAGCGTCGAACTCAAAATCCCAATAATCCTGCAATCCGCCGGCACTTTCGCTCCAACCGCGACTTCAACGATATCTCCCGGCACTAACTCGCTCGCTTTCACCACTCTCAATCTCCCGTCTCTCAAAACCGTCGCTAAATCCGCCTGATACGCCTTCAATTCCTCAATCGCCTTCTCCGCGTTCGTCTCCGTGACCACCCCGACGGTCGCGTTGGCGATTAAAATCAAAACAATCACCGTCGGCTCGACGAACGCTAACTCCCCGTCCCCATCCACCGCGGCTAATATAAAACTCACAATCGCGGCGACGATTAATATCTTCACCAGTAAGTCGTCGAACTGTTTCAAAATTAACTTTATGAAATTTTGCCCTTTCTCCTCGGGCATTTCGTTCGCCCCGAATCGCAGGCGAAGTTTATCGATGGCGTTCGTCTTTTCGGACAAACCTCTGTTCGCATCCACTTGGTGGTAATCCAAGACCTGTATATTTTCATCGTTTTCATCGTTTTCATTTTCATCATCATCGAGAAAGAAAGAGAAAGGATGTGTCAGTAAAACATTGTTATTGGGGGAAGAGAAACAAAAGATGGATCGGAAACCCGAAGAAGTTTGAAAAACGCTCTCTCTCATCTCCGTAGAATAATAAGAGTAGTATTAAAAAAGTCACAAAACATAATGCTCACCTCGCCGATCGAACGCGCGAACGCGTCTTCCATTTTTTGTGCCCGTGCGTGTGCCCCGAACGCGCGTGCGCTTTTTATCTCTCATATCCGTCTCTTTCTTTCTTGAATCTGCTTGAAAACCCTAAATTTTCGCAAAAAATCCGTTTGACTCTTCTTTTTTCTCGTCATTTCTCTCCCCATCATCATCATCACTCGCAAAAGAAAGACGACGGCAGCGACGTGATGGCGGCGGAGGAGACGACGAGGAAGAGCCACGACGACGAGAAGGACGCCGCCGACGTTGTTATTGCGAGAGAAACAAGAACGAACGATGATGATGCGCAACAAATAAATTCGTCGGCATCATCGACGCATTCTTTTTCATCGAAGCTGTTCCTGTGTGCGTTCATCGGACTCTCCCTGGCGCTTGGATTGCGCGAAGATGTCGGCGAACTCGTGAAAGGTAGTGGTATTGAAAACGAGACGACCCGCGCGATGCAACAAAAAGAAGACGCGATTTCCGTGGGAGATAGAATCCACATCTCCTTTTGTCAGTCCTGACAATACCGAGGCGGGTTTGAACACGTTCGTCAGATTTGTTCGCACCATTTTGGTCGAGACGTGGATATCGTCCCGACGAATTACCCGCCGAAACCTGCGATGAGAGTATTGACGCGATTGACGAGTTACGCGCAAATAGGGATGCTTGGGGTGACTTTTCGAGGGTCGCAATTTATTCGAGAGTTGTTTCCAGCCGGGACGCAAATCCCAGACTGGGTGTCGTCCATGGAAACGAATAAGATGCACTCGATGTTAACGATTCACTTCCTCGGGAACTTGTTGAAACAGAATTTTGGGAACACCGGGGCGTTCGAGATTTATTACGACGGGGACGTCGTGTTTAGCAAGTTGAAGGAGAAGAGAATGCCGAGGTTGGAGGAGATTGTGGACGGGATACGCGAGAGACGAGAGGAGAGAGGATTCAAGTACACGAAGCCGAAGGAGATGTTGCCGGAAAGGATGAGGATGCAAGGAGGAGGACAATAACAACAACAATAATAAAGGTAAACGCGATCTTATTGGAACACACTCAAACACATGCACTCACAAAGTGATGGCGAAGAAGTAAAAAAAGAACGTACAGAACGTGCGTGCGCTTCTTTTGCCGGATAGAAGAGTTTTTGGGAAGAGTGTGCGAGAAGAAAAGAAGAAGAAATACATCCACTTTATTTATCATTAGCAATGTATCAATACTTTCTATAAATTACACACAACATTCTCATAAACGCTAAACTACTACCTTTCTGTGCTTTCCTGCTAAATAAACTTTTAGACGGTGTGGCTTGTGTGTCTTTCATCCGTCGATGGCGTTTTGGACATCTTCTAATTCTTCGTCTATTTTCTGACTCGTCAACTCGTACAAAGCCACCGCCATTTGGACGTCTCTGCATAATCTCGGCTCGTCGATATTGCGTCCGGTTTCATCTGCAAAAACCTCCACGTCAACAACCGTGCCCTGTCGCTCTTTATTATCACCAGCAGACGTTTCGGATACGCTCTCGTTTAACGAGATGTCGCCTTCGCCATCGCCTTCGTCTCCGGCTGTCACATCAGTATTCGCGGGATTTTCTTTCGATTCTTTTTGCTCCTTTCGGTGCTTTTTACTATCATCGCGCTTCATCGCCAGATGCTTATCGTACAACCCGTCGTAATATTCCAACAACTGTTCTGCGACGGCTGCCCAATCGCCGCCTTCTAACGAGTTTTGCAACGCTTTTTGCTTCTCGCCGCCGATTCTTTTTGTCATTTTCTCGCACGCCTCTCGCATGCCGTCCATCCACCCTTCCTGCGCTCGTAACTCGTCTGTCGCGTAATCGCTCACTAAAGTTTGCACCCTTAGCTCTAGTGGACAAATTAATCGTAAAATCAAAGGCGCTTTTCGCATCCTTTGAAACAGTTTAGGATCCACCGAACACTTGCCGACGTGCGGTCCTTCGTCTTCGATGTATACCCATCGTTTAGGATCTAACGCGTCCCAAGCGAACGCGACTTCGTTCCCGTAATGTTCCGAGGTTGGTTGCGCGGTTTTGCCGACCCACCCGAACGCAGATCCCGAATGATTCGCTAAACCTTCTAAATCGATGATTTGTTCGTTTTGTAATTTTTCCAACGCTAAAAGACATCGAGTCTTCCCTACGCCGGTTCGTCCACCGATTATGCACACCCTCGGCGCGGGCACGTTCGTCAACACCTGCGGTGCGGACGGATCGTCGTTTGGATGTTTCACAGGACTGCTACCACTGTTTGCATTATTCTTGAGAATATTTTTGGGATGGTTTTTATTATTATCGGCGATATTCGAAACGTCGACTAAATCGTCCTCGTCCAATCCAAAATCGTCCCCTCCTCCTCCTCCTCCTCCTCCTAATCCTCCTCCATTTCCTAATCCTTTCCCACCATTCAACAACCTCTCGTCCACTTTCAGAGGATCTCCGCACCGACTCAATATCCACGTCCGAAACGCTTTATACCCACCATTCACCACGCGCACAAACTCCACGTCCTCCTTCCCCAACCGCTCGCCGAACAACCATCCGAGCGAGAGCGATCGCATCCCGCCTCTCCAGCAGTGCACGTACACCCGTATCTTTTTCCTCTCCATATTCATTTTCCTCTTTAAATCCACTTCCGTTTGCGCGTTTACAATCAACTGCTCCCATTTCTCTCTCACAAACTCCATTCCTCTCGCCATCGCCGCTTTCCTCCCTCTTTTGGCGAACAAAGTCCCAACGACTTTCCTCTCTTCGTCTTCAAACAACGCCACGTTCACCGCGTTCGGGATGTGCCCTTTCCGAAACTCACTCGGCGACCTCGCGTCGATGAGTAACGTTTCCATCGGGAACTCTCGGCAGTCTCGAGCGGCAGAGACGACGTCGGTTCTCGAGTGTTGGTTCTCTCGCGAGATGGAGGCGATGAAGGTTTCCATCAAAATCGTCTTCTCATCGTGATTCTCCTTTTTGCCAGTGATTAAGTTCACGAATAACTCGCCCGCTTTGGATGATGATTTTGATGACGATACTACCGACGGAGCAGTGGTAGTAGTAGTAGTAGTACGCTCCTCCTCCTTCTCGCTCGTCATATCTTCTAATGAGAGAGAGAGAGAGAGAGAGAGAGAGAGAGAGAGAGAGAGGGAAAAGAATGAACAAAAAAAGGGCAAAAATTTGCTTTAAAAAGGCAAAATCCTCTTTTGGGCAGAAGGTAGAATTTGCCTTAAAAAGCTTCTTTCTTTGAATTTCAGTTGTATGAAGAAACGCAATTTACTCACTAAAATTACACGAAACAAATTACACCATTTCACACATTAAAAGAAGAACTTTAACAACAAACTCGAGAAAGCGAGGGCCTCCAAGAAAGAGCACTAATAATTTGAACAATAATAATGCCGCCACGCAAGAAAGCCGCCGCCAAGAAGAAAACGCCGCCACCCTCAGCAGCGGAGGAGGAAGAAAAAGAAGACGATTCGAAAATGATGGACGACGAGAATGCGATCGATAATGCGACGAATGCAATTGCGAATGATGCCGATCAGCCGCCGCGTCAAACGCAACTGGAGTTGTGGGAGAAAGAGAACGAGCAAAACTTGTTGCACTTATCATCTTCGAATACTGGTGAAGAAGATGAATTGATGAGTGCGAGCTCAGGGCATCCGCAACACGGTTCGGAGCTGTTTTTAGGCGGCGTTCCGAAATCCGCGAGCGACCAAGACGTTGAGAATTTGTTTAAAGGATCTACTAAAGGACGAGGGAAAGGTAATACGAAGTGTCCGTCGCAACCGGTGGAGATTCAAGTGGTGAAAGATCCGAACGATTCCATGAGGAACCGAGGGTACGCGTTCGCGAGATTCGGGAACAGAGGCGAGTGCGAAGACGCGTTTCAGTTTCTCAGCGAGAACGACGGCGCGAACGCGGTTATGATCGACGCGGAGAATAACAACGAGGAAAAGAAAATCAGGGCGACGATTAAACCGACGAAGCACGTTTTATTCATGAGCGGGTTTCCGCCGTTTGCGACGAGAGAAGACATCGTGACGGAGCTTTTGAGAGTTGGCGGCGCGGGCATCGAGACGGTGTCGTTACCGAGAGCGAGCGGAACGGGAACGAACGGGATTGCCTGTCGACACAAAGGGTACGGATTTATCGATTATTTTAATCAAGAATGCGCTGAAAGAGCCATGAAGAACATAAACGACAAGACGACGAGAATGTTCAACGGCAACGCGAATAAACCAGTCGTCGCGAAATGGGCGGACGTGAGTAAAGAAAAGCCGCCGAGCAAAGAAGATTTATTGGCGCAGAGTAAATCGGTGTACGTCGGGCAAATTCCAACCGAAGGCGTGGCATTGGACGAGAAAGATTTGGAAGGGAAGTTGAGAGAAGTGTTTGGTCAGTTTGGCGAAGTCGAATCGGTCAAGTTGCCGAGGGGCGACGCGACGAAAGGGTACGCGTTTGTCCACTTTACGGAAAGAAGCTCGGCTGAGAAAGCAGTTGAAGCGGCAGCAGCGAGCGCATCTGGTGCACGTGGCGATGAATCGGCGATGGATGGTGTCGTAGCGGCAGGGGCGGTGCAGTTGCAAGGATGTAATTTGACAGTGGAAATCGCGCGTCCAGAGAGAGAGAGAAACAACGAGCATCGAGACAGAGGCGGACCGAGAGGAGGCAGAGGAGGTCGAAGACCTGTGCACAGAGGAGGACGTGGTGAACCACCGGGATCGCGCAGAGGCGGTGATTATAATAACTACATGAGCCCGCACGGGGGCGGTATTGCGCCTCGACAGTTTGGCGGCGGGAATTCGATGACCCCGGTTTATTTACCGAACGGACAAACCGCGTACGTTATGGGTCAAGGCAATATGCCGGCACCAAACGCCGGTTGGGGGAGACAATCCGTTACCGATCGATTGGATAGAGGCGATCGTGGTCGAGGAGGTGGAGGAGGAAGAAGAGGACGCGATCGAGGTCCTCGCGATTACGACGATCACTATCAAAACAGAGGCGGTGGCGGGAGAAGACGAGACGACTCTCGAGACGCGCCAATGCACCGCGCCCGACCATATTGATGAACTTTAGAGATGGAAAAGTACTAAAAGGTTCTAACAGTATATTTTAATATAAAAATCACGAATTGTTTTGTAGAAATATCACCATCATCAACATCATTCATATTATAAACGAGAACGATCGACCGGGATGTTTTTTCACGTCGTCGATTTTGATTTCGACAAAATCTCGTCGCTAAAACATCTCTGTTTCAATTTCTCTCTCACATCTGCGTACAAAATGTCGTTCGCATTCGCGTGATACGGATTATGGAAGTACAGCCTGCATAACTGCACCGCTGAGCTCGATGGTATTTCCTTCCCCAATCGATGCGCAATCGCCCACACCGCGTGATGATACGCCCCATTGTGCACTAGAAAAGTGTCCTTCTCCGATAGTGTATCTCGAAAGTTACCACCGCTCCATGCGAATGCTTCGTGGACGACGCGCAAGTTCTTCACCATATTCGAATGCGTCCCGCTTTGCACCGTCTTGTCTAAAATTTCAGGAACACGTTTGAGATCTTGACTCCCGTTTGGAATAAATACGGTGAACGTGTCGTAATCGAGGAGGAAATCATACGGGTGCGAAGTGTTCAATTGCGTCATGAGCGGAACACACCCTCTGTGAATGGCATCGAAAAATCGTTGATCCCATCCGTTTCCGCCCGCGGCGAGGCAAAAGTACGAACGAAGGCGAATATTTTCGCTGCGTGCTAATTCGCCGACGCCTCCATACTTGCTAAATTCAGGCGACATCACGTTTTTGTTCAAGAAAAATCTCGGCTCATTTTTATACCAATCCAACATGAACGTCCGAATACCTTGCGAGTACAAGTACATGCACTCCTTGACGTTCGTAAAGATATTCTCTCCTGTACACTGCTTGAAATTTTTTGCCCTTCCGCGAAAGAATAACAGCATACCATCTTTCGTATTCGGGTCGAACCTCGTGTGCTTTGGGTCTTTGTCCCCGCCGTATCCAGGCGACGCGGATAGAGACGATGGAATGACAATATCTCGATTGGGATAGAAACACTCATGATTTCCCTCTTTCGTTCGCCACATGCCATACTGCGAAACGACAATTGCTCCCGGAGGAAGTTCCGAATGCACGTCTGTTTGCAATGTACACAAGGATCTATCCATAGCGTTAATCCACACGGTTGGATGCACTGCTTCTTTTAGTGAATACTTTTTATCAACGTACTCAATGACTCGTTCCATCACAGTCGTAAATGATCCAACGTTTCCGACTAAATCTCCCGGGAAAAACGGGATGACCATCGTGCTTCGCAAAGATTCCGCGCCGTTCGGGTCAACGACGCCCGCATCCGCGATCATGGTCTCAAAGAAATAGTGCACTCCTCGGTAACTTCCGTTATTTTTATACTTGTTGCCTCGATAGAACCGTTTAATACCCCCGGGCAAATCTGCCGCGGCGAGCGATAATTCGTTCTTCGCGTACCGTTCTTCGCTGTTTTTCTTCGCCTGAAGTATCTCCTCTTCCGACAATGCGCACTCGTATCCAAATCTTCCTTTATTACACGCGCATTCAAACCATTCGCACTTTCCGTTCTTTTCGCATAACGGTGAACATATTCCTTCATTTTGCACGTGCGAGTTCGCGAATTGGTTACCGTGGTCCTCCACGGTGATTATTCTTGAGCGCAGTCGGTCGAACACGACTTTATCAACGTTCCTATCCGCGTTTACGTTGCCGGATTTTTCACGCAACGCCTGTCTTGTTGGTTTGTCATATTCAAAGATGTACGATCTCCTGTACTCCTCATCCTGGGGTTGTTTATGAAGCAAACCGATACTGCTAATACTACTATCGCTATCGATATTTCCATCGTCTACGTCTCCTACTTGACAAAAATGTTCCGTTCGCAAATTCATTTGAAACGGTCGCTTCCCCCCACCTCCCTCTCGCGTCATCACCTCGTACGTCTCCTTCCCAAACGCTTTTAGCGTATACTCGATGCACTCATCCACACATTTGCACGAAGGAAATTCTTTAATCTCCGGCGCTGATCTCGGTCGCACGGTTATTTGTCTAGTTAACACATCGCCGCACGAACCAAACGTAAACCGGTCGCACGACGGCGCCGGGTTTTCATCGCACTTCGCTCCGGTCCAATCCGTGTTGCAGATGCACTCGTGCCCGTCCTTGGAAGACGGGTATCCGTGCACGCACCGATCGTTGTCCGGGTTGAGCACTGGATATTCTTTTACTACTGCTACTTCTTCTTTCATCTCTCGAGGAGGAGGAGAAGGAAGAGGAGGAGAAGGAGAAGGAGGAGGAGGAGGAGGAAACGAAGACGGAGCAGCCGCAGCGCTCCTCTCGCGGCGAACGACGTGCCACCTCTCCTTCCCTTTTTCCATTCCTCGATAACGAAGCAATTGCTCTTGATGACGACGACGATGACGTTCGAGACGTAGACGCGGATCCGTGCCATCTCCTTTTTTTCCCTCTTCGTCGCCGCCGCGGGGGCGCTCCGCCGTTGTTGTTTCCAGACGGTTTCCTTCGTCCCGTCGCACCGCTCTCTCTCTTCTTTCTCTCCTCATTCGGTCGTGTCGATTTTCCGCATCTCCATCTCCGCTCGCCTTCCCCGCGAGAAGGCCAAACGTGCCTCCTCGATCTTCTTCTTCTTCTTTTTGTTGTTGTTGTTGGAGCATCCTTCTCGTCGTCGTCGCCTTTACGAAGACTCCTCCCCCGATGACGACGTTGGGTGTGTGTTTCCCATCTGCCTGATCGTCTCCGCCGGCGAAAACGACAACCACCACCAAAACCGAGAAGAAGAGAAAGAAGAGAAAGAAGAAGAGAGAAGAGGGAGGAAAGAAAGAAAGAGCGCTCTGTTTTCTTCGTCGTCGTCGTCGTCTTCTTCTTCGCGCTTTTTCCTCGTCTTTTCCTCCTCTCGACGCCATTTTTTTGCCCACGAAGGCACCCAAAAAACCAAAAAAAGTGTTACGCTTTTTTTTGGGTCCCGTCGGCTCAGATCGCCACATACGTATGCGCGCATATATCCACGTACTGTAATATGTCCCGCGATAAAAAACGAACGCGACATCCTCTGGGAGATGACGACAATTCCGTATTAGGCCCGGGTTTGAATAGCGAGCACTCCTCCGCGCGAAATTCGCGAAAGGGTTCGCGCACAAATTCAGCCTCGGCGTCTCGTTCTAGATCTCGAGTTCGAGATGACAGCGAAAATGATGAGTGCGAGAATGCCGAAGAACTCACCGACGAGGAGTACCAGAATCTGCTTAAGATAGCATTAAACCAGGTCGAAGGCCATGAACGTTCGCATGTCGATCCGCCAAAAGAATTCGCGATGCCAGGAAGTGTCCTCTTGGAACAACAACAACAACAACAACAACAACAACATCAACAACAACAACAACAAGCGAACGGCATCCGTGCTCGTATTCAAGATATTTCGATCGGGGACGACGAAGAAGAAGAAGAAGAAGAAGACGAAGAAGAAGAAGACGACGACGACGAGGAGGGAAATGTGATCAGAACACCATTACGAGCAGTTGTGGACAAAGATTCAAATCACCCCTACGCGAAATTCGCACGATTGTTTCTTGAGCATGGATTCGTCCGAAAGGGCACGTTGGACGGCGTCTCCGTCATCCCACCGCAACCGTCGCCGACGAGCGAAGACGCGTCCAAAGCACTGATTTTTCTAGCCCTGTATCCGTGTGGTAAAGACAAGGAACATAGCGGAAATAGGACGACGAACGATCTCCTAGATTTATTGAGCCGTTATGGCTTAGCCGCTTTCATATTCTGGTGCGACGCCGCTCTGATGTCGGCGAATAAGACGAACGAAGTTTTCGATCACTCAAAGATTGGTGTGGCTTTGAAAGCGAACCCGGTGTTACAACGCGAATTCTTCGTACGGTTTCGAGATGACGTGATCGCGTTGCATAACGATCCAGACTTCTCGAAACAGAACAAGTACGTGGTATGCGTTCTGTGTGGGAAAGACATCGCCGAGCAAGCCTTTGATCGATGGGTCGCAGGCCGTTTCATAACCGTTGGAGAAACGTTGTACGGCGATAACGATAACAAACATCAGGTTGTTTGCGCGAGTTTTAGTTTTGAGGGTACCAACTTTGAAGTATTAGTCGTCCGCGGTGCGCACCACCCGTCCGCGCACTTACACGCGTACCAACAACAACATCAAATGAAGGAAGCGCAAAAAGACTCGTGCTCCATCATCGCCGCGACGATACAGTACGCGCGAGAGAAGAAGACGACGACGACGACGACGACGATAAAAGAGTATCTTCTTCAGTTGAACGCGACGTATATCAAAACAATGAAGGCAAGAGAAAGCAAATGGCACACTTTGTTGCCCGAAGTTGGGGATTGGCGTAAAGTATTCGTTGCGAAAAATTCGTTTTGGTATCAAAACCAGTTCGCCGTGTGCAGAAACATGCAACTCGAAAACCACGAGGTTTTCAAAAACGTGCAGACAGTTTTTAAGACGTTTGGCACCGAACTCGCGCTGAAATTTCTTAGAACTAATGGTTTTGCCTATCGATTAGGGAAAGTAGACACGGCAACAGTATTCGTCGAGAAACTTCTTCGCGTGTTCAAACGATACTGCAACGAGAATCGGAAATGTTTTGCGCAATTCGCGTGCGGTGGCTTATTCGCGCACTTGTTCGACGCCGAGTTTTTCGAAAAGATGGACGAGATCTTCGCAAAATACTGCGGTAAGGATCCTAAGTTGTTCGCGCAAATCGCGTGCAGTGGCTTATTCGCGCACTATCGCGACGCCGAGTTTTTCGAAAAGATGGACGAGATCTTCGAAAAATACTGCGGTAACGATCCTAAGTTGTTCGCGAAACTCGCGTTCAATGGTTCGTTCCTTTCAGCCATGTCGAAACATGGCGAAAGCTATCCGAAGACTCTCGAAGAGGCGAGAACGTGGACCGTGTTTCAAGGCGATAAAGGGAAAGCGTTGTTTGAAAAAGCAATGGTGCTCAACTCGTTCACCTCTGCCATAACAAATGGTGCTTTCTGCGACATCATGGAAGGCATCCACGATTCACCAGCGTTCGTTAGAAACGACCACGCGCTTAAAAACTTGTTCAGTAGGAACACGATCGTAAGCGCGCTCGCGAAGTACGGGGAACCTTTCCTCACCGCTCTCGAGGAGGAGAAGGATGAGTTGTTTCCAAACGACAACAAACGACAACGACAACAGTTTGCGCGCACGTTAACGAGACTCAATCCCGGTCAAGGAGGGAAAATTACGCTTTATAAGTTGGTCGATAACGTGACGAAAAAAATGAACGAACAACAGTCGCCGCCGTAGCACCAACAGCAATTTGCTTCTGGAGAGAAGAGAAAAAGAGGTGAAGAAACTTAACTCTTCCCTAACGACGATAACTGTATGATACGAGTACTATAACAACCATAAAAGAGATACCTGACTAAGATATACTGACTGAGAAGTGAGATGCTTAGAATTATATCCGCTGTAATATTATAACGCGGTACCGACATTAAATAGTCTGCTCTCGTTTATTCTACTACTTTGTTCTCTTGTAATTAAAAGTAGCCCAATTCTGGAAGCAAAGACCGAGAAAACGAAGCATATTTTGAATCTCTCTCAATTTAAAAAACCCTAAACCCTAAACCCTTTTAGAGAAAAAGAAGCACTTTACGCTCATTTTAAAAGCACGCGAGAGGAAAGACGAGAGAGAGAGAGAAAGAACACATATATTCTGCCGTTTTGTCCCGATCGTCGAAAAGGGGCGGAAAACACGGGCGAGGGAGTGAGAGAGAGGAGGTTTTGTTTTGTTTTGTCGCGGGTGTTTTGTTTGTGCGCAAACATCGTCGTAAAAGAAGAAGAAGAAGATTGTGAGATTTGACGACGATCGTGTGGTGAGAGAATTATATAACATTGTTTAGTGAGAGAGAAAGAGCGCGCGCGATTTGATATTAGAGAGAAAGTATACATATATATATAATGGGGGAAGGCGTGTCGAAATCGTCTTCCCCGTTGGCGAACGATATCGCCTCTCGCGTGGCGTCTGCATCGTCCACGGCTGCGGCTTTAGAGGAATTGGGCTACGCCTCGGCGCATACGAAAGCTTCCTTGAAACAGATATTGGCTTTATTACCGAGGATCGATAACAAAGGATTAGCGGTATTATTGGCGACGATTGCAAAGACCGGGGACGGTTCGTTAGGGGACGTGCCGTCGCAGACGTTGGCGGATTTGGCGTCGGCGATGGGTTTGCCGCCGCCGACGGAGGCGGCGAATAGGGCGAAAACCTGGAACATCGAAGCCGTGGCGGACGCGGTGAGAGAGACGCATCCGGAGTTGGATTGGAGAGAGAGCGTTGTGGTGCACTTGAAAGATGCTATTTTGAGTTTGCGAGAGAAAGATCCAGAGAGCGAGATGTTTTCGAGCGGGTTCGAGGTGGAGTTGAGTCCGGATTTCGAATCGAGTTTGCAGCAAATGAACGTCGCCGCCGGGCAAGGGTCTTTTCCGCCCTATTATAGTTTCTTTTCTAGATTGGTAGAGATGTATCGCAGAGGAGCGGGGAGTCCATTTCCCGCGCAAGCTATCGTCGGGGATGGGATCGTCTGGCCGAACGAGTTGCAATCGACGCAAATGAAATTGTTGAGCGCGGCCGTCTTCGCGGTGGAACCGAGTTTGATGGAGTGGGAGTTTGGGGTGACGTGTTTCCCTCCGAATGGAGAGAAGAGCGAAATTAAGCGTTGGTCTTGCGTTGATTTGATGTTAGTGTTGACAAAGTTAGCAGAAAATACCACGAATAATACGAAAGAAGTCTTCTTGAAACCAATCGCGGCGAAAGTGTTGGATCGCGGCGCGTCGACAAACGCGGATTACATCGTGGCGGCTATTTCGCGCGCGGAAAACGCCGAATCTTCGATCGCTTCGGATGTCGTCGAGAAGTCGTTGACGAGGATATTCTCAAACTTTCAAAACGCGTCGGCGCCGAGAGAGTACGCTTTGACCGCCGCGTTTACGCACTTGCCGGACGCGGTTATTGAAGCTATGAGCACGAGTTACGAAAGCAACAACGCTTGCATACCTCGAATCGTGGACGCGATTTCGGAAATGAAGAATTTAGCTAAAGTTCTGCAAAAAATTGGCCAGTTGGCGTCTTCGAACGGATCTTCTGCGGCTAAACGAAGTGGGATGTTGATGGGTGTCGAAATCGCGGCGTTGGCGTCGCGGCGCGAATACTTAAATCTCGAAAAGTTTCTGAGAGATTCTTTAGCTGGATCTTCTTCGGGGAAGAATACGAACAATAGCGCGGGAGCTTCAGGAAATCCAGATGATTTCGCCAGAGCGTGCGCGGCATTTCTGAGAAGACGCTGCTTGGAATCTGAAGGACAAAGCGTGAAAGGATTAAACGTAACTTCTGAAACTGCGAAGCTATTCTTTGAGTGTCTGGAAAGCGCGACGTCGATTTCGGCGGAAAACAAAAACGATATTAAAACGGTTAAAAATGCATACGCTCAGAGAGGAACTTCCGCGGGCGACGCGAGCGGTATGAATGCGGATGGGACGAACCCGAGCGGCGGCAATGCCGGGAATACAGCCAACGCGTCGGGGAATCCTGGGTTGTCCAACGGGTTCCCCGCCGACATCGAAGCTGAAGCGAACGCACACTTTCAGCAAGTGTACGCCGGTCAACGCAAAATCAACGATCTCGTTGACATGCTTGGCGGGTTTTTGCGATCGAACACTCCGCGCGAACGCGAAGTGTTTAGTTGCATGGTGCACAATTTGTTCGACGAGTATCGATTCTTTCCAAAGTACCCGGACAAAGAGTTACGAATTACCGCTGTGTTGTTCGGTCAGCTCGTCCAGCGTCAACTCGTGAGTAACATCACGCTCGGTGTTGCTTTACGTTGCGTCTTGGACGCTTTGCGCAAACCGTTTGGATCGAAGATGTTCGCGTTCGGTTCGGAAGCGTTGGAACAGTTCAAAACCCGCTTGCCGGAATGGCCGCAATATTGCCAGCACTTAGCGCAGATTCAACACTTACGTCAAGCGCAGCCGGATTTGGGTCAGTTCTTTGGAAATGTTCCCGTTTCGGAGCCTACGCAAGTCGCGCTCGGCATGCACGAACCTGAGATGGGCGGCCCGGAGGACGCGCGCGGATTAGCCGCGGGAGTGGCTGGCATGAAGTTGAGTTTCAACGACATAGCTTCGGCTGGAAACTCCGCCGCGGCCGCGGCGGCGGCATCGTCTGCAGCAGCGGCAGCGACGGCGGCTTCGGAGAGTGCGGCAACGAGTGCGAACGCGACGACGGCGACGGACATGGCGGCATCCGTGCTCGGGATTGACTCGTCTTCTACGAAAGACGGTAAGTTGCACTCAGCCTCGTCGTTACCGTTTTTCGGCAAAGATTGCGGGGACATGTCACGATCAGGTTCGGCTACGGCGATTGCGTCCGCGCCTTCTGGTTTTGCGACATCTCTTAACTTAGATACGCTTCTGCAAGCTTCAACCTCGACGACGGCTTCGCCGGGTTCGAAAACCGCGGATCAGATTCACTTCGCCGTGAACAACTTGTCTGGTGAAAACGTCAAGTTGAAAGGGCAAGAAGTCAAAGGAAAGCTCAAGCCAGAGTTTTACGAGTGGTTCGCGACGTACATGGTTGTGAAGAGAGCGGCGATCGAGCCGAACTTTCACGCGTTGTATCTCGAAATGCTCGACGAAATTGGCGAGGAAAAATTGTTCGAAGCGATTCTTCGCGCGACTTATCACAACATCAAAGTTTTGCTGACGAGCGGGAAAGTAAAAACGAATTCAGGCGAGCGCTCTTTGTTGAAGAATCTTGGTTCATGGCTCGGCGGATTAACGATCGCGCGTCTGCAGCCGGTGTTGATGATTGATCTCGACGTGAAAGGATTGATTTTAGACGCCTACGAAGCTGGACGCATGATTGCAGTCATCCCATTTGTCGCGAAGATACTCGAACCTGCGAAAGATAACTACGTCTTCAAGCCTCCAAACCCGTGGACGGCGGCGCTTTTAGCGTTGTTGGCGGAAATTTACCTCGATCGCGATTTGAAGTTGAACTTGAAGTTTGAAACGGAGAGATTGTTTAAGCACTTCAATTTGAGCGTCAAGGACGTCAAGCCTTCGAATTTGTTACAGAATCGACAACGCGTGCGCATCGACAATCCCGATTTCGTCGCCGACAAAGTTCCCGCCGGTTTGAGTGGGCTTGGTCCTGGAGGTATGTTGCAAACTGCGACGAGCGACGGCCAACTCCCGTCGTTGCAAGGGCAGCAGCGCGGCGGCATGGGTGGCGGCTGGGGTCAGCAGCTTTCTCAACAAGACATGCAGCAGCAGCAACAACAACAACAGCAACGCCAGCAGAATATGGCCGCGGAACAACCGTCGTTGTCGGACGCGCAAGCTTTGCCGAACATTCAAGCGCACGCCCGCGTGCATCCGCAACCGAATGTTCCGGAGAGTGTTCGCGCGATGCTCGCGCGATTTTTGCCGATCGCGTTGACGCACGGCATTCGGGAGATTGTGTCGCCGGTTGTCGAACGCTCGGCAACTATTGCATGCGTGACTTCCAGAGAACTCGTTCGTAAAGATTTCGCGTGCGATCCAGACACGTCGCGATTACGTAAAGCTGCGCACGCGATGGTTTCTTCTTTGGCTGGATCGTTAGCCTTGGCGACGTCGAGAGAGCCTTTGAAGGCATCCGCGGCGAACCAGTTGCGATTACTCGTGCAAAGAGCGGGTGCATCCAACGCGTGCGAGGCGCAAGCGTTGGAAAATGCCATCCAAAACGCGGTGCAAGACAACTTGGAGCTCGGATGTTCGTTGATTGAAAAAGCAGCCACGGAAAAAGCGATGCGAGACGTCGACGAGGCGCTAGCGCCGGCGGTCGTGGTCAGAAGACAACACAAAGAAACCCAGCAGCAGCAACCGTCATCGATTTCTGCTCCGTTTTACGATAGTGGTGTTGCTTTATCCGGGAAGTTTCCGGCGGCGTTACAATTGGAGACTTTGCGTCCGCCGAGACCTGGCAGCGCGACCTTGATGAGCGGCGTCGCTTTGAAAGTGTACGACGACTTTTCTAGAATTCCAAGACTCGCACCGCTGACGCCGATGGGTGGAAGCGCGACTTCATCGCAATCGAATCTTGCCGGAGCTTCCAGTGGCGGTAGTGGCCCGGGAGGAGCGAGCGGGCAGCAACCGCCGGTACCGCAATCCGCGTTTCCGGGTTCGCAACCGCCGTTACCTGGCGCTCCGCCGCCGCCGCAACCACCGTTACCGGGTGGTCCGCCTCCGCCGAGCGAGCAATCAGGAACGACGAGCTTCTTGGGTGGTGGCAAAGCTGGCGAGGATGGCGATGGTAGAGTGTCAACTGGCGGGGTCGACGACAGCAACTTGACGACGGCGCAAAAATCCGCGAAGGAGATGCGCGAACGAGTCGCCAGTCACTTCGACGAGTGGGCGAGAGTGCAAGATTTGCCTCCCGGAGACGACCGATCCGTCATGTTCTTGCAAAGACTCGAACGAACGACGTTTCTTCGCGAAGATGCCCAAGAAGGCTTTTTGCGCGTCTTGGTCGAACTCGCGGTGACGCATTGCCTTGGCAGCGAAAAGAAAAATCAAGGTGGCGAGGAAAGCTCCATGAGCTTTGCGGCGGTTGACGCGTATTGTCGTTTAGTCACGCGTCTCGCGAGACGCCCGGAAGAGTCACCGCAGCAACGTTTAGCGCTCTTTGGACGCGCGTTGGTTGCCATCGTTCGCACGGCGATGCGAGACACGGACGAGCGAGGTCCGCAGTTCAATCCGAAACCGTACTTTCGCGCGTTGAGCGGCTTGCTCAACGAAATGAGAGCGCCGGATGCGGTGTTGGACTCGTCGCATCCGCAAGTTTTGGCTGCGTTTGCTTCCGCTTTGTTGGCGTTGCAGCCCATGCGCGTTCCTGGATTTGCGTTCGCGTGGTTGGAACTCGTGTCGCATCGATGCTTCATGCCGAGATTACTCTTGGACCACGCGCAAAAAGGTCGTCCGTTGTTGCAACGTTTGATTTGCGCCGCGTTGAAGTTTCTCGAACCGTACTTGCGCGAGTGTAACTTGACCGAGCCGGTCAAGTTGCTCTACAAAGGCGTCTTGAGAGTCTTTTTGGTGTTGTTGCACGATTTCCCGGAATTTCTTTGCGATAACCACGTGTTCTTCTTGGATGCCACGCCGACGAACTGCGTCCAACTGCGTAACTTGGTCTTGTCTGCGTTTCCGAGGAACATGCGTTTGCCGGATCCGTTCACGCCAAACTTGAAGATTGACTTGTTGCCGGAAATCTCGCAAGAACCGACGAACGCGGCTCAATTCGTATTGAAGGATCCAGCGTTTAACCAATCGAACGTGAAAGTTACCATCGACAACTATTTGAGCTCGAAGAACATCGCCAACGCGTCTCAAGTTGCTAACCAGGTTCGCGACGACATTTTGCTTCCCGGGCAAAAAGCCATGCAAACCGGCACGCGATACGACGTCCCGATGATGAACGCTTTAGTGTTGTACGTCGGCGTCAACGCGATCGTGGCGAACCAAAATGCGCGCAATTCAGTGTTGAATTCCAGTTCGATGGAATTGTTGCAAAAATTGTGCGATGAAAGTTTAGACGCGGAAGGTCGATACTACTTCATGAGCGCCGTCGCGAACCAGTTGCGATATCCAAACTCGCACACGCACTACTTCAGTTGCGTAACTTTGTGCTTATTCCAAGAGACGAAATCGGAATTAGTTCGAGAACAAATCACGCGAGTTTTATTGGAGCGATTGGTTGTTAACAGACCGCACCCGTGGGGATTATTAGTCACGTTTGTTGAGTTGATTAAAAATCCGAGATACAACTTTTGGGCGCACGGATTCACGAGGTGCGCGCCTGAAATCGAACGCTTGTTCGAATCCGTCGCGAGAAGTTGCGTCAAGTCTCCCGACGAAGGCGGCGAAGCAGGGCAAGGACAACAACAAGATGGTGTGGCGACGTAAATGTGTATTTTATATTATTAACATATTTTAAAACGAGAGAGAGAGAGAGAGAAAAGAGAGAGAGTGTGCGCAAAAGTTGATGTAATATGAACACTTTTTGAAACCTTTTACATTTTCTAGGACGACGTAAACGACGATTTTAAACGCTTCAGTACTTTCTCGCACTCGCGTTTGATTCGTCTCTCGAACGCTTCCGAAGAAGAAAGATCCTCGTCGCATCCTTTACCATCGAAGCGCTGTCGAGTTGATTTTTTAACACCCGCAGCATCTGAATGTTGTTGCGCTTTTTTTTTCTCCCTCATCTTTTTCGCGTCTTCTTCGACTTTTCTCGCGTACATCCGATTGCTCTCTTCCACCCGTCGTTTGGTAGTTGAATAATATGTCGTCCCTGTCGTCTCCTTGTTTTGCGTCTCTTTTTCCATCATCACGTCTGTGTCTGTGTCTGTCTGCACAACATTGACTATTATCTTTCCCGTTATTAACGAAAAAGCGTTTCAAAGCGTCGTCCAATAAAAAAAAAACGAAAAGTGGTGAAAAAAGGCAGAAAAAAGGCACAAAATATCTTTTCCAAAAGATATTTTCCTGACGTGTCATCCGTACAAATTTTACGCGTTGAATACACACACGCGCTCGAATATACCACACAGAACGTTCTTCTTCTTCTTTAAGAAGACTTTATCGCTTGGGAAAAGTATCTTATCGTTTGTTGAGGAGAAGAGAGGGAGAGTTTTACGTTCGCGTCTATCGTCGGAAGTCGCTTCATTTTTTCCGCCGGCATTCGGAAAATATCTCTCTCTCTCCGCGTTCATTGATTAAAAGCGGATTGTTCGACGAGTCAACTTTTTAAGAAGAGAAGAAGATAATGGCGTTTTTAAGCCGTTCGCCGCCGTCCACGTGCACGGGCGTGAGCCACCAGTTCTCGTTGAAAGAGCACTTCATGTCGAAAAGGTCCTCCACCTCGAGCGAAGGCGCGAGGAACGGACGATTGGGAGTCGGGTCGTCGACGACTCGAATCTCCTGCGATTCCTCCGGGGCGAGAGGATCTTCCTCTTCTGCAGGAGGAGAGCATCACAGAGACCACCACCACCAACGCGGCGACGAGATGAAAACGGAAGCGCTCAAAGAAGAAAGAGCGCAGCAACAAAGAGGTTTAGGTTCCGTGGACGAAGACCAGCTTTTGGAAGAACACAAGCGAGAGATGATGCGAAACTCGTACGTGGACGCGCCGTTTCGCGTGCAAACGAATTCGACGGCGGAGACGATCGACGTGATGACGTCGAAACGGGTGGAAGCGTCGTCGCCGAGTAAGTCGAGGTTGAGCATGTCGAGGACGAGCGAGGATACGAATCGAGTGAACTTGGGGAATACGAGAATGGTGAACGGACAACAACGGCATCAACAACAACCGGGCGCGGTTGCAAAAGTCTCCGCACAAAACGTTACCGCGATCGTTTTAGCCGGCGGTGCCGGTGAGTCTAACCCGATGACGCGACAGAGAGCGATTTCGGCGTTGAGCGTGGGTGGATCGTTCCGATTAATCGATTTCCCAGTCGCGGCGTGCCTGAAAGCCGAGTTTGGCAAAGTTTTCGTTTTGACGCAATACAACTCGAGATCATTGAACAACCACGTGACGATGACTTTTTCGAAAAATTCCGCCATGGGCCGATCGACAACGGAGGTTTGCGTGTTACCAATGTCAGCGACGCCGACGAGAGACGAGTGGCCGAAAGGAAGCGCGGCGGCTGTGAGAGCGCACTTGGAAGCGCAGTCGTTTGACGTCGCCATCGAACAAGGCGTGAGCAGTGGTCAAGGTTTGATGAACGGAGCGGGGGTAGGATTGTACGACAAAGAGGCTTATTTGGTGTGCTCGGGAGAGCAGTTGCACAAATCTGATTTCAACGAGATGTTGAAGGCGCACAACGACTCTGGCGCGGCAATTACCATGATGGTACAAAGCGAACGCTGCCATTCGAGCGCGTTGGAAAAATCGCACTTACACCACGATTCGAACCATTTAAAAGTTGGTTTAACTGAAGTGACGACGAAAGGTGAGAAAGGCATCGTCAAAAGGTTGCACGAAAAGCCGCACTTTTCGAACATCTTTCGCGAACTCGTCGATAAGGACGAACGACACTCGTATCACATCAGCACCGGGAATTACATAATCTCCGCCGAGGCGATGAAGGAGTTGTTGCTTTTGAATCCATCGAGAGAACGAGGAGATTACTTCGAGTTTGGCGAGCACGTGATTAATCAAGCGATCGAGCGCGGGATGAAAGTTGTCGTACACCAGCACGAGGGGTATTGGACGCCGTTGCGCTCGTTTTCCGAATGGTTTCAAGCGAACATCGAGATGGCGAAAGGAGGTCCGTCGGCGGAGTTGATCGCGTACGGGTCCGACCAGAAACTCATCTCGAGAGCGAGATATTTACCACCGGCTAAGTTTATTGGTTTTGCCAGAGTTCAAGAGTCGTTGATTTTGGACGGTTGTGTTGTTAGAAGCGGTGAAAGCGGATCGTTTATTGAATCCGCCATCGTTGGTCCCACGACTCAAATCGGTGAAAACGTTCGATTGAAGAACGTCATCATCGTCGGGTCGCCGGAAGTTGTCGCGCAAACGGTTGTTGGTGATAACACGGAAATGGAAAACGTAGTTGTAGATTCTGGTGCTAGCATCGGGAAGGATTGCGTGTTGAGATGCAACGGCAATGTGCAGGTGAGAGAGGAGTTACGAGGGATGATTGAGATTGTGGACGGAATCGCTTGCATCTTGAAGGACGCAAAGATTCCGGACGGAACGGTGCTTTAAGTGGTTCGTTCATAGCGTCGTGTGTGAATGGAGAGAAAGAGAGAGAAGGAGAGAGAAAGAGAGAGAAAGGAGGGAGAAGTTTATAAAAGAAAAAGGAGAGGAGACAGGAAGAGGACGAAAGAAGAATTAAGAATAGCGCGAAGGGGTCAAAATTGAGCGGGAAATGTACAACAGAGTAGATTATATATCCAAACCCGCGCGAACCGCTACAAGAGGAGAAGGAAGAAGAAGAAGAAGAACGAGGAGAACCAGAGTCTTCTTCTACCTGCATGTATTTTAATGTGAAGTCTAACGTATACAAATTCTATGATGAAAACTAAAACTAAACTACTAGTAAAAATGTGTTTTTCTTAAACGCCCCATCTGGCGGCTCGAGTCGGATCTCTCTCGCGTTCTGAATCCTCCGGTAAACTTAAAACAAAGTGTTGTCCGGTACTTCCGGAACCAAAATCAGAACTTCTCGGCGTCACCACCAACCCGCCGTTTTCGGCGACGTTGAAATCTGCGGTCGATTTCGACCTTTGCTTAGCCAACTGCGCCAATTTGATCTCCTCGATTTCCTTCAGCGTCGGGCCTAAGATTTTCTGCCTCTCTTCCTCCGACCCAGAAAAGCTCCCGTTGTTGTTTTTATTGCTCATGTTATTCGTGCTACCGTTACCTCCGTTGGCCATTCCGACTAAATTGTTCGAGGACCCTCCTTTGTTATTGACGAACCGAAAATTCGAGAAAATGCCGCCTCTTTTGATCTGTTTCCATTGCGGACTGGTCGTCCACGTGTACTCTTCCGAACCTTCCCAAATCGGCGAGCCGGGCGTAAACGGTTCACCAGCCATGAATTCCGCGCTTTTCGTGATCGTGTCCAAACTTTCCGCCGATTTTGCGGTTTGGTATATGAAAAATCCAACGATTGAAACCACGTAACCGCACAGCTGCACGAAAGTTTGCTTCTCTTTATACAACCAACTGGATAACATAATCACCGTCGCGTTTCTCACCTGCCCGGCACCTTTAAACGTCAACGAGCCGCACGTTTGAATCACTCCAATCGTCGTCACGTTTACGAAAAATCCAAAAAACGCGACTACTATATACGGCAACGGATTTCCCATCGGTCGTCTCCACGCCTCCGTCTCAACCATCTCGCCGTACTCGAAGATTACGGTGAAGAGCACCAAAAACAGAAAATTCGCCGGCGCGGAATAAAACAAACCCTCGATGACTCCAAAACTACGACTATACAACATGTGCTGGAAAAACACCATCCGAATGCACTCGCTCGATTCACTCAGAACGATCAACATGATCCCGACCGATGTCAATTTACTCTCGCTCAAACACGCCACCAACATCCCAAAACTCGTCACCACGATCCCAAACGTCTTCGTAAACGTCGGCTTATCCATACCTAACAAAACTAAAACTAAAAACACAACCACTGGACTTAAACTTTTAATCATCTGTATAAAACTGACGCTCAAGTATAAATACAGCGTGTTCCCGCTCGCGAACGTAATCGCCGTGAACAAACCAATCGGAATAATAATCGTCACGTACTCCCACAGCGTCAATCTGTTCTCTATCGTCACTCTCCCGCTCGCGATCAACAACGCCGCCACGATCCACGAACACAAAGGCCCAGTCGCGGAAATTGCAATCGGGTACGGGAAATCGTCCTTCACGAAAATATACTTGTTCAGTAAAATAATCCCGCCGGAAACGAACGCCCACGAGAAGAGGAAGAATAAGGACTTCACCCAGTACAACTTCGTATCGGACTCGATTTGTAACTCTTGAAACGATTTCACGCGTTCCAGAGTTTTCCCTCCTCCAAGTCCTCCAGAGGTAAACGAGGGAACCGATTGGTACGTGCGCTTCATTTCTTCTCTCTCGTCTCCCTGTTCTTCTTCTTTAACTTCTTCTCTCTTTAATAACCACACAAACACAATCCAATGCGCGGCCTCTCTCTCTGGGAAAATGAGACAAAAAAGAGCAGAGAAAGAGAGAAAGAGAGAGAAATTACGCGTCAGAGAAAGATCTCAAACGATGATGTTCCTTCGTCGTCTTACGCTCTGTCTGTTTTAAACGCGCAAAAAGTGTGCGTGTGAGTTCCTTCCGCGCGCGAAAGATGAGAAATTTCTGAGGGAAAATGTATGTCTTTTGGGGAAGGATTTTACACTCTAAAAGCTACTAATACGAGTACTATTCGTCCTCCTCCTCTTCCTCTCCTCCGTCGTCTTCTTCTTTAAAATCATCTCCCATTTCGTCGTCGCCCTCTCCTCCTTCTTCTTCCTCTTCATCCATCGTTTTCTGTTTCTTCGCGGGGCCTTCGCTCCGCTCGGTAGTCGCTCGCTCCGCCGCCGAAGCGGCGAGCGCTTGTCGTTGCGCCGCGGCGGTTTTCGCCTGGTTCAAATGGTCTCTCAGCTTCGGCTCGAGCTCGTGGAAATCGATTTCGCGCACGGCGCGGATGACATCGTCCTGTTTTTTAACGTTGTTCGTTTTAAGAGAGAGAGAGAGAGAGAGGAATGAATGAGTGACATGTCGCGTCGATCGAGCGTTTTCGAACGCAATCCAGACTCGAAGGGAATCGACGAAGCGATTCAAAATTCAAAATCCATCCGAAAGAAGAACCACCAAACCCAAACGAATCGTACCGCGGATAGAGTGCTCCGTTTACTCTCCGCGCATATATCGTTCGCCGTGGACGTCAGGTAGTGTATGAATATCTTGCACGCTTGCTGGACGCCATCCAAGGCATCTTTCGCGATGTTCGGTTCGAACGGTTGCGCGGTTTTGGCGTCCACGTGCGTGAATTGCGAGAGGTGATGTTTCATCAAACGCTTTATGTGCGCGCGAGGGAGATCGTCCGTCGACGATGACTGATGAGAAAAAGTGGTGTTTGCTGCTGGTAAAGGTGGTGTCATCGCCTTCGTTTCCGCGGAACTCATCGTCGTAAACTTGTTCTTGTAAGCGTTCCCGGGGGAAGCGCAAAAGTGTGGAATTCGTCATTTCATTCGAGCGCATAAAACGCACGCATAAACATGGCCTCAAAATCAACGCAATTCACGGTCGACGTCGAGGACACGAGACACGTCTCGATTAACATCGATTCGTGCAAACAGTTGTGCGAGGATGCGTTTTTGTCGTCCGCAACGTCATCATCATCTCAAGCGGAAAAGAAAAAGTTTTCCGATTTTGTCTCCTTGATACGAGGGATCGTCCACCACGAACACCAAACGAAAAGAGACTCTTTACGCAAAGGATTCGACGCCAGCGCCGGTTTGATGCCGAAACGAAGAAAGGAGTCTTTGAAGAGTGACGCAAAAAGTCCAACCGAACACGAACGGTTAAGTGTACAGTTCGTGACGCAATTTTGCCAGATGATGGCGACGGCGGAGTACACCTTGTTGAGCGCGACCGAGTGGGAACTCGCCATGGAGGAAGATTTCATGTTTCGCTTACCCATGACAATCGATTGGGCGAAAGGAGGATACGACGTGAGTTTGTTGAAAGAGTTTTTAAAGAAAAATCCAGAGCTGAAGGTTGGTCTGCCGACATTTTCCGAACGCGTTTTACTGTTCAAGAGAGGGGTGACGACGAGCACGCACGGCGATTTGTTCATCGCGGAAAAGATTGATTTGTTGCTGGAGTACGCGTTGAAAAGGCCGGTTGGAAAGGTGTTGAGGAAAGCGTTCGGTTTGGGTTTTGGGTCGTCGTCTTCGAAAGGCGAGGAATCCGCGACCGCGGCGGGCGGTCCGGGAAGGAGCGGAGGGAAGAGAAAGGTTTCGAAAATTGAACGAAAAACGCTTCGAAGGCTCATGCCAACAATCGCGTCCGTGTTGAAAAACGTCCACAAAAAGCTCGAGTTGAGCGAGCCGACGTTTAAGGAGGTCATTTTGTTATACAGAGAAGATAAAATCGATGCCGCGGAGGCGCAGTTTTTGAACGTTCCGTCCGGCGCTGGACCTTTGCGTCTGAAATCGTTTCAAAACGTTCCGATGGCGGATTTGGAGATGGTTTTTCCGGGCGTAAAAATATGCGCAAAGTTTATCGATTACTTGACGAATGGTATCACCATGGTGCTCGTTCTCTTTTCGTTGATTTGGGCGTTCATAACCGGCGAAGCGTTGTCGGAACGAGCGATGCAGTTGTTAACCGTTGCCGGCGGGAAGTTATCCGCCTCGTGGGCGAACATTCAAAAATCCAAGGCAAACTACGCGGCGCAAATGAGTAAAGAGGTTATGAAGAAGATGGATTCGAGTGGGTTCGCGGTGTTAGCGTCGGTGTCGACGGATATGGAAGAACAAGAGACGAAAGAGATGATTTTGGCGTACGCGGCGATGCGAGGGAATAAATCCGGGATGACCATAGAGGAGTTAGACGATCGATTGGAACAGGCGCTGATGGATGCTTTCGGCATCGCGGTAGATTTTGACGTGCACGGAAGCGTAAAAAAGTTGGTCGAGGAAGGGTTAGCGTCCAAGATTCCCGGCGATAGCGGGATGTACCAAGTCGTGCCTATTGAGAAAGCACTCAAGAAGCTCGATAAAAAATGGGACGCGTTGTTCAATTATTCCTCCTCTTCGAAAGGAGGAGGAGCGGGTTCGTCGGATAAGAGCGTCCTCGATGCCAACGCGGAAGAGGATCCGTCAAAGATGGAACGAGATTTGTTGTTGCAACTCGCCAACGCGGACACGGAAAGAGGTAAAGAGGCTTTGAAATTGACGAAGAAGATGGATGAGTTGAACGAAAAAATCGCCGACGCGAGCGGGAGCTTACGAAAGGTGAATTGGAGGTACTCTTAATTTTTTAATGTTGTTATACTTTACGCTTGCATGTGGTACACTGCACGTCCTTACTTATTAAAATGCATGTTATTACTCTAATATACCTGGTGTTACAGTGGTACGTGAGGTGTTTTTATCTTCTACATCTGGTAGTACGTTACTCTAGGTAGAGTTGGATGGAAAAAAAATATTTTTGTTTTTGTCGTTTTGCATCATCAACATCATATACATCGTCGCAGACGGCGACGACGACGACGACGACGACGACGTTGGTCCCGCGACGAGAGGGATTTTGATGCTTCGAAAACCACCACCAGTACCTGAAGATGATGATGCTTTTGGGTACACTTTCGCGTGAAGTTTCACGCACTTCGCTTTGAAATACTCGTACGGTTCTCCCAACGCGATTTGATGCGCGGTATTATGCGCCGTCCAATACACTACCGATATTTCTCTTCCGGTAGAATTACTACTCGCTCCTGCTGCGAGTTTCAGTAAGTGTTCTCGTAACGGCCCGTATCCGGAAAAGTCGTCTAAATTGATCGTTTTCATCACCCCGATAGAAGACGACGACAAAGAGGACAAAGACGACGAGGAGGAGTTTTTCAAGCTTCCTCCGGGACGAGAGAAGAGAGGAATGCTCGTGTTTTCGCTGAGACAGTCGTCCTCCTTTTCCTCGTTTTTATCGCATACTTCGATAGTGCAGGCGATGTTCGTGCCATCGCTGGAGGTCGTTTGGACGACGCTACTCTTTATTTTCTTCTGCATTCGACGCTCGTATTCGACGCGATGTTGTTCGTACATTTTCTCCTCGCGTAATCGTTGTTGTTTCTCGCCGGCGTCGCTCAGATTGACGCGTCGTTTGGGTAAATGGCGACTTTTCTTTTCTAAAGCGCGCGTGTCCTTGTTTCTGTGTATTAATTTGTTGTTGTTGTTGTTGTTCTTGTTGTCGTTCTTATTGTTCTTCTCTGCGGCGGCGATGATGTTGGCTATCGACGCGATGTGTTGCGCGTTGTTCGCCGCTCGAGCTCCGTACCCCCACCGCAAATGCTTAGCGCAGTGCTTGTGTCCCTCCACGGCTAACGCTGAACATCGCCAACTCTTGCCGTCATTTCTCGAGCACTGGAGAGGAATCATAGTGGTAGATGAAACTGCAGCAACGGCAGCGGTCTTTTCTTCACGTTCTTTCGTCGTCACTTTTCGCTTCCTATTATTGCGAAAGTTGTTGTTATAATTGCTATTATTCGACGACGACGGCGCGGGTACATTTCTCTGCCCTTCTTCTTCTCGCTCGCTTTCAACCGTCTCTTCCAAAATTTGTCTCAATCGCGCAAACATCGAGTTTTTCGCCGCCTCTCTTTCTTCTTCTTCTTTGTATTCTTCTTCTTCTTCTTCTCGTTCTTCCTCCCCGGCGGCGTTGTTGGTTTCCAACACAAATCTCGCCATTTTCAACAAAATCCACTCCTTATTATGCGCCTGCGTCTCTCTTTGCGTCAATTTCTCGTACGCTTTCTGCAACCTTTTATTCAGCGTCTCCGTGCACATCGTTCTGAATCGCGCGTCGCGTTCGATGTTTTCTAAAACAAAAGAAAACCAGCGCTTCGTCTTTCTCGATGATTTCGGCGACGAATTAGTGGCGGTCGCGGTCGCAGCAGTCGCAGTCGCAGAAGTCGCCGCGGATCCCGACGCGCTCATCTTCCCCGCGACGACGAAAAAGCTGTCAATGTTGTTATTCTCCTTGTTGTTATTCTCCGATAAAGAAGTCGTCGTCGTCGTCATTTTTTTCGCCGATATCGATGTGGGCACCCTTTCCTCGTTTATTCCCTCTCGACTGTTCATTTCACGCTCGTTGACTCAAATTTTGCGGAAGAATAATTATATCTTTCGAAAAGATGTTTCTCTCGACGCGCGTATACTTTCGAGCACGCGACGAAAAGACCTTTTTACTACCGCGCGGCAAACAAAAGGAACCTTTTTGGCGACTTTTTTCTTCTTTCTCTTCTTTATTCTCGCGCGTTATGTTCTCTTTTTTCCGGGCACACGACCCCCAGCAAATTGGAATATAAAAAGCGCTCGATGATGATGCGATGAGGACAACGATCGATGAGGACAACACGCGCGTATATCGCAAGAACAAAAAGCACTTCTCTCTCTCTCTCACGGCTCGAAGAAAGCGTCTCGCACTACTCGTTCTGCTCGTTCTTTGTTAGTAGTAGTAGTGGTAGTATTCTATGAAAGCGTTATAATAAGTAAGAAGACAAATTGGATATTCTTTCTCCTCTGTACGTCGCGTGGTAAAGCGACGTGATGGTCCTTGTTTTGTGGAGTCTGGCGGTATTCTTTTCTTGTGCGAATAAAAAAGCGTTAAAGTTCCGAGTTTCGTTTCTTTCTCGGATTGATTCGGACGAGTAAGCAGGAACAGTTCTTTTTGAGTTTAGGGTTTTAAAAAAGTACGGAAGAGTTTTTCGGAAATTTTGTATCTCTATGCGCGTCATTTCGATATCATCATCATCGCTGTCTCTCTCTCTCACTCTGCGTCGTATCCAAACGACGAGAAGAAGAAGAAGATCTACTGCTGTTTTTGCGATACTATTAAAAAGGTAGAGCAAAATACGAAGAAACATTTGAAGAAGGCATTTTTCTCGAGACGCGACCATTCCATTTTGCCGCGCGTCGTTTCTCATCGTTTTTGTTTCGCGTCAGACGAGAGACTGCGCGCCGAATGGACGACGACGACGACTCGCTGTTTTTTACTTCTTTGAACGTGCGCTTTACGAAGCACGTCTTCGAAGCGCTTCGATTCGTTCTTCTCGTAATCGTCGGAAGTACGACGCGCGCGCGCTCTATTCCTACTGACCGAATTCTCTCTTCGCCGTTTTTTTATAGTGTTAGGAAAGAGTGTTAAGGAAATAAACACAACAAAATATACTCTTTCTCTGGCGTAGTATTGGGAAAAAGAATGAGTGCGCCCAAGAGGACGACGACGGTCGCCACCCTCGGTCGTGTCTTGTTTCTTTACTCGATTGCTTTGTTGTCTGCGTGTTGCATTACGTTCACTTCCTCTTTCGTTCACGCCGGCGAATCTAATGATTTTGATTACTCGTTGACAAAAACGACCGAAGTTCACGACAGAGGACAAAGTCTGGAACGACATAATAATCAGAGCCTCGAATCGCAACGCGAATCGCAACGTCGGGAGAAGAACACAGACATGTTTGTGTACGACAGAAAGGTTTTTGAAAAAGCGATGGCAGAGCAAAAGAAGAAAAATTCTCTACCATCTTTGCATTCGCCAAAGTTTAAAATGGCCGAACTCGGAGCTACTCGCCTCGACATCGGGGACGTTCATGTCAACGGAAAGGGCACTGGCGGTCTCGGCGTTTGCGAAGGCGATTGCGACACAGATTCCGATTGTGGAATTGGTCTGATGTGTTTTCAGCGCGGCGGAAACGAGCCTGTTCCCGGGTGTTCGGGAACCCCGAATTCGAGCTGGGATTATTGCGTGCCTATAAAAGCCTTGGACTCTTCTCGCAATGGAGGAACCGGCTATGGTATGTGCGAAGGCGATTGCGACAAGGATTCCGACTGCGATGCCGGTCTCAAGTGTTTCCAGAGAGATGGATATGAGAGTGTTCCCGGGTGTTCGGGAAGTGGTAAAAAAGGGTGGGATTATTGCACAAATGTTGGTGTGAAAGCCTTGGACTCCTCCCGCA
>Ga0257106_1000302_pt1 | contig 30862 bp, 30 predicted proteins | sample LP_taG_3_FD_190177 | JGI IMG/M metagenome (GOLD analysis project Ga0257106, IMG submission 190177) | Marine microbial communities from Northeast Subartic Pacific Ocean, Canada - LP_J_2011_P26_10m | ecosystem: Environmental > Aquatic > Marine > Oceanic | place: Canada: Northeast Subartic Pacific...
CGGGCGGCGGTTCATCTTCCGAGAGGCGCGAGAGGGGTCGGGCGGCGGCGGCGGCGGAGGCGGCGAAGCGGAGAGACCCGGCGGCGGCGCTCGACGCGATTGCACGATCGATCGACGCCGTCAGGGTTCAAGCGGTGGCGGCGGCGCACGAGGACGTCGACGGAGAGATGCGCGGGGCCGAGACAGACGCGTTCACGGCCCAAGACGGCTCGAACGAGAAGACGCTCGAACGAAGTGTTTCTTCCGGTTCTTCGTCCAACGGGCACTCCGAACGCGCCGCGGCGAGACGCATCGACTTCACACAGGAGGTCATGTCCCTCGACGCGGGCCCGGTCATCGAACGGGAGAACGGGATGGATTCGTTTCGTGATACGGGAGAGAGAAACGTTTCTAGAAACGCCCGGAACTTTCCGGACCTCGCGTCGTACGTCGACGAAGACGCTCCGGGCGCGGTGCTCAGCCTGAAGCCGCTGCTACGGCTCTGGGGTGTGTTCCGCGCCACGAACCGCGGGGATCAATTCGCGGAACGCATACGCAAAGAACGCGCGTCGCAGCTCGCGGCGGACCTCGACCTCGGGTACTCGGCTCGAAGAAAACGAGAACCGGACGATTGCCTACGCGAAGTCATCAACGAAAAGTTGGACAAATTCGTTGGATTCTTCGTCGTCAACGAGCGCATCGCGAGGGCTAGTGACGGGGCACTCGCATCGCACGAGCAGAACCGCGCGATGTGCAGACGCGCGTGCGAGGACCTCGGGCAATACGTCGCGAAGACTCTGGAAAAGGCAAAGGACGCCGCGGTGGTCAGGGCGCTCCACGACGCCATCGCCGCCGCCTGCGCCGCCATACGCTCGCGAGGCTACGGCGAATCAAACGAACGGAACGTCAACGACTGCGGAAATGACTCTGGAAATGAATCGAACGGCAATGTCTCGGGTAGCTACCTGGAGGGCCTGGAACGAACCGCGTCCGCGGCGGCGGCGTCCAGGTACCTCGACCTGCTCGCCACGCACACCGTGGACGAAGCCCTGGACGCGTGTACCCTCGAACGGTGAGTTTCTTTATTTTAACGCTTGTATAGGCAATTAGAATGACGCCGTGTTTTGTTTGCAGGTTACACCCGCTCCCCGACGGCAAGTGCTCGCACGCGGCGAAAGACCTCGCGACGTTCGCCACGGAGTTTGCGACGCAGATCGGCGGGTTCTACGTCGGCAGCGCGTCGCTCCGGGGCGGCGGGACGAAGAGCGACGGCGACATCGCGCGCGAGGCGGCGGGTAAATGCCGCAAATGCGTGGAAACTTTGGCGGTTGAATTCCCCAAACGAACCAGCGCGAGGCTGGGGTTTAAGGAATCGCACGCCATGCAGCTGGTGAAGGACTCGGAGTACTTAAACAACGTCGCGGGGACGTTCGAACGGTCCGCCGCGCGCGCCGCGGTCGGTGCGGCGGCCGACGATACGTTCGATGCCAACGCGGTCGGGTGCCACGAACGCGATTGGCGTCCCTTCTCCGGACTGGAGAGGGACGCGATGAATGCACTGATTAAAATGACGACGGAGCGCGTGGACGAGTTACTGGAAACTTCGTCCGCTCAATCCGATTGGGCGCCGGATGCGCCCAACCAATCAGCATCCGACGCGTGTCAAGGTACCGTCGTGTACCTCGACGGCATACTGAGGACCGCGTCGGTGGTGGTGCCCAAGCGAAACGCCCGGGAACTCGCGGCGTCCGTTTTTGAACACGTGTCCGCAAAACTGATGAAACCGCTGGCGCCTGAACCGTCGAATGGGGGTTCATCCGCGGAGGTTAAGAAGTTCACCGCGTTCGGGGTTCGGAACCTCGAGCTGGATCTCACCGCGCTGGAGACGTTCGCGGATTCCATGACGGTGGAGCTGGCGAAAGACGACTACTCTGCTTCATCGGCAAATAACGCAAATAATGCAAATAATCCGCTTCGGTCTTTGGGTCGACTCCGAGGTGCGATGCGTCGCCCTCGTCTCTTCTACGACCTGATGACCACCGACTTCGATACCGTCGATACGACCAGCGGCACGCAGGTCACCCACGCGGAGGCGTCGAGGCGATGTATGGGTGACTTAGGGTGGGACGACGTGACGGAACTGGAACGTATGGCGAAGACGGTTGATAAATACCGCGAATTGTCGGCTACTTCGAAGGTTATGTTACAGCTGAAGGGTGCGCAGTCGGTGCTGGGGTTCAGGCCGCTGGGTAAGAAGGGCGCGGAGGGGATCGGTAAGGCGTTGCGGGCGAGGGTGGGTGAGTTGAAGGTGGCGCTCAGCAGGGGAGTGGCGGAGGCGGAGCGGCGGTAGTTTTCAAGTCGTCGGTGGTGTTCGTTGGATTCAGTCGCGTCTCTCGTTCCGTCGCTTCACTCGCTGTGCATGTCGTGCGAATCGTAGTTTCCTTCCGGCCCGGGCACTTGTTGTCATGCAGGTACTTCAGCTTCAGTCCTCCTTCCCTGTCTTAGTATTTCGGCGGCGGCTTTCATCATCTCCAAGATGTACGTACTGATAGTACCGACACCACCGTTACCACCGCGCCTGCTGGGCTCACGCTCCCACAGCCACTTCAAGACGTCAAGACGCCCAATGTCGGCGGCCTCTTGTAGCAAGAGGGTGAATATGATATCTCCGCTGACCATTGTGGGGGGGAAGCCATTATGAAAGCCTATGCATTTGTTCCGTAGGAACTGGAGGGGCTCTATCTTGTACACGACGTCCTTGCACTCTTTGTTCACCTGCGCGAGGGTGAGGTGGTCTTTGAAGCTGAGCTTCGTGAGCACCTCAGCCTCGAACACATCGGGCAGCTCCCGTATGAGTGCACCGAGCAGCGAGTTGAAGTCTTCTTCGTTCGATATCTTGATACGTTTGCCACTCTTCGGCTCCATGGCGGCGGTGCGGGGCGAAGTGGCGGCGTATCCGAGGAGGTGCCCTCGGTCGTGGCTTTTCTTGGCTCGAGCGAGAAAATGAGAAAATAACAACGAGATTCAAACGACGAGTCCTGACTCCGCCGCTACTCCCAACCCCGCTCGACCAATCACCACGCGCGATGCCAAATGTCAAAAAAACAAACTCAAAAATAAGCGGGAAAGATCGCGCCTGGGCGATCGGCCGGGCGCCCCACAAGTCGAGTCGCGCCGCGACCCGTACCGACCCTCGGACTCGCCCCGCGAGTGTCTGAGAGAGCGCCGATGCGTTTCGCCGCACCCGCGGCTGCGGTTCGCGCCACCCCAGCGAGCTCCTCACTCGTTCGAAGAAGTCATGGGCACCGGCAAGGTTGCGTGGCCTCCCCGGGGATGATGCGCACGCAGACGCCTCCCCGCGCCGTGACGGTGCGCTCCGCGAAGACGCCGGCGCTCGCGTCGCGCGATCGCATCGCCGGGACCGCCATTCGCGCCTCAACACGCTCGCCACGTCCCAATGGCCCTTCCCGCGCGCGCGCCACCGGCGCGCTCGCCATGGCGGTCGAGACCGTCGAGCTCGACGACGAGCGGTACGATCTCGACCCGGCCGACATGTTCGACGAACCAACCGTGTCCATCCCCATCTCCTTCTTCTCCATCCTCAACGTCACACCCGCGCGCGCATCACCCGCCGCGATCGAGGCTGCCTACGCCGGCGTCATCAACCGCGAGCTCGTCGAAGGCTTCAGCGACGGATGCCTCGGTAAGTTTATTTTTATTTCCGTATTGGCAGTTAGACTGACGTCGTGTTTTGTTTACAGCCGCCCGGGCCGATCTGATCGACGCCGCCGCGCAGGTCCTATCCGATCCCGACCTCCGCCGCGAGCACGAAGACGACGTCAAGAACGGGCGGCTCACCCCCGTCCCGGCGTCGCAGCTCGGCGGCGCGCTCGCGCTCATGCAGGAGGCTGGCGAGCACGAGTCCGTCATCGAGTACGCGCCTGAATGTTTAGCCGTGGTGTCGAGCGTCAAGGGCGCCCGGCGAGACATCACGCTGTCCGCCGCGCTCGCGCACTGCGAGCTCTCGCACGACGCACTCACCGCCACCCCTCCGCGCGTCGGCGAGGGATGCGAGCTCCTCGACATCGCGTCCTCGATTCTCGTCGCCGAAGCCGGCCCCGGATACAGCCGAGAACTCCAAGAGACGATCAACCGAACCCTCCAAGAGATGGCCCCCGCGTACGTCATCGAGCTCCTCTCCATGCCTTTGGAGGCGACGAAGGAACGCACGGAAGGACTCCGCGCGCTGCGCCAGGTACTGTGGGGCGCCGCGGGTGCCGGGGACGATGAAGGCGCGCTGAACGACAAGGATGCGTACATGAAAGAAGTGAACAGACACCTCGCCGCCGAGGAAGTAGTCGACCTCTTCCTCGACGCCCCATCCGACGCGCCCGCGGACGTGGACGAAATCTACAACGCCGCGCTCGCGCACGTCGTCTGCGGGTACGTACACGTGCGACCGAACTTACTGATGGACGCGGACGAGATGTTCGCACAGCTGGAAGATGCCGCGTGGGTCGCCGCGAACGAGGCTAGGGACCAGTACGCCACGATGGCGGTGCGTTTCTTTTATTTTCGTACGTATGTCCAATTAGACTGACCTTTGCGTGTTTTGTCAACCTACAGGAAGCCGCCACGCGCGCGGGCCAAAACCCGAATTTCGCGCAGGCGCCGCAGCAGGAGCAGGTCACCGTGGAGCGCGCGGTGTGCCAGATCCTGATGGGCCGCATCGAGGACGCGGCGTACACCTTGGGGCTGACCCAGGAGCAGCTCGCGTACGGCATGGCGGATCCGCAGGTTGAGAGGTGCGTTCATTTTGATCATCGTATGGGCAATTAGAATGACGTCGTGTTTTTTTCACAGGTTCGTCGCCGATAACTCCCCGAGCGGCGACATGACGGAGGGTCTGTGCGCCATGGCTGACGCGTGGCTCGCCGACGTCGCGTTCCCGTCCTTCAGGGATAGCGCGCGGATCAACCCGGCACCCACCACGTACGAGTGGTTCGAGCGACCTAAGATCCAACGGTTCTGCACTCGGTACGACATGAACCCGGGAGTGTTACGGTTCGCGTCTTCACTCGAAAATTTAAGCCGGGGACTCGGGAAGCTGGCGGAGGGTGTCGGCGCGTCCATCGCGGGCAGCGCGGTACCCGGCCTCCGCGCGGGTACCGACACCCTCGACGCGTCCGAGTCGCTGTTCACACTCCGGCCCAAGTCGCGTTTAATGCAGTATTTGGTCACCAACAGACGAGCGGGCACCGCCGCAGTCGGCGTGGGCGTGGCGGGTGAGTTTATTTCTATTTCCTATTTCCGTTTATTTACGTATGGGCAATTTGAATGACGTCGTGTTTTGTTTACAGTCGGCGGCGCTTTAATCGCCGCGGGAGCCGTGAACTACGTTCAGGGCGGCAGCACCTACGTGTCCACCTCCGCGTCCACCTCACGCGGGTACAGCCCTAAGGGCATCGCGTCGAAGCTCGGATCGACGGTTGGCAACGTCGGTGACTCGTTCGTCGGTAAGGTGTTCGGCGGTGGGTCTTCGACCGTGGTTGACGCCAAGGTTGCCGAGCAGGTTGTCAAGCGGTGGCAGCACGCCAAGGCTCAGGCGCTGGGCGTCGCGCACAACCTCAAGCCCTTGGAGCAGGTGCTCGAGGGCCCGATGTTACAGCAGTGGCTCACGCGCGCCGAGGATGTCAAGTCCCACGGGTGGGCGTGGGAGTACCAGCTCAACTCGTTGTCCATAGACAAAGTCGAGAGTTTGAGCGAGTCGCGAGCTATGGTGGAGGCGACTTTGACGGAGGTTGCGATTCTGAAGGACCGCGCGCGGACGGAGGAGGATGACAGGTACGAGAGTACGTACAGGGCGAGGTACGAGCTGAGACGGGGCGAGGGACGGGGAGGGTACCGGGCGTGGAAGATCATCGGGGGTTCGGTGGTGTACTAGGTTCAAATGATTTTCAAGTTATTGACGAGAGCTTATTTCGACTCTTCTCTTTCTCTGGTTGATGATACGTTCGCTACTTCTTGCACTCCTTGCACTTAGAGCGTACACGACTGTGCTCGCAGATTGAGCCTCCACCGCACTCCTTGCACTGATAGCGCTGACGACCGTGCTCGCAGATTGATGATCCACCGCACTCCTTGCACTGATAGCGCTGACGACCGTGCTCGCATATTCCTGCACCACCGCACTCCTTGCACTGATAGCGCTGACGACCGTGCTCGCATATTTGAGACCCACCGCACTCCTTGCACGTACTGCGCTGACGACCATGCTCGCATATTCCCTTCCCACCGCACTCCTTGCACTCACGGCGCCGACGGCCGTGCGGACAAGCACCGCACACCTTGCACTTCGAGCGAGGCTTCACCCCGTGCTCGCACGGCCCCTTTGTGGGAGGGGCTCTCTTCCGCTTCGTACCCTTCGTCGTCAACTCATCTCTCCACTTCTCGTCAACATCGGCACCGTCGATGTTCGGAACCGGTATCCTGACCTTCGGTCGCCACACCGTCGTCATCCTCCCTCCGCGCCCCGCGAAGTGACCTCGGTCGTGGCTTTTCTCTTTTCTCTGGGACCTGCCGAGACTGGAATCTGATTCACCCAAACGGTCGGCACCGAGCCCGTTTATTTAAGAAGCGCTTTTGGCCGGTCCGATGGCCCAGTCGCGAGTCAGCGCGAGAGTCACGGCGACGACCAGCGGCGCGTAGCTCTCCGGTGACCATGTCGGACACGCGGCTGGACGTGACGCGGTACGATGCCCCCCCGCGTTACCCGCACCCGCCTCACCGAGCCCCGCGAAACGCCCGCTTCGAATAAATCACGCATCGATGCAACTCTCAGATTGGCCCCCGCTGACCACCCACCCCTTACCCGTTCCCATCAGGCTGTGCCTGGCCGCGGCCGAGGACGATGTAGACCTCATCCACGATATCGTCGAGCGAGGCGGCGTCCCGGCCACCTCGCACGAACCCCTCAACCGCATGACACCCACGCACTTCGCATCCCGTGCCGGCAACGTCCTCGCCATCGTCGCGTTGCAAAAACTCGGCGCGGACGTCAACGCGGTGGACGCCGACTTGAACTCACCGCTCGTCCTCGCCGTCGAATCGCACCAGAAAGAGGCGGCGCACACGCTCATGCAGATGGGCGCGACGCTACAGGGTAACGTCCAGAAAGCCGCGCACAAGGGCATCGTCGCCAACCGCATTGCCAATCGACTGAGAGAACTCGCCACCAGAAACGACCAACGTAAATTCATAGGATACCTCGCCGCGGGTGCGGACCCGAACCACCTCGCGGGCCAAGCGGGGTCACTCGAGTCACACGCGCAGTCCAAAGCCACCGCGCACGGCAGGCAGGCGCACCTTCGCGGACGGAGCGAGGTACACACGCTGCACACCGCGGTGGCCAGGGGATCCTTAGACGTCGTCAGGTGTGTTTATTTTACTCTTTTCTCGCATTTGGGCGATTAGAAAATGACGGCGTGTTTTGTGTACAGGGCTCTGTTAGATGCGGGCGCCGACCTGCACTCGCCCGACGCCAAAGGACTGACGCCGCTGTACACCGCGATCGAAGCCGGCGCGGACGAGGGGGTGATATCGCTGCTCAAAGAACGGGGCGCGGAGCTCGTGTCCAACACGGTCAAGGCGAGAAAACGAGAAGATTTAATCGCGTGGCTCGCCGGGCACGTCAACGACTTGATCGAAAAACGTGAGCTCATCAAGGCCAAGGGGTTCATCCAGTGCGGCGTGGACATGAACCTCCCGGCGGGGTTCGAACGGAGGTCCAACGTGGTCATGGCCGCCACCGTGGACGGCTGCGCGGAGCTCCTGGATTGGATGCTCAAGAACGGGGGCAACCCCAACGCGACCAATCGAAAGGGTTTCACCGCCTTGGGCATGGCTATCGAAGCCGGGTGTTTGGGCGCCACGCAGGTGCTGAAAGCCGCGGGGGCGTTGATCGGCGGCATGGACACGATCAAGCTTCTGTCCACCGCGTGCGTCACCGGCGACCTCCACGGCGTGATTGGCATACTGAGCAAGGCGAGGAAGGATTCAAAGGAGGGTGGCGGTAAGAGTTTCTTTTTATTCATCTCGTATGGGCAATTAGATTGACGTCGTGTTTTGTTCACAGGCATTGACGTCAACACGCGCATGCCCGGGAATAGAACCGTGCTTCACCAGGCTGCGGAGGGTGGCCACCACGGGATCATACGCGCGCTGTCCCGTGTGGGCGCCGACGTCCACGCACGAGACGGCCACGGGCTGACACCCTTAGCGACGGCTATGCTCCGGGGCAAGTGGCTTGCGGCGCTAGAGTTGATGCGGTGCGGGGCGTGTCCCAACGTGAGGGTCTGCGAGACTGAACGGGCGTTTCTTCGCGCGTTGAAGATCGCGCGCGAGAGCGAGGCCAACTTGGTGTCCGTGTACTGGTGCGGTGGGTCGTCCCCGGCGCTGTCCGATAAGTTCATCGAAGCGGCGGACGGCGCGAGGGCGTACGAAGCCAAGTGCGCCTTCATAGTGGTTCACGTGAGTTTGTTTTTATTTTCACATGTTTTGCAATTTGATTGACGACGTGTTTTGTTTAACACTTACAGGTCTCCGTGGAGGAAATCTCCAGGGGGTGGATGTGGAGGTACATACCTCGGCCGGGTGAGAAGTACCCGCGCCCGCGCGTCGCGGGTGCCGTCGAGGACGAGCAGAGGATCGGGCGAGGGAAGAAAGGCATCAAAGCCGCCACCGCCGCGTGGCTCCGAAAGATCAAACCTTCTGGAGAACCTTCTGGTCTTCTCGCCGAGGTACGGTCCATCAAGGGCACCGCGGATCACCTCCCTTCTAGAAACAACGCGAGCGGCAGAGCTTCACCCACGGGCCCGGGCGCGTCCGGGCGTCAATCCCCTTCCTTCCTCATGTCCAGAAAGGTCACCGGAGGCAAAGGCTCCGCAGGTGCCTTTTCGTTCAAAGTCGGTTTGAGCGCGACGCTGGCGCAGGCGAGGAGCATGGACAGCGCCGCACTCGCCAAGCTGCACATCGCCGCGCTGAAACAGGTGAGCGAGGCGACGCCTGACCAGATGCGCGCGCAGATGGAGGCGGCCAAGGCGCGCGTCGCCAAGTGGTCTCGCTCGTTTATGATTTTCCAATTTTACTCCGTACCCGGAGAGTCGGCGGTTGCCGCGTCGGTCAAGGAGCTGCTGCAGCCGTCGGACACTTCAAGTCGCGGATCGACCGACTCACCGGGTGGGGGATCCAATGGCGGCGGCGGCGACGGTACAAGTAACGCCAAGAAACGGCCGGGGCTCGATACCGTCGCGAAGAAGATGGCGGGCGCGAGGACGGTGCTCGGATGGGGCGGCATCGAGAACTACTACGCCGCGGTGCCCAAGAACTCCGCGTACATGGAACGTGTGTTGGACAACCACACACGACGGGTGGAGACGATCAAACGTGAGCGAAGGGTGGTCCGGGACGAACGAAGGAACACTTTGAGGGAGATTGCCGAGATGGAGAAGGAGGGTGGTATGCAACTAGGGTCCGAGGACGAAGGCGCCGGTGCATCCGGATCGATGTCCGGACGCGAGCGCCGGTTGTCGGAGAATGAGAAACGAAGGGAGAAGGAACGAAAGGAACGCGAAGGGTGGACGCAGGTGTACGGCGTGGAGTTGACGCGCGTGATGGACACCGTCCCGGCGGCGGCGGCGGCGAACGAGGTGGCTGAAAAAGATACCGATAACCTCGAGTCGCAGCGTAAGCTAGAGGCGACGGCGTCGGCGGCGATTGACGCCATCGAAGCCAGGCGGATCGCCGAGGAGAAGGTTGAGGCGGAGGCGGTCAAAGCGGCCCGTATGTATCCCAAAGGGGGATCCAAAGGGTCGAAAAAGGCCTTTGACCCCGTCAAGTTCGCGATCGATCGGCCGATTCGCGTCGTCATCCTGGAAGGTGTCAAGTACGGCATAAGCCGCAAGCGCGCCAAGCTGGGCGGGGACAAGTACAGGCAGGCGCACGTGGGTCTGTTCCTCAGCAACGCCGCGGAAGGCGTCGCGCTGAAACTGGTGGAACACGAGGCTCGAATGGCGAAACGCGACAGGCAGAACCAACGGCTGAAGGCGCGCGCCGACGACTTTCAGCGCAAGCTCGAGGAACAGCACGAGTCCAAATCCCCCAAGGCGGGAGCGAGGCGATCGATCGGGTCCGCGCGTGACGCTTCGTATCCCGCGTCTCCTCGCGGGCAAAGGGGGTCTCCACCGGGCGCGGGTGCTAAGTTCATCCCGCTTCCCGAGGACGACTTCGACGACCTGGGCGAGGTTGAACCTCCGACCAGGAATCAACTTTCCAACGCGGTTTCCGTCGGATCCGAGTTTCTAATCTCCGACGCTCCGTCCTCACCCACGGCTGTCGTCGAGTCCTTTCAGCACCAATGGGGCGACGACACGTGGATGGCGGACGACGACGTCGAGGCGGAGTTCGGCTCCACGTTCATGTCGGACACCAAATTTTCCAAACCGGACGAAAGAGACGCATCCGGAGACGAAGAAGACGATCTCGTCGTTTTAGTCGGACCCGGGCCGGTGGTGGAAGGGTTCATGCCGCACGCGCACTACGAGGAGACCATGAAGCGCACGTTTAACGAAGCTGTCCCGGGGTCACGCGCGCCCCTGCAGTTCGGCGATCCCGCCCGGCGCAGACGCGCCAGCGTGGAACTGGACGACGACGGCGACTCGATCTCAACCCCAATCGTCGATGCATCTCAATCGAACTCTCTGCGAATTCGAGATGAAGCCGGCGACCGCGTGCGACCGCTCGGTGCTTCCGACCCGAACATCTCGAACCGCAAACAAGGCTCTCCTTCGCAGTCGCCGATGATGAAGTCGAGGCTGGCGAAGATGACTGTGGGGACGGGATCGAAAGCCGGTTCCGTGCCCACGTTCACTCAGGCGTTTCTCGGTTCGTTCTTCGCAGCGGCCGCGTCTTCAAAGTCACGCGCCGAACGCGACGCAGAGATCGCGGCTGATTTCGAACAAGCCGCGGATGAGTTCTACGTCATACCGGACGCGCACGGCTGGGCTATTTTAGAGACTGTGGAAGGTGGGTTGCACGAGCGCGGGGTTTTGGAGGAGGAGTTCGTGATGCAGTTTTCGTGGCACGCTCCTTACGCCGACTGGCTTCAGGAATACATCGCGGAGATTGGACCCGAGGGGTTCACGCGCCGCCCCGCGTTCAGACGCGCGGCCGCGCGGGGCAGCGCGCACCTCGTCGAGTACCTCGACAGCACCGTCCCAAGGGCCGCGCTGGAGTCGCACCTCGCGGATACAACGTGGAAAACCGAGGCGGCTCCCGATTCCGGCCGAAGGGCGGCTTTGCATTTAGCGATGGTCAACTGCGACATCGCCGCAGTCGATGCGTTGATGCGCAGGGACCTGATCCGGCAGGTCATCGTCCCCGACAGCAAGGCGTGCATACCGTTGTTCTACGCCGCGCTTCGAGGAACGCGGATGTTAACGGCGACGGTGTCGAGACTTCGCGGGATCGAAAAGTTTACGGTGAGGTTCTTCTTTTTATTTTCGTATGGGCAATTGGAATGACGGCGTGTTTTGTTACAGGAAACGTACGTCTCGGAGCTGCTCGAAATTCCAAACTCGCTCGGTCTGGCTCCGCTGCACGTGGTGATCGAGATGGGCCACGTCGCGACCGCCAAGTGCCTTCTACGCGAGGGCGTGAGGCTAACCACGGACACCGACAACAGCACCGGGCGCAAGGCGCTGCACTCGCTGGCGCAGAGCGACGTCGCTGGCGGCACCGTGCGACGTCTCACCGATTTACTTTTATCGCAGCCGGGAATGGACGCGATGCTCGACGTCAAGGATGCGCACGGCGACACCGCGCTGTCCCTCGCGGTGAACAAGGGCCACACGTACCTCGCGTTGCAACTGCTGGAGAAGGGTGCCAGCTTGACCCCGGAAGCCGGAGAGGCGCTCGGTGAGTATATTTTCGGTTATCTCGTATGGGCAATTTGATTGAGCAATTCGTGTTTTGTGTGCAGGGCTGGACAACGTGTTGAAAGTGGCCAACGTGATGCACTCGCTCGTGGGGGCGCGGAACGTCTCGGCGATCAGGTGGCTGATCGTGCGGTCCAACTCGGACCCAAAGGTACTGCTGTCCAGGGATTCGAAAGGACGGACGCCACGGGATTTAGTACGACTAGGCGACGGCGTCGGTCACAGGATCCACTCGATGCTTCTCGCCGCCGAGGACGCCGCGATGGGCTTGACGGATGGATTCGTCGATGTGGGGCTAACCCGCCCGGACGACATCGTCGAGCAGCTCCAGTGGGATAAGTACGAGCGCGCGGTGGCGAGGCACATGCGACGGGTTCGCGCGAGGCAACGCACGCGGTGCCGGGCTCGGTTCGGATGCGAGTATTGCGCGAGTTCTTTCTGTTCCTGCCGCGACGATGCCGGCAACAACGTCACGCCCTCGGTCACCCCTAAGACTTCCAGGCGAGGGCGGCGCGAATCCGGCACTGTGACGCACGCCTCGCGCACGAATCAGGTGGCGCCCGGCCCTGGGCCGGTGGTGGAGATGGTGGATGTGACGGTGGATGACGCGAGCGCGGCTGCTCCCGCGCCGAGGAGTCAGACGATGCGAAAGGAAAACTCGCCTTCGAGTTTGGACGACAAAAAGGCTCGGCGTAAGCGCGCCAAGGCGAACGCGCAGCTTCGCGTGCGTTCGCACAAGGACGACGCGTCTGTTGTCGAGATGGACCGCGCGGACACCTTGGTGGATCTCCCGTCGCCGCCGCCCAAGGAACCGAGGGCGGCGCTCGATAAACTCACTGGCGGCTCCGGGTCCGATTCCGACCAATCCGGAGTTCCCTTTGGACTCTCTAAAGTCGGTAAATTCATCGAGGAAGGCTTCCGCCTGAGCGACTCTTCGTCCGACAGCGACGTGCACATCGACTCGGACGAGAGCGAGAGCGAGTACCTCAACGCCATCAAGCCCGAACCAGCTCGCGGCCGCATCAGCCGACACAACGATTTTCACGTGCTGATATCCGTCAGAACCGATAACTTCATGTCGCTGGACATGATCAAAGACGCGGTGGAAGGGTTCAGTCGCCGGCGATGGCTGCACGCGCTGCGGAGCAAGTACGGCGTCGTCAACCTACTCGCGCAGTGCTCCCACGCGGTACGCAGGTGGCGCGCGCGTCGACTGTGGCGATTCGCGTTGACAACCGCCAATCAACGCTCGGCGCGACTGGCCAGGTTGCAGGCTACCAGGCTCGTCAACTTACTCCGAGATAACGACCTCGCCGCGTGGATACTGGAGCTACCCGTCGGCGGCGGCGGCGTCAAGCCCAAGCCTGGAACCGATGAAGAGAACGTCCGTTGCGAGGTGTTGGTCGCGGTGAACGCGTCGAGGGACATGCTCATCGCGCTCGCCGACCAGGCTGAGCTCTTCATGGAACGCACGGACGGGCGCATGATGCGTTTCCGCGCCGGCGAAGCGGCCAAGTTTAAGCAGCACTCCGCGACGCGGATGTTCAACCCGTCCACCGCGCAGTCGCTGGTGCTGAGGCAGCTGCGCGTGGTGACCGCGAACACGCAACGCATCGGTGAGAACGATCTCGACGATTGCGTGTTTTTTCTTCACGACCACGACGACGGACACGGCCGAGCCGTAGTCAGCCAGTGGATCCACCGGTACGTTGCTTTTTACTCGTAACTCTTACATCCACAAGTGGGCAATCAGAATGACGTCGTGTTTTTTACCTTCAGGTACCTCCCGATGCCCCTCGGCAAGCTGCGCAACTACCTGTGGCCCGCGCCCTCGGAGAACAGGGCACGCGAGCTGATGTGCGACATCAACAGCGTCCAAGCCTACCTCGGGTCGCAGATTGCCTTTTATTTCGCGTTTCTCACCGTGCTCACCGCGTGGCAGTGCGTCATCGTCTTCCCCGCGATTCTCTTCACCACCCTGCAGTTCATCTACGGCTTACAGATACGACTGGTGCTGTACAACGTGCTGTTCGTGTTGCTGTGGGCGGGGATGTACACCAAAGCGTGGGCGAACAAGCAAAGGGAGTTGAGCGCGCTGTGGGAAGGTGCCGAGGTGGACGAGGTGGACAGGTCGAGGCCCGAGTTTCGGGGCGAACGAAGGTGGCTCGCCGAGAGGTGCGTTTATTTACTTTCATTTACGCATTTCTATACGGCAATTAGAATGACACTGACGTCGTGTTTTGTGCACAGGGACGCGTCGGGCAAAACCACAGGTCCGTCGGAGCTGTTCGAACTCGTGGAGATTAACCGGATCAAGTTCACGCTCCAGCCGCACTACCCGACCCGACGGCGCCGCGCGAAAGTGCTACTCTCCGGCCTCATCATGCTCGTCGCCGTCGCCACGTGCGGCACCATGCAGTACCTAGTGCTGGAACTCACCCTCAACTACGGCGACGAAGGCCTCGGGGATCCGAGCAACCCAAACTACGACTCGTGGTACAACTTCGAGTACAAAGTCCTCGGCGGCGTCATCACCGGTGTCATCTTACCAATCTTCAACGTCCTGTACCAGATGCTGGCGCGAGTGCTGACCAAGTGGGAGAACCACAGACGCGAGGTGAAGCACACCGACGGTGAGTCTATTTCTTTATTATTTCGTACGGGCAACTAGACTGACGACACGTGTGTTTTGTTGTGTACAGCGCTCGTGGTTAAATTTTTCGTCGTCGAGTCCTTCAACGCGTACTTTTCCCTCTTTTACATCGCGTTCGTGAAGGAGAACATATACCACCTCAGCGTCCAGCTCGGGTCGATGATCGCCACCAAGTTCATCGTCGACCAGTTCGTGGAGTACGGCATTCCTTTGCTCCTGAACAAGCTGAAGAATAGACGTAAGAGAAGGTGAGTTTCTATTTATATTTTTATCACTAATGGCAATTAGAATGACCTTTACGTGTGTTTACAGGTACATGAATCGCGCCGGTTCTTCCATGCACGCGCCCGGCCGCGTCGGGTTTCTCACGGAAGAGGAGGCTTCGTTCGAGCAGAGCACGCTGCCGCAGGTTCGTGATTTATACCTCGAATACGCGGAGATGTGCATCCAGTACGGGTATTTGGTCATGTTCGCGCCGGTGTTTCCGGTTTGTTTCCTATTAGCGGCGGCGAACAACGTACAGGAGATTCGCGGTGATTTGATGAAGATTGTGCACCTCGGTCGAAGGCCTGTGCCTAGAGCCGCGAAGGACATAGGCGTCTGGTACGTCTTCTTAAAGCTCTTCACGTTCATGGCGTGTTTCACCAACGCGGGGATCATCACGGTGACGATTGACACGTGGCGCGACGCGTCCGAACCCGATCACGACGACAACGCGGTACGTGTTTAAGCGTTTTATTTTTGTATATTTCTTTTTGTTCTCTGACTGTTTGCCCGTGCTGATGACTCTGTGTTTTTGTTTCAGTTTACGTGGCCGTTCGATCAGCTCGCGTCGCTGGAGAAACGGCTGCTGTTCTTCGTCATCGCGGCGTCGCTGTCGGCGATGTACATCCTGTACGAGTACTTCGTCCCGAGTGTACCGGCTTGGGTACAGTTTAAGATTTTGCGGTTGCAGCACGAGGTGATGGTGCCGGAGGATCTTCGGCAGGAGCGGCACTCGCTGGAGAGCAAGATTCACACCCGGAAGGTGTTCATGATGCCGCTGGAGGACATGAAGCGGTGGGCGAGTGGTAAGAGTCTGCTGGTGACCCCGGACGCCATTCGCAAGTGGCGGCTCTTCCGACCGCACAGGCACCGACTGGAACGGGACTACCTGGTCAAGCAGAAGAAAACGGAGGCGCCGGCGAGACGACTGAAAGGTCCGCTCGGGTTTCGAGGCGGAAGTGCTGAAGTGAGCAGTTTCCTGGGCGGGCGGCTGTTCCAACGACGGAGCGCGAACAAGGTGGCGAGCGGCGTCAACAAACACGAGTCGCAGACTTAGCCACGTAAAGTACGTACGACTTAATCAGTAGTCATCATGCGTAGTGTTCATATGTATTCAATACAAAGAATCTTCTTCGTTCAATCAGATCAACACACGACGCAGCCGCACCCGGGCGCGGCGGCGCTCCCGTCGCCGTTCCCACCCTTCCCTTTGAACCCGCCGCCCTTCACGGGCTCCGGCTTGGGCTGCACCAGGAGGTGGCACGTCACCAAGGACCCGACGGCTACTTTGTAATCGCCCAGGCACTTGCCCGGCTCCATGACTTTGCCGTTGTGGATGAGTCGAATTTCTCGCGGGTCCTCGGGGGGCGGCTTGCCGACCTTCTCCGTCGGCCACTCCGTCACGACGAGCTCCTTGACCGTGTGTATTTTGGTGTTGAGCGGGATGTTGAGCGGACCTGTGGATGGATGGATGGCAGGGAGGAAGGGTGAGTGAGTGGTGGTCGGTGGTGGGTGGGATCGTTTGTTGTGAGAAGAAGAAGATCTGGGGGTGTTTGTTTGTGCATCGTAGCATTCGAGGTGTTGAACGGGGCCCCGGGGGACGCGCGCGGCGACACGGGGCGGGGGTCGGAGCCCCCGCGGGCGGGTCGATACACCGCGCGTGATCTACCGGGCGAGGCGGGTGCGATTGGAACCCACGCGGGTTCCGATCGACGCCGCGGGGCGCCGCTCAGCTCGGGCCACCGCGCACGCCCCCCGGGCAACACTGCGGTGCCCAGCGAAGGGGCACGCTGTTGATCTCGAACGCGTTGGGAAGGGAAGACGCGCACCTATGTCCACGCCCTCGGGCATCCTGAACCGAATCTCCGCCTCGCTCATCGTGTCCTCCCGGTCGATCACTCTCGTCTATTGAACGTATCAAAGCCTACTCGTCTCGGCTCCCACGACGATCGACAGTGGCTCCTCCTCCGAGAAATATAATGCGTGCTTTCGGTCGCGGTTGGGCGACGCTCCGTTCGGCTCACGCGGACGGATGGACCCTAGCGCGCGACGTATACCGCGACGGATGGGCCGGACGTTAGATCGCGCCTCGTGGGGTAGCCCGCGCGCGGAGGCGAGTGAGCGCGGGCCTGTCGGTCGACGCGAGGACGACGAGGAAGACACGAAAAATGCAACCGACCTCGGTCGGACAGGCAAAGACGGCTCCGAGCAGTTGAAAGTTCGAAAACCATCGCGCGAGATCGGCACAGTTGGAGCCAAGCGATCGGCGTACTAACAGCACCGGTATACCAGGCGGGATACCATGGCGGGACTCATGCAGATGCCCAACGGGCAGATGATCGTGAGTCTTCATACTTTCGCACCACCCCACACCGCCCGATACCCGCCGCCGCCGCGTTTCCCGTCTCTCGCGAACGAAGTGTCCCGCCCTTTTCCTCCCTCCAAGATCATCAGTTGACCGCCGTCGCCCGTCCTCCCTTCCTCCCCTTCTGTTTAACAGCAACCCCAGATCGTGCTCCTGCGCGAGGGCACGGACACGAGCCAGGGCAAGGGCCAGCTCATCTCCAACATCAACGCATGCATGGCGGTCGTGGACTCCGTCCGCACAACCCTGGTGCGTCCCAGATCGCGCACCCACCGCTTTGAAAAAAAAACCCCGAACCGCCGCTTGGCACACCTTTTTGCCCCCCAGATCTACCCCAACTCACGCTCACACCATCTCCACCCATCCACCCACAGGGCCCGCGCGGACTGGACAAGCTCGTGCACGACGACCGCGGCACCACCACCATCTCCAACGACGGCGCCACCATCATGAAGCTCCTCGACATCGTGCACCCGGCGGCCAAATCCCTGGTGGACATTGCAAAGTCGCAAGACTCTGAAGTCGGAGACGGGACCACCACCGTCGTCATCCTCGCCGGGGAGTTCCTCCGCGAGTGCAAGCCCTTCGTCGAGGACGGCGTGCACCCGCAGAACATCATCAAGCACTTCAGAGAAGCCGCGCAGATGGCCATCGCGCGGGTCAAGTCGCTCTCTGGTGAGTTTTTTTTATTTCTTTTTGCCAATGGTGTACTGTATTTCCGTACGGGCAATTAGAATGACGTCGTGTTTTTTTTCACCTACAGTGTCCATCGAGGGCAAGGACGCCGCCGAGAAGCGCGAGCTGTTGAAGAAGTGCGCCATGACCACGCTGTCGTCCAAGCTCGTCGGCGGCGAGAAGGAGTTCTTCGGGCAGATGTGCGTCGACGCGGTGATGCACCTGGACCAGGACCTGCTGGACCCGCGGATGATCGGAGTCAAGAAGGTGATGGGCGGTGAGTTTTTTTTTACAATTATTATTTGGGACTCCCAAGTTTACTCATTCATTTCGTATGGGCAATTGTACTGACGTCGTGTTTTTTCTCCTCACCCACAGGGTCCATGCGTGAATCGTTCCTCGTCGACGGCGTCGCGTTCAAGAAGACGTTTTCCTACGCCGGCTTCGAGCAGCAGCCCAAGTACTTCGACAACCCTACGGTCCTGGCGCTCAACCTGGAGCTGGAGCTCAAGAGCGAGAAGGACAACGCCGAGGTTCGTTTGACGGATCCCGCCAAGTACCAAGAGATTGTCGACGCGGAGTGGAACATCATTTACGACAAACTGGCCAAGTGCGTCGACAGCGGCGCTAAGGTTATCTTGTCGCGCCTCGCGATCGGTGACCTCGCGACGCAGTACTTTGCCGACCGCGGGGTCTTCTGCGCCGGCCGCGTCGCCGAGGAGGATCTCCTGCGCGTGACCAAGTCCACCGGAGCTCGGATCCAGACCACTGTGAATGACTTAACCCCCGACCAGATGGGCACGTGCGAGGTTTTCGAGGAGAAGCAGGTTGGCAACGAGCGGTTCAACCTCTTCCGCGGGTGCCCCGGGAGCAAGACGTGCACGCTGGTGCTGCGTGGAGGCGCCGAGCAGTTCATCGAGGAGGCTGCGCGGTCGCTCAACGACGCGATCGAGATTGTCCGCCGAGCGGTGAAAAACGCCGCCATCGTTCCCGGCGGCGGCGCCATCGACATGGAACTCTCCCGCCACCTCCGCGACCACGCGCGCGGGATCGCCGGCAAAGGCCAGCTGTTCATCAACGCGTTCGCGCGTGCGCTCGAGATTATCCCGCGCCAGCTGTGCGACAACAGCGGGTTCGACGCCACCGACGTGTTGAACAAGCTTCGTCAGAAGCACGCGCTCGGCGACGGCAGCGGCGTTAACTTTGGCGTCGACGTCAACACCGGCGGCGTCATCGACGCGTACGAGGCTTTCATCTGGGAGCCCGCGCTCGTGAAGATCAACGCCATCGGCGCCGCGTGCGAGGCGACGTGCCTGATCTTGTCCATCGACGAGACGGTGCGGAACCCGCGGAGCGAAGGCGCAGACGGGCAGCCCATCCACGCTCCCGGAGGCAGGGGCGGGCGGGGCGGACGCGGCAGGGGGCGCGGGCGCGGGATGAGGCGTTGATCAGGAGGCGGTATTTGGATATCGTCGCCGTTAGTGCATTCTTTTCGTAATAACCACACGCAGCTGTTCGTTGAATCGACGCGAGCGCCTGTCCGCGCCCATGACGATGAATTTGAATAACGTATAAGCCTTTCAGTTTCCGAGGATTTGTGTCATTTTCGGACGCGCTCGCCCCGACGCCGCCCCCGCCGAATTCGCGGCGATGGCGGACCCGAGCACGATGACGGTCGCTCAGCTGAGGAAGGAGCTGAACGCGCGCGGGATGGACGATACGGGGCTCAAGTCTGCGCTCCAGGCGAGGCTGAAGGCCGCGATCGAGGCACAAAACTCGGCGGGAAAAGCATCGCTCAAGAGGAAGCGGGACTCCACATCGGCGGAAGTCGTCCCGGCGACGATCGTGTATCTGCGTCGCGGCTCGCTCGATATCCTCGACGCCATCGCCGCTGAGCTGCCGGAGGTGTTCACAGAGCACATCCTGCCCAAGCTCAGTCTGTTTGAGACCCTCGCCCTTGCGCAGGTGAACAAGGCGTACAGGGACACCGTGTGGAGCGTGGGCGGGGTTCAGTCGTTGGATGACAAGATAGATGATCACATCCGCACAAACGCAAAAGCAAAAAGCTTTGGGTCCTGCGACCCGATGGCGTGTGCGGTGGCACACGGCAACTTGCCCGCTATTCGGGCCATACTGGAGTCTGGGGTTGAGGTGAACGAAGAAACCACGTGGGGAGACCTGCCTTACAGAGCTTTGGAAATAGCCGCTCTGAAAGGGCAAGCGGCGGCTGCTAAGGCACTGATCGAGGCGGGAGCGGATGTCAACTATCAGGATGACCAATACGACGAGACCGCTTTGATCATCGCAGCTGCCAACGGACACGCGGCGGCTGTCGCCGTCCTCTTAAATGCGGGTGCCGACGTGAACCCGGCGTGCAACGAAGAACATGACGACACTTTTCATCCTCATGAAAAAGGGGCAACCGCCCTTTGTACAGCTGCTGCTAAGGGACACGATGCATGCGTCGCGTTGCTTCTCCAAGCCGGTGCAGACATTCACAAGGTGAACGCAAATGGGCATACACCGATGGATTTGGCCAAGCGAGAGGCCAAAAGGTGTGAGGGATTTACCCCTGCAAAGAAGGAGTTGGGCAAATACAAGTACGAGAAGGTCGTGACGTTGCTTCGTCAAGCGGCTGCCATGCGTAGGTAGACTCATAGAATCGTGATGTTACATAAAGACTCATAGAATCGTGATGTTACATTACAACGACCGCGTCAGATGGTATCCTCGAGCCACTCGTCAATCTCCGCATCCGCACCCGCGCTCACGAACCGGCTCGCGTCCCCAGTCATCGTCCTCGGCGCCGTCGCGAAGTCGGGGCTTGCGAAAACCTTTCCATTTCCCTTCCCCTTCCCGTCGTCCGCGCCACCCGGCCGATGCGACGTGGGCAACGACTCGCCCGCCGTCGCCGGCGCGGGTACGGTTGCGAACGATGGGGCTTTGCGGGAGAAGTGCCGGGGCACGGGGCTCGGCGGCTCCGGAAGGTCATCGTCCGCGTCGTGGAAGTCTTCCTCTTCGACGGTTATCTCCGATCCCGACACCGGGCCGAACGGAGCGGGCGCCGTCGCCTGTTCCTCCGCCCACGCGCCCACCCGCCTCTCCTCCGACCCGCGGCTGCTACCGCCGTACGACGCCGTGATGACGCCGACGGGTGAATCGCTCAGCTCACTCTCCGCGTACCTCGGCGGCCGACCCGCGCTCGACCGCGCCGAACCATTCCCGTCACTCGTCCTCCTCCCGCCCCGACCCGCGCCCGCGCGTGCGTTGGCACGTTCCAGCTTACGCGCGTACGCCTCGCGCCCGGGATGGCAGTCGTCGATGTGCACTCCACGCGACGCGAGCAACGCGCCGTGTACCAGCAGCACCGCGATGGGCTCGAACAAACCCGCGGGTCCTTTCTGAACCGACGCTGGAGGTCTGATACCGAGTGAAGCGTCCGAGACGTCCTGTGTGGACATCGCGCCGCTCGCGTTGAACCCGAAGGACACGAGCGGCCCGAGCAAGCCCCCGCGCACGGTCCCGCCCTCGGACGCGAGCGACGCGAGCAGCGACGGCGCGACGCCTCCGTCCGTGTCGTTTGCGTCGTCCTTTGCGTCGAGCCCGGCCCAGTGTTTTTGTTTTTTGGCGTTTCTCCCGGTTGGGCCCGTCGGCGCTCTGCCGTCCAGTAGGCACCCGTAGACGTCCGCCGCCACCGACTCGGCCTCGTCCGCCTCCAACGGCACATCCCCGATGTTCCCGAACGACGCCCACGGAGACGCGGCGAACGCGGAGAGCACCGCGGCGTCCGCCATGCGTTTGTAATCCGACCCGCTCCGCTTCAACCGGGTCTCCAACACTCTTCGTTGCGGATGAGTGGCGAGGGCGTCGACCGCGAGCCTCTGCGCCGGCGTGAGCCTCGCGCGCTGCGCCCCCGCGACCGCACCGAGCGTCGCCTCCTCGTACCGCGCGACGACGAGCGCGCGCGGTGTCTTGAGGATCTTCAGCGCACCGACGCGGCCGCCGGCGACGGCGGGCAAGGCGCAAATTTCACGCGGGTCGGACGCCGGGCACGATCCCGTCTCGGCGCCTGCGGTGAGGACCGACGCGAGTGTTTCCAGCCAGTTGGCGCGTGCGGCGTCGGGGCGGACGGCACCCGCAGCCTCCGCGATGTCACGGCCGATGCGCCTGAGCACGGATCCGATGACGGATGCTCCGGCGTCCGCGTCCAGAGAAGCATCCGGAGAAGAATCGTCTTCGCTCGCCCTCCTCGTCGCTCGCAGACCCTTGAGCGCGTCCACGCCGCCCGCCGCGCGCGCCAATATACCCGTCCCCGGCGTCGCGAGCACCCTCCACGCCTCCGCGTGCGGGTCCAGGTACCCGCGCTCGCGGCACAGACGTATCCCCAGCCGCATCGCGATACGAACCCGCTCCCGCGGCGGCAGCGTGGCTAACAACGCGAAGGGCCGCCACGCTCCCCTCTCCTGCGCGCGTTGGGACCACCTGCTGCGCCGCTGGAGGACGTCGCGGACGTGCGCGGCGGCGGCATCAGCCGCGGCGCGACGCGTCTGTACCATCTCCCACACCGCCGCAGCCTCATCGGCACCCGGGCTCGCGCGGACAACCTCGCAGCGCAGGCACGCGCCCGTGGACTTTCCAACGTTTGACCGTCCCAGTCGATCTCCCCTACCGGCACCCGCGGTTGGCATCCGTGGACGTTCGCGCGTGCGCATGACCCCCGGGCACAAATCGCACGGCGCGGTACCGCCCCCGCACACCAAACACTGGCACCGCGTCCGTGTCTTATCACGGACCAAATGCGCGCATCGTTCGCCGCACCACGAACACCACCCCTCGGTTCTGTAAGAGTAAAGAAAAACACGACGTCAGTGTCGAATTGCCCATACGGAAATAAAAATAAACTCACCTGTGTAAACTGGCGTTGACTGCCTGTGGAGCTCGCCAGTCGTATACGATGCCGAGGCACCGCGCGCATCGTCGGTCGCCACCCTTGGCCAAGCCGTAGTTTTCCTTGGCGCCCGGGGTGTTGTTCGCCACGTCGCTCGTACACGTCTCGCATCGAACGGTCCTTCGAGCGCACCCGCCGCACGCGAAGGTTTCTTTACCACCCGCATCCACCTGAAAAACACAAAGTTCATATGGGCAAACAGTTAGAGAACCCATAAAAATAAACTCACCGACTCGAGCGAGTGCCTTTTAACGTCGAGGCACCATGAGCACCTCGCCTTGGGGTGTAGCCTGTCCACGAGCCACGCGTCGTATTTAGTGTCCGTACCCGACGGCCACGCGGGTACGACGGCGCGGTGGACGATGCATAGGTCGTCGTCTTTCCCCGCGTCGCCTCGCGCGTGCGCGGCGCATCCCGAACGGCGGCACGGGAGTGTCCGTCGGGCGCACCCGCCGCACCGGTACGCGGCTCGGAAGAGGAGGAATCCTTCGGAGACCTGGGCGTGCGCGCACTCGGCGAGGCACCAGGAGCAGTGCGCGATGCGGACGCTCGCGACGTCCTGCTCGAGCGCGCGCGTGCTTCCTCCGTTGGAGACTCTCGGTCCGTCCGCCGCGGGTCCTCGTGAGTGATGATTGTCGCCTCCTTCGGACCTTCGTGAGCGCTCGCTGCCGGCGTCTGAGTACAGCACGTTCATCCGTGGGCTGGCGGACTGGCCTATGGACACGCCGAGCGCACGGAGCGGCGCGATGAGCGCGGCGCCGCTGGAGCTCGCCTGGTGGGGAGTTCGGTGGGGTGGGGTGGGATGATGGTCAGGTCGGCGACAGACGGAACAGGGAATCGCTCTGCTCGAATTGGGGGAAGACGCGGGTCGCACCTCCGACCGGGACGAGCCGCTCCGCCCGCTCTTGAAGCTCGAGACGCTCATGCTACTCTCCGATACCGGATTACCGCGGCGTCATGGTGGGGTCACTCCGCGCTCCGATACGACGGTCTCACGCGCGCCCGACTCTGCGAGGAAGGCTCGGCTGGAATTTACAAGTATTTTGCCCGTTCGAGAGAGCGGAACGCCGACTTCCACGTGTCGGGGCTTTTCGATGATGACCCCGTTGCCCTTGGCACACACCTGAGCGTGCCCGATGTCCATATCGACCATGTCCACCGCACATGCTCGGACGTGCCCCGGATGCGCACGATCCGCGCGATCGTCTCACGCGTCGACGTCGTGCACAGCTGTGTCCAAGTCCGGCGTCACCGCCCCATGCAGACGAAGAGGACGAACAACGATCCGATCGAGCCGTCGAATCGCCGCCTCATCCCCGGCGTCCTCTTCGTCGCCCCCCGACGGCATCGACGAGGACGAGGACCTACCCCCGAAGAAGGTTCCCACCCCCGCGGACTTCTTCGCCGTCCGCGCCGCGTCCGACGCCGACCTCGCGGACGTCCTCGCGTTGGCGAAAGCCTCGGGGGTCGAATGGAACGACGCGCAGATCGAGGAGGAGATGGCCAAGGGCAACTTCGTGCTCGCCACCAGACGGGAGGGACCCAAAGACGTCGTGGGCGTGTGCTGCGCGTGGGTCGTCGCGGGCGAGGTGCAGATCCTCGAGGTCGCCACGCACCCGTCCGCCCGGCGCGAGGGCGTCGGCGGGCTGGTCCTCCGAGCGGCGTGCGACCGGTGCCCAGAGGGCGACGCCTTTCTGGAAGTTCGCGCATCGAACGAACCGGCGCTCGGTCTCTACCACAAGTTGGGGTTCAAAGAGGAAGGCCGCCGACGCGAATACTACGCCAACGGGGAGGACGCGGTGTTGATGCGCATGTCACCGAAAGTGGTGTCCGCGCGGGAGCTCACGCGGCTCATGGCGGGACTCACGCGCGAAGAGGCGAGGCGACCGGCGCCGAAAACGCCAGAGGAGAAACAAAGGGGCGAATCGATGCACCCGCAGGACTACCCACGCGACAGGCCCGCGTTCAGGAGAGACGGTGATGCAAATACGGGCGGTAACGCTAATAACACAGTCGGCGGCTCCACTAGCGGCGGCGGGTTCAAGATGAGGAATCGCATCAGGGGCCGCGGGCGATAGCGCCACGATAGTCGGCGGTGTTTGGTTATTTGGTTATTGCCAAATGAATGTAGATTGATTCTCCTCACAGCTCGTCGTGGCGGGCGCCCGCGTCGATGACCTTGGGGCACACGCGCTCCAGCCTGACGCAGAGGAAGTCCCTTAGTCCCAGGTGCCCGTCCGCGAACACGTGGTCCGCGATGCTCTCCCCGTGCCTCCCCAGCAGTACCTCGCAGTGTTTCCTCTCGTCTACCACGTCTCCGTCGTCATCTGTGACCACCACTTCGGATCCGCCGAAGTGTGACTCGCAGACGGTGGTCAGGGCGTGTTCGATGGCAGCCTCGCTGCGTCCGTGGAACCCGCGCCTGCGTCGGCTCGCGCGCCTCGCGTTCTCTGCCTCCGTTAACTCCGCGTCCCCGTCGTCGAAGCCGTCCAGCACGGCCACCGCGCGGACGACCCCCCGCGCCACGCGCTCGCACGCGACGCACCGGGGCGTGGAGATTGGGACGTGGAGGTGGGCTCTTTCGGGCTCGACGTCGATGGTTGCGGCGGCGGCGGGGGGATCGTCGATTCCGGTGCCGCCGCCGCTGACGCCCGGGACGGCGATGAACCCGAGGGTCAGCGCCAGCAGCAGCGCGAGTCGCCGACGCGCCATGGTGGCCAGACGCACCGAGAAATGAAAAAGTGACTCGCTGCGCCGTTGAAGAAGTCAACAACGAACGATTCACTTCTGGGGCGCGCCGAGCTCGCGATGGGGATGACGACGGTTTGGCGGCCGCACGTCAGGATTAACGTCGTGAACGTCAGTGATGTCGATGTCAATGAGAAATGCAGAGAAGAGTTGACGAAGCGCGGCACGAAGCGGAAGAGAGCCCCTCCCAACAAGGGGCCGTGCGAGCACGGGGTGAAGCAACGTTCGAACTGCAAGGTGTGCAGTGCTTGTCCGCACGGTCGTCGGCGCCCTCAGTGCAAGGAGTGCGTCGTCTCTAGAAGTTAGTTCCCTAATGTCATCGCGCGACTACGACTACGCCGCTCGACGATGCTCACACCAAACAACACTCCGCGACGCGCCGGTAGAACCCACCGAGCTCCACGTCAAACTCTCCGCGCCTCGACAGGTGCACCGAGCTCAACCGAACCGTTCCGCAGTCCATCTCCCCGTGCGCCTCCATCACCCGCCTGGCATCGAACGGCGTATGTCCACCCGGGAGCTCTCCATCCCCACGTCCACGTCGCAGCCGCGTGTTCATCACCGTCGCGTGCAGCTTCACCGGCCTATCGTCCTTCGGTAACAAAAGCCCCGCGTCGCCGAACGCTCTCACCGACGCGTCGCATATCATGTTCACGGCCTCCCCGCCGCCCACTTCGTGCACCTTGAGGAACAACACATCCACCGCGGACATATCGTCGTTCATGAAGTCAAGGCCCTTGACCGTCAGGTCGATCCGAGCCGGCGGGTCCCCGAGCGTAGACCTGATGGCAATACTCAACGATGCCATCGCCGCCGCCGCTTTCGCTCGCGCTTCGTCGGAGTAGAGCTTGAGCATGCACAGCGTGAGGTGCGCGTGCCCGGGTTCGGTGACGATGGATGGGTCGATGCGGCACCCTGGCGCGTACGTAGACGAGAGTACGTCGCGGGTGAACGCGCGTATGGCACCCACCAACGCCTCCCCGTCGACGCCGAGGACGAGCGGGATGTTCACGAAGTGCGTGTACTGCAACTTGGGCGAGCGCAGCGCGCGGTGCGTGAGCGACTCCAGGTCGCGTTTGGCGTCCACCGCGGCGCGCTTCGATGGTACCGCGAGCATGATCGAGCCCGGTGCCGGCGGTTTGATCCCGCCCGACATCAATCCGGCGTTGGAGGATGGGAGGATGACGGTGGCGCCGTGGTGTTTCTCGAGATCTCGCATCGCGTCCGCGTCGTGTGCTGTGACGTGGCGGACGAGGTCGGCGTCCGCGGAGACGAGACACGTCCACAGCCCCCCGGCGGTCTGGGCGAACCCGTCCTCGTCGCACGCCGCGAGCGTCTCATCGACCGCCCGGGAAGCTTCACTCACCGAGGCTTCCTTCCCGGCGTCGTCGTCATCCTCCTCTCTGAAGAGCTCGTCGCCATCCTCCTCCGCCGCGACTCGCACCGCGCGCGTCCGCTCCGCCGCCCGCCGCCGCTGTGAGCGCTCGATCGTCTCGCCGATGGACCCGCTCTGCGTACGGAACTTCCGCCCGCCGACGTCGACGATGTCGGTGAAGATGACGTCCCCCATGACCTGACCGCCGCCGTTCGAGTGTGACGAGGGACCGGGCGCGAGTTTGTTTCGGGAGCGGTTGAATGTAATTGTGACGATTCGAGGCCCATCTCGGTCACTCGCCTCCGCGCTGTGGGGTGAGGGAATATCCACCCCCGGGCGACCTGCTTGGACTAATCCGTCCATCGGAAGAGAGAGGGGAGCCATGATGCGACGCGCGGCGACGACGGCGGCTGGGGTCGCCCGGCGCGTCTCGTCACCGACGATGTCAGCATTCGTTGACGCGGTGCCGAGTAGTAATTCTGCGAGCGCGTTGGCGAGGTGGACGCGCGTCGCGGCTCAACACGGAAAGGCCAGGGCGTGGAGCGCGACGCCGTCGTCGGGATTCGCCGCGTCCGCCGCGTCCAGGTCATCCACGACCGCGGCGTCCGTCTCATCACCCCCATCCCCCGAGACGCTGCGGAAGATCTTCGTCTTCAACGCGGTCCCATTCGTCGCCTTTGGGTTCATAGACAACACCGTGCTCATCTACGCCGGGGACGCCATCGACAACAGCGTCGGCGTCGCGTTCGGCCTCTCCTCCCTCGCGGCCGCGGCGATGGGCCAGATATTCAGCGACACCAGCGGCGTGCTCTTCGGCGGAGCCATCGAGGCGTGGTTTCTCAAACTGGGGTTCACGCAACCTGTACTCACCGTGGAGCAAAACATGATGCGCGTGACACGCATGACGTCCACGTGGGGTAAAGTCATCGGCGTCGTCACCGGGTGCACACTCGGCCTTCTCAACCTCCTTCTCATCGACCCGCACGCCGCGGAGAAGGCCAAGGAAGAGAAGGAATTCACCGCCATGTTCCGGGCAATCATGGACGAAGGTCACAACGTAGTGGACTGCGCGGCGGCGTCGCTGTGGATCGTGGACTACGATAAAAAAGAGTTCTGGACACGCGCGAGCAGCGGGAACGTCATGGACGACGCGATCGTGCGCAGGCCTTTCGGCGTAGGCATCGTCGGGCACGTCGCCACCACCGGCAACGTGAGTAACGTGACGGATTGTACCGATCATAAATCGTTTGATCGCACGGTTGATAGGGACGGCATCACGGGGTTCACCACGACGTCCGCGCTGACCGGACCGGTGAAGGACGAGTCTGGGCGCGTCGTGGCGGTAGTGCAGCTGGTGAACAAAGGGCAGAACATGGACAAGCGGGCGTCGGAGAGGGAACGGGGTGGGCGAGGGGGCGGCGGGGTCGGTACCGTTAACAGGGGCGGACGCCGGTGGTTCAAAGGTTTACGGAGGGGTTCATCGAGCGAGGCTTCAATACGACGGACGTTCGACGAGAACGACGAGCGGTTGCTGGAGATGATGTGTCACCACATCGCCGTCACGCTCGCGGCGATGGAGCACAAGATACCCACGGAGTAGTCAGTGACGAGCGCGAGGACAACTTGTCGGTTGTAACATTTATTCACGAAAACCATAATGATGTTATTTGGCTCTCTCGTCGTCATCACTTCGAGCCGCGCGCACCGATGGCGGCGCTACCGAAGGTCGCATCGGACAACCACGTCGGCGAGGGTGTCTCGGCGACGCCGTCGACGGTCGAGGACGACCCGGCGCTCGGCGCGCTGACCGGCAAGCTCCATCGTTTCGCCGTTCGCAATCACGAATGGTTCGCGGGATTCGCCGCTGCCAAGTACACCAAACACGGCCCCGGCGCGCTCTTCGTGTTCGGTAACTGCGGGATGGAGCACATGCTAGCGGAGGAGGGCGACGCGTTGTACGACGAGGCTGTGCGATGCGAGCGACAGGTCATCTTGGTGTGGGGAGGGACCACCGACAAGGCGGCGTCGGACTGCTCCTTGGAGGATTTCACGGTGCGTTGCTTGAGCGAGACTGCGACGCTTCGGCAGAGCGTGGGTACGGGATGCGACCGCGAACGGTTCCCGATGGTGCTGTGCGCGGGGTGGGAGTACGCCACGGACGACGTGCGCGAGGGTTTGCGGCGACCGACGTGGAATCAGAAGCAGAAGGGCGGGAACAAGAAGGGAGCCAGCGGGCGGTATTCCGGCGTTGGAGGCGCCGCGGTGATGGGTCTGCAGTACGGGGACTTTCGGGCGGCGCTGGGATGCGGGCTGAAGCTCGGGCTGGAAGATGCGCTCGTGGTGGAGCTAGACAGGGAGAACGACTGATGTACGTCATTAATACTCAACACATCGCGTAGCACACGCGCGTCCCCGGTGGCCCATAGCCCATCGATCTTTCCAAGCGGCGGTTCGGGTTAACACAGCAAATTAGGGCGGGAAGTCGACATAACCCCAAGCGCGCGAAAGGGCGCACGGTAGGGCGACGATGAGCGGTAACGAGGAGGCGGAAGCCACCGCGGGTACCCCCGACGAGGGCAAGAAGCTCACGTTCGCCGAGCGGCGCGAACTCGAGCGCAAGAAGAAGGAGGAAGAGGCGCGCGATGCGGGTGAGCGCCCGAGCGGCGCTTTGGGGCGCGGCGGGGGTGGATTCGATCGCGTGAAGAGAGAGGAGGAGACGCGCGGACGCGATGACGGCCGGGGTGATCGGAGCAGGAGCAGGAGCGGAAGCCGCGAACGCAAGAAGCACAGGAAGCACCGTCGCCATCGATCCACCTCCCACTCCTCCGACAGTTCCGACTCCCGATCGCGATCCCGCGATCGCAAATCTCATCGCAAGGAACGGAGGAGCGACAAGAAGCGCAGACACGATCGGAGCAGGAGCCGCGAAGGACGCCGCCGCAGCGGCGACGGGCAAGGCACCGCCGTCTCCGACGCACAGCTGGCGCAGAACCCCGCGCTCGCCGCCATGGCTGCCATGGTCGCCAGGGATCAGGTCAAGGCTGCGTGGGGCGACGGAGCGGCATCCAACGGACAGTCCGAGGCGCATCCCGACTCCCGCAGGACGCGCCCGAGCAGGTTCAGCGACGCCATCGACGTCCCGCCGCCGCCCCCGATGCAAGGCGCCGGCGGCGGTGGCGAACAAGGCCGGTCCGATCTCCAGTCCAACATCGAGGCTATGCGTAAGATCGCCGAGATGGCTGCTTCGGTGTCGGCCAAGGCGGCGTCCGCGGCGGGAGTCAGCGGGTGGGACCAGCCGCCTACTGGCCCGCCCGGGCCGTACGCCGGGGCAGCTCAAGGCGGCGGGGGCGGCATGTCCTTCAACGGCGGTGGACAAGAGGTGACGCACACGTTCGACCCGCGGTTCGAGGGTAAGATCATCGGCCGGCAAGGCTCGGTCATCAACGAGCTTCAGACGATCCACGGCGTGAAGCTGCAGGTTGAGAAGGGCCGCGGCATCTTACTCATGCTCGGCACTCCCGACGCCATCGCGCGGTGCAAAGCAGACATCAACGCAATATGCGTGGACGACCGCGCGGGTGGGCCCGCCCTCGGGCAAGGCGTCCCGGGTTGGCTCAACGAGGTTGTTCACATCGGTCAACAAAACGAGGGCCGGGTTATCGGCTCGGGCGGGTCCGTCATACGCGACCTCGAAGCACGCACCGGATGCAGCGTCAAGGTCCAGAAGGGCGAAGGGACGTGCACGATCGGCGGGGTTGATCCGGAGAAGGTGGCGGCCGCCAAGGCTGAGGTGCAACGCATCTGCGAGGCATCCGGAAACCCAGTCGGCGGGGGCGGCCCTGCGGGATATTACAAGCAACAC